>VFQO010011293.1_pt1 | contig 30806 bp, 49 predicted proteins | sample 3512331 | NCBI WGS metagenome assembly VFQO01 (sample SAMN10412371, study PRJNA504923) | tailings metagenome | isolation source: Replicate 3 from Balatoc abandoned mine | place: Philippines: Itogon, Benguet | collected 2017-08-28 | reverse complement strand
GCGGCGCAGCCCGCCAGCGCCAGGAGCGCGGCGCACACCAGGGCGGCCCTCATTGTGGCTGATGTCCGTCAATTGATGTCACAAAGATGATGCAGAGTGCGGGGCAGGAGGGCGCGCTGATCAGAAGCCGGCTGCCCCTCCTGCATCTGCCCTGCACCCATGCCGTGCCACAGAGAGATGAAGCCGTGCCACTGGGCCACCCCTGGCCAGTTGCTCGGCTGACTGTGCCGACCGACTGCAATCTGGGCATACTACAGTGGGTCTGAGACTAGTGAACAGGCACACGAACCTGCGCGGGGCAAGAGCAAGGGCCCGCCCCTCTCCGGCCACCTTGCCGCCGGGACCGCTAGCGCTGCTAGCAACCCGTTGGTGCTGCAAGCCCTCCCTCCATTTTGTCTACCCAAGGGCCACACTGCCCATCAGATCAGTGAATCCAGGGGATGATGATTGAGTTACGACCAGAACTGGGCTGCAGGCAGCACAGCGCCACGGGAGACCAGGGGTTGCCTGGTGTCCAATGGGAAGCCCGCAGCGACAGGCATGCAAACTGCTGGCAAGAATGCCCGCCAAAGCCGCCTGCATCTGCCCCGGCATTGCCACCATGTGTTCACTCTCTTGCGGATTGAGCAGCTTGGTACAGCCGACCTCAACCATGCCACGCTGTTGCACATTCCTTCCCTGTCAACCGCTGCTGCTGGAGCTTTCGGCATCGGCTGGTGCGTGCATATAAAACGCTGCCAGAGCAGCAGGCATGGATAAAACGTCAGATCAAAGCAACTCAAGGAGAGTATCGGCGCAGCATTGTTGCTCTCAAGTTTTGGACACCGGGCACCGCATTCGCGTGCTGCGCCGTGCCTGGCCGCCGCCGCCGCCGACCGCCGCCCTGCTTCAATGCGGTCAGCCCCAGCGGCCGGCAGATCAATCTGTCGCGATGCTGGGCCCATTCAACAGCCCGTTGGCCAAGCACCTGCACGCGGCGGCCGTCGCCAGCCAGCGTGACGGCCACCGGCTGTCGCTGGGCTCGCGGGATCGAGCGGGGCGAACGCCGCCCGCCTCCATCAGCAGCATAGAGGTGGGAGCCGGCGCGCGAAGCCCCGGCGAGCAGCTGGGCGTGAGCTCGCCAACCAGCCCCGCTGCACAGCGCTCGCGCCTGGCAACCAGCAGCAACGCCACACTGCGATCACCCCAGGCGCCCGCCAGCAGCGGCCAGGGCCCTGCAGCCCCGCCGCCGCCGCCGCCTGACGGCGCTGCCACCGCGCTGCACGAGCTGGCCATCAGCAAGCAGCGTGCAGCCGTGGCAGCAGCGGCAGCAGCCATGCAGTCACCAGCCACAGGTACCAGGCCTGGGCCCCTGCCGCGGCGACCAGCATCTGCTGCTCACACTCCTGCCAGGGCAGCCCTGTCGACGCCGCTCGCACTGGCCGGAGGGCGGCCTGCAACTCCCGCCTCGGCTGCCGCAGCAGGGACGCCAGCCAGTGCTAGCGGCAGCGCCCAGCTGCAGCCCCGCACGTCCTTCAAGCAGCAGGCTGCACAGCTGCTGCACCAGCAGCAGCCGCAGCAGCCGCAGACAGCAGGGCGGCGGCAGTCACTTGCTGCACCCACAAGTGCCGCAGCGTCAGGCGGACGCACCGGCGGCACCGGCAGCGGGCAGTGCCCCCGGCCGCTGCTGTATCAGCAGCAGGTGGCGCCGCCCCCGACTGCGTCTCTAGAGGAAGCGATGAGCCAGCTGCAGCTGCAGTGCGGCCGGGCGCCTGCAACCGGCCCCTCTGGCACGCCGGCCCTGTCCATCCGCAGTAGGGGTGAGCTTGCGCTGGGCCAGCCAGGGCTGCTGCTGTACATGAGGTTGCTCCTGCACATGTGCGGTATGCCTGCTGCTTGGTTGGGCGGCTGCTGCAGCGTGCTGCGGCTCCCGCTGCCTGCCCGCCCTCGTGCTCGCCAAACTGGGCATTGCTTGTGGGTCGTTGCTGCGTTGCATGCTGCTTGCCATCCAGGTTGCTGGCTGTTCGTGCCGCCTCAATCCCCATGACGGCTTGCATTTGCCTCTCTGCAGGCCTGCTCACACCGTTGAGCACCCCTCGTGGGCGCCCTGAGAGTGCAGCCGCCGCCCTCCCTGCGGAGGCATGGAATGCAGCAGGGGCCGCCACACCGCCGCCGCAGCGCACGCAGCACTCACAGCAGCCACAGGCAGCGCAGCAGGCAGGGGAGGCTGCAGAAGCCCTGCTGGGTGCGCCGCTGTGGTCGCCCATGCTGCCAGCAGGCGCAGCGCACGCAGCGCCGCTGGGTGCTGGCCTGCTAGGCACGCTGCGCAAGGCGCCACGCGACGGCAGCAGCACTGCTGTGGTTGACTCTTCTGCGAGCGCCAGTAGCGGCCCAGCTGCAGAGGCAGCAATCGCGGCAGGGCCGGCAGCACAGCATGGCGCAGCGTTGCAGCAGGAGGCGAGCTGTGGTGAACCAGCGGGTGAGTGCAAGGGCTACCTGCCCCCGGTTGCTGGTGCCATGGGCAAGCTGCACTGCAAGCGCTGTGCAGGAGCAGCCTGATTTGCGCCTCGTTGCAACAGGCAATCAACTTGCTCAGTCTGATGCATTGGCATTCTGCTGATGCTCTTGACCGGCATCTTGACCTTGCACCACCTGAGCTTCTTTTCTTGCCACCCGTGCTGATGCAGTCACCGCTCTGCCTTCTACACTCTTGCGTGCAGACAACCCCGCCCAGCTGCGGCGGCAGCTGCAAGCCATTGTTCCGGAGCTGACGCTGACCCAGCTGCCCACAGCGGCAGCAGCTGGCGCTGGCGACGCAGCCGGCGGCACCGCTGCCGCCGGGCGGGCAGCAATGCAGCAGCGGCCGGCAGGAGTGGTGGACCGAGCGGCAGCTGAGGGATTGCTAGATCGCTTGCACCAGCTGCAGGCAGCCGCTGCGGGCCTTCTGCAAGAGCAGGGCGCAGCAGCCACGTGCGCCAGCGTGGCGGCTGATTTCCGGCTGCTGCTGCCTGATGCAGGTGCAGCCAGCCGCGGCATTGTGGTGGCAGCAGGCGGCACACGTGCTGCTGAGCCGGCACGGCTGGGAGGGCGCAAGCAGGCGTCGGGAGCAGGCCTGAGCGCAGCGCCTGCGGCAAGGCTTGCCAAGCTGGCGCAGCTGCGGGCAGCAGGCAGCGAGCTGGCAGCCACTCTGGCATGATGCAGCGCACAATGCAATGCTGGCCCATTGGCCAGGATGCCTGCTGTAAGATGCCCAGTTGAAGTTTGCACAGGGCGTGCTTATTCAAGAATTCGAGGCGGCGTAAAGAACTTGCAACATGGGGTACAGCGGCAGAAAGGCCCGGGCAGAAGACCGCAAGAGGGGTGGGAGCCCTTGAGCAAAGGCGTGAATAAGCGTAAGACGAGCACAAACTTGAATAGTACAGGGTGTAGGAAATGGGAGCGCATGCTGAATGAAATATGGAAGCAATCATGGGCTTGGGGTGACGTGCCATGAGTGGGCAGGCAAGTCAAAACATGGTTATGGCACGCTCACATGCAACGCTTTGCTACAAGTCACACATCTCTCCCCAGTCCACTCCAGGCAGCCAGCCTGCCGCAGCTCCACCGCTGTAGCGGCCAGCTGCGCACAGCAGGCGGCGGCCCGTTTTGCCAAATGCCGCTGCGAGGCCGCCGCTGGCGGGCAGGGGCGGCGCTAGCACTTGCCGCAGCACGTCTGGGGTGCACGCTGTGCCTCGCAGCAGCACCACATCAGGGTCTGTGTCCGTCTTGAACACCTGCAAGATATACAGACATAAAGCCGGCACTGTGAATGTCAGCCTTGCAGCTGTGCAACAGTAGAACAGGGGACTGCGCACTGGACTCCATGCACATGCTGGGTCAGGGGTGCCAGGTGGGGTGTGGGACCAAGGAACAACCCGTGATGAGCTGGAAAGCCATGCATGTTGCCACCCTAAGTGCCCCAGCAACCCAACCAACCGGCAAGAGGAGCAAGCAGCAAGGCGCACCAGGGCTGCCCGGGACTCAACGAATCCAGAGCCGCCGCTGGGGCAGGAAGCCACAAACAGCTGGCGCATGCGCAGCGCGGTGAACGCGGGCAGCTTGCGGGCTGCGAGCATGAGTGGGTGGGCAGAGGGCGAGCGGGGCAGTTGGATGGGGAGCGGCAGGCAGCACTCGAGCAGGGCACTGCTTGCTTCATGAGCGGTGACACAGAAGCAGGGCCAAGTCCAGATGTGCAAGCCCAGCCCAGCCAACTGCGCCAGTTGCTGCACTCAATGCCACCAGCAAGGGTAAAGGCACCATGCATGGAATGCATGCGTACCACACCAGCACATGCCCAGTCTGGCGAAGCATTTACTGCCCCCTCCGCACCACACATCACACACCTGTCAGTGGGCAGGCGCCATCAAGCGGGTGCGCATATTGCCTGCTTTCCAGCGGAAGTGTGCTGCTGCTGCCCTCATCGCTGCTGGCGCTGCCGGCGCCGGCAGGCGGCATCGGCGCTTGGAGCGCCTGGCACGCCTGCTGCGCTGAGCTGGCGGCCAGCAGCGGTTCTAGCGGCACAAACATGTGCCTCGAGTCTGCGGCAGGGAGGACAAGGGAAAGCGGGGAGGGTGAGGGCTGGGTTGGCCCGTGTCTCGAAGAGACAAGCTACATGGGAGAGCACGGGGCAGCACACATAGCAGGTTGCGGTGACACCAGTGTCAGGTCAAGAGCCGAGTTGTGGGCAGTTAGCTGACCCTCCACTGCCTGCGTCATATTCTTGCAGCTCCAGCCTTTGCACACAGCAGCAGCACAGGAGCGTGGCTGGCTAGTTTCTCCACCAAAAAAAAGCCTTACCCTCCACTGCCAGAGTCATGTTCTCACAGTTCCACCGCATCTTCTTTATGAGGTCTGTGGTGACGTCTCGCGGCCTGCGGGAAGTCGAAATGCATGGATCTAGGATTGAGCAGCATGTGCAGAGTTGGAGGTGATGTCCCAGGGTGCCTGGGAAATAAAAGAAAGACCATGTCCGGGCTGCAGACAAGGTTGCACAACTTGGCACAGGCAGCCCTTGTTGAGCTGCACTCACTTGAAGCTCTTGGGGTGGATCTTGGAGTTGTTGCTCCAACAGTGCAACAAGGCTAAGGGAACAAGTGAATGCACGAAAGCTTTATTACGTAAGGCTCACTTGAAGCTCTTAGGGTGGATCCAGTTGTCGCTCCAGTCGGTGTAGGCCAGCCCCCAGCCGCGGCAGTAGGTCTCGTTCTCCAGCCCCAGGCTGGCCAGCAGCGTGGGCACGTAGTGCTCGTCTGCATGAAAAGGAGACATGCTGCTCAGAAGTTGCCTGCTAAGGTGCTTGTCGAGGGGTGTTCAGCATGTGGGAATCGAGCTGGCCAGCAGCGTGGGCACGTGGTGCTTGTCTGCAGGCAGGAACGAGGTTCTAGAGGGTTGCTTCAAGGGAGGGCTTGCCCCAGATAACGCAAGGAGTCAAGCTGGCAAGCAAGGCAGGAACGACGCCACGCACAGCACAGGCGCACAGCACACTGCTTGCTGCCTGCCTGCCCCCACCTGCGATGCACTCCTTCCACTGGTTGAGGTGCGCGTACCAGCCGCCGCAGTGCTCCCGGAACCTGCGGCGGCGCAGACGGAAGATTCACAAACCTCAGTTGGTAGCCGCACACAGAGTTGCTGGCCAACCCAAGCTAGTGCAGTCCAGCTGAACAGCTCAGCGCAAGTCACAGCACCCGCTTCGTGTGAGCATGAATGCGACCGTTCGTTCATGGATGGATGCAAACAGGCACAGTGGCAGACAGCACAGCAGCACAGACCAGCACTCACGAGCGTTCCGCCTCAACATCATTCAGCACTATTTCGGCGTGGCGCCGCGTGAGCCCAAAGAACTGGTTGCTCTTGCGCCAGTGGCTGCCGTTCATGGTCTCTGTCTGCATCGACAGGCAGATACAAGGGGCAGAGATCAGGCGCTGCAGGTTCTGGCGGGTGGCGTGGCGGAGACATCCACTCAGCAGGGTGATGTGCCGCCGCCAGGTTGGTTACCCACCGACATTTCGTCGCGCCAGCGGTCTCGGTTCATCCAGCCGGATGCGCAGGCGCGCACCTGCAAGTGGAGAGTACAATCATTCCGTTCTGATGGATGTAAGGAAGCCGGGGCAGGCAGCAGCAGCGGGAAACGCTTGCCAGCAGCTCCAAGCGGGGTCGTAGCACATGTCAGCAGCGTGCAGCATGACATCAAGCCCCGCCTGTGACCACCGGCTCGTGCTCGAACTACTCGGTCAAAACTTAACAGAAAGAGGGCACCATGGAATGACCACGGAACATGCAGCAGGCTCTCACCCGCGAGAGCGGCTCGTGCATCAGCTGCTGGTAAAAGGTGAGGGGGTCGTAGAGCGGGACGTCGGTGTCGCTGATCAGCGCAAACCTGCTTGGCGGAATGGGGAACATCAGAAGCACTCAGTGGAATGGCAAAAGAAGCAAGGGCTCCACAAAACGAGTGGACATGAGTGCTGTCGCTGATTAGCACAAGCCTGCTCGCACAATGTGGAAGGCCAGCAATGTGTACGACTGTCACAGCCAAGGCTGCACCCAAATTTCGCACTACGGCAGCTGCAGATCTGCATGCAACCACCAGCCGGCCAGCCGCGGCTGCCCACCTTTCGTTAAGCGGGTCTTTCAGCGCTTCCCGCAGCAGCGCCTTTTCGGCGTCCAGAATTGAGATGTCGCCCCACCTGCACGCCAGATCAAGGGGTGACTAGGCAGTTCTTGCTGGCGTGCAACAGCTGCTGGCGTGGCATGCCCGCTGTGCATGAAAGGCGTGCGATGCATGGCATGCAAACACGGCAGCTGAGGCCCCTCTCTGGACCCACAAATGCGGCTGGGCAGGCTCCAAGCAGGATCGGCGGCAGCACCAATGCAAGCGCATGAATGTTGCGTTGGCGTGGCAGCCAGACAGACCCACCAGGTTTTGAAGCGCAAGGGGATCACTCGCCCCGCAAACATCGGCTGGTAGTCCAGGCCTGCAGGGGCACAGCGCGGCGCAAAGGGTCGCAGGGGTGTGGCACTTGCATGGCAAACACCACACATGTTTGCACAGGTGCAAGCACTAGATTTGGGGTTGGCCAGCGGGACCGGCGGCATACACTTGCGAGGCTGGCTGCAGTACCTGTGCACCGCAGCTGCCCATCGGCGTGCATGCACTGCAGCAGCAGCCAACAGCAGGCGTGTACAGCAGCTGCACCCACAACAACTGCACCCACAGCAGCTGCCCATGGACACTGCACAGCAACCACCCGCAGCAGGCGGCACAGCCGCTGCCCGCAGCAGGCGCACCTTGGTAATCCGGCGGCGCATGCGCATACACCGTGAACAGATGCTGCGGCGGCAGCTCCGTGGGGCCCAGGCCGGCTGCATCAACCACCGGCGGCACCACAGAGCAGTCCCGGCGCAGCCGCTGCCAAAACGCGTCGGCGGCTGCGGCGTCGCTGCCGCACAGGCCCGCCTGCGATGTCCAACGGGTCGTGTCAGGCAGGGGCAGGATGCATGGGGGATCCGCAGTGGACACGAGGTGCGAGCAGCGCAGCTGGATGACTTTGGTGCAGGCAGGCCAGGATTGCAAGGCTGGCCAGCCATTCTCGCCATGAACAAACCGCCTGAGCTGGACCGTTTTCAGGCACCATGCAGCAGACAGCCGGCCACTGTCGGCTGAGTCCCGCCCCACCTGCAGCGCCGGCAGCGCTTGGAGCGGCAGCAGGTTGGCTGCGTCCCACAGCCACAGGCGCCACAGCTTTTCGTGCGCCAGGCGGCGGGTGGTGAGGAACATGAGTGCCACTTTCTTGATGCCCAGCAGCTGCAGAGTGGGTTGGCAGCTAACAGCAACTCAGTGCACTTTCATTGATGGTTTTCAGAGCGAGTGAGGTGTGCCAGAGGGCAGGTGCGCATGCATAAAGGGCAGATGCACCCCAGTGCACCCCCGCTGCTGCTTTGTACGCCACGCCTGCCCAGCCAGGAGCCCAGCCCGAAGCTCACATGGCTACAGGCACCCTGCGTCGACGCTGTTGCATTGCCTGCTGCCTGGGCAGCAGCAACTAGTGCAGGGGCTGGCTCCACGGCTGCTGCACCGCCAGCGGCGGCCTGGCCACCCGCTGCTGCTGCACCAACGGCCTGTTCTGCCGCTGCCGTGGCCGGCTGCACCGTGGCCGGCTGCTGCCGCTGCGCCGCCGCCGCCGCAGCTGCAGCAGCAGCGGCGCCGCCGCTGAACCGGCTGCTGCTGACGCTGACGCTGTGCTGCGGCACATGTATGACGCGCACTGCGCCTTCTTCACCAACGTAGTCTGGTCCTAGCACAGCCAGGGGATCATCTGCATCCCCTCCTGCCGGCTGTGCTGCATCGCCCGTGGGCAGCGGCGGCATGCGCTCCAGCCAGCGCTGCTGGGCGGGGTCTGGCTGCTCGGCCGGCTGGCTACTGCCCGCCCAGGCCGCCAGCGGCAGCTGGAAACGCAGCTGCACCCGACTGGAGTGCAGCACGGAGGCTGCCAGCAGCAGCGCCGTCGCCGCAAACAGGGCGACGGCGGCGGCGAGCAGGCGGGCGGCGGGCCTGCGGCGCCGCGGCAGGGGCGCGAGTACCGCGGCCATGCTGCTACAATGGTCGCATCACGAGCTGGCGTGGCCTGCAGGCGCGCCCGTGAGCACCCTGCACGCAACTGCAGTGGTTGCAGAGGTCGGGCGGAGCGCGGGGCGGTCACGGAGGCTGCCAAACGATTCTGCAGTACTGCTGAGTTATGCACCAGCTTGCCCAGGGCCGAAGAAGCAGCCAAGGTCGCCCATGCAAAAGCCATGCCGCCCCGCGCCCTTCCTGCGCAATGCCAGTACGTTGTATGTTCTTGCTGCAGTGACAACCTAACAGAAATCCAACCCGCAGCGCCGCGCCTGCCCCACCTCGCTGCCCACAAGTGGACGCTCGCTGTGCCCGCAGCGCCGCTCCACTCTACCAAATCCCTCCGCCAACTGAAGCGCTGGGCGAGGACGCAGCAGGGAGCGTACGTGCAGCCGCGTTCCGTCCCCCGGCGGCGAGCCAGCCCGCGGGCACCGAGCGCCGCAGCTTGCCGTCAATGGCCCCGGGCGTGATGTGCCGTCTAGACCTCCCCGGCAACCCCAGCCAGCCATTTCACTACCGCATCAACCTCAACTACGCCCGGGCGGGCGCCTGGGGAGACATCCTGCTGCTGGTGCGCCGCCACGGCGTGCGAGGGCACACCAAATGCGCCAAAGGGGCTCATGGCGTTGCGGCTTGCACTGCGCAGCTGCCATGCACCCATCACATGCCTGTGGAATCCAAGAACACGATAACAAGCCAGCAGCAACAGCCTGCGCGTGCTGACCGACCGAACCCCTCCGCTTCCTGCCCTGCAGGGTGTGCACCTGGCGTTTGCATGCAGGAGCAGGCCTGACCTCGATGGTCCCTCTGCCAACTGGCAGCTGGCCACATGTGAGGCCCTGCAGAGCGCTGCCGTGCTGCACAGACCCAGGGAGACGGGCGCTTGTGTGCATGCCGACGCATGCGCGCGCGCGGCTGCTGCACTGGCTTGCTGCTGCAGCGTGTACCGCTGCTTTTTGGTGCGTATGCTGCCCCACTCGCTCATCGCTGCCCTGCTGCCCCTCCTCCCTGCCTCCGTCAGGCGCCGGTGTGGCAGCAAGCATCCTGTGGCGCCTGCTGCTGCCCGCCCACCACGCCAGGTGGCGCGAAGCGCTGACCCTAGTGCTGCGGCTGACAGGCCTTGGCCTGGGGCTGGGCGTGCACCATGTGTGGCAGCTCGTGCACTCAGGGGCGCTGCCAGGTGGGCCGGGAAGGTAGTTCCGCATCACACAGTGGCTGCCCTGCATGGTTTGTGCATGTCAGCCCGCCTGCATGTGCTGCTTCTGCCATCGTGCCCTCCGCCTCCCTACCAGCATGCGTTGCCACCTCAAACCCCCGCAGGCATGCCCTCTGCCGCTGACGGCGGCCTGAATGGCGAGCCGGCTGCCGCGCTGGGCGACGCTGCGGCGCAGATGGCCCGCCTCCTGTTTGTCTCCTGCGCCGGCAGCTTGGTCGTGCTGGCACTGACGCTGCGCATGCGCCTGACGTGAGTTGTTGTCGAACAGACCTGTGTGGCATGGGCGGGGCAGCCCGTCTTGGGGGTTGACGGAGTTTGAAAGAGCTGCAGTGCAGCATTCCTGCAGAGGCTGGCCTCATGTCCACTCCCGACATTTACCACCTGTTGGCCCCACCCTGCCACCCCGCCTTGCCACTCCCACCCGCCGCCCTCGCAGCCTCAGCGCCCTGGCTCAAGCCGGCCTGGTGGCCAGCCTGCTGCCGCACACGCGTGCCGGCTGCGCTGGGCCGCTCATGAGTCACCCAGCCGTTCAGCGGGCCACACACCGCATTTACGGCATGCTCAGCTGGGTGGGCACGCCGCTGCCGCTGCCGCTGGCACCCATGGTGGCGCCTACGCCAGTGGAGGAGTGTGCAGTCATCGTGACATTTTTCCAGGGTGGGTTGGGTGGGCGGAGAGCGGGCCAGGAGTCGGCCAGTAGGTGGCAATGGTTCCAGCTGATCGATGGGCCATGGCGCTTGCTGTCTGTCCAGCTTGTTTGCGCTCTGCCTTCACCCCTGCCCGACCATCCGCCCCGGTAGCCCCTGCCTGTATCCCCGCCCACCATCAATGAAAGCTCACCCTGCTCGACACCCGCTTTCCGCCTGCGCCCTGCAGTCGGCCTAGGCCTCTTGCTGCCGCTGCTGTGGGAGGCAGTGGTTGCCGCCCGCGCGTTTGCGGCACACCAGCGGCAGCGGCGTGCAGCAGGGCTGCCAGCCGAGCGCGGGCTGCAGGTGCGCTGCTTGGGTGGTGGGAGGGTGGTGTGCCAGCGGCGACTGCAGGCGGCTCTTGTTGCTGCACGGCTCAGCAGGTTCGGGCAGGCATTCAAAGGCAGCAAACCATCCCTCGCATCTGTACTCATTGGCAATCTTCCTCTGTTCACAACCGTCTCTTTGCTTCGGCAGGCCTGGCTGTACACCCAAGTGTGGGAGCTGTGCAGCAACACAGAGGGCGGCCTGACCGTGCCGCCCGCCCTGCTGGCATGGATCCTGCTGGCCGTGGCCTGGGACTGGACAGCGTTTCTGACCGCCAGCTCGCACTGAGGGCATGTGCTGTCGCTGCTGGACAGCCCTCCAAGCCACTGCATAGGCCTGTGGGCAGTCGCAGTTTTACGCAACCTTCACTGGACTGACGTTCTGCACTAGGTGCCAGCCAGCCTCCAGGGTGTGAGCTGTGCGGCCTGCCTTTCTTCTTTTACTTACCCTTTTCCGTTGCGTGCGTGCGTACCATTGGACGTGTCTACAACTGCTGTCCTCGCATCTTTTCACGCCTCCACTTTGCCGCTTTGCCGCTTCCGGCCGCACTATATATTGGGTTTGTCAGCCGCTCACACCTTGCTATTTACACGCCTTGCCTACCGTCCATATTGCACTAAAGTTTGCACTGTCGTGCGATCCTTTCATCGGCGAGCCTCGCCTGACCTACCCTACCTGTATCTCAAACCCTCCCCAATGTTTGTCGGTCACCTCCCGCGAGCGCCCACAAGGCTCTTTATTCCCTCAAGCCTCTTTACTCCCGCCGTTGAACATTGCTGCTGCCTTTGAACCTGCCCGCCTGGACGGATGCCGTGTGTCAATTCACCATGTTTTCCCTCACCGCCTGCACTTCTCCACCTCTCCGCTTTTTTCACTATTGCCTTTTGTTTGTAAGCATGCTCATTCAGCAGAGCAGGGCCCACGTGTGGGTTGCGCTGCGGCACAGACGATGTCAGGCAGTTTGGCTGGCAACATCGCCACCTGCCGGTGCAGGAAGGGGCACAGGCTGTGTGCACCTGACGGCACGCACCCAGGGTTCGCAGTTCCACTGAATTAGCGATCAGTGCCGTCAAACGAGCGAACCAGGCGAGTTTCTGCGGCCCCACGCAACCCTCTGCATGGGCGGGGGAGCTTGCTGCCGAGCCCACCGCAATGCATGCATATCCGAGATCGGTGAACGAAAGACTGAGGCGCACGCGAGCCCCAAGCGAGGTGAGGCGCGCGGCGGCGCACTGCCAGCAGCGCCGCACGGCCTTCTGTGGACGCTCAGCCAGGCTGGCATACATGCGGGAGCAGTATGCCACGCTCGCGACGTGCCCCGCCTCCCACTTGCCCACCAGGGCGGCAGCGGCAGCCGCCGCCGCCGCCGCCGCCGCCACTGCTGCCGCCTGCTCACCAGCAGTGCCGTGCCTCCGTGCTGCAGGTGGCTTGGACTTAGCTGAAGTGGGCCGGGCGCTGCAGGCAGCAGCAGCGGCGGCAGCCGCAGCTCAGTTGAGCGGCATCCCTGCTCGGGGGGGCTGGACGCTCAGCCAGCATCCGCAGCTGCGGCAGACTCTGCAGCACGTAGCCAGCGGGCGCTGAGCAGCAGCAGCGCATCCACCGGCAGCAGTAGCAGCCGGCCATCAGTGGCAGCACCCAGCTGCGGCTCTAGCACCCACCAAGCGGCAGCACCCAGCGGGCGGCAGCACCCATGTCGGACGATGAGGGGCTGTTTGCGGCGCCCAGGGGCGGCGCCTTCCCCTCGGCGGCGCCCTCTGAGTTTGTGGACTTTGGGTGGCAGGACGTGAGTGTTACAGTTGCTGAGTATTCGATGTTGGTGTTGCTGGAAGGGAGGGGCCTTTGGAGTTTGTGGACTTTGGGTGGCAGGACGTGAGTGCTCCCTTATTCCGCCCTGCGTTTTCCTGTGCGCTTTGGCGGCTGCTGCTGCTGCTGCTACGGCCGCCACACCCTGCTGTTGGGGGCTCGGCAGCAGCTGTGCTGAGGCTTGCCTGCTGCTTGCTGCGCCAGCCGTTGGCAGAGCGAGGGCATGTGTGGCATGGGCCCAGCATCAACAGCCCTGCCAGCTGGCTGCCTGTGCCCAGCATGACGAGTGGCTGTGGGACAGCAGTCGTCAAGATCTGCCCTGCCCTGCTGCCTGCTGCAGGAGGGCGGCAACAAGAAGCTGACGGGGCGGCGCAAGAAGCTGCAGAGGAAGGTCAAGCCCGGCAGCTTTGGTGAGCTTGTTGCACTTTTTGCATTGCAACATTTCTCTCTCTGGCCAATGCAAGAAGCTGCAGAAGAGGGTCAAGCCTGGCAGCTTTGGTAAACACGCGGCTGCTGTTGTGAATACCAGGCGACCAAACGCATTGGGCCTGCGTGAGCCGGGTGTATGTGCTGGCGGGCGTTTAGCGCCAGCCTTGCACTGGTCAACTCGCCTCATTCTGACCCTACTGCTGTTCCTTCATGCAGAAACCCTGGGGCCTGAGCGAGCCGGTGCCCAAGGCATTTACTGTTCACACACTGCACCATAGTCAATCTCGGCTCGCTTTTCTTTCTGCAGAAACCCTGGGCCTCAGCGAGCCTGTGCTCCGGGCGATCAAGCGCAAGGGCTACCGCCTGCCCACGCCCATCCAGCGCAAGACGCTGCCACTCATCCTGCAGGCAAGGGCTGTAGTGCGGGGCCATGGAACTGTTAGGGTGGTTGCGGCTGCGAGTAAGCAGAGCCTGAGAAGCACTCAGGGCCTGGAGAGAATGTCATGCACCGTCTGGGAGGGTAGCTGTTGATGCTGAGACTAAATCGCAATGGCCACCTTCCTTGCAGGGTCTGGATGTGGTGGGCATGGCCCGCACCGGCTCAGGCAAGGCCCGTTGTGTCGTTGTCTTACAGCGCACTAGAGCCTGCGCGCTGCCGTCCTGTTCTTCTGAACAGCTGCCATTGCCGATGCGCCTGCCATTTACCAGCTTCCAGCTCTCACCGCCTCTGCTGCTGCTGCCTTCTCTGTTGCAGGCAAGACGGCCGCCTTTGTCATCCCTCTGATCGAGAAGCTCAAAGCGCACAGCGCGCGGGCGGGGGCACGAGCGGTCATCCTGTCCCCCACGCGAGAGCTGGCGCTGCAGGCAAGTGCTGCTGTTGTGTTGCCATGTGCCTGTGACGCTGCTACGTGTTGAGCAGCGCTTGCGTAGTGGCGTGCAGCTGGGAGGTGTGGCCGTGTTGACGTCAGGCAGCCCGCTGCTGCACACGGGAGTCGGCCAGATTGCAACCGAGCTTCGTCTGCGGCGGCGTTTTTGTTTCTGCATCTGCAGTCCGTCGCATTGTGTGCCAGCCTACGTCAGCCCGTGCACATATTTGTTACTATTTTCCTGCTCTGCTCTGCCCACAGACCCACAAGGTGGTGAAGGAGCTGTTGCTCCATTCTCAGCTTCCACCCTATGTGCAAACTGTGTCTATGTCTGTTTTTGATTCTTTCTGTGCAGACCCACAAGGTGGTGAAGGAGCTGGGCAGGCACTCAGACCTGCGCACCGCGGGTGAGAGCCTGATGTGGGGGTGGGTAAACATTACTCGGCAGCATGCGTTCCGCCGGGGCAGCCAACCATGCAGTCGACCGTGGGCTGCAATTTGCTCGGCTCGCACAGGCCGTGAATGCCGTGTGGCGTTCAACGCGTGCTTTGTGTTCCTTGCCGCAGTGCTGCATGCCGTCAAACCTCCGAATTCTTCTTTGTTCAGCCTTTCATTGAATGCTTCTTTCCTCACGCAGTGCTGGTGGGCGGCGATTCCATGGAGGCTCAGTTTGCCGAGCTGGCGGCCTTTCCGGACATCCTCGTGGCCACCCCAGGTGCGCTTCTTGCTTCTTGTCATTAGCAATCGATGGTACCGGCAGACTGCCATGATGGCAGTGCGACCTGCAAGCGCAACAGGATGTCGAGCTGGCGGCTTGCCTTGGGCAGAATCCCTGCTGTTTGCCTCGAGGCACTGAGACGGCCACTGCAGGGCAGAACACTCCCTTTCACGCAAGACAGCATCTCTCATTCCAAGTCTCAACCCCATACAACGCACTCGCCTGGTGCAGGCCGCCTGGTGCACCACCTGCAAGAGGTGGAGGGCATGTCGCTCAAGGCCTGCGAATACCTGGTCTTTGATGAGGCCGACCGCCTTTTCGAAATGGGCTTTGCGGACCAGCTGCGGGAGGTGAGCCGCTGCAACTGTTGGTCTCGCATGGGTGCCAACGAACAGCACAAACTTCTCCTCACTCCCCTGCTGTTCTCAGGAGCCTGCCGCCCATCCCCTTCCTCCCTCAACGCCGCTGTTGCTTTTGCCGCTCCTGCCCAATTGAATGCAGATCCTGGCGGCGGTGGGCCCCTCCCGCCCGACCCTGCTGGTCTCGGCCAGGCTGCCTTCACCTCGCTCAAACGTGCTCTCCTCTTTTGCAACTGTTACCTGCAGATCCTGGCGGCGGTGGGCCCCTCCCGCCAGACCCTGCTGTTCTCGGCGACCATGCCCGCGGCACTCGCCGAGTTTGCTCGGGCCGGGCTGAAGGTGGGCAGTTGTCAAGGTGGAGGAGTTGCAGCAGCGGCTGTGCTAAACTGCTGTGCATCCCGCAATGTGGATGCTAGGCATACATCCAAAAGTTCTCTTTCTTTAACTCAGGACCCGGAGCTGGTGCGGCTCGACACCGACACCAAGATCTCGCCCGACCTCTCCCTCGCCTTCTTCACAGTCAGGTGAATGAAGTGAATAGAACGCCCAATGTTCCTGTTGCCTTGGGCGGTGGTGCGATGTTTGGCAGGTGTGCGGTGTCTGCCCTGCCGCGAGGTGTGCCTTGTGCACAATCCGCTGTGTGTGGAGACGGCAAGCCGGCTGCACTGCTGCGCCTGCTGCGCCATGCACGCCCTGCCCGCCCCAACAGGTGACTCTTTACTCGTTGCTCTGCACTGCAGGGCGGGCTACAAGGCGGCCGCCCTGCTGCACCTGCTACATTACACACCCTCTTCTCCCACCGATTCGGTGCCTTGCCCACCGTTGAACCAAACTCCATCCGCAGGGCGGACGACAAGCCGGCCGCCCTGCTGTACCTGCTGCGTGAGGTGGTGCCCACCGGCCAGCTGACCATCGTGTTCACAGGTGCGGGCTGCCGGCAGGCCTGCAATTTTGGCAGCTGGCATGAATGTTAGAGCACACACACTGCCAGGTGGACTGCTGTCTTGGTCTTGTAGCTGCCACGCTTCTGCCATCATGCATATCGTGCACATACGTTTAGCATTCTGCAGCGTTTCCAGGTTCTGATTTCGTGCCTTATTTCCCTTGCTGCAGCCACGCGGCACCACGTGGAGTTCCTGCAGCAGCTGCTGGCGAAAGAAGGGATCGAGGCGGCGTACGTGCACGGAAACATGGACCAGGCAAGGCTGCTGCAATGTTTTGTCTTCCTGTATCCTGAATACCCTGTATTGCAAACCAGGAGCTGCATGCGGCTGCCGTATGCTCACTTGCCTGCTGCGGGTTAGCCGCTGCAAGCGTGCACAAAGTGCCCATGATTGCAACCGCCTTTGTTAGGGCAAGCGTTAAGGTTGCTACATCCTGTGCCGCTCCAACCCCTGCAGGCGGCGCGCAAGATCCACATCGCCAAGTTCCGAGCCGCCAAGGTCAGCACGCTGATTGTGACGGACGTGGCGGCGCGTGGTATCGACATCCCCCTGCTGGACAACGTCATCAACTACGGTGAGCGAAAGTGTGGTCGGGATTCAATGCTCAGAATCCAGTCATATTGATTATTCGATCAAATCCGGCTGGTTGAGCGGGGTCCATTTGGGACTTTTGAGCCTGCCTTGTCTTCAGTGTCGAATGCTGTTCTCACTCACTGCGCTGTATCATCTGCCGCAGACTTCCCGCCCAAGCCCAAGCTGTTTGTGCACCGCAGCGGCCGCGCGGCGCGCGCCGGCCGCACCGGCACAGCCTACTCGCTGCTGACTAGGTGAACAGTTCGTTGCTATTAAATGCTTGTGGGTTTTCGAACGGCAAGGAGGTACCTGTTGGCCGCACCGGCACAGCCTACTCGCTGCTGACCAGGTGAACAGTTCGTTGCTATTAAATGCTTGTGGGTTTTCGAACGGCAAGGAGGTACCTGTTGGCCGCACCGGCACAGCCTACTCGCTGCTGACCAGGTGACAGTTGACTGTGGGTGCCTGTGCCTAAATGAACGGATGCGATGCAGGGGCAGGCACTGCCCTTTCTCACTTTTCATATCGCCGCAAAATGAAGATTCACCCATCCACCCAACCGAAGTTGTCTCATTTACTAGGCTATTCCTTCCATTGCCTGCAGGGACGAGCTGCCCTTCCTGATCGACCTGCACCTCTTCCTGTCGCGCCCCCTCAAGCCCGCCCCGGTGCAAGGCATCCGAGAGGCGGCAGCTGCCGCTGAGCAGCTGGGTTCGGATGCATCACTGTATGGCACGTTCCCTCAGGTGGGTGGTGTTTCAGGGCTACCTCAGCCGGGCCACTGGCTGCGCTTTGTTCATCCTTCGGTTGATCTGGGCATGTGTGCAAACCCTGCGCATGCCTGCTGCTGAGCTGCTGTCTCCGTCTATTTGTTTCCGCACACTGCAGGCAGCGCTGGACGACGCACTGGAGCGGGTGCGGCAAGTGCTGGCGTCCAGCCATGACCTGGTGCTGCAGGTTTGTCTAAACCAATGGGTTGCGGTGAATAAATTGTTTAAATTATCAAAATGTGCGTCCAGCCACGACCTAGTGCTGCAGGTGGGTCATTTGTACCAGTCAAAAGTGTTGCATTCCATAGACTGTCCGGACGGCTCTTCTTTGCAATGCAACAGCACGCAGAGTGCGGCCTGCCTCTAGTGTCTAGTCCTGCTGCATACCATGCCGTGCGCTCTGGGTTGACTTCAACCCCGTCTGGCCTTGGAAATCTGCCCAATCCTCCCCGCAGCGCAACAGCGTGGAGAACGCCTTCCGCCTGTACTGCAAGACGCGGCCGCCGGCGGCGGCAGAGAGCGTCAAACGGGCCAAGACGCTGCCCAAGGCAAGCTACAGCTTTGCCGCATTCCTCTGTTGTTTGATTCTTTTGAAAATTTTGACGAATTGAATCGTAGTAGCGGCTGCGGAGAGCGTCGAGTCAATCAAAGACGCTGCCCAAGGCAAGCCTGCCGCTTCCCATTGCAGTCCGTGCTCGCATTGCTGCTTTTACCGCCACCAGAATGCATGGAAGCGACAAAACATTTACCTGGATGGCTGAGCATTTCCTTGCTGACTGGATGGATTGGCGGTGTGCTATGCAGGGGGCATTCAACACCCGCTGCTGGCAACAATGCTGCCCTCCAATGCCTTACACCAGTTTCGCGATCTCTTTTCTTGTACCTGTGCAGGAGGGCATTCACCCGCTGCTGGCGGCCGCCCTGCCCTCCGATGCACTGGGAGGCCTGGAGGCGCAGGCTGGCCTGGCAGACATTGCGGCGGCGCTGAAGAGCTACCGGCCTTCGCAGACTGTGTTCGAAGCAGAGGTGGCGCCGGCGCGCAAGGGCCAGGGCGCAGGTGGGCGTTGCTGGTGTCATACTCTTGTTATTGTTCCTGTTGTTATTGTTTTTGTTCTGCAAGGGGTTCTTTTTGTGCGGGAGCAGGTGCGGATGTTCTCGACATGCCTGGCCTGGTGGCAGCAGCTGTCTCTCAATCAATGCAACAGCATGTCGTAACGCACGTCCAATCACGCCCCCGCCCTGCCCTCATTCCAACTCTCTTCTTGGCAGGCGTGATGGCCATGCCGACTCTGGTAGCAGCCGCCCCTGATCTGTTGACAGCTAACCCTTGCCTCATCCCCTTGTTGCTTCCCTGTTCCTCCCAAATCCCCTTCTGAACAGGTGTCATGGCCATGCCGGGCCTGATAGCGGCCGCCCCCTACGAGCGCAAGATGGACGTCATGCGGCAGAAGCGCGAAGCGCACGCTGGAGTCATTGCTGCGGCGCGGCGGCGGGGCGAGGGGCGCGGCGGCCTGGCCACTACTGCCACCAGGGACGTTGCCTCCGCTGCTGCGGTGGCTGGGGCAGCGCTGGGAGAAGATCGGGATGGAGGGAACGAGGATGGCGGCAGCGAGGGCTGGTCGGATGAGGAGGCGGCAGCGCAGCGCGGCGCAGCGGGCAGCGGCAGCGACGAGGAAGCGGCGCAGCGGCGGCAACAGAAAGGCGGCGGCGGCGGCGGCGGCGGCGGGCGCAAGCGCAAGGCGCAGTTTGTTCTGGAGCCGGAGCCGCAGCAGGGGTGAGGTTGGCTGTAATTGGATCGATTGGATTGATTGAAACTGGTGGGGGCTGTGTTTGCGGTCGCTCTGCGTTGCAGGCTTGGTGGCATGAGCAGCCTGAGTGAGCAGCTTAGCGGACTGTCCTGCACTTGCCTTCTAAACAAGGAAGCTCGCCACACAGGCCAAATATTCATTCCACGCCCCTCGCTGGTCTCGCTGAAACCTTCCTCTGCTGCAGCAAGTACCGGGAGGCGGGCTTGTACGTGAGCCACATGCCGGAGGAGAACGCCCTTTCTATTGTCCCCACACACGGGCATCTTACCTTAGCCTCTTTGCCTTTCGTACTCGTTGCAGCAAGTACCGGGAGGCGGGCTTCTACGTCAGCCACATGCCGGAAGACAACGACGCGTCTGAGAAGTTCTACGGCCTGGGCGATGCCGGGTTCAAGGATGCCGTGATGGACCTGACTGCAGAGGACGCAGGTGGGCGTTTTGCTAGCTATGGCTGGGCAACGCTGAATGAGGAGACGCCGTGATTCTCAATCTGCTTGATCGTCTGCTGCCCCGCAACGTACCCGATCTGTGCAGGCGGCATGCGCAGCAGGCGGGCGCTCGGCACCAGCACTCCTCTCCCCCTGCTAAGCCCATCCTGTCTCTCTTCATTGCCCTGCAGACGGCATGCGCAGCCAGAAGCGCGGCTTCATTAGCATCGCTCAATTGTTGCCCGTGCTCCTGCTTCACAAGTGCAACTTTCCACTTTGTTGCGTCCCTGCAGACGGCATGCGCAGCCAGAAGCGGGCTGGCCCTCCGCATCAGCACTGCTTCCAACCAGCTCACTCACCAAGCCTGCCTTGACTCTGTTGATTGACTGTTACGCAGACGGCATGCGCAGCCAGAAGCGGGCGCAGTTCCACTGGGACAAGCGGAGCAAGAAGTACGTCAAGCTGCAGGTGAGGCTTTGGCCGAAACAACACTCTTCTTCTGTTGGCTGGAGTGCCCCTGCTGGGGTGCAAGATGTTGCTACACACGTTGCTGCCTGCCCTGCACAAGTGGCAAGGCAATCAGTGCCACATGCACGTGCGACATACGGCTTATCTGTACTAGCCTATCTGAGGAAAACTGCCCTGCGAAACCGCCCTGGCAGCACTCGTAATCTCGAGCATTTGATGCTGTTGTTTCCCGCACAGGCGGGCGAGGCTGTGAAGGGCGGCAAGCGCATGAAAACCGAGTCGGGCAGCAAGGTGGGCTCGCTTTTCTTCCCTGCCTGCTGTGATTGGCTGCAGTTGTGGCACTGGCTCTGACTGGTTGACACCAGATGGAGCATGTGCATGGGTGCCGCCCCGGGGGCGGCGGCCACCTTGATATGCATGCCGTGCCTGCCGTGCCTGCTGTGCCTGCTGTACATGCTGCACACCATAACTCCGCAGCCAGGTGCTGCGGGAATGCTCAGCCAGGCTCGACATGCATGGCCCAGGAAGTGATTGGTTCCAGTCGCAAACCGTCTTTCCACCCCGCCGCCTGCGGCAGGGCAAGGCAGCGACTGGCCTGTACGAGAAGTGGAGCAAGAAGACGCGGCTTGCCTGAGCACGCCGACCAGACTTGCCAACCTCTTTGTTATTCGCTCCCCTTGCAGGGCAAAGCAGCGACCGGGCTGTACGAGAAGTGGAGCAAGAAGACGCGGCTGCGGGTGGCAACCAGCGGCGCGGAGGAGCCGGGGGCGCGGCTGGCGGCACAGATGGCGGACCGGTGCGTCGGTTGGGGAGTTGAGGCTGGTTGATAGCAGCGGAGATAAAGGGAAGGCGTTGATCGGTGAGCCGGTCAGGTTGGTTTGCCTGACCGGCAGCAACCACAGCCGGCAGCAGCTGTGGCCGCTGACTGGTGAGCGGTTAATGCTTGCTGGTGGAAGCTCCAATTTGCTCTGCACATGGCATGATTTTGCACCAGCTAGGTTGCTTTGGGTCAAAGCTGACCCGCTCCAGCTCATCACGCTGAATGCCTGCTGCGTCTGACGCTGCCCTGGACTCTGTGTGCAGGTTCAAGCACGGCGGCCGCGGCTGGGTGAATCCGCTCAAAGCAAAGGTGGGCTGGGGTGCCTGCCGCTGATGGCAGCTGGGCCGGGGGGCGACCTGCACTAACCTAGTCTAGTCCAACAGCTTAGCGTCAGCCCTTGAGGGCCCAACTTTATGCTACCTGCACTAGTGCCGCGGCGTTGCTTGCTTGCAGGTGTGCACCAGGGATGCCCGGTAGCAAAGGCTCAACCGTTGACGCTTCTCGTACCCAATTTCAGGTGGCGAATGCGGACGCTCGCGACGAGCTGCGCAACCCGGACCAAGTGCGCAAGGCGCGCAAGGAGGAGGAGCGGAAGATGGAGCACCTGCAGCGGGTGAGGAGGGCGTTGCATTCCGTTGTGCTTTGGGCATACCTGAGTTGCTTCTAGCCTGCGTCATCGGCTGCGCATGTCTGCATGCACTCCTATCCCAACCTGTCCTTTCCTGCCCTGCCAGCGCAGCGCTAACCTGACTTTCACATTTCGCCAACCTATCCATCGTTTGCTGCAGCGCAAGCAGGAGCGCATGTCCAGGGAAGACGGCCCAAAGGGCAAGGGCAGCCGTGGTGGCGGCGGCGGCTTCAAAGGAAAAAGCGGCGGCGGCGGCGGCGGTGGATTTAAGGGCAAAGGCGGCGGCGGCGGCGGCTTCAAGGGCAAAGGCGGCAGCGGCGGTGGCGGCGGATTTAAGGGAAAAGGCGGCGGCGGCGGCGGCGGCGGATTTAAGGGCAAGGGCGGCGGCGGCGGCGGCGGATTCAAGGGCAAAGGCGGCGGCGGCGGCGGCTTGAAGCCTCGCGGCGGAGTTGCCAAGGGAGGCAGTTTCAAGGGCAAGGGCGGCGGCGGCGGCAAGGGGCGGCGGTAGTGTGCGCTGCATGCTGATCCTGTAATGCTGTATTGGTTGCACGTGTCTATGCTTTCTCTTTTTGCTGCGCTGACCTCAGCCACACGCTATTGTTACACGACATGGTGGTAAAGCTGGAAGCTGTACAGATCAGCAGCGGAGCATTCGCATTGGTGTAGTGCAGTGGGCCTTAGGTGCGGCTGGTCTCTCGAGCAGGCTGTGCGGGGCCACTGTGCTGCGGGTCGTATGAAGAGCTGAAGCTAGCCATGAAGCTGTTGCCATGTGGCAGCATCTGCAGGAGTGATCTCTAGCAGGGCTGTTGCCATCAGGCGGCGGCATCAGCAGGAGTGATCTCTAGCAGAGCTGTTGCCATCAGGCGGCAGCATCAGCAGGAGTGATCTCTAGCAGCCTTCGGAACTCGTATTCCTGGTCGAACCTGCCTGGCAGCGGGCTGCCATAGGCTAGCAGGTCAGACAGGCGGCAGCAGGTCCGGATGGCAGAGCTTCCCTGCGGGCGGGTGGGCCGCAGCTTGCTCACCGCCAGGCCGTACTGGCGCAGCAGCTCAGCTGGAAGCTTAGCTAGGCCCGCTGCATGGTAAGCATCAAAGAAGCAAGGCGGGGACTCGGGGCGCAAGCCCCAAAATGAAGGCTGTGCCTGCTCCTCTTCTGCAGCCGCCTCCCCTGCCGCCGGTGCAGCGGGCGCGCCCTCCTCATCTGAGCTGTCGGGCTGGGGGCGGTTCCACACCCAGTACGCGTGTGGATGGATGAGCAGGCGGCGCAGGGGCGCAGCGTCGCTCATTGCGTCCCTCAGTGCTTGCAGCACGGGGCGGGCATCGCTGGTCTGCAACGGTGGCAGGGCAGGCAGAGGAGCGGGCGGGGTGAGGCCTTTGCAGTGCAGGGCATTCAGTACAAGGCGGGAGAACCTAGTTGTGCTGGCAGCTGGGGCAGCACAGCCAAACGAAAGGTGGGGACCGGCTGATAGGCACCTGTGCCGTTGCAATGGTATCTCAAACGTGCAGCAATGCCGGGAGCAGCTGAGCGGAATTGCGCCCGACTTCAGGCTCTGGCTTTACCAGTGCTCACCAGCACGGGTGTCCCCCAGCACGTGCCTTCCAGGCACAGCACTTCGGCGTCCACCAGCAGCTCTCGGCAGGACCGCCACATGCGGGGCAGGTCGGCCTCGAAGCCTTCCATGGCCTCGTCCTGCATTGGGGTGCAGTTCACACATACATGGGCCACGTGCAGATAGCCGGACAGCTCAAGGTGTAGGTTTGGTGAAGGCAGAAAGCGGCACAGCTGGTTTTCCAGATCCGCGGACGCGGCGGAAGATAGGTTGGCCTTTGAAAGGGATGGCTGTCAACTGCTTGCAAACTCGGTACCAAACCGCTGGCTCTTGCAGTCGATGGCTGTTTGAGGCTGCGATTGAGATTGAACCGCACCTCTTCTGGCTCCCATCTGGCCAGGTCTGGCACGAGGCCGGTGCGGTAGCCAACGACAGCAGCAGACTCAAGCCTGCATGCCAGCGTTGGCGAGGCAGGAAGCAGCTTTGCTTATCACACTTTGCAGGGAATGATAAGCAATTGCATTTCACCCGCCGCCGTTGCAGAGCGCTTGCAACGCTCAGCGCCGGCTTGACACTGCTGCTGGCGTGCAGGCAGGATTGGGGCATGCAGCCAGCCGGCTGGCAATTTCTGCCCACACAGAGTGCTGAGAGGCACACCAACACTGTCGGCTTGGCACGCAGAGGCAGCAACCACCGTGGTGACCAGCAGCACACAAGCCGGCGCAGCATGCATGTGCCAGAGGCAGGGCGCTGCAGCGGCGGCGGCAGCGTGCATGCGCACCTGCACTCCTCTGGGATGTTAAACTCGGAAGCACTGCTCAACAAGGGTCCCTCCATTTCGCACACTGGGAAGCCAAAGCCGCGCACCACCAGGGTGCGCAGCGAGCGGGGCAGGCTGTCCAGGTCAAACCCGCCCCAGCCAATCAGGGCCAGCGTCTCCAGCTGGGTCAGCTTGGCCACGACCACACGTGCATCAAAACTGTGGATGTAGTTACGTGCAAAGGGGTGGTAGTCCAGGCACAGGGTCTGCGGGGTAGGAGGGGCGGGCAGGGAATGAAACATGCCAGCTCAGCACTAGGCCGCTTGTTGACCAGCGGTTTTGGTGGCACAACGCAGCTCGGCATGGCACATGCCGCGGCAGAGCACAGCATGTGTGTGTCTGTTTGCTGCATGTGCGTGTGTGCTTGCTGCCCTTGCCAGCTGCACTGCTCCGCGTCCACCATGGATCCACCCTGCGACTGGCCCACGCTGTACATGCTGAGGCATGCTGCCCGCCTGCTGGGTGCATGGGCTGCATGCGCATTCCGCTCACCTTGAGGCTGCGGCAGGCGGGCAGCATGCGCCAGATGGGGGCCAGCTTGGCGATAGGGAACACGATTTGGGCCATCTCCGGATCTGTGCAGTCGTACTGGCGGCTCCTGTCGTGCATGCTGCGGACTCGCTGCAACAGCAGCGCCATGAGGCTGTCGTGGCCCAGCCGGCAGGAATCATGCATATCCATGGCCCACTCCAAAATGTCGTCCGGCGGCGTATCGCTGGGCGGCTGCGGGCCAGCCACCCAGTAGCCGTGCGGCTTGGGGGCGCCGTTCAGGCGGCACAACCAGCGAAAATTGGCTGCACAGGTGCTGGCTGCATCCTCATTGCGGATGCGCCTGTGAATGACGCCAAAGGTTGCTTGCGGCAACGGGCTGGTGTAGTCAGCCTCTGATGAGACCGGCGCCTCAAAGTAGAGCGCCGCTGCGTGGCGCTGCAGCCAGGCATGGCTGCCCCGCGGCGGCAGGCACGTCTCCACAGACACCTGCCGGGGGCATGGGAAGCTCGCTGTGGTATGACGGACCATATACCATGTAATCTGGTGCGCGCCGAGCACGCTCACAGTGCCAATCGGTCCGGCCATGAGTTCCGGAGCTGCACTCATGCCAGCTGGGCAGAGCAGCGGCGGCAGCTTCTGTGACTGCATGCAGATATAACGGCATGCTGCAGCGTGTACCGTCCAAATGACCCATTGGCGGCTTGCCTGGTAATGGCCCCGCTCCAGCGCTGCTGCCCAGGCCTTGCAAGTCAGCTGCAGGCGGGCGTGCTGCTGAAACAGGTCGAGCAGCGGTGCAGGCTGTTCGGGCGGTGGAAACACTGCTGCAAAGACGCGGTGCAGCAGGTCGGGCGGCAGCTCCCGCCAATCAGCACTGGTGGTGGTGTGCTCTTCAGTTGCCTGCGGCGGACCGTGAATGAGTTGAACACGGGTGAGCGGCGGCGGCGGCGGCTTGGCAGCAGAGGCGGCAGCAGCTGGCTTGCAGCCGCCTGAGCTGCCCATTAGCCTTGGACGGTGCCATGAGCGGCATGCAGGGCGCACACCTCGGGTTGGGCGCAGCCATGGCCCTCCATTGCTCCTGTCAAGGCACGTGAACCCCTCTGCTGCTTGGATCCACCTGTGGACTGACCAGGAGGTGCAGGATCCAGCAGCTGGTGGGTGGCATTGGTGCCTGACTGTCCACCGCCGCCGCTCATGCGCCGCCGCCGCATGCGGGCACGGCTGTTATTTGCTCAAGCTTGATCAGCCTTCGTTAGCCAACTGCCACCCGGCAGTGCCTGGGCAGGTCATGTGCAACCATGCCCAACAGGAAGCTTACCAGGCACCTGCAACCTGTGTACATGTCTGCCGCTCCGTGGACCGCTGGTTGAGCGGCATCAGCGGCAGTCGCAGTAGACGCAGCATTGACAGCGAGCTACCTATCTGAACTGCAGCTGCATCATCAATCAGGAGCCTGCATGTCAAGAAGAGATGGTCTGTGCTTGTAAGCAATGCATCAACCGCTGCTCAAGGGCAAGCTTGAGCTGATGCCGTGGCGGCGAGGTATGTCTCTGCAGCACTGCCAGCCCCTTCTTTCGTGTGCTCCTTGCTGAAGCGCAGCTGTCTCTACCGCAAGGGGCATACGAGAGCCAGGGGACGGACGTGTACGCAAGCAGCAAGCCATGGTGCAGGCAGGTGATGCTACTTTGGCAGTCGCCTCGCCGCAACACATGCCAGCCGGGCGGCGGCGGCGGCGGCAGGCCCATGCGCGCCGCTGCTCTAAGTGGCTGCCTTATTTGACTGTCGACCTCCTGACAACCAAATCAGTGCAAGCTGCCGTCCCGCCCGCAACGACTGCGACGCCCGCCATCCGCGCCCACCCTTCTCTGCGATGCGCTGGCGCACGCCCGTCGTCCTGGTGCTGAGCTGCATCCGCCGTTGAGCGCGGAGCTCGCCGTGCTGCCGTAGACTGGCGGCAGCGGCGGCAGCGGCGGCGGCAGCGGCAGCAGCCGGCAGCGGCGTCTGCGGCGGCAGACATCTCTTTGCGCTTGCCCTTCCGAATCGACAACATGGAGTTTACCGGCCCAGAGGACTTGCAGCAGCGGGCACGGCAGATGGCGCTATCGGTGAGGACCAGGGCGCTGCTGCCGCCACAGTACCTCACGCGCTGCCGGGCCCGCTGCCACCTGCGTGACCGAGCTGCTCATTGCCCGTGCAGATGCGAAGTCAAATGGTGTTGACCGCGGAGGACGAGCAGGTGCTGTGGTGGGTGCTGCACCGCCACGCCAGCACGGCTGCACCACCTGACAGTGCTGCAGCAATAGATGGCAGCAGCGAGGCGGGCGGCGCAGGTGTGGAGGACGGCAGCGGCAGCGGCAGCTGTGCAGGCGAGCCGAGCCTGAATTATGACGACTTCGTCCAGGCAAGCGTTGTAAATTTTCAGAGTAGGAGGCTAGAAATGCAGTGTGGCAGGTGAGCGAGGATAGTTGATGCAGTGCATGCCACAGTGGGCGTTGGGACCTGCCGCCAGGCGCAGAAGCTGCCCAACGGCTCGTTGTGCCGCTGTTGTGTGACCGCAGGTGGCAGCAGAGTGCCGGGAGGCCATTGGCCCTGCCGCCGATGCTTACTTCCAGGTGCTCACTCCAGCATTGTGATGGTGAAGTAGTGTGGTAATCAATGAGTGGCTTTCGCGCCCTGCATGCTGGGCTGCATCTGAACATGCATGACACCTGCTGCATGGTTGCATGTGTGCATGTCTGCCGTGGCACATTGACAGGGCACATTGCACATGCACCGCAGCAACTCATACGCGCTCTGAACGGTGCCCCTGCCTCCCTGCAGTCATCAACCTTCCTACGCCTGGCTCGGGATGCGGGCGGCCGTGTCCCAACAGCCGCCCTGTTCCGCTACTGCACCATGCGCTCTGCACAGATCCAGCTGGTGAGACTTTGTCCTCTTTTATGCAGTTAGTTGTGCAGCTTGCAGCATCGGTGCATGTGCTGCTTGCAAGCCGCCCAGCGCTGCACTCTCAGCTGCTGAAATCCATCGCGCTGGCCATGGTTGCCACAGTGGGACTGCATTTCAATCCCTGGGCGGCTCCCTGCCGCTGATCTCGCTCCGCAATCCCTCCCATGCGCTGCCACCATGCCCACAGCGAGTGGAACTGGGTGTGTTGGACGCCGTCGGCAGCGGCGCCCTGTCCCCCAGCCAGCTGCTGGCTTGGCTGGAGAGGCGCGCTCCCCTGGCCGCCTGCTGCGAAGCGCTGGTGTCTGAAACCGAATGGTGCACCGCGGTGGCCGCCCGCCTGCTGCTGCTGCACGGGCGGCGGGGGCGGGTGCTGGTGCGGGAGATGCTTGCCAGCCCTGAAGTGATGGAGCTGACGCTGGCACTTCACGCTTGGGATGCAGCCGATGCAGCCATGCAGGCGGCAGCGGCAGCAGCGGCAGCGGCGGCAGAGGCGGAGGATGGCGGCAGCGGCTCAGCAGGCGCAGCAGGGGCAGCCGCTGCCCCGCAAGCAGCACAGCTGGCCGCTGCGCTGGGTGCACAGCAGGGGTGGTTTGCGCCGGCTGCGGTGGCCGCGCTGCGGTCACGCTTTGCTGAGCTGGACGCTGATGGGGATGGCCTGTTGACGCAGGATGATTTTTGCACGTGAGTTGGGGGTTTTGGGTGCGTGTAGCAGTGCTGGTAAGAACGCTCAGGAGTGTGCAGCTGCCTGATGACCCTGCTGGCTTTGCGCAGTTGCCTTGCAAGGCCCATGGGCGGTACAGCAAAAACATGACACCCGACCCATCCTTCTCCGTCCCTCGGCATGCTTCGCAGCTTCACTGGCGGAGCCATGACGCAGCTGTTCATCCAGCGGCTGTTTTCGCAGCACTGCAAGAGCTTTGCACGAGAGTCAGACGGCAGTGGCAGGGGTGGCAGCTCAGCCTATGGCGGCGCACTGCGGCACAGCAGTCCGCCTCCGTATGCCGCCGTTGCAGGCGGCAGCGGCGCGGCAGGAGGGTGCACGGCAGGCAGCTCGAGCATCCTTCGCCCCCTCATGGACTTTTCGGCATTCTGCACGTTCTGTGCGGCGTGGGAGCAGCGGCATACACCGGCGGCAGTGCGCTACTTCTTCCAGATTTTGGACCTGGAGGGAAAAGGGCACCTTACTCCGGTGCGTTGGGGGGTGTGGGATGGGAGCGGCAGGGTGGTGCCGAGTTGCGTCCCTGCCCTGCACGGCATGCTTCGGAAGGGGAGATGCTCCAGCATTTCCCCTGGCAAATGTTGGCTCCAATTGGAACGCACCGTGTTGAATGGCCCTTGCAGGCGGACCTGTACACGTTCTTCCGGGAGGTGCACGGCCTGTGGGTGGCGGCGGGGCAGTACGCAGGTGGGCCTTATCCTTCCGCAAGGCAGCTTGCAAGAGTTGTGCTTTATTGACAGCGTTGGCAGGGCAGCTTGCAGCACCGCGGCGGCTAAGCTGGCGCACTGTCCAAGTGCAAGCCCAGCTGGGCCGCTCCCCAAGAGCAACTTGCCATCAATGCTGCTGGTGGCAGCTGCGCCTTCTCTCCTCACCCACTACTGCGCTCGTCTGCGATGCTGCAAACTGAAATCCGTCCTGGTGAAGCATCCGCAATGACTGCAGAGCTGCGCATAGAGGATGTGGTGGGAGATGTGACGGACCTGGCTCAGGCGGGCAACCCGCAGCGCATCACCGCAGCAGGTGAGCAAGCATTGCTGCTACGCACGCTGAGCCGCCGGCCGCTGCGTGCGGGCAGTTGCCATGCAGGCAGCTCAATTGCTTGCAATGTCATGCTGCATGTGTTCCTTGGCTGCCCGCACTTTATATCGGTCTGCACAGCTCCCCAAGCTCTCCTGCTGTTGCCGCCCGCCATCCTGCTGCCGCCACTCGCCGTCCAGCCGCCGCCACCCTGCCGTTTGCGCAGACCTGCAGCGGTGCGGCGCAGCAGGGACCATCATCGGCCTGCTGGCAGACGTCAACCTGTTCTACGAGTATGAAAATCGCGAGCAGGTGCTGGCCCAAGCGGCGGCGGCGGCGCAGGAGGAGCAGGCGGCGGGTATGGCGTGAGTGCAGGCAGGCGGCACGAGTGCAGGCAGGCCGGGCGGCGTCAGCGGCAGCGGCTCATTTGAGGGACGGCTGTGTGGAGAGAGATACTGTGTTGTGTACCATCCATTGATATCCAGAATCTCTGTTGGTTTGTTGTAAACTCGAAGCTCAATTGCACGGGCGGCGGCAGTGGCGGCACGTTGCGGCGGTGGCGGTGGCGGCACCAGCCGCTCAGACCCTGCATGCCGACAGGCGGCGACTGTGAGTTGATCCATGACGCTCGGTGCGCAAATGGGCGCTTCTAGAGGCCTGTGCGCCGCACAAACAGGGCCCTGCTGGGCGTGCTGGCCAAAAGAACCCTAGCCCAGTCAGTCTCAAACCTCAAGCCAAGGACGTCAATCGACAAACAGAAAGCTTGCTGACACTTTCAACAGCCTCCCGCCGTGCGCAAACAAGCGAGCGCGATGGAGAAGGTGCGCCCGACGCTCACAGTGTACCGTGAGGCTGGCCGCTTCCGCAAGCAGTCCCAAAGGAATCAGCATTGCGCATACCATGGCCGCCAGGGCCGCAGCGCCGCCTCACACGTTTCGAGGCCGCTCGGTACCGCCTGCGCTCTCGGCCAAGCATGCCAGCGCCTGCGATCTGCTGCAAACAGCTTGAGATCTCGGCTGCCGGAGCAACACGGCGCGCTGTGAGGACACCCCACCCCCGCCGGCGCCAGCGCCGAGAATCCGCCGGCCACCGTTCGCGCCACTTCTCCTGAGCTGGGCTGAATGCCCTCCTTGCCTGCAGGAACCAGCTGACATCTATCATGCGGGGGACGACGCCCTCGAGGCGCCAACCAAGGTGGGTGGGGCTGTGTTTATGCGGTGCATGCGTCCAAATGAGCTGCAAGGCCTGTGCAAGTCTGCTTCCGCGGCGGGAGCCACCAAGCTGGCGGCCACCTGCATGCCCTGAAGCTGCGCACCATGGATTGACCAGCCCCGCTCCTGATGTGCGCCACCGCATCGCAGTTGGAGAGCATGGGCCATGAGACGCTCCAGCATCACAAGGAGAGGATCATGATGGCGGGGGCAACGGGTGCGCTGCCGCTCTGTTTGTGTGGCAAGCTACCGCCCCCACCAGCCGCAGGTTGCTCCTGAGTAGGCGCTGCCACTGGCTAAGCGTTCAGCTCCAAGTTTTAGGCAGACCGCAGCGCATACGCTCCTATGCGCGTGACCAAGCAGCATGCGCTGCCATCTGGCCCACCCGCCGAACCGCAGATGCCGAAATGCTCAAGCAAGAGGGAGCCGACCTGCCTCATGATACGGACGCCGGAAAGGCAAGCAACACTGCATTTTTGGTGGTTGTCGGCGGCATATGATAGTGCAGAGCCATGCATGCAGCTTGCTGCTCTGTTGTGCTGGTCGGGCTGCCTCCAAACTTTTCAACTCTGGCCGCCTGCTGTCTTC
>VFQO010011291.1_pt1 | contig 30822 bp, 52 predicted proteins | sample 3512331 | NCBI WGS metagenome assembly VFQO01 (sample SAMN10412371, study PRJNA504923) | tailings metagenome | isolation source: Replicate 3 from Balatoc abandoned mine | place: Philippines: Itogon, Benguet | collected 2017-08-28 | reverse complement strand
GGCAACAAAAGACGGCAGCTCTCTGCGCCTGTGATGTCTCTCACTCACCCTCCAGCGCGTCCAGCACCAGCGCCGCCGCCTCGGCAGACGGCAGCGGTGCCACAGTGTGCTGCTGTTCGCCCGCATGGAGCACAGCCTGTGGAGCAGTGGCATGGAGGCAATCTGGCAGCAATGCATTGGCATGGCAGCCGGGCGGCTCTGTGCGAAGGCAGCGGCCGAAGCCGCGCCAAGCGGCGACGGCGGCCCCAACCACGGCCCCGCGCACCTTGAACCCGCCGCCTTCAGGCAGCACCTCGCCGTTAGAGGCCATGGCGGCGGTCCGAGGGGCTGGGGGTGGGCGAGCGGTGGGTCCTAGAGTCGATGGCTCTGGGGCGGCAGCACAGGCAGGAGCAGCAGCACAAGAAGGCCTGCACCGCCACTGGCCTTCCCAGGCATGGGCGCCCCGGCCAAATCAGCGCCGCATGGGCGCCGCGGACGCTGCTGCCGGGGTGGAAGGTGCAAGAGCCCCAGGCGGATGTACATTCAGGCAGGAGGAAGAAAGATCAGGAGGCACGGCCCTCTTGAGCATGTGTTGCCTTCATTCACCACGGCACTGGGCAATGGTATATTGAGCAAGACCCTGAGCCATCGCATAAGTGGCGTTGCCACTTCAACCCACACCCTCTGTGAATGCATGCTGCACCCAATGACAGCTTACTGCACATTCGGCTGATGTGTTAACACGTAAAGTTGGCATTCGATTGCAAGTTGCTGTACAGTAGTGCTAGCCTCATGCCGTCATCAGACGAGCAGGTGGTTGCATGACACGCATGGCAGCCCTCATGGCAGATTCACGTTGGCGATGCGGCAGACAATGAGCCAGAGAAGGCCGAAGAAGCATTGGCAACAAGCCCTTGGGAGCATGCAGGACACTGAAAAAGTGCACAGGACTTGTGAGAGAGTGAGGTGAAATTTAGCAGAGACGGAACAAAGAAAGCGAATGCAGCGCAAACCGGCAGTAGCGGGTTCAAGCGCCAAACGACAGGGCCATCAGCTTGCCGGCCAGCGGGCCGGGTAGCGGCACGTGCAGGCGGCGCTGCAGCCGGGCCAGGCACAGCCCAAAGGTGCGCAGGCGCTGCTTTTCGGTGTCGGTCAGACAGCGCACCAAAAGGTGCGCCTGCGCAGGCGAGTGCTCGAGGGCAAATGGCAGTGCCTGGGCCAGGTTGCCGGAGGTGGGAGAGAGAGCGCGGTGCAGCTGATCCCACTGCTCATCCGAGAGCGGCATGTGGGCGTGCACAAAGGCTGCAGTGCAGGCAGGCACCAAGAAGCGCCAATGCTGCGAGCCCAGAAATGATAGGCCAACGGAGACTGGACAAGCTGCAACCAGCTGTGCCGCGCAGCGAGCAACTTTGGCATGGTACCGGGGCATCGTCTGGAGCGGGATGCGGCCCTGTGCATTTCGTGCCACTGCCGTGTCAGGAGCAGCCGCCAGCAGCAGGCGCACTGCGCTGTCATGATCGCGCCTGGCTGCCACATGCAGCGGCAGGTTGCCCTGGCTGTCTGGCACTCGGACGCTGGCTGGGGCGGCAGCCAACAGGTGCTGCACAGCTGCTGTGTGGCCTGTTTGCCGGGCTGGATTGTAGCTCAGCCCTGCTTGCGCAGCCAGCAGCAGTGGTGTGGCGTGGTTGCTGTCAACTGCCTGGACAGCCTGAGGTGGCGTCAGCGGCAACAACTGTGCAACCAGGTCTCCATGGCCGGAGGCCGCTGCCAGATGCAGCACATTCTGATTGCTCGCAGTCGCAGCTGCAATGCTGGCTGGCGCTGCCTCCAGGAGGCGCAAAACGGTCGGACAATGGCCGTTAATGCAGGCCTCGTGCAGTGGCAGCCTGCCGTCACCCGCCACTGCTTGGGCTGTGTCAGGGGCGTGCGCCAACAGCACATCCACAGCTGCTAGGTGCCCGTTTCTGCTTGCACAATGCAGTGGCGTGTATCCGCTGTTATCTGCAGCTGCGGCCAGCTCGGGTGCAAGGTGCAGCAGCATCTGCAGTGTGTCCAGGCTGCCTGCCTCCGCCGCTGCATGTGCAATGGTGCAGCCGCGGTGTGTCTGGGCGTGCAAAGTGTTGGGTGCAGCCGCCAGCAGCAGCTGCATGACAGCCGTGTTGTTAGCGGCCGCGGCACGTTGCAATGGCGTGTGATAATTACCGTCTGCAGCTGCTGTGCTGGCCGTATGAGGAGCATGCTGCAGCAGCAGCGCTGTCATTGCAGCTGAGTTGCTGGCCAGGTGCAGTGCCGTATCTTCGTTTTCATCAACAGCCTCAGCAGCTTCCGGTGCTGCGGCCAACAGCATGCCAGCCGCCTCCAGGTGGCCGCCCCTGACAGCCTCCAAGAGAGGTGTGCTGTCATCAGCTGCAAATGCAGACATGGTGACAGCCTCCGGCGCTGCCTCGAGCAGGACGGCCATTGCTGACGAGTGGCCGCCTGCTGCTGCCAGAAGCAACGGGGTGCGACCCACCAGGTCAATTGTGGCGACGCTTCCCGGCAGAGCAGCCAGAAGGCTGCATAGGGTAGCTGTGCTGCCGCCTGCTGCAGCTGCATGCAGAGCGGTGCTACCATAGCCGTCGGGCTTCAGGGCAGCAGCAGGGTCTGCCAGCAGCATCAGCAGCAGTTGGGCCAACGGCGACAGGCCCAGGCGGGCAGCCGCACGCAGCATTGCTTGGCCAGGCGAGTCCTCGAGGTCTGCTAGGCATGGGGGTGGGCAGAGAGGAAGCCGTATGAAACGTTCAAGAGACCAAGACGGCTGCCGCGTACTAATGCCAGCGGTTGCAGAAACAGCAGCCAAGCGTCCAAGCGATACACGACGCGTAGCCTGCCTTTGATTCTCACTCACCATTGTCAGCGAAAGCGGCAGCTGTGCAGCTGTTCAGCTGCTGCACGAGCCATGGCAGGGAGATGTTTTGCCACATGCCGCCTGGCACCACTCCCAGGCTGAGCTGCAGGCCGGCCGCCCTGCGCAGACATGGGGTAATGGCGGGAAGCGGGTGAGTATGCCCCGCATGCCATCACAACAAATGCACATGGCAGCCTTCACCACATGCAGCCGCATCTGCCGTAGAATAAGCAATTTTGGACCCCTCGCATGTCAAGACTTCCCTCTGCTCACCCAGCCATGCGAGCCAGCTGCGGCAGGCGGGCATTGCTGTGCAGATGGGCGGCGTCCAGGGTCAGGCCGGCGGCAATACACTGGTGCACTGCGGCAGGGGTTGGAGGAGGGCAGGCAGAGCTGGGTATGTGCAGTGCCTCTGAATGTAGAGAAAGCAGACATGTGGTTGCAATGCGCTTGCCGCCCCCCCGCCCCTCACCCTCCAGCGCGTCCAGCACCAGCGCCGTTGCCTCGGCAGACGGCAGCGGTGCCACCGTGTGCTGCTGGCCGCCGGCATGGAGCACAGCCTGTGGGGATAGTGGCATGGGAGGCAATCTATCAGCAAGGCATTGGCATGGCAGCCGGGCGGCTCTGCGACGGCAGCGGCAGCGGCGGCGGCGGCGAGCGGCGGCGGCCCCACCCACGGCCCTGCGCACCTTGAAATGGCGGCCTACGGGCAGCACCTCGCCCCTGGAGGCCATGGCGGGCCGTCTGAGGGGCTGTGGGTGGGCGAGTTGGCTGGCGGGTGCCTTCAGAGGGCCGCAGTCGATGGCTCTGGGCCTGCAGCACAGGCAGGATCAGCAGCACAGAGGCCTGCACCGCCACTGGCCCTCTGGAAGGCATGAGACCACAGCGCCCACATGGGCGTCATGGGCGCCGCAGCTAGGGGCTGGCTAATGTCCGATCCACAGGCTAGCCCATGTATGGCGGTAGCGCTACTCGTGTGGCCCGCGTGGAACTCCAGCCTGCAGGCCGCGCATCTCTTTGGCCCAGCTGAGCAGCGCCAAAGAGACGGCGGAGCGACGGAGGCGGTGTGGACGTTGATGCGGTGGCAGGCAGTGAGGGTGACGACCTCTGTCGGTGTTTGATCAGGTGTGATGGTTTAGTTTCCCTCTTCAGCTGCATACAAGAAGGCAGCATGCCCCATGCACTTTGCAGAGCTGGTGTTGGCAGCGTGACAGGCCCCCCTGCCCCAGCGCCAATGACAGAGATTCATTGATCAAGGGCCAATGCACGGAGGCGTCCGGTCTGGGAGGTGTTGACAAACAGACTGGGCACAGTGCATCAGAACGAGAAGTTGGGTCGGCAAGCAAACTACCTGCTTGATCAAAGACCGCGACGTTCAGGTTGGCGGTAGGAAGACCAGGAGGCACTGCGCTGTTGGCCTGCTTGCAGTGGGCAATGTACTGTTGCCCAAGCCGGTATGCCAAGCTCTACAGACTCTGACAACTTAGCTTGCTGCAACATTAGTGGGATGAAGGTCCTGTGCATCGAGGGAAGGATGGCGGGCGCATGCGGGCGCTGACAAGGCACGCCGGTGCCGCCTGGCTTGGATGGCTAATCCACAGACCCTGCAGGCCCGGCACCTACCTCTCGTGATCGAGTATCGTAGCTAGAGCAGCAGATCAGGCCCTCGGACGATGCAGGAGCGTCGGGAGCTCAGATAGGCAGCCTGTCGTTCTCAACCCAGCGCAGCTAGCAGACCCTTCCTGCTTCCTCGCCACTGCCTCAGCATGAGCTCCTCTGCAGTAGCAGAGCCACCGGTCGAGCCACCGAGTCAGCCCACCCTGCCCGCCGCCCTGCGCGCTTCCAAGGCAGCGTTTCAGCTGGATCGAGCAACAGGACCCAGTGGCAGCCCTGCATCAGCGCTGCCAGTGAGCCTGCAAGCCGTGGGCCGCTGCCTGCGGGCGGGCGGCAGCGGCGGCGGCGCCCTCCTGCAGGCCCTGCCACCCGAGGCGACGATCCACCCTGATGCAGCGAGCAGCGGAGCAATCGTGGGCCTGCAGTGCGCCTGCGAGCCTGCTAGCTTCCTGGAGGCCGCAGTGGGACGGGTGAGGCTGCAGTGTGGGCACTGTCTCGGTGAGAAAAGCCAATCGTTGTTTGCAAAGTGCGCTCTGCCACCACACGTGCCCCAACCCGCTCCTCCTGCCTGCTCCACTCGTCTCGTCGCGCAGCTGTGCTGCCGCCGCTTCCTGGCACTGGCGCGAGCCAAGCTGTACTGGATGGTGCCCTGCTGGGGCGGCCCTGGGGCGGAGCAGGTGCCTGTGGAGACGCAGCTGCTGCTGCTGGAGCTGGAGGCAAGTGGGAGCGAAGGGTGTGTGTGGCTGGCTCAGATGGGGCAGGGGCTTCGATGCTTGGCGGGCAGGCTAGCATGGTTTATTACGTCGTGCTACGGCTGGTTGTGAGAGTTCGGCTTGGAACGTGCCCCCTGCCCCCTTCCGCAGGAGGGCAGCTACGGCCTGCTGGCCCCGTTGATTGAGCACGACTCGTTCCGCGCCTCCCTGCGGCCGCCCCGCCCCCGCCGCGACCCGGCCGGCTCCCTGCTGCTGCGTTTGGAAAGCGGGGACGAGTCGGTGAAGGCCAACCGGTTTGAAGGTGAGTGCAGTTGGGCATTTGGGAGCTGACCAGGATGTGCCTGGCTCATGCTGCTGGAATGCTGGGGCAGGGCTGGCCCCCCAACTTGCTCTATGCTATTGGCAGAGCACAGTCTCTGATGCCTGCCATCCTCTCTGGCGCATGCCGCTGCTCTGCAGGCGTGCTGTATGCAGCGGCTGGCACCGACCCCTACGAGCTGCTAGATCGCGGAGTGGCGGCAGCAGCGCGCCTGTCGGGTGCGAGCAGCAGCAGTCGGATGCCAGCTGGCAAGGCAATGCGCAGGTTGCTGGAAATGACTTATGTTGCAGCTCTTCCAGCAGCTGACTGCTGGACTACTGCATCATTGGAGCACCACAGCCTTCTAACCAAGTGGCGTTTGTCGTTCAACTGCCACTTGCCCTGCAGGCTCCTCTCGGCCTCGCTGGGAGAAGCCAGCCCCCGCCTCGCTGGATGTGTTTGGCTGGTGCTCCTGGGACGCCATGTACACGGGTGGGTGGGTGCCAGGCAGACAGATGTCTCCACTTGCCCACCTGTGAGAGCATGTGAGGAAGGTGTGAAGGAAGCCCTCATCGTGAGTCGCCGACGATTGCAAGAGACGTCCAACTGGCACACATGCATACCTGCACACGATTCGCAGGCGTGAACCCGCGAGGCCTGCAGGAGGGGCTGCGGGCGCTGGCGCAGGGCGGCACCCCCGCCCGCCTCCTCATCATCGACGACGGCTGGCAGCAGATGGGTGGGAGGCAGAGGAGCAGAGGGCAGATGGGCAAAGCTGGTCCTGGGTGGGCTGAATGCACCCCACTGCCGCTGATGCTTGCGGTGCTTGTGCTATTTGCACCTGGCATGTTTTGCTCCATCCTCTGCCCTTCTGGCCCCTGCAGATGTGGACCCCCAGTACAGGAGCGATGCTGAGCAGGGCGTGCTGAGGCGCTACCTGGCCACTGCACCGGGGGAGCTGGAGCACCGGCTGGCGGTGGGCCGCCTGCTGGCAGGTGGGTGGGCAGGAAGGACACACAATTTGGTTGCCTTCTGATGGGCGGCTGCCAGCCAGCATGGGGGGTGTGCTCGTGTTGACTGAGGTTTGTAGCAGCCATCAGCAAAGCTAGGGCGCGCCACATTGTGACTCCAACCAGCACCGCGTTCCCTCCAACCCCTCCGTTCCTGTTCAGGCGAGGACCTGCAGGCCGTGGAGCCGCTGCGAGTGATGGAGCTGCTCAGCCGCAGGGCCAGCGCCAGTGGCTCGCTGGACGCGGAGCTGGTGAGGGGGCGGGGCGGGTGGGCAGGGGGTAAGGGCTTAGGCACAGCAGCTGGCCAGGGCATGTCTGTCGGCATTGGATGGCGCATGCGCTGGCGCATGCGCCGAGGTGCTCATCCGCAGCATGATGGATGATGCTGTGTGCCGTTCCGCAGCAATCTGGATCAATCATGCTGCACCTGTGGCTTGCTCATCATGACCGCAGGCGGCGGCAGTAGGTGACGCCCTGAAGAGCCGCACAATGGACGGAGAGATCGCAACGGCCGCCTCGGCCGCCGGCTTCTCCCTGGTTGGCAGGCAAGGAGGGCGGTGCAGGGCAGGGCAGCTGGGCAGGCGGTACTTGTGCAGCTGCGTGCGAAGTTGCCTGCTGCCCACTGGCCAGACCAGGCTCAGACTGCTTGCCACCGCTGGCGCCTGTGCCCAACCGCCCCTTGCCCTCTGCAGCACGGTGGGCGCCATCCGCTCCCTGGCCTACCAGGCCTTCCTGCTGCTGCGCAAGATGCGGCGCAGCGCTGAGATGGCCGCTGCTCGGCGCCTGAAGGAGCTGCTGGAGGACACGAGCTCGGGTGGGTGGGGGCGGCAGCTGGCTGCAGCTTGCTGGGCTGTGCTGGGTTGTGCTGGTTGTAGTGATGGTGGAATATTGCCACAGGGAGGGCAGAGGGTTCTCGACAGGCCCCTGCACATGAATTTTACAGTGAGTGGCAAGTAAGTTGGCAGAAGTGGCGGGGCTTGCCGGCATTCTCCTATGCTGCCCATCTGCCTACAGCCCTTGCATGCTTCACCGCCACCCTGCAGACTCGATCCGCCTGCGCGCCTTTGCCGCCGCCGCGGTGGGGCCACTGCGCACCGCCATCCTCAAATTTTACGCGCAGGTGGGCAGGGCTGGGGCAGCTCGGTGTGATTGGCTGTGTCCAGTGGTTGTGCAGGATGCTGGCCATGAATCGTTCTCACAGCGCACAAGGCGCCCAGCAATGCATGCATGCCTCCTCGCGCGCTGGGCATGCCGCTTCTAAGATCAGCCCCCGCCTCCCCCCCGCAGGCCTCCAGCCACTCCTACCGCCTGCTGTCTCTCAAGGCCAATGGCAAGTTTGACTCGGTCGACAGCGGCGACGATGCACCGCTCACTGTGAGCACTGCCGCGTTGGAACCCCAAGCTGTTCAGCTTGGTTTGGCGGATGTGCACTGCTGCACTCACCCATCTTTCAACCTGTTTGCTGTGCCCACCAATGCCCAGCAGTGCCGCCTCTTTTGCACAGAGCTCGACCGAGCACTTTGGGGAGGTGGTGCGCGAGCTGAAGCAGCGCTGCAACCTGAAGTAAGCGCTGAGCCAGCGTCACGGTTGCTCTAGAGGCATTGCTGTGCACCTCATACCAGTCGGCAACACCTGCCATCCGCTCACTTTCTTGCAGGTACGTGCTGTGCTGGCATGCCATGATGGGCTACTGGAGCGGCTGCATGCCGGGGGTGGGGCTGTAGGGCTTGTGTGCTTCTGTCGGGCTGCCGCCGTCTCTGCTGCTCGCTGGACAGTGCTCTTGAGGTTCACTGTGTGACAGCGCCCTTTCCTGCTGCCCTGCTGTGCTGCTCTGGGCAACCCGCTGCCATGCTGTATTGTCTGCTCGCCACCCCACAGGCCCCCGGCGTGGCCAAGTACCAGCCGCGCCTGATGTACCCGCGCCCATCCCCCGGCACTTTGGAGGTGGACCCATCCATGCAGGTGGGACGTGTCCCAGCTGGGATTGACAGGCGTTTAACGACTATTGCGAACCTGCGTTGCCATGGGCCATGCCATGCCATGCCGACCAGTTGCATCCCACAACTCGATTACCCAAATCTCGCCAACACCTCTGCCCTGCATTTGCTCTGCCCCGCAGTGGGTGCACCCCGGGGTGAATGGTGTGGCCATCGCCGCCGATCCGCGCCCACTGCACAACGACCTGCACACCTACCTGGCGGGTGAGGGGGTCAAGATGTCAATGCTGGCTGGCAGGGGCAGTGAGTGACTTGCACAGTTTCCAGCCTCATGCCCGCCCAGCACTTGATGCGCAATACTTGGAGTGTCCTGCCCCGGCTGCGATGCGTGCAGGTCCCACACTGTGCTCTTCAGCATGTGTTTATCATTCAGCATCCACACCTCCCTTGTGCTGCTGCAGGGTGCGGTGTGGATGGCGTGAAGGTGGACGTGCAGAGCACCATCACCATGTTTGGCTACGACTCAGGCGCGCTCTTGCAAATAGCAGCATGCTGGTTTTGAAGCGCTCTCTGACCTGGGCTGCTGTGCATGTCATGCGGAGGTAGCAACCATACATGTGGTAATGCGTCCGCGAGAGTTATTGCACCTTCCAACCCCCCTGAACGCAGGAGGCTATGCGGCCATGGGCGCGCGCTGGCACCGCTCGCTGGAGGACAGCGTGGCGGCGCACCTGCCGGGCGGCCACCAGATCAATAGCATGTGCTGCGCCATTGAGGACATCTACAAGTGAGGCTGGCTGATTTTTAAGTCGGATGAATGGGCGGCAAACGAAGAAAAGCTTTGCCGTGAAGCTGCAGTGTGTTGGGCTCAATGTGTTGCACATGTCACTTGTCAATGATGCCTGCACCACGTTGCTTGCCACATCCAACTCATCCCACCCCTGCAGCATGCCGCACTCCAACATTACGCGCGTGAGCGAGGACTTTTACCCCGCGCTGCCCGCCTCGCACACCGCCCACATCGCCAACGCCGCCTTCGCCACGCTCCTGCTGGGGGTGGTGGCCTTCCCCGACTGGGACATGTGAGCCGCACTGTGCACCCAGCATGCTGGTCGCCGGTTGCAAAGCAGCCTGTAGGGCAATGAATTTGCAATGACCATGATTGCATTTAGTCACACAGAAACATGAAACGGCCTCAGTACCTCCACGCAGGTTCCACTCCGACCACGGCGCCGCGCACCTGCACGCCACGGCTCGAGCCATCAGCGGTGCGAGCCCGCCTCTGGGCAGTATCTCTGGCTGCATCTGCACTGCTAGCAGCGGCACTGGTCTGTCTGCGAGCTGACACCTCATGCATCAGTCCATCCAACCACTGTGGCACTCCATCTACATCCCCATCCGCCAGGCGGCATGGTCTACACCTCGGACCGAGTGGGCGAGCACGACTTCTCGCTGCTGCGCCGCCTCGTGTTCCCAGATGGCTCTGGTGAGCGACTATAATCTGGCTGCTTGATGGCACGTTTATTGAAGGGAGTGACAGGCGACAGGCAGCCAGTGGACAATCAGCAGCAGGTCTGAGTGCAATCCACACCCGCTGTGCTGTCCGCACCCCCCCTTGCAGTGCTGCGCTGCCGCTTGCCGGGGCGGCCCGCGGCTGACTGCCTGTTCCGAGATGTCAGCCGTGACGGCAGCACCGTGCTGAAGGCAAACCTGCTCGTGTAACTGGGTGTCTGCTTGTAGTGTCTACAGGGCTGGCTTTATGCAGCAAAGCGGGCGGCATGCGGTGCCACCCAGGGCATAATGACCCTGCCAATCCTTCTCGTCTGCAGATCTGGAACCACAACAGCGTGACGGGAGTGCTGGGCCTCTTCAACCTGCAGGCCAGTGCTGCTGCTCGGTTGCTGACTACTGCTGCTGCTCAGGGACCACAGTCGCAGCTCACACTGCATCCATACTGCCTACCGCATCTGTCCTGCACATTGCACGCATGCACACTGCGCATCAGGGATGAATATAAAGCAGTCCTGAACAGCAGGCTGGCTCACAGCCGCCACACTCTGCTGACACACGCACTCTACTCTGAGATGCCCAGCTGCACACTGCACAAAGCACATTTGCCCTGCACTTGCACATCTGGCCTTTCAAGCATATGGGATGGGCTGGCTTGCTGGCCGAACGTGCATGCTGAGGTGCCACGATTGGCGGTTTCCATGATGCCTCAAACCATACGAATGCCACTGTCACCTGATGTCAAACCTACAAACCTGAGAAGCCGTTTGCTTGGTGTATGCGTAATGCTAGCATGCATGCACTGCATCGCACAAGGGCGTCTGCACAGCATCAGTGATGTTGCAACAGAAGCGAAAGTTGATAGAGCTGAAACGCCAGGAAGACACTCTTTGCCGCTGAGATGCCTTCACCGGTTCAGCTTGCATTTCATCTGCACGCTGCCCCAGTGCGGCATCAGCGATGCCTGATGTTCACACGGATCTGAGCAGACCTGTGCTGCCCACACCGCGAGTCTGAGATGCCGCTCCCTGTGCACTGCACTGACATGCCAGCCACCACCAATGATGCCATTACACGCACGTATGATCTGACCTGCTTCCATGCTGACCTCGAGTTGTTAGCTGAGGTGGCACCCAACTGCTGGCATGCCTCAGTTGCACCCTCTGCATCTTCACCTGGATTTGCACATGCACAATAACATGGTTGCAAGACAGGTGCAATGATGCAAGGATGGTTGAACACAGCAGCCACAGCTAGCCCTGCCCACCCCCGCAGGGCTCCACCTGGGCGGTGCGCCGCCGCAACTACCACACCCACGACGCGCACCCGCCCACGCTGGCGGCCGAAGTGCGGTCGGCAGACGTGCCATACCTGCGCCCCGCTGCGCGCTACGCCATGTGGAGCGACAAGCAGCAGGTGCAGTTGCCTGGCTGGGTTGTTGAAGGCAGCCGCATGCCGCTTCACTGTTGGGGTTGAGTTAACTTGCTGGCTGTGAGCGACACGTGTCCGCAGCATGCCCCTGCACTTGACCAATACTCAGCCCATCACTCCATGGCAGGAGCTGCGGGTGCTGAGTGCCGAGGGCGAGGGCTGGCACCTCAGCGTGCGGGGCGGCGGCGGCCACGACCTGCTGACCATCAGCCCGGTGTGTGGTGGCATTGCTGCTCAGACCAGGTTGTTGCTCGAGTGATGACGGAACCTGTGCGAGCATCTCTGCTATATACCCTCGCATGGGCCTCTTCCCTTCCGCTCAGGTGCTGGAGAGCCAGGCCTGCGGCATGGAGGCCGCACTCATCGGCCTGCACAACATGCTGAATGCGGGCGGGGCGGTGCTGGCTGCTGAGCTGGCGGGTGGGTGCAAGGATGGGCTGGCAGGGGGGCGGCAGAAGTGGAGGCATGGGCAAGAAGCGCCCAACTGTACGCACAAACCTTCATCCTCCCCCTCTGCTGTGGTGCGGTCTCTCCCTTGGAGCCCTCTCACTCAACAGCAGCGCTCCACCCACCTTGCACTCCTCCCACCTGCAGATGAGGGCACCAACGGCACCCGCCGCGCCACGCTGCACCTGACACTGCGCGGCACCGGCCGCTTCCTGGCCTATGCCTCCCGCCGGCCCACCGCGGTGCTGCTGGATGGGGCACCGGCGGAGGGGCTGGAGTGGGAGGAGCGGCGCTGCGCGCTGTGGTTCAACGTGCCGTGGCGCGAGGACGTGGGCAGCGGACCACGGGCGGCAGCCATTGTGTTCGAGGCGGCGGCGTAAGCCAGGCGTGCATGGCCAGCTGCTGAGGATCTGAGAAGCGCCGCTTGTGCTGTGGGGCTGTTCGCCGGCCAAGGGGCAACGATGTATCGGTTCTGTTATTCCTTGTGTTATCAACCATTCCGTAACATGCAACTGTCTACATGAGCTGGCCGCTGCCTCAGAAGGGGCTGGGTGCCGCCGCCAGATCACAGCAGCGGGAAATCAGCCGCGGGTACCGATTGCTCCGCTGGCGGGCGGCTCTCTTACATGCTCCGGCGCGCCTGTGCACCTAAGCAAACAGCTTGCATGTCAGATCTGTAGCGTCCCCAGGCAGCGGGGGCGCGCAAAGCCCCGCTGGGGCTGGCAATGGCAGCACTGTGCCGGGGGAAGCACCCTGGCCCGTTCGGCTGGTTGATCCTGCTGGCAGCAGTCTGTTACTGCTGCGCTGAGGCGCCGCTGCAGTGTGCGGAGAGGGGCTTGGCACTCGGCCACCCCGCCGTCGTGTCCTGGGGTGGCCGGGACCCGAAGCTTCGCACAGCATGGGGCGCGGTGAGTGTGGTAACGCCTGCCAGGACCGCCCTGCAAGCGCCCGGCCCCAGCTGCCGCCGTTCACCGGTGTTGGCACCCCGTTCACAGCACGCCCCTTCCCGGCTGTGCTCTGCGCCCTGCAGAAGTGCATCGAGTACCGCAAGGTCTGTTTTGACCAGCAGACAGTTGTGTCATTTGATCCAGGTGAGGCTGGATGGGCTGGGCCGGCAGGCTGCCGACCCGATGCAAAGCTGCCGCAGGTCCACTGTGTCCATGCCTTGCACTCGACAGGCCGGCTGCACATGCACCCACCTTGTCTGCTGCTACCACCATTGCTCCTGCAGCACACAGCCCAGGCAACCTGAGCGCCACGCCCATCCCTCAGCTCAATATTGCCGCCTTGACATACGTGTGGAGCGGGCAGCAGGGCGTCAATGGTGAGGGTCTGCCTGGGTTTTTGCAGGCTGTGTGCAGTGCACGACGTCTCACCATCCGCTGCCGCTGCTATGCGCTCGTGTGATTTGTACCTGGTTTGTCCCTAGTTGTCCACCCCTGCACCGCCATGTTGATCCACTCCCATCAGGCGACGTTAGCAACTACGCATCGCAGCTGTTTTCGCCGCTGGCCTACCGCCCCGCCTCTGCCTTTGAGGCCAGCCCCGACCTGCGGCAGCCGCACTTCTCCAGCTGCAGCGTGCCGCTGGTCATGTGGTGAGCTCTAGTCGTTGTGTAGGTTCTTGTCCGTTGGTCATGTGGTGAGTTTCAGTGGCTAATCAGGTTAAGGTCTGGTCGTGTGGTGAGCAGGGGGCGTGGTGATGAGGCCGAAACGTGTGCATGCCAGATGGGAGGACAGCCCAGTCAGGGAGACGTGATGCACCTGCATCCTGCACGCTGCCTGCCTGCTGCCCGATTGTCGACTGCCTCCCGGCCCATGCTGCACCCTCCCGCCTCCACACAGGGGCCTCTGGAGCGCGCACAATCTGTTCGAGTTCTTTGTCCGTATGCCGGCCAGGGTGTGGGCGCTGCAGCAGGCGGGCGCGCTGAGCAACCGCACCACGCTGGTGGTCGGCTCACCCTCGGGTGAGTGAGGCAGGCACTGCTGCACGACGCCCAGTCAGGGGCAGCTTCAGGCCCGTCACCATACCTTGACCGCAGGCCTGTGATGTTGTGAAGCAGTGCTGCTCAGTGGCGCAACACCCCTCCCCATCTTGCAGGCGAGCGGCTGCCGCAGTTTGCGCCCATGCTCCTCAAGCCTCTCACGCCTTACGAGGTGGTGTCGTTTGCAGAGGCGAGTGCTGCCATGGAGGCGCGGGAACTGCGCTGGCTGGTCTTGCCATTCATTGCATCGAGCCTGCGCTAGCACAGGTGCAGCGGTGATAGCTTGCTGCTGGAAAGCGGCAGCTCCTCGCCCTCAGCTGCTTACCCTTCCTGACCCATGCAGTTTTCTCAGCGCAACGCCCCGCCTGATGCGCCCCGCACCACGGCGGAAGGGGCGGGCCAGCGCTGCTTTGAGCGAGCCTACCTGTGCGCCTGGCAAGTGGGCTATAACGCAGGCACCTGGGGAGCTGCAGAAGCCATCCTGCGGCACTACCGCTCCCAAGGGCTGCCCGCCAACCCGCTTGAATTTGACAGCGGGCCAGAAGTGCTCAAGGTGCGGGGTGATGCAGGCAGGATGTGCTGTGAGGGATTCAGTTGGTGCCTCCCATAGGGTGCATGGCTCAGGCAGATGCATCCTCTGCCTTGCGCTTGCCCCCGGTGGCGTGCCCAGAACGTCGTGTACTGCCCCCAACTGCCAGCCCAACTGCCATCCCACTGCGTGCCGCTGCCCCTGCAGGTGCTGATTGAGAGCCGGCAGGGCCCGGTGCGCAACGTCTTGAACGCACAGGAGCTTGTCGATGACTGCAACCGGCTGTCGGCCTCTTGGCCGCTGGACCCCGCCTCGCCTATCAAGCGCATCCAGTGCCGGTGGGCTGGGATGGCGATGGGTTGTGCGGCAGTCAGCATGGAGGGAAGTGGGCATGCAAGGCAATCACAGCTGCATGCCCAGTGCATACTGGTGCGGTGTGAGTGTGAAGCTGAAAGCACCGCATGGATGCACAGCCTTGAACGCCGCACTCTGAGCTCTCTCGCAGGTTCATCAGCTTTGGAGGCGACCCAGTGCAGGACATGCTGGCAACCGCCAGCGCAGACGTGCTGGTGGCTGTGCACGGCGCGGGCTGCACCAACTGGCTCTTCATGGCGCCCGGCTCCGCCCTGCTGGAAATCAGGTGCGCGTCAGCAGGCCCTGTCGACAGGGCAGGGTCTGGTACCCGCCCCTGCTGCTTGTGCAGGCATATGCACCGTCAGCCAGCGGCTGCCTGCACTGCCCGCCTGCTGTGGCAGCTCAGCTCCTGCTTTCCTGCACCTGCACTGCCCGCAGGCCCTACCTGTTTGGCTCTCACGGCTGGGCGGACGGCTACTTCCCCTCCACCAGCGTCAGCAGCAACCTGACCCGCTTCTTCTACGCCCTGAACATCGAGGTGGGTGAGGCAGCCAGTTCAGGTGGTGGTGTGGCAGGTCTGCTGCTTTCTTTTGGTTTCTTGGTCCTGAGCAACAGCACTGTCACATGCGTCTCTGCTGGTTTCGGTGCTCGCCGGCCGCCATCATGCACTGGCCTGCCCAACCAACACACCCCCAGACAGCGGCGACAGTTTTCCATCCAACACCTCCCCTCTGACCACCCCACAGAACTCCAAGAGCTGGAAGCCTGGGGCGGCTGAGGTGGCGCGCGGCGTGGTCAACCGCACGATGGACCCTCGCCTGCTGCGCGACCGGCACGTCGTACTGCCCATGGACGCTCTGAAGGAAAAGCTGCTGCGCATCGCTGCTGTGGGGCGGTCCCGGGAGCGGTACATCGCGCAGCAGGCCCAGCAGCTGCACTACAGTGAGCTGCAGGAGGACGGCCGGCTCCACATCCGCTGCATACCCAACCGGCGGCCGCCCACAGGCCCCTGCAGCCAGGCGGCCGTGGATGCCGCCCGCAAATCCGGAGGCAGCGGGCAGCCTCAACTGCCGGCGGTAGCGCAGGCCCCAGCCGGAGCGCCGGCAGGCAGCGGTGCGGCTGGCGCACCGGCTAGCAGCATAGAAACCAAGATCGGTGCTAGTTCGGACGCCGAGCTGCCGCTGGAAGACATGCCGATGGCAGAAGGCGGCACAACGGGTGCACCTGCAGCTGCCGCCCCTGCTGCCCCTGCCGCCCAGCGCTCCTCTGAGCCGGCAGTGCCACCGGCAGCAGCGCCACAGCAGCAGCAGCAGCAGCCAGCCTCCCAGCAGCAGCAGCAGCAGCAACAACCCCCAGCAGCTCAGCAACAGCAGCAGCAGCCTGCTACCCCTGGCGGGCCACCAACGCAAGGCGGCGAGTTGGCCGACGAGGCCGCGCTGCTGGGCTCCACCCCAGCTCAGCCAGCTGCTGCTGCAACAGCTGCAGCACACGTGCCGGCGGAGGCAGCACCGGCAAGCTTGTGGAATGGCAAGGCATTTCGATATGGCCCGCCTGGCGTGGCCGCCCTCAGCGCCATTGCGCTGCTGGCGGCCGCGGCAGCGGTTTACTGCACCCTGCGCCGTCGAGCAGATGCGAGACCTCCTCCTGTTGCTTCGACTGACGACCTTGATGACATCGACGCTGAAACCAAGCCCCTGACTGCCGTGACTGTTCAGTTACCTGCTTTGTCAAGACCCACTGCATGAGCATGACCCTCCGACATGCTGTTGCATCTTTGCTTGTTGAGGCCTGCCATTTGGGCCGAATCGTGACCACCTAACACTGCCAAGATATCGTCATGATTCATTCTGCTCTAGTCCCCCTGTATGCCCCTACTTGTTTATCCCTTGCATCCCCACGTTGACTTGCTTGAATGCAGCGTATAGCTAGCTTTACAGTAAGCTGTGCACAGGCGGTCAGATGATCAGAAGCGCTTCTCAACAAGCCAGTACAGCGGCAGGGCAGCAGCGTAGCCCGCAGTCAGTGTGAGCGTGGACAGGAACGCAAGGCCCCAGAGCGGGGAGGTGGCAATGGCGGCAGGGAGGGCACCGGGCAGCAGACTGAGGGCCCATAGGCGAGCAGGTTCATGGATCAAGTACAGGCTGAAAGACAGGTTGGCAAGGGGCAGAAGGGCTGGGGCGGACAGGGCAGAGGCGATGCGGCGGTGCAGCGGGTCGCAGCCCAGCGTGAGGCCCAGCATGGTGGCAGCAAGCAGGGCAGATAGGAAAGGCGAGCCATAGTAGGCCAGAGCAGCATAGGCACGGGTGGCGGTGGGGCTCCAGGGAGCCTCTCCTGGCAGGCCGTTGGGGCTCCAGGCAATGTAAAGGTACAAGTAGGCTGCCTGCAGTGCAGCCGCTGCGACCGCTAGGCAGGCTCGCCGCCGGGCCAGCCAGGACACGGCAACGTGGCTGCGCAGCAGCAGGCCGAGCGCAGCACCGACTGCCAGCTGGCTCAGGCGCACAGCCGGGGTGAAGTAGGTGGCCCACAGCACTGCGGTAAAGGTTGCCAGCCCGGCCGGCTGCCGCAGGTCGCCCACTGGCAGGCGCAGCACGTCCGCGGGCTGGGACCAGGCCAGCGCCAGGCGCCACAGGGTGCCGGCTGCGGCTGCGGCGGCCAGCGCCCAGGCGGCGCGGGCACGGAAGCCGGGCAGGCGGGGGCGCAGCGCCAGCAGGAGCAGCGGGAAGGCGGCGTAGAACTGGACTTGCAGGCTGAGGGTCCACAGGTGGCCGCCTGGAGGTGGAAGGGGTGGGAGCAAGGAATGAGGGGAGGCTCAAAGCGTGTGTGGTTGTGCTCCTGCGGCATTGGCAGCTGCATATGCACAATGGTGCTGCTGGAAGCGGAAGGACAACCAGCTTGTGGCATGTGATTGATCCATGCGACGCGGTCATTGCAGCCCAGCACATGCATCTCCGACGCATCATGCTGTCCAGGCAGCATGCCCACACATGTCGCACAGTATGACCCACCAATCACCCTCGGCATGACCACCGCCCAAACTCACCGCAAGCCTGGGTGTGATCAAAGTTGACCAGGAACAAGAGGTTGCGCCAGAGCCCTGCCGGGCAGTTGCCCATGAATATGGCATGCGCCAGGGCTGCCTCGGGTGCGGGCTTGCTGCGCGGCAGCGCCGCAAGCAGCACCAGGTTGATGGCAAGGTAGGCTGGCAGCAGGCGCAGCGCCCGGCGCTGCCAATACTGCCTCACTGTGCGCCAGCTGTCAGAGCTGCCGTCCAGGGCTGGCACCAGCTGGTAGGCTGCTAGCAGGCCGGAGAGCACCAGGAAGCAGTCGACGGACAGGGGGCCCAGCGATGCAGCTGCCACCCACACGTTGCGCCGCGTGAGCTGCGCAGCCGTGTCGAATGGCAACAGGAATATCCACAGCAGCCAAGAGTGGTAGATGACTACCACAATGCTGGCAAGCGCGCGCAGGCCGTTCAGGGGGCGGAGGTCGACCAGGCGTGGGTGGCGGGGAGCAGCGGCGGTGGCGGCTGGTGGCGCTGGAGCCGGATAGGGCGTGCGCCGGTCGCTGGATGGGCCGCTGAAGCTGTCAGAGATGAGCTGTGCTACAGCCGCGGCGGCCGAGGGGCGCTGCATGGCTTGCTATCGATCGCAGCGAGGGGACGGATAGAGCAATGGCAAGCACGTGATCGATGGCTTGCTAAGAACAAGCAAATTGACATGTTTGGAGCAGTCGGGCTGAGGGCCTGTGGTCTGTGTGTGACAGGGAGCTGGCCACCTGGCAGTCAGCTGCCGAACGCTGTGAGCCACCGGCCCAAAGTCCCCTTTTGTATGGACGAGATGCTTGTTAGCTTGTGTTACATCCCAGGCCTCCCTAAATTTGACTTTGGCGCAATTACATTTCACAGTCAGAGATATCTGCACATCTACCATGTGAAAGGCTGCATGCATGCACAACTGCAGTCAGCCAACACATGCATCAATCTGCAGTCGGCTACCGCAACCAACCCTGCGCTACGGCAGCTGCCCTGCCACCAACCCTGCGCTACGGCAGCTGCCCTGCCACCAGCTGGGCTCGCAGCCGCCTCAAGTGCAGAAGGCAGCTGCGGTGGCCAGGAAGCCCTGGAAGCGCAAGTCCTGGACACGTGTGGTCACGGTCAGCTGCGGGCGGCGCTGCCTCAGAGTCATCAGCGCCTGGGACAGCGCCATGGGCAGCTCCCAGAAGTGATGGTAGCCAGTGATCTGCGGACATTTTCGGATAGAGATGGACGATGGGGTGGGTTTGCTCGGATCGGCAGTCGTTGCTTGACAAGCAGCAAGGTGGCAACTGCATAATCGAAGGCCAAAAACAAATGCGTGTCGAGCAGCCTGCCTGCCCGCCAAGCACGCCAGGCCAAGCCCTCACCTCCACCAGCCTCAGGTCTGCAGCTTGTGCGGCCCAGGCCCAGAAGGCTGACCAGGCAGGATGGTGCTGCATGGCGCTCCAGTCTTCCATCCATGAATCAATGCGCAGGTAGCGCAGCTGCTCGCCAAACCCAGCTGACCAGCGGCCGTCGGCCAGCTGCACCCAGTAGATGCATGCACAGCGCAGGCCGTCCGGCCAGGCATCTGGGCCAAAGACGGCTGGGTGCGTCTTGTCGCACAGCAGCTGCAGCTGGGCGGCACCCGCCAGGGCTGCGGCTGGGTTCGTTGGCGGCGTGACCTTGCCATGAAAGTGCAGGGCGGTGAGAGTGGTGAGCGCCGCCAGCACCTGCTGCGCACTCGCACTCAAGGCCGCTTCATGCGGCAGGCCAGCCAGCCACCACTGGCCGCTCATGCGGGACACCTCCTGCCAGGGCCGAGGGCAGGTAGGCAGACAGTCATTGCATGCGGCTGGATGGTGGCTGGCATGGCTGCACAGTGAACCAACCTTGAGCACGCAAACCCAACAGCTGCTCGCTGCTCCTTTTCGCCCTAGCCAGACATGTAAGCGCTGTCTTCCCTGCCCTCTCACCAGGTATTTGAGGCCAGTCAGCTGCTGCAGCGCCGTGGGCCAAGCTGACGCGTCGTGTAGCGCGAGGCTCGTCAGGCTGGTCAGCACAGACAGCGCTTTGAAGCCATCGTGCGGCACGGAAGGGGAGACACTGAGAGTGAACTGCCGCAGGCTGCTCAGGACAGACAGCTGCAGACAGGGGAGGGGGAGGGCGGTCGCAGGCGCATGGTGCTTAATGCCAAATGGCTGCCCATCTGAACAGTTCTGGAGCCCTTAGCACCGGGGGCTGCAAGCGGCTTGCCAAGCGGGCCTAACGCAGCGTGCCGCAAGCCCAGTCGCCCCCACATCGCGCCTGGTGTGGCAGCTCCCAGCGACACCCAAACACGCTGACAGGGTTGCAAACGTTGCGCAGCACCATGCTGGTCAGGCTGGGGGGCAGGCACGCCGCGCCATCCCACTTGGTGCAGAGGGCCAGCTCGCAGTGCTGCAGTGCTGTGAGGCGGCCCAGCGGGCACGCCACATGTACATACCTGCGGCGCACCGGACAGGCGGCGGCGAATGGGGGTGAGGGGCAAGGGGCCTGCCATGCACATGCCGTGCCGTGCCATGCCATGCCATGCCATGCTGCGCCGTGCCATGCTGCGCCACATGTGTGCATCACAAACAGCAAGCCTAGGAGGCGCACCCGGGTCCACCATCAATGACAAGGCTGCGCACGCTGGCGGCGGCGCCGCAGGCTGCCAGCTCCGGCCCCAGCTTCAGCTTGGTCTTGCCCAGCCAGCGCACAGTGAGGCGGCGCACCGCTCCTGCGCTACAGGCCACCGCCAGGCAGCGCCCCAGTTCCGCCTGCGCGGCCTTGGCCTCTGCCAGCGCCTTGACCGGCGCCCCCAGTGCAATCTCAAGGCTGTGCAGGCCACCTGCGTGGCGGGTCAGCCAGCGGCGCAGGCTCTGCATGCGCTCCAGGTGGGGCGGGGCCCGGATGACGGCTGCCAGCCCCAGCCGCAGCACATCGGGGCAGGTGACCAGGCGCCGCCAGCGCTTGCACACCAGCGCAGCGGTGGTCAGCCTGAGGGGGGAAGGACGGCAAGGACATTTGATTATTCCAACCCGGCGGCGGCGGCAGCGGGCGGCAGCCAGGGCGGCCATCTTTCAGATCAAGGCCGCAGGCCTTGCACTGTCCGCTCACGATGCACCTCTCATCATGACCCCGCAGCGATCAGGCGAGCCGCGGGGCTCTCGACCTGCCTTTCACGCACCGCTGTCCCTGCGTGAGCCTTGAAAATACCAGGAGGAGGCAGTCATCGCTGAGGCTGTCGATCGGCGATATATCGTGCAGCTGCTCGGGTTGCTGCCCGCAGGCGCCGGGCCCTGCGGGCCCCCAGTAAGGCGCGGATGCTCCGCTGCTGCTGCTTTTTCATGCTCAAACGATGCACGTGGGATGCAGGAAATGAATGGTATTGAGGCAGGCCCGCCCATGCAGCATCTGCCTCCTCGCCGAGCCGCCCGTCGTGCCCAGCAGCGTCGGCAGACTCGTGATGCGGCGCGGAAGCCCCAGCGGCTCGAATTATCTGCATTCTGTCATGGCTCAATGCACGAGCACATGGCAACTTCAATCGCATTGCGGCGGCATTGTCAGCTGAATCATCACGCCGCAGCTACCGCTGCCCCGCTGCCCGCCTGCAAGACTCCATGGGCAGCGTGCTCCAGCTGGTGTGGTGTCACATTGAGACGCTGCTTGCCGGCGTGTGCAATGGGGCAACCTGCAGAGTGGGAAGGCAGTAGGGGGCGGTTTGCAGGGTAATCAGGAAGAAGGCAGGGAGGCACGTCCACCCTGCAATCATTTCAGACTGCAATCATTGTGGCGTGTCTGGGCGGATGCTTTTTGACTGGCGATCAGGCCGACAGGGGACTGCTTCGAAACCTGGGAGCAACAAGACCTGCAAGCTCGTAGCTATGATGCTGACTGCTCCCTGCAGTTGGTCCCGCCACTTTTACTTCAGCTGCTCCAGCGCATCGTGCTGCAGTTATCTTTACACAGAAAACAACAGAAAATGGCTTCGCAGCATCAAACTGCCTTGGGCGCCCACCGCCGCTCAACCAGCACATGGAGAGGCACAGCGCATGCATACGCGGCCGCCAGGCCGCCCAGCCACACCGCAGCAAAACCGGCCAGTGGCGCGCTGCGAATCAAGCCGGGCAGCAGCCCGGTGGGCAGCAGCAGCAGTGCCCAGAGGCGGGCGTGCTCGCTGATCAGATACTGTGCAAACGACAGGCGGGCCAACGGCTTGAAAACAGCGGTGCTCAGCAGCCGCGCGGCTGCTGCGTGCAGGGGATCTGCGCCCAGCAGCAGCGCCGCCAAGGTGGCAGCCACGAGCGCCGCCATAAAAGGTGAGCCGTGCCACAGCAGCGCCGCCTGAAGCTGCGTGCTGCTGGCTGGCCAGGGCTGGGAGCCGGGCTGGCGGAAGAGCAGCGGCCGTGCCACCAGTTGGTGAACGTAGGCAGCCTGCAGGACCAGCGCCACTGCCGACACAAAGGCACGCCTGTGAGAGTGTGTGCAAGGGGAATGGAGGTTGAGTGAGTACCCATACATACATCTGCAACAGCTGTGCCATGGCCACCACATCTGAAAGCTGAATGTATTATGCGACCCCTCATCCAATGCTGCGCCCACCTGTGCTGCACGGCCTTGAGGGCTGCCGGTGAGGTGAGCAGTGCGCCCAGCGCCACGCCAATGGCCAGCTCAGCCATGCGTGCACCCGTCGGCAGATATGTGGAGTGCAGCATGGCTGCCCAGCTGCGCTGCGCCACACTGTCGGTTGCAAAGTCGGCAATTGGGAACTCGAGAGGCTCTGGGGCCCGCCAGGCAGCCGCCAGCCGCCACGCTGTGCCGCCCAGGATGCAAGCTGCCAGGCCAGCAGCCAGGCGGGTGCGGAAGCCGGGGCTCCGTGGCCGCAGCGCGCATAGAAACAGCGGAAGGGCCACGAAAAATTGGACCTGCGGTGGGGATGACAGCAGCATAGTTGGTTGGCAAACTAACTGCCTTGTATGCCAGGCCATTACGGCTTCACAGAGCAGCCGGCGACATGACACAGCTGACCAATACTCCGCCAGCACATACTGAAGCCCAAGCCCCACTGCCCCACGTGCCTGGATGGCCACGGTCCACAAGTGGATGGGGCAGGCCGCGGGCAGCCAGTTTTGAATGAACAGCAGGTTGGCCCAGGCGGACGAGGGGCAGGCGCTCAGGTGCATCCAGCGCTGCACAACTGCCTCCTTTTGTGGCTCTGCTGGCCCCAGCGCCACAACAGCCAGCAGGGTTGTGACCAGGTGGGCAGGCAGAATGCGGGCGGCTCGCCGACGCCAGTACCGCAGCACCACAGCGCGGCAGCTGGGTGCGCGTGTCCGCCGGTCCTCCAGCGTCGGCAGCAGCTGCATGGCGGCCAGCAGGGTGCTGAGCACGAACAGGACGTCCACCCATGCCATGCCTGCCGAGGCGGCCCTGCCGAAGAGAAGGCAATGGGGCATGTCAGCTGGGCGACAGGCGGGACAGGGCTCTCAAATGATGCACCCTTGTGCAGGGCTGGATGCGGGCATCGCGTGGGACAGTGCTGCTGTGAAGCGCACAAAACACTTCCGAGGCTCACTTGATCAGCCAGCTGCGCTGCGTCAGCTGAAACTTTGTGTCATAGTCGAGCCAATATTGCCATGACATGTAGGCATGGAGCATGCTGACGCCGATGCTGGCCACAGCTCGCACGCCCTCCAGGCAGGCGGTGTCGAGGGGCGGCGGAGGCGGCACCGGTGGAGGTGCGTCGGCTGCACCGCCGTGACTTCTGGTTGCGTCGGCAGCAGCTCGTGATCTTGTGACCACCATCGCAGCCCTAGCTAGTGGATGCAGCGGGCCGCGGGGCTGGAACGGGCACTTTCGCGGGCCTGCGCGGCTCTATGATCGCAATAACAAACAGGTCACACTGTGCATATGGCGATCCGCTTGGTCATTGCCCAATGCTTGTTTGCAGCGCGCTGCATGGGCGTTCTAATTCCGTGCGGGCTCCAGCCCCGCCTGCTGCATTGCGATCACACCTGATTGCCATGGCTCGTCCGCTGCAGCCGCGGCCCCTGGCCTCGCTCCCCACCGCCAAGCTGAGCACGGGCTGCCCCCAGCTAGACGCCGTGCTGGGCGGCGGCCTGCCCGTGGGCAGCCTCACAGAAGTGGCAGGTGCGGCAGGCAATGGCCAGAGGCACAGCTGCTGCTGCTGCTGCACTGCCGCCGTCGCTGCCGGCTGCCCGCCTGCCGCCAACTCTCGCCCGTCACGCCCCGTGTTGCCCTGCAGGCGAGGCAGCTGCATCCAAGACGCAGCTGTCCCTGCAGCTGCTGCTCTCGGCGCAGCTTCCACAGCAGTTTGGGGGCCTGGACGGCGCCGCTGTGTACGTGTACACCGAGGGCGAGCCGGCCATGCGGCGCCTGCACCAGCTGGCGCGCTGGCTGCACCTGCGGTGGGTGCAGGGCTGGTTTGTCACCGGTTACACATGCTGGCTTAGTACCTGTACAACATCACAGACTCGTGGCAGTGTTTGCCGGAGCGGTTGGCAGCTCGCAGTGCCCCCTAAGTCGCATGCCCTGCCTCGACAGACCACTGCAGCTGGCGACAGATGCACATCTGCCGTCTTGCCTGCGCAGATACCCGCCAGAGGCTCTGGCTGCCCTGCCAGACCCCACGGCCAACATCTTTGTGGAGAAGGGCATCGACACTGGCGCCGACCTGCTGCACCGCCTGCAGCGCCTGCGCGGCCTGCTAGACCAGCAGCGCCGTGCGGCGGCTGCCGCTGCTCGCACGACAGGCAGCGGCAGCACAGCAGGGCACGGCAGCGGGCCGGCAGCGGCGCCTGGCGGCTGCACACGGCCGGTGCGGTTACTGGTGGTGGACTCGATTGCGCATGTGCTGCGAGACATGGGAGACAGCGTGGGTGCCAGCGAGCTGGCCGGGCGAACCGAGCTGCTCTTCAAGATCTCGGCGCTGCTGCGGTGAGGCTGGGTGTGGGTGCGGGCCTTCCTGATGTGGATGCAGATGTCACTGCAGCTCTGATCTGCTGTCATTGATATCAAGTTGCTGCCAGTGCAAGGCACTTCTTACCAACAGTCCTGAAGGTGGCGACCGGCGGTTGCAGAGATAGGCCTGCGCTAGCGACTGACCCCCGCTCTCCTCTCCTTGCACTTGTTTTCCGTGCCACCCAGGCGCTATGCGGACGAGTATGGCCTTGCCGTGCTGCTGGTCAACCAGATCGTGGACAGCGTGACGGACAGCAGGCGCAGCGCGCTGGCCCTGCCAGCCCACCCCCGCCCCGCGGCCAAGAATACGGGGCACACCGGCGGCCTGCGCCTGGTGTCGCTGGGACGCGAGGTGGTGCCTGCCCTAGGCCTGGCCTGGGCAAACTGCGTCAACACCCGCCTCTTCCTGTCCCGCTGCGCCGCCGGCGGCAGCTCCGAACCTGCCCGCTACCAAGGCGCGCCCAGCGCAGCGGCGCAGGCAGCAGCCGCGGCCGGCGACGCAGCGGCGGGCGGCGCTGCCCCCGCGCTACGCAAGCTGCAGGTCGTGTTCAGCCCGCACCTGCCGCGGCGCGAGTGCTATTACGTGGTTGAGGCCACTGGCGTGAGGGGCCTGGCTCCCGAGGAGCTGGAGCAGCATGAGGCGGCGGCGGCACAGGCGGCATGGGAAGGAGAGCGGCAGCGGCAGCAGGCGTGGCAGCAGCAGCAGCAGCAGCAGCAACAGGCGATGGGGCCACCGCCGCCGCTTCCTCCGCCGCAGCAGAATGGTGGTCAGTGGGGGCAGCAGCAGGCACGGCAACCGCCGCAGCAGGCAATAGGGCAGCAGCGCCAGTTGGGGCAGCAGCACCAGCAGCCACCGCAAGGTGGCCAGTGGGGGCAACAGCAACAGTACCAGCAGCAGCAGCAGCAGCAGGGCAGCCAGTGGGGGCAACAGCAACAGCACCAGCACCAGCAGGCGCAGCAGCACGGCGGCCAATGGGGGCAGCGGCAGCAGCAGCATGGCGGCCAATGGGGCCAGAATCCGGCCCCTCCAGAGCAGCAGAGGCAGCAGGGCTGGGGCCCAAAGCCGCACCAGTGGCAGCAGGGGCAGGCGGGCAGCTGCCCAAGCAGCGGCCGTGGCGGGAGCGTTGCCAATCAGCAACCTGGGGTGCAGCCGCAAATCCGGCATCCGCTTCACCCGCAGCAGCCGCAAGCCGGCTGGTAGCATGCTGGCCACTCAAAACTGTAAAACTGGCCATCAATGCATGATCCAGGTGGGAACTGCGAAGGGACGCGCCGATGAGCACCAATCCAATCCTGCGCTCTCAGGCATTGCGCACTGCGGCTGCTGCACAACCCGGCTGACAGTTCAGCTCTCTGCAGGGTAATCCAGTCTCTGCTGCCAATCATATGCATGGCCAAATTGCAGCTGGGACCGCTCCTGTGAAAGCAGGCGGCGGCGGGAGCGGCGGCGGCCCAACCACCCCTGAGAAGGCCCGCTCACTGCATCAGTCAGGAGAGCGCGAACAGCGTGGAGGAATTCGGTCCTCATCAGGTCCGTCGGTCCGTAGCTCAAGGCGCATCAGCAGCGGTCGCATGATTTGACGGCGGCGCCCGGCCTGACCGCCCTCGTTTCAGCTCTTCAGTTGACCACCTTGTCCAGCATCCAACACAGCTCGCCAAAATGAGTGCAAAGGAGCTGCTCGCGGCCACCAGCCTGGCCGAGGTGCTGCCGACTCACTCTCTGGTGTCTGGTGAGAGCAGCTATCGGCATACCGGTCAGCCAGCCCGCTGGGCGCCGCTGGGCGCCAAGCGCTGCGCCGATGCATTGGTCGCTGAGCGCCTGGCCCCCCTGTGAGCTCCGATTCGCCCCGCAACGCGCCCAGCATCAACTAAGGAGCGCATAACACCGATGGGCGCCGGTGATTCGCTGCCGCTCCAGCCGCCGCCGCTCACGGCCCACTGCCCGCCGCCGCCTGAACCGCAGTCACCACCGGCTGCCGCATGGAGGCTGCCATCAAGACCCTGCACGACCACCGCATCCTGTCCTGCCCCGTGATGGCCAAGGGCGAGGTATGCAAGGGGCGGACTTGCCCGCGGCTGCGGGCGGGCTGCAACACATGTGCTCCACCTGCAGCGGTTGGCACGATCGGTGCATGCGCTCGCTGCTTGTTCGCAGCTGTCCTTACAAGCATGCCGCTGCCCCTGCCTGCCGTGCCCACCCTGCTGCTACCATGCCATTTCACCCCGCCCGCAGTACCACGGCTGCATCTCGGTGAACGATGTGCTGAAGAACCTGATGGCCGAGCTGTCCGCCAAGAAGCCGCACGTGAGGCGGGCTGCAGAGGGGCAGGCGGGGGTTGATTGCAGGCAGCTGCAGGCTGGGAACAGCTGGCGGCAATGGATGCAGAGAAGCTGCTGCAGCGAGCGCATCAAGTCGAGGATGCCAGAGCGGCAGCTGGAGATTTTCGTGACCAAACCAAACAGCACAACACTCTTCACTGGCCGGCCGGTTGCAGTGGCTGGAGCAGGGCGCGAGCGCCTTCACCGCCGATGACCTGGTGGCTGCCGGCAAGGCGCTGTGTGGCAAGAGCGTGGGCGAGCTGGAGCATGGTGAGGCGCTGCAGCTGCCATCGTGGTTGCTTGTGGCAGCACGCTGCAGCAGCGATGTTGCGCTTGCTGCACACCGTCACAAGGCCCTGCTGTAGGCTTATCACTTAGTTGACTGCAGCGGCATGGTGTGCACCAGCTGCTGACGGCTCTACGCTCTGCCGCCTCCCCTGCCTGCCCCGCAGCCGGCAGCCTGTTCCTGCTGAACGCGCAGAGCAACACGTCCATGCTGGACTTTGTGAACAACTGCTTCGACATCAAGGACAACCACCACGTGCACCACCGGTGAGAGGGGGCCCCGGCTGCTGCCAGCTGGATTGGCTGGTGTACTATACTGACCAGGATCCAACTGTGTGGCACGGCGGCGGCTTGCACCGCAGCCCATTCTGGCCTCCCTGCTCGCACTGACTGCGCGCCTATGCCCGCCTTGTGCCCTGCAGCGTGTACGTGTGCATGCCTGCGGGCAGCGCGCACATCGTGAGCGGCGGCTCCACCACCGTGGTCAACGCCACCGCCTCCCAGGTGCGGCCGGGCCGAGCAGCTGTGGGTCTGGTGTACATTTGCAGGCATGGTGGCCGGAATGACAGCTGTGCTGAGTGAGTGGCAGGTGTGGATGCCTGCCGGCATGCCCTCAAACCTACCTGAGCTTACCCGCCACTCCCCCCTCACCTGCCGCCTCTCCTGCTCTGCCCTTCGCAGTCCAGCGGCAAGCTGACTGTGACGCACGTGGTGTCCCACCTGGACGTCATCCGCCTGCTGGCCGCACACAAGGACAAGCTGGTGCGCGCTGCGGCTGCTGTGGGGGGCAGCATGAAGTTCAGCTGTTGTTCCGCTGCTTGCTGTTGGGCATCGTAACACCTGCCAACACCCGCCGCCCACCAGTCACACGCCCCATCTTTGGCTCCTCAACCACCCAGCACCCTCACCTTGATCTCTCTTTACAGGGCGGCATGGCGGAGGCGAGCCTGGAGGCGCTGGGCCTGGACGAGGGCGCCGTGTTCTGTGTGCCCGCCGCCACCCCCGCGCTGGAGGCATTCGGCCGCATGGCCATCGACCAGAAGAGCAGCCTGGGCCTGACCGACGCCGCCGGCAAGCTGGTGAGCGGTCGCTGGTGACCAATGCTGGTCTTGCCTGCTCTCCCGTCATACTGTTGCGTTCCTACGCTTCACCTTGTCCACCCAACCTACTGCACCCACCCTACCACCCACCCACCCTCCCTCCCTCCTCCCTGCCCAGGTGGGCAACCTGTCTGCCTCCGACCTGCGCGGCCTGACCACCCCCGAGGACTTTGCCGCCCTGCTCAAGCCCGCCCTGGAGTACCAGGCCGCCCAGGTGGGGATGGGAAGTGGGGAGCAGGGCGCCGGCAGGGCATGCCTGGAGCATCGCACGTGCTCGCCCTCGCCCCATGACCACTCTGTTAACGTTCTATCATCCGCACCTGGTCCCCCTCTGCCCGCAGGCTGGCGTGGCTGTCCCCTCTGTGGCCACCGTGACCCCCGCCACCACCTTTGGCGCGCTGCTGGACATGCTGGTGAGGAAGCAGGCAGGGAGGGGGTCACTGGTAGGCCGCATGTTGCATGGAGCACTTTGCTCAGGTACATGGACCACCGTGTGCTCACCCTACAGCAGACTAGCCGCCCGTGCCCCGCACGGGTTATCCGCCTGCTCGCCCCACCTCACCCTGCGGCACCCCATCTGTTTTGCCCTGCCAGGTTGCCCACAAGTACCACCGCGCCTACGTGGTGGATGGCGAGGGCAAGCCCACCTCCATCGTGAGCCTGGGGCAGCTGAAGCAGCGGCAGCGGAAGTTGGGCGCCTTGTTTTGGAGTGCGCTTGCAGCCGGAGCGCATTGCTTCTCAGGCAGCCGATGGGCGTCAGGCAATGGCATCGTCGTGCTGCGCCCTCTGGATACGAGGTGACCCTTTGCCGCCCCCTACCCATGCGTGCAGATCACCCTGACCGACATCCTGCGCAAGGTCAGCGCCTAAGCGCAGCATGCCGCCGAAGCAGCTGCCCGCCTGTGGGTAGGCGGCCCAACAGCCTCCAGCTCCTTCCACAAACGCCCGCCACCGCCAGGGCCGCTTCATGCAAGACCCCTGTCCAACCCAACACGCCCGGCAGCGGCAGTGCCACGACGCACAGCGGGGCAGCCGCGAGATGAATTGAGAACTGAAGAACCGAGCCAGCTTGCAGGCGGCGCGCCGCCTGCTGCACACATGCGCTGTGCCGGCGGCGGCGCGCCGAAGCTCGCTGCAGAAAACCCATCAATGAAGGGCCCACATCCACCGGGGGCATGTGCATGCCGACGCGCCCCGCAACGCCATAAAAATCCCCTCAACCAATAGCGCCGCAATTCCATTTCAATTCTTTCATGCATGGTTCATTTGGCCGCTGTTTCATGCCGTGCCTTTGCCACCCCCACGATATGCACTGCTTTTGCCCACCCGTGCCACCACCAACGTCTGCCACATAGCCCCCGCCTCTTCCAGCCTGCAATAGCACCCAATAGCGGGAAGAGGGGAAGCGTATGGCAGGGAGAAGCAGCATGATGGGAGGGTGAAGGTTCGCCGCGGTGGCAGCCTTGCGTTCCGGCGAGCCTTCGCCGGCCGACTCTGTATCAAAGGCGCCTCCCTTCCTTTCGGTCGGTCTGTTTTCGGTGGCACTCAATCCCTACGACGTCGGCACACGTCCTGGTCAAGCGCAGCGCCCTTGGACGCCCCAGCCATGTGGGGCTTTCCGTCAGGTGACCTTGGAACGCGGTTGCTGGGGCGTATGCACAGGGAGGCAGCGCCGTGAGGAGGTTCTGATGGATAGATTCAGGGCGTTGCGATCCACAACCCTACCGCCGCCACTGCCGCTCGCCGCCGCCTGCTTCCGCTGGCTCCTGGCTGCAGCCACCCAACGCCTCTCCTTTCTGTTACCCCATGCCCAGGTGGCGGCGGCGGCCAGCAGCACCGCACGTTCCGCCCAGGCTGGACGATGAACAACCAGCTGACCACAGAGGGAGTGGCGGTGGACGCCATGGCCAGCATGCCCTCCGACTGCGCTCTGCCGGACAACATTGCTGGTGGCGGCGGCGGCGGCGGCGGTGGTGGCGGAGGAGGTGCGCTCGCCAAAGAGATCTGTGCTGTTGCCGCCGTTGCTGCCACTGCTGTCCAGCAGAACCAGCAGCACAGTTGCAGTCAGCAAACTAACACATGCAACAAACGGATGCATCGGTCGTCAAATGCAACCATGTCAACATGCCTGCACTGCTGACCCCGCCTTGCGTAGGCGCCTCGGCGTTTGCATCATACCAGGGCGCGGTCATGTTCATGCAGTCTGCTGTGGCCAAAGCGCTGGCCAGCGGGGACGCCCGAGCCGCTGCGCAGGCGAGGGGGCACCCCATAGGGTTGTCAGGTCTTTGCAGATGTGGCGCCCTGTGCACCTTGCGGCAAGCTGCCCCCTGGTGGTATGCAGTCAATCTGCTTGCATGCTGGGGTGAGAAGCCTTGCTCTCTGCCCTACCCTTTGCAGGAGACGGCCAG
>VFQO010000747.1_pt1 | contig 30840 bp, 28 predicted proteins | sample 3512331 | NCBI WGS metagenome assembly VFQO01 (sample SAMN10412371, study PRJNA504923) | tailings metagenome | isolation source: Replicate 3 from Balatoc abandoned mine | place: Philippines: Itogon, Benguet | collected 2017-08-28 | reverse complement strand
GAGTGCCGGTGGAGCAAGGAGTACGAGCCTTCAGCGGGTCGTTGCCGACCGGCACCGTTCGCTCGCGACCTCGGCCGGAAATGGGTTCCGGGCGAAGGACGCGCGACAATACAGGGATGGCGGTGATTTTTCAAGCGAAACCGTGCTCAGGCAGGCGGCAAAACCGTCGCACGCCATGGATGGCGTGCGCGAGCCTACAGGGATGTATTCACGGCGGGTTTTGACGCCTGTTCTGCACCAGTGCCTTGAAGCGATCAGGCTTTCCGCTGTCGAACTGCCTCGAACAGCGCCACGCCCGTGGCCACGCTGACGTTCAGGCTCTCGATGCGCCCCGCCATCGGAATGTAGGCCAGATGGTCGCAGTGCTCGGCGGTGAGACGACGCAGGCCGCTGCCCTCGGCGCCCATGACCACCGCCAGCGGCCCCTTGAGGTCGATGTCGTAGAACGGCTTGGCACCCTCGCCAAGGCTGGTGCCGACTACCCAGACGCCGGCATCCTTGAGCTGCTTGAGCGTGCGCGCAAGGTTGGTGACCTGGATGAAGGGGATGAGCTCGGCAGCGCCGCAGGCGACCTTGCGTGCCACCGGCGTCAGGCTGGCGGCCTTGTCGCGTGGCGCGATGACCGCATGCACGCCGGCAGCCTCGGCCGTGCGCAGGCAGGCACCGAGGTTGTGCGGGTCGGTGACGGCATCCAGCACGAGCAGGAACGGCGGCTCGCGCAGGTCATCGAGCAGCGCCGCAAGGTCGTTGTCGTCGCCGGGCTGACGCTCCTTGACGCGCGCGCAGACGCCCTGGTGACGACCGCCCTCGGCGAGCTGGTCGAGCTGATCGCGGTCGCGGAAGGCCACGGTCAGACCATGCTGACGCGCCATCTGCACGATGGGATTGAGACGCGCATCCTCGCGCGTGTTGAGCGCCTGCAGCTCGAGCACACGCTCGGGCTCATGCTCGAGCAGCGCCTGCACCGCGTGCAGGCCGTAGACCCATGACATCTTGCCGGACATGTCGGTCTCCGCTCAGCGACGACGCGTGCGCGGCTTGCGGCTGCGCGGCTTGCCCTGGTCAGCCGGGGCATCCTGGGCCGCCGGGCGCTCGCCGGCAGCGGGTGCGTCAGCCGGGGCACGACGACCGCGACCACCGGACTTGGCGGCGGACTTGCCGGGAATGTCACCTTCCTTGAGACGATCGCGCAGCGAACGCTTGCCGGTGGCACCGCCGGAGAGCAGCTCGAAGTCCATCTTGCGCTCGTCGAGGTTGACGGCGGCGACCTGGATGCGCACCGGCTCGCCGATGGCGTAGCGACGACCGGTACGCTCACCGACCAGGCGATGGAAGGTGGCGTCGTAGTCGTAGTAGTCATCCTTGAGCTGGCTGATGTGCACCAGGCCCTCGACGTAGATCTCGGACAGCTCGACGAAGAAACCGAACGGGGTCACCGCGGAGATGACGCCATCGAAGGCTTCGCCGATCTTGTCCTGCATGTACTCGCACTTGAGCCAGGCCATGACGTCGCGGGTGGCTTCGTCGGCACGGCGCTCGGTCATCGAGCAGTGCTCGCCCAGCGCCATCATCTGCACCTGGCCCGGCAGCGGCTCGACCTTGCCGCCGAGCGCGCCCTTGATGCTGCGGCCGATGCGCTGCAGCGCGGTGACTTCGTGATCACCCGCCAGGATGTTGCGGATGGCGCGGTGCAGCAGCAGGTCGGGGTAGCGGCGGATCGGCGAGGTGAAGTGCGAGTAGGCCTCGTAGGCCAGACCGAAGTGGCCCAGGTTGTCGGGCGAATACACCGCCTGCGACAGCGAGCGCAGCAGCATGGTTTGGATGATGTGCCGGTCAGGGCGCTCGGCGATCTGCTGGATCACCGCGAGGAAGTCCGCCGGCTTGGGCTGGGCGCTCACGGTGAAGCGCAGGCCCATGGCCTGCAGCGTGGCGCGCAGCTTGATCAGCTTCTCGTTCTTGGGACCTTCGTGGTTGCGGAACAGCGCCGGCATCTTCGCCTTCAGCACGAAGGCGGCGGACGCCACGTTGGCCGCCAGCATCATCTCCTCGATGAGCATGTGCGCCTGGTTGCGGGTCACCGGCACGATGCGCTCGATCTTGCGATCGGCACCGAACAGGATGCGCGTCTCGCCGCTGTCGAAGTCCAGTGCGCCACGCACTTCACGCACGCTGCGCAGCACCTTGAACAGGTCATAGAGCACGTGCAGCGACTTCTGCACCGCTTCCGGCCAGCGTGTGCCGAGCTCGCGGGCCTCACGGCTCTCCGGATGCTCGAGGTACTGGCTGACCTGGGTGTAGGTGGTGCGTGCCTGCGAATGCATCACGGCCGGATAGAAGGTGCTGCCGGTCATGCGGCCGGCGGCCGAGAAGGTCATGTCGCAGACCATGCACAGGCGATCGACCTGCGGATTCAGCGAGCACAGGCCGTTGGACAGGATCTCCGGCAGCATGGGCACCACAAAGCCGGGGAAGTACACGGAGTTGCCGCGCGCCTTGGCCTCGGTGTCGAGTGCAGTGCCGGGACGCACGTAGTGCGACACGTCGGCGATTGCCACCACCAGACGGTAGCCGCCGCCCTTGCGCTTCTCGGCGTAGACCGCGTCGTCGAAGTCCTTGGCATCTTCGCCATCGATGGTCATCAAGGGCAGGTCACGGATGTCGACGCGGCCCGGCTCGGTCTTGGCAGCCTCGTCCACCAGCGGCGAGAGACCGGCAATCTCGGCCTCCACGGCCGATGGCCAGGTGTGCGGGATCTCGTAGTTGCGCAGGGCGATGTCGATTTCCATGCCGGGCGCCATGAAGTCGCCCAGGACCTCGACGATGCGTCCGGTGGCGAGACCATGGTGGCTGGGGTAGTCGACGATCTCGATGCTGACGAACTGGTCGGTCTGCGCCGGCACGCCGCCCGGCGCCACCACGATTTCCTGGGTGATGCGCGGGTTGTCCGGCATCACGTAGGCAATGCCGTCCTCTTCGCGGTAGCGGCCGACCAGGTGGGTGTAGCGGCGCTGCTCGACGCGCACCACGATGGCTTCGCGACGACCCTTGTGGTCATAGCCGCCGATGCGCACGCAGGCGATGTCACCGTCGAAGAGCAGGCGCATCTGGCGCGAGGCCAGGATCAGGTCCTGGCCGCCCTCGTCGGGAATCAGGAAGCCGAAGCCATCCTTGTGACCCTGCACGCGGCCACGGATCAGTTCCTCGTCATGCAGCGGCTGGTAAGCGCCGCGACGGTCCGAGCGCAGCTGGCCGTCACGACTCATGGCGATCAGGCGACGGCGCAGGGCCTCCTCGCGCTCCGGGTCATACAGTCCGAAATGATGCGCCAGCTGGGGATGCGTGAGCGGCTTGGCGAGCTCATCTAGGGTGGCAAGAATCATTTCGCGACTGGGAATGGGGTTCTCGTAACGCTCGGCTTCGCGCTGGGCGTGCGGATCCGCGGAGGGGGAAGGGGTGTGCTGCTTTCGACTCATGCGCCATCTCGACAAATTTTCTGCATTCTACACGGAAGTGTGTTGACAGCCCGTCGTCGGCTCCTTATATTTCGCGCCGCACCTGCCCAGGTGGCGAAATTGGTAGACGCGCTAGTTTCAGGTACTAGTGTCGCAAGACGTGGAGGTTCAAGTCCTCTCCTGGGCACCATACAAGATGCTGTCAGCAGTCAAGACTGCCTGACATGCAGCCGAAAGCCTCGCTCATGCGGGGCTTTTTCGTTTCAGGCCCGCCGCAGCACGCGCATGAGTCCCCGCGTCAGCGCGGCGGGAGCAACCTGGCTGACCGGCCAGAGCAGCCGCATGCGCCAGCTCACCGGTCGGTGCACCCGGGGCTTGCGCACCAGCTGCCAGGCCGCTTCGGCGATGTCCGCCGCGGCCAGATCCACCCCCAGCGTGTCGAACAGTCGCGACGCCCCCAGATTGGCCTGAACCATGCCGGTGTTGACGAAGGGCGGCATCAGGTCGGTGACACGGATGCCATGCGGCTCCCATTCCAGGTCCAGGGCCTCGGTGAGGGCACGCACCGCGTGCTTGCTGGCCGAGTAGGAGGCGAAGTCGGGCGTGCCGTAGATCGCCGAGGCCGAACTCATGTTGATGACCTGGGCGCCCTCGGTGTCGCGCAGCAGCGGGAAGGCGGCATGCAGGACCTGCATCAGGCCGATGACGTTGATCTGCATGATGCGCGCATGCTCGGCCATGCTGATCTGCTCGAAGGCACCCACCTTGAGGACGCCGGCATTGTTCATCAGCACGTCGAGACGGCCGTTGCTGCGCATGCCGAATTCGGCCAGCGCACGCCGCACCGAATCGACATCGGTGACATCCATGCGCAGGGGCCAGCACGACGAACCCAGATCGCGCGCCAGCGCCGCCAGCGCCTGCGGATCTCGGTCGGCGGCGCCGACCCGCCAGCCCTCGCGGGCAAACCGGCGCGCTGTCGCCAGCCCGATGCCGGCGCCGGCGCCGGTGATGAAAATCGTCTTCATGAACATGTGTCCTGTGCAGGACCGGCTTCGTCGCCATGAGCCGGACAAGGCATTCCACGCTAGCAGAAAACCCGCTTATAGTGCGGCTTTGCCTGTCGAGGATGCCTCATGTCGGCGCTAGTGCCTGTCAGCGATTCCATCTGGGTGGTTGCCGCGCCCTTCTCCTTCTTCGGCCTGCACATCGGCAGCCGAATGACCGTGATCCGCCTGCGTGACGGCAGCCTGGCCCTGCACTCCCCGGTGGCGGTCGACACCCCGCTGGTGGCCGACATCGACGCCCTCGGCGAGGTTCGCCACATCATCTGCCCGAACAGCTTTCACCACCTCTTCGCTGCCGATGCCGTCACCATCTGGCCGCAGGCCACGCTCTACGGTCCGCGCGCCCTGCAGCGCAAGCGCCGCGACCTGACCTTCCAGGCAACCCTGGGCGAGCCCCTGCCAGCAGCACTGGCCAGCGACTTCGAGGCCGTCAGCATCGCCGGCAGCCTGCTCAATGAAACCGTGCTCTTCCATCGCGACAGCGGCAGCCTGATCGCCGCCGACCTGATCGAGAACTTTCCGTCCTGCGATCATGCGCCGACGCGCTGGTACCTGAAGATCAACGGCGCGCTCGGACAGCCGACCTGGCCACGTGCCATGCGCGCCCTGTACTGGCGACGCGACCTGGCACGCGCCAGCATCGAGCGCATCCTGGCCTGGCCCGTCGAACGGGTGATTCTGGCGCATGGCGAGATCATCGAAGGCAACGCCAGGGACGCCCTGCGCCAGGGGCTGGCCTGGCTGCGCTGAACCCGCGCAGGGTCGGCCGCAAGGCGTGACCAGGCAGTCGCGATTTGCTACCGTCGGCAGCTGACTTACTGCTTCCCGGAGCCGCCATGACCGCCACCCTCGCCACGCGCGACACCGACATGACCCTGAGCGAGGCGATTCGCCAGCGCCGTTCGGTGCGAGGCTACCTCGCCACGCCAGTCCCCGAGGCCCCCCTGCAGGCCGTGTTCGAGCTGGCGCAATGGGCACCCTCCAACTGCAACGTGCAGCCGTGGCAGGTCTTTGTCGCCTCCGGCGCCACCCGTGACCAGTTGCGTCAGCGCTTCCTGGACAATGTCGCCCAGGGGCGTGCCATGACACCCGACATGGGCTTCATGCCGGCCCTGGACGGCAGCCACCGTGACCGCCAGGTGGTCTGTGCGCAGGCGCTCTACGGTGCCATGGGCATAGAACGCGGCGACAAGGCCGGTCGCATGGGCGCCACCCTGCGCAATTTCGCGCTTTTCGATGCCCCGCACGTGTGCTTCATCGGCATGGACCGCCGCTTCGGGCTGCCCATGGCGCTCGATGTCGGCATGTATGCCCAGACCCTGATGCTGGCCATGACCGCGCATGGCATTGGCTCCTGCGCGCAGGGCTCGATGGGCTACTACCCGGAGGATGTGCGCGAGGCCTTTGGCATCAGCGACGACATCGCCATCCTGTTCGGCATCTCGTTCGGCTACGAGGATGACAGCGTGGCGGCCAACCGGGCCCGCACGGTGCGCGCCAGCCTGGACGAGTCCGTGGTTTTCCGCCGCTGAGACTCATGCCGCTGAAACTGCCGTTCAACCGGATGCATCCCTGACGCCGGCTCGCTGCTGGTATAACACGCATGGCGCGCGGCAACCTGTGTCACGCGCCAGGCAGAGGATGCAGAGGCATGACGGACCCGGACAACAAGAAGAACACGCGACGCGGCACGCCGCTGAGCACGGCACTCGAAGCCGCTGGCGTGGCCGGCGTGATGGCGCGCGAGCTGCAGGACAAGGTGCAGAAGAAAGTGCAGGAGCTGGCAGACCAGGCCAGCACCGTGGTCGAGGTCTCCGGAGCCGCCGCCCTGCAGCTGGCACGCACCCACCTGCGCAAGAGCACCATCACCCTGCCGCTGCCCTCGCCGCTGCTGAGCGAGCAGATCACCCAGCGCATTCCGCCACGCAGCGGCATAGACCACATGGTGGTCAGCTGCGGCGATGACCTGCTCAGCCTGCAGATCGACGGGCACTATCGACGCCTTGTCTACACGCTCAGCCTCGATTTCGCCGTCACCGGTTGCGAGATCAGCGATGAGCGCAAGGAGCTGCATCTGCAGCAGGTCAACCAGCATTTCGACGTGCAGCTGCGGCAGGCCAATTTCGCGGTCAACTGGGTCGCGCGCCAGGCCAGCCAGCGTGCCTTCCAGCTCGCGCATCAGCTGCCGCTGCCGACCCTATCAAAGCACCTGATGCGCGACATCCCGGGCATTCAGCCCGATGGTCACCGGCGCTGGCGCATTGATCTCGAGGCTGCCGGCTTCATGTCCATTCTCGAGGACCGGGTCTGGCTGCTGGACAAGCTGCTGACGCCTGACGAGAACATCCGCCTGCCCGGCCTGTCCATCCTGCGCGACAGCACCGACCTGCTGCAGCGCCTGGTCGACCAGCTCTGCGTGCGTCATGTCAGGGTCCAGACCGGACGCCTGGATGTCACCCTGGGGCTGCGTCGCAGTTGATGCCGGACGCTTTATCCATGCCCGGCACCTGTGTATAAATGCCCCTCAGAACGAGCATGGACAAGGACATGACCTCAGACCGCAAGAAATCGCGCCGGAAGCTGGTTGGCCAGACTCTGGAACGCGCCCGGGATGCTGCCGAAAAGGCCTCGTCAACCGCGCGTGACGTGGTGTTCGTGGCCAGCGACACCGCCCGCGAGGTCGCCGGTCTGGCCAGCGAAACCGCCCGCGAAGTCGCGGAGATTGCCAGCGAAACCGCGCGCTCGGCGCTGCAGATGGCTTCCGAGGGAGCCCAGGTGGTGGCCCAGCTGGCCGAGGATGGCGCCAAGGTGGCCGCACAGATCGCCGGAGAGACCGCCAAGGCCGCCGGCCAGATGGCACGTGAAGTGGCACTGCAGATGGCGCAGGCCTATCTGCGCAAGTCCACGCTCACCCTGATCATGCCGGAGTCCCAGCTCAACAAGTCGCTGCGCTCGCACCTGAAGAACGATCCGCGCATCGACCATATCACCGTGACCTGCGGTGACGACCGCCTCAACATCGCCATCGACGGTCATCACAACCGCCTGATCTATACCGTGGATCTGGATTTCGACGTGCTCGAATGCCGCATCTCGCGTGACGAGCAGTATCTGCGCGTGCGTCAGGTCGGCGAGGATCTCGACGCCCAGTTCCGCCAGACCAACCTGATCGCCAACTGGGCGACGCGGCATCTCGGGCGCGGCCTGTTCTACGTGGCCAATCGCCTGCCCACCCGCTCGCCGGTGAGCCAGCTGCTGGAAAGCACTCCGGGGGTGCGCCGCGAAGGGCCGCGCCTGTGGCGTGTCGACCTGCGTCGCACGGCACTGGTCGACTTTCTCAACAACCGCTCATGGATGGTGGACAAGCTCACCGGCCTGTCAGACCTCAGCGTGCTGCCCGGCCTGACCACGCTGCGTGACAGTCAGGACCTGCTGCTGCAGCTGGTCAACCAGTTCGAGATCCGCGACCTGCGCGTGCGCCCAGGTCGCCTCGAGGTGCTGGTCGGCATCAACCCCGGCTGATCACAGGCCGCGCTTGGCCAGCTTCTGCAGACCCTGGCGGATCGGCGTGCCCAGCGCATGCTTCATCAGCGCGGCGGCGCCCGGCACGGCCGAGCCCAGATCGATGGTGTAATCGAGACGCGAGCCGCTGCCATCGGCAGAGAAGCGCATCACGCCCAGGTGATCGTTGAGCGGCCAGCCACCCTTGGTGATGGTGTACTCGATGGTCTTGTTGGCCTCGAGCTTGGTCACCGTCTCTTCCAGCGACACCAGGCCGCCCGGCAGGGTCAGGCGACGCACCGAGCCGACGCCATTGACGCCGTTGACGCCATCACGCACGCGCTTGATCTTGGCCGGAAAGATGACGGAGAGATTCTCGTGGTCGCTCAGATAGGCAAAAAGCTTGTCGACGGAAAAAGGGAAGGTCTGGGTGATCTCGATGCGCTGCTTGGCCATGGTCATCTCTTCTGAAAATAGTTGTGGTCAGATGATGCGTCCGCTCGATGGTAGCCGCGACCGAGGTCACACGGCAAGCGCTCAGGTCAGCACGTAGCGATCCAGCGCTGCCATCACCTGTTCGCGAAGGTCGTCGCGTTCGTTGGCCAGGTGATGCGAGGCTCCCGCCACCATGACCAGTTTCTCGACAAAGGTGTGGCGCTGCACATAGTCGACGTTGAAGCGCCAGTCCACGGTCTCGTCGAGATCGCCCTGCACCACGGTGACCGGAAAGCGGCAGGCCGGGCGCGCCAGCATGGTCTGCGTCCAGCGCAACATGCTGTCGACCCAGTGCATGGGCACATGCTTGATCTGGAAGGGATCGCGATTCCAGAGAAAGTCGATGAATGCCGGATCGCTGCTGCTGCTGCGGAAATGACGCGGCACCTGCTTCAGCACGCGACCGAGCAGGGTGTGGCTGAGAGTGACCTGGCGCCAGCGTGCCACCCGCACCAGGGGAGCCCACAGCTGCACGCGCTGGAAGGCCGGCTTGCGGCCAACCGCGAGAGCCGTGGTGATGTGATCAAGCAGAATGGCGCCACCGGTGCTCTGCCCCACCGCCACCCAGGGTCCGGGCAGGCGCGGCTTCAGCACCGCGAGCAGGTCCTTGAGCACTTCCTGGTAATGAATGAAGTCGGCGATGTCGCCCGAATTGCCGGACGACAGGCCATGGCCGGGAAGGTCATAGGCGACCACGGCATAGCCGCGCTGCAGACCGCGTCGTATGGCATGGGTGAACAGGCCCACATGGTCGAAGTAGCCATGCAGCACCAGCAGGGTGCCGCGCGGCGGCCGGCGCGGCAGCCAGACCTGGGTGGCGATCTGGTAGCCGAAGGCCTCCACGCTGCCGAGGAAATGATCGGCACCGCCTGTCACCTCCCCCGCCAGCCGGTCCAGACCGTACAGGGCGGCGTAGCTGGCCAGCTCTCCGCGCAATGGCGCGCGCACGTCGAGATCGAACGGCGGCAGCGCGCGCCGGGCGCGCTCAACGGAGAAGCCGGCAGCCGTCATGGCTTACTGCACGTGCTGGCGCAGCTCGCCACGAATGTAGCGCTCGGTCATGGCATCCAGCGACAGGGCGCGGATCTTGCTGGCCTGGCCGGCACAGTTGAAGGCCTCGTAGCGGTCGACGCAGACATCGCGCATGGCGACGATGGTGTCCTTGAAGAACTTGCGCGGGTCGAACTCCGACGGGTTCTGCGCCATGTGGCGGCGGATGGCGCCGGTGGAGGCCAGACGCAGGTCGGTGTCGATGTTGACCTTGCGCACGCCGTGCTTGATCGCTTCCACGATCTGCTCGACCGGCACGCCATAGGTTTCCTTGATGTCGCCACCGTACTGGTTGATGATCGCCAGCCAGTCCTGCGGCACGCTCGACGACCCGTGCATGACCAGGTGCGTGTTCGGGATGCGCTGGTGGATTTCCTTGATGCGGTCGATGGCCAGGATGTCGCCGGTGGGCGGACGGGTGAACTTGTAGGCGCCGTGCGAGGTGCCGATGGCGATGGCGAGCGCGTCGACGCCGGTATCCTGCACGAAGCGCGCGGCCTCTTCCGGATCGGTCAGCAGCTGCGAGTGGTCGAGTACGCCTTCGGCGCCGACGCCATCCTCTTCACCGGCCATGCCGGTTTCCAGCGAGCCCAGGCAGCCGATCTCGCCTTCCACCGAGACGCCGCAGGCATGCGCCATCTCGACCACGCGACGGGTCACGCTGACGTTGTATTCGTAGCTGGTCGGGGTCTTGCCGTCCTCGCCCAGCGAGCCGTCCATCATGACCGAGCTGAAGCCGAGCTGGATCGAGCGCTGGCAGATCGCCGGGCTGGTGCCGTGGTCCTGGTGCATGACCACCGGGATGTGCGGGAACTCCTCGATGGCGGCGAGGATGAGGTGGCGCAGGAAGGGGGCACCGGCGTACTTGCGGGCACCGGCCGAGGCCTGCACGATGACCGGGGAATCGGTCTTGGCGGCGGCTTCCATGATGGCGCGCATCTGCTCGAGGTTGTTGACGTTGAAGGCCGGCACGCCGTAGCCGTTTTCGGCGGCGTGATCGAGCAGCTGACGCAGGCTGATGAGAGCCATTTCATTCTCCTGAGGGCCGCTGCCTGCGGCCCGATGAACCAATGGAGCCGCCGGTGGCGGCCCGTCACAAATCGGGTTGCTTACTTCTTCGCGGCGGCTTCGAGCGCGGCCACGGCCGGCAGCACCTTGCCCTCGACGAACTCGAGGAAGGCACCACCACCGGTGGAGATGTAGGACACGCGGTCGGCGACACCGTACTTGTCGATGGCCGCCAAGGTATCACCGCCACCGGCAATGGAGAAGGCATCCGACTCGGCGATGGCCAGGCTCAGGGCCTTGGTGCCCTCGCCGAAGGCATCGACCTCGAAGACGCCGACCGGGCCGTTCCAGAGGATGGTCTTCGCCGCCTTGAGCAGCTCGGCGAACTGCGCGGCGGTCTGCGGGCCGACATCGAGAATCATGTCGTTCGGACCGACGTCGGCCACGGCCTTGACCACCGGCGTGGCGGCCTGCACGAAGGCGAGGAAGTCCTCGATCGGGCCGGTGACCTCGGCGACCACGACATCGGTCGGCAGCGGCACGCTGACCTTGGCGGCGATGGCCTTGGCAGTGTCGATGAGATCATGCTCGCACAGCGACTTGCCGACCGGGTAGCCGGCAGCGGCGAGGAAGGTGTTGGCGATGCCGCCACCGACGATGAGCTGGTCGCAGATCGACGACAGCGAGGTCAGCACGTCGAGCTTGGTCGAGACCTTAGAGCCGGCGACGATGGCGGCCATCGGACGCGCCGGGTTGCCCATGGCCTTGCCCAGGGCCTCGAGCTCGGCGGCCAGCAGCGGACCGGCACAGGCGACCTTGGCGAACTGCGCGACGCCATGGGTCGAGCCCTCGGCGCGGTGAGCGGTACCGAAGGCGTCCATCACGAACACGTCACAGAGCGCGGCGTACTTCTGCGTCAGCTCGTCGAGATTCTTCTTCTCGCCCTTGTTGAAGCGCACGTTCTCCAGCAGCACGACCTGGCCGGGCTGGACGTCAACGCCGCCGAGATAGTCGGAGACCAGCGGCACGGCCTGGCCAAGCTTGACGGACAGCCATTCAGCCACCGGCTTCAGGGAGTTCTCTTCGCTGTACTCACCCTCGACCGGACGGCCCAAGTGCGAGCAGACCAGCACGGCGGCGCCCTTTTCCAGCGCCAGCTGGATGGTGGGCAGCGAGGCCACGAGGCGGGCATCGGAACGGATCACGCCGTTCTTCACCGGCACGTTGAGGTCTTCGCGGATCAGCACGCGCTTTCCGCGCAGGTCGAGGTCGGTCATCTTGAGGACGTTCATGTCGGTCTCCGTCTAAGCACTGTTCGGTTTCGCCTCCCTGCGGGTGGGATGGGGCCTGGCAAAACTCGCCGTGAATACATCCCTGTAGGCTCGCGCACGCCATCCATGGCGTGCGACGGTTTTGCCAGGTCCCACCACACCCGCAGGGAGGCAGCGTTCGTTGTTCACCAGCGGAGCGCATGCCCCGCCGTCTTCCGTCCTGTCAGGCGCTGTCGCCGCTTGGCGACACGCTGCCTTGCGTTACGCACCGGCCGGGCGTGCGTGAGGCGGAGGGAGTGCTTCGGTAAAACCGTCATGCTCCATGGATGGCGCATGCGAGCCCCCATGGACGGGTTCACGGCGTGTTTTACCGAAGCACTCCCTCCGCCTCATGCACACCTGCCACAGATACGTTCAAGCCGCCTCCGCCAATCGCCCGCACAGATCGAGCAGGCGATTCGCATACCCCCACTCGTTGTCATACCAGGCAAACACCTTCACCTGGTCACCAACCACCTCGGTCTGGGTCAGATCGAGAATCAGCGACTCGGGCCGGTGGTTGAAGTCTGCCGACACCAGCGGCTCGTCATTGATGCTCATCCAGCCGCGACCGGTCGTTGCCGCATAGTCTCGCAGGCCGGCTTCCAGCTCGGCCAGTGCCAGCGGTCGGGCCATCTGCACCGTGAGGTCGATGGCAGCGACATTCAGCGTCGGCACGCGCAGGGAATAGCCGCCGATCCGCTCGGCCAGATGCGGGAAGATGCGGCGTGCCACGCCCAGCGCGCTGGACGTGGTGGGAATCATGTTCTGGGCACCGGCACGGCCCCGGCGCGGGTCGCGATGGACGTGATCGAGCAGGACCTGGTCCGAGGTGTAGGCATGTATCTCGGTCATCAGCGCGGACGCGATGCCGGTTAGCTGATCGAAGGCCTGCAGCAGCGGGCACAGGGCATGCGAGGTGCAGCTGGCGGCCGAGATGATGCGATGCCGAGGGTCGAGATCCCTATCATTGACGCCATGCACGAGAATGGCATCGGCATGGTCAAACGGGGCGGCGCCGATGATCACGCGACCGGCACCGGCCTCCAGATGGCGCGAGGCCTGGGCGTGGGCACGAAAGTGGCCGGTGCATTCGAGCACCACGTCAATGGCCAGGTGACGCCAGGGCAGACGCTCCGGCTGCGGTTCGCGGCAGAGCGAAATGCGCTGCTCGCCGACACGCAGCACCGTGCCGTCACTGTCCGCATCCAGCCGGATGTCACCGGGAAAGCGGCCGTGCGTGGTGTCGTAGCGCAGCAGATGCACCAGCGCCTCGGGTTCGCCGAGGTCATTGATGGCGACGATCTGCAGCGGATAACGCTCACCCGCCTCGATGAAGGCACGCAGGACGTGGCGACCGATGCGGCCGAAGCCGTTTATCGCTACCCGCAGAGGTGGCCGCATGGTCATCTCCGAGGCCCCCTGACGCCGCTCCGGGACCGGCTCAGGCCAGCCCCTGCACGGCCGCGACCACCGCCTCGGCGGTGATGCCGAAGTGCGTGTAGAGCGCGCCCGCTGGGGCAGACTCACCGTAGGTGGTCATGCCGATCACGGCGCCATCGAGACCGGTGAAGCGGTACCAGTAATCGGTGATGGAGGCCTCGACGGCGACGCGCTTGCGCACGGCCGACGGAAGCACCTGCTCGCGGTAGGCGGCATCCTGCTTGAGGAAGGTGTCGGGCGACGGCATCGACACCACGCGCACGCCCAGGCCGCTGGCGGCGAGCTGGTCGGCGGCAGCCTGGGCCACGCTGATCTCGGAGCCGGCGGAAATGAGGATGACATCGACCTTGGCGGCATCACGCAGCACATAGCCGCCACGCGCGATGTCGGCGATCTGCTGTGCCGTGCGGGTCTGGTGCGGCAGGTTCTGGCGCGAGAACACCAGCGCGGTCGGACCGTCCTTGCGCAGCAGGGCTTCACGCCAGGCGACGGCGGACTCGACCGTGTCGGCCGGGCGCCAGGACGCCAGGTTGGGGGTCTGGCGCAGGCTGGCGAGCTGCTCGACCGGCTGGTGGGTCGGGCCGTCTTCGCCGAGGCCGATGGAGTCGTGGGTGTAGACGTGGATGACGCGCTGCTTCATGAGCGCGGCCATGCGCACGGCATTGCGGGCATATTCCATGAACATCAGGAAGGTCGCGCCATAGGGCACGAAGCCGCCATGCAGGGCGACACCATTCATGATCGCGCTCATGCCGAACTCGCGCACGCCGTAGAACACGTAGTTGCCGTCAGCATGGTCCTGGACGCCATGGCAGCCCTTCCACAGGGTCAGGTTGGAGCCGGCAAGGTCGGCGGAACCGCCGAGCAGTTCGGGCAGCAGCGGGCCGAAGGCGTTCAGGGTGTTCTGCGAGGCCTTGCGCGAGGCGATGGTCTCGGCCTTGGCGTCGCAGGCAGCGATCCACGCATCCGCGTTGGCGGTGAAGTCGGCGGGCAGGTCACCGGCGAGACGACGCTGCAGCTCGGCTGCGAGCTCCGGATGGGCCTTGGCATAGGCCTGCCAGAGACCGTCCCAGTTCAGCTCCAGGGCTTCGCCCTTGGCGCGGCCGTCCCAGGCGTCATAGATGTCCTGCGGGATCTCGAACGGGCCGTGCGGCCAGCCAAGGGCCTCGCGAGTGAGCGCGATCTCGGCGTCGCCCAGCGGGGCGCCGTGGCAGTCTTCCTTGCCCTGCTTGTTGGGCGAGCCAGCGCCGATCACGGTCTTGCAGATGATCAGGGTCGGGCGCGCGCCGTCGGCCTGGGCCTCCAGCGTGGCGGTGCGGATGGCATCGCTGTCGTGACCGTCGATGGGGCCGATGACCTGCCAGCCGTAGGACTGGAAGCGCTGCACGGTGTCGTCGGTGAACCAGCCTTCGACTTCGCCGTCGATGGAGATGCCGTTGTCGTCGTAGTAGGCGATGAGCTTGCCCAGGCCCAGCGTGCCGGCCAGCGAGCAGACCTCGTGCGAGATGCCTTCCATCAGGCAGCCGTCACCGAGGAAGCAGTAGGTGAAGTGATCGACCACCGGGAAGCCGTCACGGTTGAACTGGGCAGCGAGGGTCTTTTCGGCGAGCGCCATGCCGATGGCATTGGCAATGCCTTGGCCGAGCGGGCCGGTGGTGGTCTCGACGCCCGGCGCGTAACCGTATTCCGGGTGACCGGGGGTCTTGCTGTGGAGCTGGCGGAAGGCCTTGAGGTCATCCAGCGAGAGCTCGTAGCCGCTCAGGTGCAGCAAGGCGTATTGCAGCATGGAGCCGTGTCCGTTGGAGAGCACGAAGCGGTCGCGGTTGGCCCAGGCCGGGTTGCGCGGATTGAAGCGCAGGAACTGGCGCCACAGCACCTCGGCAATGTCGGCCATGCCCATGGGTGCGCCGGGGTGCCCCGAGTTGGCCTTCTGCACGGCATCCATGGCAAGCGCGCGGATGGCATTGGCGTAGTGGCGTTGGTTCAGGGGCTGCGCAGGCATGCAGGGGCTCCAGTGGGAAAACGGCCAACCGGCGGCGTGAGCGCCGGCAAAGGCGCAATTTTCACCGATTCCGGCGATCGGGGGCAAACAAAACCCGTTCCGGCAACACGGCGGCACCCGAAAACTCCATCAACACTTTTCTATATTCATAACTTTTGATATTTGATACAGTGCGCCGATGAGCATTCAGCAGCCCGTTACCCGCACCCTCGAACACCTTGCCGCCCTGACCTGGGCAGCAGGTGACAGCCTGCGCCTGGGCGTGCTGCGGGCGCTGGCACGCGACTCCTTCGGCGTGCTCGAGCTGTGCCAGCTGTTCGACATCAAGCAGCCGTCGATGAGCCACCATCTGAAAATCCTGTCCGAAGCGGGACTGGTGGCGCACCGGCGCGAGGGCACCAACCTCTATTACCGCCGTGCGGTCGCGGACAGCCCGCTGCTGGCCGAGCTCTTCGCCGCCATTGATGACACCGCCACCGACCCGCAGCTGCGTGAGCGGCTGGAGATCGTGCAGGCCGCTCGCGCCGAGGCCAGTCGCCGCTTCTTTGCCGAACACAGCCAGAGCTACCGCCAGCACCAGGACCTGATCGCCCGCCTCGCCGACTACGGCCCGCGCGTGCTCGAACGCCTGACCCAGCTGGCACCCGCGCAGGTGATTCTCGAGATCGGGCCGGGTGACGGCGAGCTGCTGGTCGACTTCGCCCGTCTGGCACCCACCGTGATCGCGCTCGACATCAGTGCCGAGATGCTGGCCAAGGCGCGCCAGCGCAGCGAGGCCGGCGGTGTCGGCAGTGTCCGCTTCGTCACCGGCGACACCGCTGACGCGCGCAGCCTGGGCCTGCCCGCTGCCGATGCCGTGGTGATGAACATGGTGCTGCACCATACCCCGCGCCCGGAGGCCGTGATCGCCGATGTCGCCGCCCTGCTCGCACCCGGCGGCAGCTTTCTGCTCACCGAGCTCTGCGAACACAGCCAGGGCGAGAAGGCACGCGAGATCTGCGGTGACGTCTGGCCGGGCTTCGCCCCCGACCAGCTGACCGACTGGGCTGCCCGTGCCGGCCTGGTTTCCGTCCGTGAAGAGTATCTGGCGCAGCGCAACGGCTTCCGGCTGCAGCTGCGTGAATTCCAGCGCCCGGCAGGCGCCATCCCGACCACACCCGACTTCTGATTGCTGACTGACAGGACCGACCCATGAGCGAATACAGCATCTTCACTTCCGAATCCGTGTCGGAAGGCCACCCGGACAAGATTGCCGACCAGATCTCCGATGCCGTTCTCGACGCCATCATCACCCAGGACAAGCACGCTCGCGTGGCCTGCGAGACGCTGGTGAAGACCGGTGTCGCCATCGTCGCCGGCGAAGTCACCACCAGCGCCTGGGTCGATCTCGAGGACCTGGTGCGCGGCGTCATCAACGACATCGGCTACACCAGCTCCAGCGTCGGCTTCGACGGCGCCACCTGCGGCATCATCAACATCATCGGCAAGCAGTCGCCGGACATCGCCCAGGGCGTTGACCGCAGCAAGCCGGAAGACCAGGGTGCCGGCGACCAGGGCCTGATGTTCGGCTACGCCAGCAACGAGACCGACGTGCTGATGCCGGCGCCGATCACCTACTCGCACCGCCTTGTCGAGCGCCAGGCCGAGGCCCGCAAGTCGGGCCTGCTGCCCTGGCTGCGTCCGGACGCCAAGTCGCAGGTCACCTTCCGCTACGAGAACGGCAAGCCAGTCGCGGTGGATGCCGTGGTGCTGTCTACCCAGCACAACCCGGAAGTCAGCCTGGCCGACCTGCGCGAAGGCGTCATGGAGCTGATCATCAAGCAGGTGCTGCCGGCTGAATGGCTGCACAGCGGCACCCAGTTCCACATCAACCCGACCGGCAACTTCGTCATCGGCGGTCCGGTCGGCGACTGCGGCCTGACCGGCCGCAAGATCATCGTCGACAGCTACGGCGGCATGGCCCGTCACGGCGGCGGCGCCTTCTCCGGCAAGGACCCGTCCAAGGTTGACCGCTCGGCCGCCTACGCCGGCCGCTACGTGGCCAAGAACATCGTCGCCGCCGGCCTCGCCGACCGCTGCGAGATCCAGGTCTCCTACGCCATCGGCGTGGCGCAGCCGACCTCGGTGTCGATCAACACCTTCGGCACCGGCAAGATCAGCGACGAGCGCATCATCCAGCTCGTGCGCGAGGTCTTCGACCTGCGCCCGTACGCGATCACGCGCATGCTCGATCTGCTCCACCCGATGTATCGCAAGACCGCGGCCTACGGCCACTTCGGCCGCACGCCGGAAACCCTGTCAGTGAAGAACCCGCTCACCGGTGAGGTCGACACCTTCACCAGTTTCACCTGGGAGCGTACCGACAAGGCTGCCGACCTGCGTGCCGCCGCCGGCCTCTGAGCCGGCTCAGCTCGCGCGCCAGCGTCGCAGCCGGCGCAGGTGCCCGATCGCCTGCGCCAGCTGCTGGCGCGTGGTGATGCCCTGTTCAGCCAGTCTGGGCAGGGCCTTCAGCAGCAGCAGTGCGGTCGCGCGGGCATCCTGCAGCGCGTGATGACGTTCGTCGACACGCACCTGCAAGGCCGTCAGCCAGTCATCCAGCGTTTTCGGACGTGGCGCCAGATCGGGCCAGGCCAGCGTCAGCACATCGCCCACCTCCCACCAGCGCCACGGCAGCTCGGAATAGCCTGCACGCAGCAGCGCCGAGCGCAGGAAGCTGCGGTCATGACCATGATGGAAGGCCAGGACCGGCGCATCGCCGACAAAGCGCGCCAGTGTCTCCAGCCCCTCCGTCACCGGCATGCCGCCAGCCAGCAGACCCGGCGTGAGCCGATGAATCAGCACATTGCCGGCAGGCAGTGCCGCATCCTGGTGGTCGAGCGTTGCATACCACTGCTGCGCCAGCGGCAGAGAGGCCTGGGACAGCGTCACCGCAGCGAGTGACAGCAGGCGGTCACGGGCAGGCTGCAGGCCCGAGGTTTCGGTATCGAGGATCACCCAGCGATCGCTCAGCAGCGCACGATCATCGAGTGCAGCGCGCACTGGCCACCACGCCGGCAACGGCCGGTACAGGGGGCGCAGCCAGTCGAACAGGCTCATGCCCCCGCCCCTGCCCATGCAGCGCACCACCGCGCCGGGTTGCGCCAGGTCACAGGCCGGCCCTCAGGGCGACGTCCTGCTGCAGGCGTTCGACCTGACGCAGGCACTCGCGCAGGATGCGCCGGTCCAGCGGATTGAGCCGGTCCGGATCGATACGGTTGCTGAGCGGTTCACCGGCACGACGCTGCTCCTGATGGTGCTGCAGCCGCAGCAGCTGCAGGTGCTGAAAGGACTCGATCCAGGCCTCGGCGTCGACATCGCGCAGGGCCCCGGCGTCAGCCAGCTGCTGCAGACGGGCCTGTGTCGATACGGCGCGGATGCCGTAACGCAGGGCCAGCACGCGGGCGGCATCGACCAGAGGCGCGAGGCCGTCACGCTTGATGTCCAGGGTGTGCGGATGCTCGCCACCCTTGCTCAGGCGGAAGTCGCGCAGACGCCCCAGCGGGGGCCGGCGGCGCAAGGCCTGCTCGCTGAGCAGGCGCAGGAACAGGTCGCTGCCACCGGCCCAGTCAAGCAGGTCCTCGCGCAGGCGCTCGATGGCGTCGCCGTCGCCCTGCACGGCACGCAGATCGAAGAAGATCACGGCGTCGAGCAGTGCCGTCGGCGTCGGGTTGCGGATCAGGTCGAAGAAACGCTGCCGCCACTCGGCGGCACTCAGGCAGCACGCTGGCTGCCCGGCCATGATGCCGCCCGCGCACCAGCTCAGCCCCAGCGTGTCCAGGGCCTCGTTGACCGCTGTCGCCCAGGGCAGAAGACGCTCGCGCAGAGCCTCTGCCTGGCCCGGCGCCGCCACGAACCAGAGACCGTTGTCCTGGTCGGTGTGCAGGGTCTGCTCTTCGCGCGCCTCACTGCCGAAGCACAGCCAGGTCACCGGGACCGGGGGTTCGCCATGCGCCTGGCTGACCAGGGTCATGACGCGCTGCACCAGCTGGTCACTCAGGCGCGCCACCAGCTGGGTGATCTGGGTGGCGGAGGCACCACGCGCCAGCAGCTGATCGACCAGCTGCGCGAGTGCGGCACGCGAGGACTGCAGGGCCGCCACGGAACCGGCCTGGCGAATGCCGCGTGCCAGCGTCACCAGGTTGAGACGCTGCAGCTGGAACAGGTCGCGCTCGGACAACACGCCGGCAAGCCGGCCATGCTGGCAGACCACGACATGGGTGATGCCGTGCTCGGCCATCACCAGCGCAGCCTGGAACACCGGCATGTCATGGGCGACGCTGACCGGCGCCGGCGTCATCCATTCCGCTACCGGCCGCTGCGGCTGCCAGCCCTCGCGCGCCAGTCGCCGGCGCAGATCACGCAGCGTGAAGATGCCCAGCGGTCGCTGCCCGGCATCGACGATGACGATGCTGCTGACCTGCTCATGGTCGAGACGCTGCATGACCTCGGCCATGACGGTCTCCGGGACGACATGCACGGGCTGGCGCGAGAGCAGGCTGCCGACCGGCTGCGCCATGGAAAAATCGCTGCCCAGCTGGCCAGCCACACGCTGCTGCATCTGCCGGTTGACCTCGGCCAGGAGGCCGCTGACACCACCCAGGGCGAACTCGCGGAACGGCTCGGACTCCTGCACCAGACGGGCGAAGTCATCCCGCGTCCAGACCAGGCAGAAGCAGTCCTCGGCGGCCACGTGCTCGGTGCGGGTGGCGCGCTCGCCAACCAGGGCGGCGAGCGGGAAGCACTCGCCGACACCGATCTCGAAGCGGGTCTGGGTCAGGCCCTGATCGCGACGAAGGCCCTGCACCCGCCCCTGCTGGACCAGGAAGAACTGCTGTACCGGTCCGCCCTCGGGGCTGAGCAGGGTGCTGCCAGCCGGGTAATAGACCAGACGCCCCTGGCGCAGCAGGAAGTTCAGTTCGGCATCCGGCAGGCGGTCGAAGGGCGGGTGCTCGCGCAGGAAACGACGCAGGCTGTCACCATGCTCGTGCATGGCGGCAGCTTCAGGGTGAGGACGGGTATCCGGGGGCGGCATCACAGGCCTCCGAGCCGTTGCGGAAAGTGTCAGCCTAGCAGGCTGACGCGCGCCGGGACGCGCCATAGACCAAGGTCAGGGGTGCCGGGTGCAAAGCGACTGCCGGATTCCGCTCAGATGCCCATGGCGGAAAGCTTGCGCACGGCATCGGAGAGCACGTTGGCAAGCACCGGGTGCTCGACCGCGAAACGGGCCTCCCAGGCCAGCACCTGGTCTTCGAAGGAGGATCCGCCGGCATGTGCCGCCAGTTCGGCTTCGAGGGCGTCAACGGCCCGCTCGAGCTGTGCGCGATGCGCACTGTCCAGGTCCTGGTCGCGCAGGTTGGCTCGCAGCAGCGCGAGCTTTTCGGCGGCATCGTTCAGCGACATGGTCATCTCCCCGGGTCAGTGGCTACACTGCCAGCATACTCCTGTTGCCGATGCCATCACCATGCTGCCGACAGACCGTGTTGCCCGCTTTCGTGAACGCTACCGCGCCGGCATCTCGCCGCGCTATTCCGGCCCGCTGCACGCGCTCTGGGTCGCCGCAGTCGGTGTGTCCGCCATGCTGTTCGCGGCGTCCCGGCTGCACGAGGTGCAGGCACTGGAGTGGCTGGTGCTGCTGCTCGCCCTGCTCACCGGCAATGTCGGCGAATACCTGATCCATCGCCGCCTCGGCCATCGTCTCTGGAAGCCGGCGCGACTTTTCCACCAGCGTCACACCGGTGACCACCATCACTTCTTCACCGCTGACGCCATGTGCTGGGACAGCCCGCGCGACTGGCGCGTGGTGCTGTTCCCGGGCTGGCTGATCGTCGTCGTGCTGGCCCTGGTGGCGGCCCCGGGCGGCTGGCTGCTGGCCTGGCTGGCCGGTGACAACGCCGGCTGGCTGTGGGTGCTCGGCGTGACCGCGACCTATCTGCTCTACGAGACCCTGCATTTCAGCTACCACCTGCCCGAGGACCATGTCGTGCATCGCCGGCTGCCCGGCCTGCGCCGCCTGCGTGTGCTGCACCAGCTGCATCACCGGCCGGAGGAGATGACGCGGACGAACTTCAACCTGACCTTTCCGCTCACCGACTGGCTGGCGGGGACCCTCAAGGAGCCGACGTCGCGATGAGCCCGGTCGTCACCACGGTCAGCCTGCTGGTGCTGTCCAACATCTTCATGACGTTCGCCTGGTACTCGCACCTGCGCACGCTCACGGACAAGCCGCTGTGGATCGCCATCCTGGCAAGCTGGGGCATCGCCCTGTTCGAGTACGCGCTGATGGTGCCGGCCAACCGCATCGGTCACACCGTGCTGTCGGTGGCACAACTGAAGATCCTGCAGGAAGCGATCACCCTGACGGTGTTCATCCCCTTCCTGGTGCTGTTCATGAAGGAACCGCTGAAGTTGGACTTCCTGTGGGCAGGCCTGTGCCTGATGGGGGCCGTCTACTTCATGTTCCGAAGCTAGGGCGGTTGTTGTTGGCTCGGAGGGAGAGGGGGAAGGGATCCCCGGGACCCTTCCCCCTCTCCCTCCGAGCCACCCACCACGGACAGGTCACATGCGGAAGATGAGGCCCGCCTGCAGGATGGGCAGGATCTCGTAACGCTCGAGGTCATCCTCGATCTTGCGTGTCTCGGACGCCGTGAATGCCGCGCAGGTCGCGGGCGGCACGCCACCGGCACAGGATGGCGTCACCGTGACCTCGGGCTTGCCGGCGTACATGGCGCCCACGCTGAGATGGTAACCCAGCCCCGTCTTCTCGAGCGGAGTCTCCCATCCGATGGTCAGGGCCGGCGCGAGACTGGCGGCGAAATCTCCGGTGACGCGAGCCGACGTGATGCCGGGCTGGTTCTGGATGTCACGAGCCTGCAGATCGAAATCGCTGTCCTGCGCGATCACCCCGGCCGAGACCCGGAAGTGGCCGCCGAAAGGCGCCCAGTTCAGCATCACCTGCGGATTGCTGAGGCGGATATCGCCATCGTAGGTGGCGTCGTCGGTCTCGACGTTGCGCACGCTCTGATCCATGAAGGTGTAGCCCGCGGACACGGCCAGGTACTGGTTGAAGCCCCATTGCACGGTGGCGCCGTAGCCGGCCAGACCCGCCTGCGGCACCAGCGCGAAGGTATCGGCGATGGCAGGAGCGGACGACAGCGCGGCGGCCAGCGCCAGACCGGACAGGATGTTGCGGGAACGCCACATGATGCATCTCCAGACAGAACGGCAAAGACGCTAGCCTAGCACGCCCGCCAAGGCGATCCAATGACAGCCGACCCGCTGAAACAGGCCGCTCATGCCACGTCCGAACAAATATCAATAAATTTGGATATTGTAGGCAAGGCCCGTTATACTGCCGGTCTTGCCCCGCGATCGAGGGGCGCTGCAGCGCGTGCCGGTTTCGATGCCGGCCCCGCGTCAGGCTCGATCGCCTCCTCTTCCAACGGCGCCCGTTCGCTCCGGAGACACTCCTGATGAACGCATCTGTGAAAACCGCCTTCACCGACTTCAAGGTCCGTGACATCGCCCTCGCCGACTTCGGCCGCAAGGAAATCATCCTCGCCGAAGCCGAAATGCCGGCCCTGATGGGTCTGCGCCGCAAGTACGCGGCCAGCCAGCCGCTCAAGGGCGCGAAGATCATCGGCTGCATCCACATGACCATCCAGACCGCCGTGCTCATCGAGACGCTGGTCGCGCTGGGTGCCGAGGTGCGCTGGTCGTCGTGCAACATCTTCTCGACCCAGGACCATGCCGCCGCCGCCATCGCTGCCGCCGGCATCCCGGTGTTCGCCTGGAAGGGCCAGACCGAAGAGGAGTTCTGGTGGTGCATCGAGCAGACCGTGCTCAAGGACGGCCAGCCCTGGGACTGCAACATGATCCTCGATGACGGCGGCGACGCCACCGCCATCATCCACGACAAGTACCCGCAGATGCTCGACCGCATCCACGGCATCACCGAAGAGACCACCACCGGTGTCATGCGCCTGATCGAGATGGCCGCCGCCGGCCGCCTCAAGGTGCCGGCCATCAACGTCAACGACTCGGTGACCAAGTCCAAGAACGACAACAAGTTCGGCTGCCGCCACTCGCTCAACGACGCCATCAAGCGCGGCACCGACATGCTGCTCATGGGCCGCCGCGCCCTGGTCGTCGGCTATGGCGATGTGGGCAAGGGCTCGGCCGCCTCGCTGCGTCAGGAAGGCATGATCGTGCGCGTCACCGAGATCGATCCGATCTGCGCCATGCAGGCCTGCATGGACGGCTACGAGGTCGTCTCGGCCTATACCGACGGCGTGGTCACCGGTCGTGACGAGGACATCAACCACCGCCTGCTCGGCGAAACCGACCTGCTGGTGACCACCACCGGCAACATGCACGTCTGCGATCCGGCCATGCTGCGCGCGCTGAAGAACGGCGCCGTGGTATGCAACATCGGCCACTTCGACACCGAGATCGACACCGCCTGGATGCGCAGCCACTGGGCCTGGGAAGAGGTCAAGCCGCAGGTGCACAAGGTCTACCGCATCGGCAAGGGCGAGGCCATCGATCCGGTCAGCCCGAACTACCTGATCCTGCTGTCGGAAGGTCGTCTGGTGAACCTGGGCAACGCCACCGGCCACCCGTCGCGCATCATGGACGGCTCCTTCGCCAACCAGGTGCTGGCGCAGATCCATCTTTATGCCGAGCGTTTCGCCGATCTGCCGGCTGACCAGAAAGCGGCGAAGATCCGTGTCGAAGTGCTGCCCAAGAAGCTCGACGAGGAAGTCGCTGCTGCCATGGTCGTCGGCTTCGGCGGCGTGCTGACCCGACTCACCGACGCCCAGGCCGCCTACATCGGCGTGTCGGTCGACGGTCCGTTCAAGCCCGAGAGCTACAAGTACTGACCATGAGCCACTTCAGCATCGAATTCTTCCCGGCCAAGACCGACGTCGGCGCCGAGAAGCTGCGCGAGGTGGCGCGTCGCCTTGGCGCCCTGGGTCCCGAGTTCTTCTCGGTGACCTATGGCGCCGGCGGCTCCACGCGTGACCGCACGCTGGGCACGGTCAAGGATGTGCTGGCGCTGGGCTACGACGTGGCCCCGCACCTGTCCTGCATCGGCGACAGCAAGGCCGAGATCGGCGAACTGCTCGACCTGTACCGCTCGCTGGGCATACGCCGCATCGTGGCACTGCGTGGCGACCTGCCCTCGGGCATGGGGCGCGGTCTCGGCGAGCTGCCGTTCGCCGCCGATCTGGTGCGCGCCATCCGCGAGCGTCATGGCGACCATTTCCATATCGAGGTGGCAGCCTATCCGGAAGCGCATCCGCAATCGGCCGATCTGGCGACGGACGTGAAGCACTTCGTGGCCAAGGCCCGCGAGGGTGCCGACAGCGCCATCACCCAGTACTTCTTCAATGCCGACTGCTACTTCCATTTCGTCGATCGCGTACGCGCGGCCGGCTGCGACATCCCGGTGATTCCCGGCATCATGCCGATCACCAACTTCGCCAACCTGGTGCGCTTCTCGGATGCCTGCGGCGCCGAGATCCCGCGCTGGATTCGCAAGCAGGTTGCCGCCTACGGCGACGACAGCACCAGCATCCTGCAGTTCGGCGAGGACGTGATCACCCGGCTCTGCCAGCAGCTGCTCGACGGTGGTGCACCGGGCCTGCACTTCTACAGCATGAACCAGACCGAACCGACGCAGGCGCTGTGGCAGCGTCTGGGACTGTCGGCACGCTGAACGACTGGCCAGCACCGGCCTTCACCGGTGCTTGTCCGGCCTGCCGCGCTCTGCTATTCAGATACTCGGTTCCCGGGAGTCTGCACTGGTGTCTTTCCTGTTCCTCTGGCGTCAGAGACGCCCTGCGCTGGCCACCGGAGTGCTGGCCCTGTTCCTGCTCGGCCTCGGCGGCTGCGTGAGCCTGCCGGATGACCCGCCACCACCACCCTTCCTGACCGGTCCCCTGCAACTTGCCAGCGGTGACAGCCTGAGCAGCACGCCCGTGGTCAGGGTGCCGTTACGCACACGGTACGCCTCGGTGGCCAGTCGCGCACCCTTCTACGGCCTGATGCTGCAGGCGGAAAAACGCCGCGCCACCGCCCCGTTCGGGGAGTTCGTGCTGGCCGAACGGCTGCCGCTGGACACCGTGGCCGCGCGCCTGTTCCGCGAGGAAGCCAGCACCGCCGCGGTACTGCCCGGCCGCTGGCAGGCCAGGGGCACGCACCGGGTCTATCTCGACATTCAGGACGTGATCGTGTTTGCCAAGGATGTCCGCAACACGCGCTGCGAGCCTCTTGTGATGCTGCGCGCCAGCGTGGTCGATGCCAGCAACCGCCGCCTGTGGCACAGCGGTCTGCTCAACAACCGCCCGGATGACCGCATCAACCACGACTGCCAGCGCCTGGAGCACGACCGGGCCTATGCCGCCGAGGCCATCACGGCAGCCACCCGGCAGGTGATGCTGGAGCTGGCAACGAGGATGCGCCCATGAACCGTCATGCCCAGGGCCGCATCCGACTGGAACGGGCGGTCTGCGGCAAGGCAGCGTTCGCGCTGGCCCTGCTGCTGCCGGCCGGCATCACCAGCGCCGATATCGCGGCCACGGCACCTGCCTCGCCGGCTCCATCACTGACGCTGCAGCAGGTTGCCGAGCGCCAGGCCACACCCGAGGCCGGCACCGGGCGCTACCCGCTGAGTGTCGCCGAGGCCGGCGCCAAGCTCGTGGTCAGCGCACACCCGCTGGCCACCGAGACGGCCGTGGCCATGCTGCGCCGGGGTGGCTCGGCGGTGGATGCGCTGATCGCCGCGCAACTGGTACTGGGGCTGGTCGAGCCGCAGTCGTCGGGGCTGGGTGGTGGCGGCTTCCTGCTGCATGCCCGCGCCGGCACGGTGACCAGCCTCGATGGTCGCGAACGCGCCCCTGCCACGGCCACCCCCGAGCGCTTCCTGGGCGCGGATGGCCAGCCCCTGGCCTTCGATGCCGCACTGGCGAATGCGCGCGCCGTTGGCGTGCCCGGCCTGCCCGCCCTGCTCGGCGAAGCGCATGCGCGCTGGGGGCGTCTGCCCTGGGCCGAGCTGCTGGCACCGGCGATTGCACTCGCCGATCGCGGCGCGCCGGTCTCTGATCGGCTGCACAGGCTGAGTGCCGCTGACCGGCTGCTGGCCGGCCAGCCAGGCACGCGCCGGCACTTCTTCGACGACGCCGGCAAACCCTGGCCGGTCGGCCATGCGCTGCGCTGGCCGGCACAGGCGGGGCTGCTGCGCACGCTGGCACGCGACGGCGCCGGGGCCTTCTACCGGGGTCCGCTGGCGGCATCGCTGGTGCAGGGCCTGCAGGCCGCCGGCAGCGACCTGACCCTGGACGACTGGTCCGGCTACCGCGTGCTGGCGCAACCGGCACTGTGCCTGGCGCTGGGCAGCTGGCGCGGCTGCTCGACGCCGCCACCGTCGGGCGGACTCACCGTGCTGCAGGGCACCGCGCACTGGCTGGCCGCCGAGGCGCAGGCACAGGGCGCAACCCGGCTGACACCGCATCTGCGCCATGGCGACCTGCCCGCTGCCAGCCTGCACCGCCTGCTGGAAGCCGAACGGCTGGCCTTCGCCGACCGCCAGCGCTACAGCGCCGATCCAGCCTCGGTACCGGTGCCCGTGCAGGGTCTGACCGCCGACGAGTATCTGGCTGACCGTGCCCGCCTGATCGGTCCGCTGCGCCTGCCCCAGGTCGAGGCAGGCACGCCGGCGGGTGCCGTGCTCGCCGCCACCGACCGCCAGCTCATCGAGTTCGGGACCACGCATCTGGCGGTCGCCGATGCCACGGGTGACTGGGTGGCGCTGACCAGCTCCATCGAGGACGCCTTCGGCAGCCGGCTGATGGTCAACGGCCTGCTGATGAACAACCAGCTCACCGACTTCAGCTTCGCCCCCGTGCAGGACGGGCTGCCAGTGGCAAACCGGGTGCAGCCCGGCAAGCGTCCGCGCAGCGCGATGTCACCGGTGCTGGTGCTGGATGGCGATGGCCGGCCGCTGCTCAGCCTGGGCTCGCCTGGCGGCAGCCGCATTCTCGGCTTCAACACGCGCCTGCTCAGCGCCTGGCTGGCCGGCCTGCAGGATGCCGGGGCGCTCGTGCAGCTGCCGCACGCCCTGAGCCGCAACGACCGCAGCGAGGTCGAGCCGGGACTCTCCGCCAGTCTGCGCGAAGCCCTGGAGGCGCGCGGGCACCGCCTGCAGGTCGGCGAGATGACCAGTGGCAGCAGCGTGATTCTGCGCCTGCCCTCCGGTAGGCTGCAGGGAGCCGCCGACCCGCGCCGCGAAGGCCGCGCTGCCGGCCTCGATTGACCTGGTCAGGACCTCACGATGTCGTCAGCACGCCCCATACTTTCCGGCCTTGTCGCCGGCCTGGCCCTCGCCGCCGCACTGGCCGGTCCGCTGCAGCCCTGGTCAGACCAGGTGCTGCCGGTCACCAGCCTGATCGGTACCTTGTTCCTGAACGCGCTGAAGATGGTGGCACTGCCGCTGATCGTGACCACCCTGATCGCCTCGCTGGGCGGGCTCAGGCAGCCGCCGGGACGCCTCGGCGGCATCGCGCTGGCCTGCTATCTGGCCAACACGACGCTGGCCATCGCCGCCGGCCTGCTGATGGCCAACCTGCTTACTCCGGGCCTGCGCAGCAGCGTGGATGTCGCCGCGCTGCTGGCCAGCCCGGCCAGCGGGCTGCCCGAAGCCACCGCACATGGCTGGGAAAGCGCGCTGCTCCTGCTGGTGCCCGGCAACCTGACGCAGGCGGCGGCGCAGGGCAATCTGGTCGCGCTGGTGCTGGCCGCCGTGATGCTGGGTCTGGCCCTGCGCCTGCTGCCGGACGATCTGCGCAGCCTCCAGCACCGCTTCTGGGAAGGCCTGCAGCAGATGCTGATGACGATCACGCTGTGGGTACTGCGTATGGCGCCGCTTGGCGTGTTCGCCTTGGTCACCAGCAGCGCCAGCCAGCTCGGCTGGTCGGTGCTGACGCCGCTGCTGTGGTTTATGGCCACCGTGCTGCTGGCGCTGCTGCTGCACGCGGCGGTCAATCTCGGTCTGGTGCTCTGGCGTCTGGCCCGGGTATCCCCGGTGGAACATGCGCGGGCGATGAGCCCGGCCCTGTGGATGGCGTTCTCGACCGCGTCGTCGGCGGCGACCCTGCCGCTGACCCTGAGCTGCCTGAACGAGCGCGCCCGCGTGTCGCCGCAGGTCACCGGTCTGACCGTGCCGCTGGGTGCCAGCCTGAACATGGATGGCACCGCGCTCTACGAGTGCGTGGCGGTGCTGTTCATCGCCCAGCTGCTGGGTGCCGACCTGGGCCTGGGTGAGCAGCTGGTGATCGTGCTGATGGCACTGGCGACCTCAACCGGCATGGCCGGCATCCCCGCCGCCAGCCTGGTCGCCATCGCGCTCATCCTCGACCAGCTCGGCCTGCCGGCCGAAGCGCTGGCGCTGCTGCTGGTCACCGACCGACCACTGGACATGCTGCGCACCACGGTGAATGTCTGGAGCGACTCGGTGGCCGCGCGCGTGGTGGCGCGTTACGCCGACCGACGCTGACGGGTCACTTCGGCGCGAAGCCGCGAATCACGCCGACCAGGGCCTGACGCTCGTCAGCCGTCAGTGTCTTCTCGAATGCCGGCATCGCTCCCGGACCGCGGTTGATGGCACGCAGGATGCGCTCGTCGCCGTGACGACGCTGCCAGTCGGCATCGCTGAAGGCCGGCGCGAAGTACAGGTAGCCGCGCCAGGTGTCGGCATTGCCGGTGGCACCGTGGCAACGCGCGCAATGCTGCTCGTAGAGTGCCGGGCCATCCGCAGCCGCCAGTGCCGGGGCCGCCAGCACGAGGCCGGCGCACAGGGTCATCCATGTCTTCATCGCATTCTGCTCCTTGGGCAACGCGGCCTGTGCCGCTGATCCGGCATGGTGCCTGCTGACCGCCGGCGGCGGCAACAAAATTGCCTGCAGGGCCGGCACGCAGCGCTTACTATTCCAGCTTCCGTGGCCTGATGTCCTGCCGACCATGAGCAACCACCTGATTGCCGCCCGTGACCTGCGTCATGTCTGGCACCCCTGCACCCAGATGCACGACCACGAGCGCCTGCCGCTGGTGCCCATCCGCCGTGGCGAGGGCGTGTGGCTGGAAGACTTCGACGGCCGCCGCTACCTCGACGCCATCAGCTCCTGGTGGGTGAACCTGTTCGGTCATGCCCATCCCGACCTGAACGCGGCACTGCGCGCGCAGGCCGAGACCCTGGAGCACGTCATTCTGGCCGGCTTCACGCACGAGGCCATCGTCGAACTCAGCGAGCGCCTGGTCGCGCTGGCACCGCCAGGACTCAACAAGTGCTTCTACGCGGACAACGGCAGCTCCGGCATCGAGGTCGCACTCAAGATGAGCCTGCATGCCTGGCGCAACCAGGGCCGGACGACCAAGACCCGATTCGTGTCGCTGGAGCAGAGCTATCACGGCGAGACCGTGGGTGCGCTCGGCGTCACCGACATCCCGCTGTTCTCGGACACCTACCGGCCCATGCTGCAGCCGCCGCTGCGTGCGCCCTCGCCCGGGATGCGTCGTGCTGGCGAGTCCTGCGTCGACGCCGCCACGCGCTGCCTGAACGCCATGGATGACCTGCTGGCACGCCATGCCCACGAGGTCGCTGCCGTCATCATCGAGCCGCTGGTGCAGGGCGCGGCCGGCATGCGCATGCATCATGCCTCCTACGTGACCGGACTGCGCGCGCTCTGCGACCGCCATGGCGTGCACCTGATCGCCGACGAGATCGCGGTCGGCTTCGGCCGCACCGGCACCCTGTTCGCCTGCGAGCAGGCCGGCATCACGCCGGATTTCCTGGTGCTGTCCAAAGGGCTGACGGCGGGCTATCTGCCGATGTCGGTGGTGATGACGACGGATGCCGTCTACGACGTGTTCTACGACCGCTACGACACGCTCAAGGGCTTCCTGCACTCGCACAGCTACACCGGCAACGCCCTCGCGGCACGCGTCGCGCTGGCCTCGCTGGACCTGTTCGCACGCGATGACGTGATCGTGCGCAACCGGGAGCTGTCACGCGTGATGGCCGAGGCGCTGGCGCCGCTGCGAGATCACCCGCACGTGCTGGAGGTGCGGCAGACCGGCATGATCGCGGCCGTGGAGCTGGTGCGTGACAAGGCCAGCGGCACCCCGTTCGACTGGCGCGAACGGCGCGGGCTGGCGATCTTCGAGGCGGCCCTGAGGCGTGGTCTGCTGCTGCGACCGATCGGCAGCGTGGTGTACTTCATGCCGCCCTACATCATCACGCCCGAGCAGATCCGCTGGATGGTGACCACGGCCATCGCGGCCATCGATGACGGGCTGGCGGCACCGGCCACGCCGTTCAGCGAGACCGGGCCGGCGATGGCCTGAGACACATCCGGAGACTTTCCATGACCCGCCTCTACGTGCCCCTCCCTCTCGTCACCGGTGATCACCTTGACCTG
>VFQO010011290.1_pt1 | contig 30851 bp, 54 predicted proteins | sample 3512331 | NCBI WGS metagenome assembly VFQO01 (sample SAMN10412371, study PRJNA504923) | tailings metagenome | isolation source: Replicate 3 from Balatoc abandoned mine | place: Philippines: Itogon, Benguet | collected 2017-08-28 | reverse complement strand
CCTGCGTCTCGTCCAGCTCAGCCAGCGCGCGCTTCATGCCCGCCTCGTCGCCCGCCGCACGCGCCGCCACAAAGCGGTCCTGCGTGGCCTTGACCTGCTGCGCAAACTGCTTGAAGCTCAGCTCCTGCGGGAGCAGGAAGGGACAGGGACAGACGGGAAGTTAAAGGGCAGTGCCTAGGGCAGGCTGGCATCATGCTGTCACCCCACCAACCCTCCCCACAAACCGTCCCACCCGCCCACCATCCAGACCCACCCACCTGCAGAGACTTGGTCACCGCCATCTGCGGGCGGATGCGCAGCGTCAGCTCCGTAATCACGCCCAGGCGACCGACAGACACGCCCAGGGCGTGGAACAGGTGGGGGTTGGAGGTGGGGGTGACGGTCAGGGCGGTTCCGGTGGCGGTGATGAGCGTCAGGGAAGTGACCTGCAGGAGCGCGGTTCGGTGGGGAAGGTGTGCAAGCTGTTTACTAGGGTTGAAGTCTGGAGCGGTCGCAAGATCGAAATGCTGGCTGCCCCGTTCCCACCCATCCCTCCCAACCACCGCTCCTACCCCCAATGTATCCCACCTGTGAGCTGAGGGAGCCGTACTTCAGTGTGGAGCCGTGGGAGTTGGTTGCCACCGCGCCGCCAATCGTCTGGTCAGTCCACCAGGTGAAGGCCGGCAGAGTCCAGCCAGCGGGCTGCTTGCAGTGGTTGTATGCAGCAAGGTAGTCCAGCAGCATGCGCTGAGGTACACCAGCCGACACTGCGGGGTGCGGGTGGGTGGGGAGGAGCTTGTGTGCTGTGGCGACGGGGGAGCAAGGGCGGGCGCTGCAGGGCAGCCAGTGGCAAAGTTTGCGGCGCATGGGCCGATCAAAGTTGAGCCAGGGAGCATGCGCCACCTGCCATGCAGACTCTCCAGCCCACCCATCCGCCCACCCACCGGTGACGGTGCGCTCTGCCTCATCAACTTGAATGGGGAAGCCGGCAGGGGCAGTGCAGTTGGGGGCTGCCTGCTTGGGGGTCTGCGGCGCGTTGATGCTGCAGGATTGGGTGGGGTTGGAGGGGATAGGGTGTGACTCTTCTGCACTGAAGAAAGTGTCAGGCCATCGCTGCACTGTCTCCATGGATTGACGCACCATCCATCACCGCATCATTGGCCACCAGTCCCATAGCCCCCCTGCCTCTCCCGCTCACAAGACCAGGGTGCCCTCCTGCTCAGTCATCACCAGGTTGAGGGCAGATGAGTCGGTGCCGGCACAGAACAGGTCCTCGTTCCAGCTGCCGCCCACGCCCACAGCCTGCGGAGTGATTGGGTGTGGGACTGGGGAGGGTGGGAGCAATGCAATGCAAGGGAGGCCTAGGCGGGCTACAGGCCAGGCAGGCCGCACATATTCAGCAGGGTGACGGCCAGCAGGCTGCACTCCGGGATGCAGTGATCAGGTGGCGCACCTTGACCTTGGGCCACTTGGCCACCAGGGCAGCCAGCTCCTCCACGCTCTTGGGGCGCCCCACCTTGACGTTAGGGGAGCAGGGGAAGTAGCTGCGGGAAGAGGCAGGGAGGGGTGCAGAGGAACAGGCCAGGTGATCAACCATGGTCATGTGGCAGATAATCTGACTCCCAGACACAGCCTCCGCCCCGCCCTGCCACGCACCCTTGGAAGTTGGACAGCTGGTAGGGCAGGCCGCAGCCTGCGTGAGTTGAGCCTGGGGCCATGCGGCAATTCCAGCTGCCGCTCTGGCCGTGCGCCACGCCAGCCAGCAGGGCAAGGCCAAGCAGGGCCGCCAAGGCGCGCGGGCGCCACATGGCTGGGGAAGACGAGTTGACCTGCTGGGGGCGAGAGCAGATGCGGGGTTAAACCAAGGCACTTGTGGAAACAGAAAGCGCAGGTGGCGAACCAAGCAGGGTTGATCGATGCTGCCGACAGGCCAGGGGCCGCTCTGCTCCCCGCCGTCGGGCGGCAGCGCGGCTGCGCCTCGGCAAGCCCGCACTGACGATTGATGGCTTCCAATAGGTTCGCAAGCGCCAACAATCCGCATCTAGCTGCAAGCGCCTCGGGGTTTCCACAAGACCGGTTGCCTCGAGCGCCCCAGGAGGCGCGGGCGTGCGTGCGAGCGCAGGCTGAAGCTCTAAAGGGAGAGTGGAGTGTGAGAAAGACGGCGAACGCGGCGCTGGGAGCCGCTGAAGAGCTGCCGCAGCTGCGATGTCGCCCTCGGCCGGCAGGCCGCAAGGCGATGTCGCCTCGGCCCATGCTCACCGGCTGCCTAGAACGAGGCAGCACGTGGGATCGCGCATCTGCTGTGTTGCTCTTGTTAGCTTGTGTTGTGTTACACAGAGAAGGTTTTGATTCATGCTACTGCAATGTCGTGCTACAGCAATGGATGGAAATTGTTCCTAGCTCGCTGAGGAAGTCAAGTGCTGTAAATGCCTGTAAATGGCAGCCAACCTACTGAAGGCTAACTTCCAGCAGCCCAGCGTACGGCTCACTAAAAGACAGGCCCTGCTCCTGCAGATAGCGCCGCACCGCTGCAGGGAGCCGAGCAGGGACTTTGCTGTGCGTGCCCGCGCCCACAACAACCCGCAACCGCCGCGCCCTGCTGCCGCCACCAGGGCCTGACTGCAGCTGGAGCAGCAGGCTCTCCAGCAGCTGTAGGGCCTCTGACACATGCAGGCCATGGAGGTCTATGGTCCGCACGCCACTGCTGTGAGCGCCGCTGCCGCTGTTGCCAGTGATGGCTGCTGCCGCGCCCGGGTTGCGCCGCGTGAACGTCTCTGCCGCCGCCGCGGCGTGGGCGGCATGCATCTGCTCCCCGTGCCAGCGTCCTTTGGCTCCCAGTTCACGCGCCAGGCGCTTGTTGCCAGCCAGGTAGGCTTGGGTGGCCTGCGGGCGGAGGCAGTGATGGGGAGGGGAGGCGTGCATTGAGCAGGACAGGTAGCTAGGGCAGGTCCAGCCTGGACTTGTGGCATGGCACACCTGATCAGCGGCGGCAGCCAAGACAACCTGCCTGTGAACAACAACGTGCATGCTGCAAAAGCCGCAAGTTGCCACCCTGCTCAGCTGGCAGGGCAGCCGCAAGCCATGGCCTGCAGCCTCTCAACACAGCAAGGACCAGTGCACATCCAGCCCCCACCTGCTGGAAGTATGCGTTGCGCAGGCGGGCATGGTCTCGTGCCTCTGACCGCAGCTCCGCATACTCCTGAGCGGCTGCCGCACCAGTGGCAAACTGATGCACGCCCTGCGCTTGCCAGATGGGCGCAGCACGCTCTGCAGCTGCAGCTGCAGCTGCTGTGGGACGCTGGCGGGCGCCTGCGCCACCACTGCTGCGAGGCTGGGTAGGCAGCTCTGCAGCTGCGCGTGCTTTGCTAGCATAGCCTGCAGTGCTGCCAGCCTGGCTGTTGGTGCTGCTGGCGGCTGTCGGGCCGCCCAACGAAGGGAAGTCGTCGGCTGTGAACGCCGGGCCAGTAGCCTGTGTTGGGCAGAAATATGGGCAGCACATGCCCTGAGATCGCCAGATGAATGTGCCAATCAGCGAGCAGCACAACCCATGCCTCCAGCAGCACACCAAGCAATCCTGCAACGACAGCATATTGCCAGGGCCCTGAAGAACAAGGACTCATGCCGCCAGCTCGGCGCACACCTGCTGGGTGCCCATTGCTGCCGCCGCCGTTGCCTGGCCCTCCAACTCCGCTTCCAAGCCGCACAGCGTGTGAATGGTTGCCGCCAGGCTGCTGCCCTGCTCCGCAAATAGCTGGGCCAGGGCCGCAGCTGAGAACAGCGGGAACTGCTCACCCAGCACCGCCAGGAAAGCTGCCTCAGCAGCAGGCCCGCCTGCAACCTTTTCGTGGGCAGCAGCCGCATCGGCGGCTGCCTCTGCAGCCTCGCTGGCGTCCCAGCCACTGGCGCACGCCTGCCAATCGCCGCCGCTGCTGCCGAGCCGTTGGCTGTGCTGCCAGCTGTCATATTCGTCTTGCTGGGCAGCAGATGCTGCTGTGCGCCCGCAACGGTCCAGCGCAGCCATGCTGGCTGTGGGCAAGGTGGCTGCAGCAGGCCTGAACTCTGCTGCGGCGACACTCAGGGCGCTGGGCCCGCCGGCACCCTGCTGCTGCTGCTGCTGCTGCTGCTGCCTTGCTAATCCTGCATCAGCGGGCTCGTTTGCTGCTTGGCCGCCGACTGCCGACTGCTGCTGCGCCTCCTGCTCAGCTGGCTGCATCCAAGCATAGTCGGGCTGTGATGCGGAGCCGGCAGGGCCCTTGACAACGGCATCCAGCGCGCAGAGCCCGTCAGACAGGGCCTGCCGGCTGGCGTGCGGCACAAAGTCGGCCAGGGAGTCGGCCAGCTCTGGCAGGCTGTTGCCATCCTCAATGGCCGTCAGCAGCACCCTGCACAGAGGGGAGCCGGAAGGAATGCATGGAGGTGGAGGGCCGGATGTCATGGAAAGCGCTGCCAGGCTGGTTTGGCACAGCGGCACATACACACTGCCACGTGCCATCCACAAGCATGTCACCCCTGCACACACACTCACTGGCACACATACTGCTGCACAGCTGCGTCGTCGCCACAAAAGTGGCAGGACCAGGCGGCGCAGGCGGCCTCGTGCGCCGCCATGCTGCGCCGGCATCAGCTGCCCGGGCCCCCGCTGCTGACGCTGCCACCTTGCTGCTGCCGCTGCTGCTGCTGTTGGGCCTCGGTGCCTCCCCGGCCGTACAAGCGGTTGAGTGCTGACTTGACGGTGGGGCGCACGCTGCTGAACACCGTTTGGTGGCCGGTCTGTGCGTCCCAGTCGAACAGTAGCAGGCCCGCGGCCAGAGCCACCGTTGCAACTGCTGTGGCGGCCTTGAGCTTGAGGTGCGCCGGGTTGGGCGGCTCCTCAATCATTCGCTGCTGCTGCTGTGGGCGGGCGCAAGTGCTCCGCCGCCGCTCGCCGCCGCCACTGCTGCCTGGTTTTGCCGGGTGTGGGCTGGACTCTCTGCACACAAGGTCCGTCTCAGAGCTGGTCCCGGGCAGCTGGGTGGCCTGGGGGAGCTGGGTGAGGACGAACAAGAGCAAGACCTCGCTGGGAGGCTGTGCTGCGGGCCCCTGAACAACAAGGAATTGCTCAAGGTTCGCGATGGCTCGGGCTCAGCCCCGCGCAGAAGCCACAGGGCGCCAGGAGGCGCGCAGCAGGCTGATGAGATGGGCGTCGCTCCGATCGCCTGCTGCAGCTCTCCCGAGACACTGCTAGAAGTCCGTTAAATAATTGGCATCCAGCTGAAGGCGCGCGCTCTGCAGTGCGGGACCTCACCCCCTCCAGCCACGCGCATTGCCCTGTTTCCCGGCACCACGTCCACGACCATGTCGCTGGCCGGCGCCCTGCAGCCCAGCTGCAGCGGCCGGCTGTGCGAGGCCAGCACCAGCGGCAGGGGCTCCCGCCTGGCGGCCAGCGCACCCTGGCAGCAGCAGCAGCAGCGCAGCAGGCAGCAGGGACGGCGGCAGCGCCTGGCTGTGGCAGCGGCAATGACCGCTGAAACAGCGGCGGCGCCGCCCTCCACGCCGGTGCTGCCTCGCGGCGGCCGGGGGCCTGCCAGCGACCCATCGGCCCCACTGTCACCCGACAAGGTGCTATTCACCGACATCCAGCTGCCGCTGTATGACCCGACAGAGCCCGCCACCTTTGACATCGTGGTGGTGGGCAGCGGGCCGGCAGGCCTGGCGGTGGCTGACCGTGTGGCCCAGGCGGGCTTCAAGGTGCGCTGCCAGGGGTTGTGCACGCAGCACTATGCTGCAGCAGGATTCAGGACCTCCCAGATCTGCTAAACGGCATGGCGGCTGCAGCGCTGGCAGAGGGGGCTGCGTTGTGGTGCTTCCGGCCGCAGTGCCCCTTCGTCTGCCGCCGCCCTGCTGAGCACTGTGACACTGTCCCTGCCTGCCTAGCTGTGCTGCCTCGCTGCCTCGCTGCGCAGGTGCTGATTGTGGACCCCAACCCGCTGGCCCCCTGGGTCAACAACTTTGGCGTGTGGATCGACGAGTTTGAGCTGATGGGGCTGGCAGACTGCCTGGACTACACCTGGGACCGTGCCCTCGTGTACCTCAACTCTGAGGCCGATGGAGCGCGGTGAGCTGGTGCCCCTGGGCTGGGCATGCCCATGCCAACGCTGCTGCTGCTGCCGCATGCTGGGAGGCTGCACTGACAACAGATGGTTGACTGGCTGCTGCAAACACCACTGCTGCCATGACTTGAACTCGCCACGGTGCTGGGTGGCAGCTGTCCCGTCCTAGTCGCCACCGTGCCCTGCCCATGCTGACATGCCCTGCTCCTGCTCCCGCCTGCTTCCTTTGCGCAGGTACCTGAAGCGGCCCTACGGCCGTGTGGACCGCCCCAAGCTGAAGCGCAGGCTGCTGGAGCGCTGCATCGAATCGGGCGTAATGTTCCACCGCGCCAAGGTGGGCGGGGGTGCGGAGGCAAATGAACGAGGCGGCCTGTGGCTTGCAGTAGGCTGTATTCAAATCTGTTGCTGCAGATGGGTGCAAGTGTCCAACCCGGCAATGCTGGCATTTGGGCCAGGTTTGGCTGGGCAGAAATGATGAGCAGGAGCGGACAGCAGCAACACCTGCCTACCTCACCCCTGTGCGCTTGCAGGCCAAGGACGTGTCGCACGGCGGCGGCCGCTCCACGGTTGCGCTGGAGGGCGGCCAGCAGGTCAGCGGCAGCCTGGTGGTGGACGCCACGGGGCACAGCCGGAAGCTGGTGGAGTTTGACAAGCCCTTCAACCCGGGTGCGTGCTGCTGTGCATGCTGTGGGGTGCAGCTGAGCAGTAGAACTTATGCTAGCGGGTGACACAAGGGCAGGGCTGGGCGGCAGGCGGTGCACTGGCATGGTGCCAGGCTGGCCAGCAAACCAGCAGCCGAGCTGTGCCCTGAACAGCTGCCTTGGGTGGCTGGCATAGCTGCAGTGCAGTACTCCAAGAAGGGCAGAGGTGTGCATGCCCTGCAAATGGCTGATCTAATGCCCGCTCGCTGCGTGCACGTCTGCCGCCCCCGCAGGCTACCAGGGCGCGTATGGCATTGTGGTTGAGGTGGAGAGCCACCCCTTTGACTGCGGCACCATGCTGTTCATGGATTGGCGGGACGACCACCTGGACGCCTCGCCCGATGTCAAGGCGCGCAACGAAAAGTGAGGCGGGCAGCGCGAGCCCGGATGGGGCGGGGGCAGGTTGGCCTGCAGGCCTGTGGTGGGCGCTGGAGGGCACCCGCAGATGGGGTGGATGTGTCCTGTTGACTGCTGCTGCTGCCTGACCCTTGGGTCATCCTCCGGCAAGCTGCCCTCAAGTCCCCACCCTGTCAATTTCCATCCCCGGCCTCCTGCCCTGCCGCAGGCTGCCCACCTTCCTGTACGCCATGCCCTTCTCGCCCACCAAGATCTTCCTGGAGGAGACGAGCCTGGTGGCGCGCCCCATCATCCCCTTCCCAGAGCTCAAGCTGCGCCTGGAGAAGCGCATGCAGCACCTGGGCCTCAAGGTGCGGGGTCCAAGGGGGAGGGTGGTGCAGGGCAGGGGAGCAGGGCCCCGCTGAAGCGGAACATGCTAAGCAGAGCTGCATGCTAGCTTGTGCTGCACAAGTGCGCCAGACCAGGCGTGCCTGCAGCCCGCGCAATGCTGACTGGCTGCTGCCCACCCCTTGCTGGTGCGCCAGGTGCTGAAAGTGGAAGAGGAGGAGTTTTGTGCCATCCCCATGGGCGGCGTGCTGCCCATGCGCCCGCAGCGCGTGATTGGCATCGGCGGCACCGCAGGTGGGCGCCCGGGGTGCACAGCCTGGTGCAGCTGCTGAGGGGCCTGCTCCGGAGTGCGCACTGCAGCTGCTTGTCGGTTAGGAATCCCGTTGTGCTTGTTGCGCTGCTTTCAAGCCGCCATTCCAACCAATCCTCACCTCCGCATCATTGTGCGCCTGCCCCGCTCCAGGCATGGTGCACCCTTCCACGGGCTACATGGTGTCGCGGGTGCTGGGCGCGGTGCCGCTGGTGGCGGACGCCATCATCGACCAGCTGTCCTCAGGTAGGGGGATGAGGCTGGGTGGGAGTGTACGTGAGCTGGCAACAGCGCCAGAAGGCTGCCGCCACTGCTGCTGCTGTCGCCCGTCGACCAAGCCCCGTAGGGCTGGCGGCCTGCTTGTGTGCCTGCCCGCTGGCTCGCCGAGACCCTCTGCACCTGCCGCCTGCTGCGTTGCTTCATACACAATCCACATGCCTGCCGCCCGGCGCCGTCCTGCCCGCAGTGTCGGACAAGGCCACAGATGGGCACCTGCAGCGCGCGCCCCGCAGCGACGCTGAGGCTGCTGCCATGAGCGCCGCTGTGTGGCGCACCATGTGGCCCGTGCAGCGCCTGCGCCAGCGCGAGTTCTTTGAGTTTGGCATGGAGGTGCGTGCTATGTGGGCGGATGGGCGGGGTGCAGTGGCGAGCATGCTGAGTGCTGCCTGCAGCCGTGCAGTGTGCAGCAGGTGGAGCATGTCCTGCTGTGCCCAACCTGCCAGCCGCCTAGCTTTCCTCAACCACCACTACCCTGCCCTGCCCTCGCCACGAACCCCCACAGGTGCTGCTCAAGCTGGACCTGGCGGAGACGCGCGAGTTCTTTGCCGCCTTCTTTGCGCTCTCCGACTACCACTGGCACGGCTTCCTGTCCTCCCGCCTCTCCTTCCTGGAGCTCATCGCCTTTGGCCTGTCGCTGTTCGCCAAGAGCAGCAACGCGGCGCGCATCAACCTGCTGCAGGCGAGGCGCCGCGCTCGGCGGGCGGTTGCGTGTGGCTGGCAGCTGGTGCAGCGCACTGCAATGGTTGGGAGGTGGCGTGGCGCACCGCAACCAACCTCGCTCCCTCCGCCTTACCCCACCTGCAGAAAGGGCTGCCAGGCCTGGTTGTGATGCTGTCGCGGCTTGCCACGCTCCGGTGACCACGGCGCCAGAGCCCCCACTTCCCCGCAGCATTGAACAATGTGATTTCATTTTGAGTGCGAACCGAAGTTTGTATCTTCCTGCCTTCCCGCCGTCCCTGGCATATCTCCCTCTTTGGCAGCCTGCGTGGCCAGCCACCACCGGCTATGGAACTGTAAGTATGCGCCTTGAGCCCTGACAACCTGGGGCTTGAAAATCAGTCCCATCGGTGTCCACATCCAGCTCAGCTTTGCACACCAGGATGCCTGCAAGGATGTGGTCACAAGCGGCGCCGGCACAAGCAGCGCGGCGGTAACGGGCAGGACAGTGCCGTGCGCCGGTCTGCATTCTCGAATCGACAGCCTGTTGAGCACGTCCCCTGCCCTGCAGAGCGCAGCCAACAGAGGTTAAGCAGCCGAGCCACAGGCTCTGCATCAGATGGCCAGTGGGCATTGACCTCTGCTGCCCAAGCGGCGCCCCGCCATTGCCATCGCGCATTGCGCTCACCATCAGGCGCAGCCACTGCCTTCTTGAGGGCCGCCACGCACGGGCCTCTCCTCTCGACCGCTTGCCACAGGCGCCCCTGGCGCCCCCGCGGTGCCTGCCAGCCTCTTAGCATCGCATCCAGAGCCCGTTTGGAGCAGCGGGACGGCACACGGGGCGGCTATGTTTGGCCAGGCGGCGTCGCCGCCTCGCACGAGCCTGGACCCTCTGTCCACCGTGTGGGAGGGCTACCAGGCATCAGACGTGCTAGACGCAGCTGATTGGCTGCTTGGAGACGCGCCTGGTGAGTGGCCGGGGCGCTCGAGGGCTGTGTGCGCCTCCTGGCCTCCTGCCCGCCCTTGAATCGATGTCAACACGGGATCTGCACGCTTTTGGCGGCGGAATGGCCGTAGTATGTCTCCACCCCGGCCTGCGCCCATTCCCACCCACTCAAGTGCGGCTGGCCCGTGCCCCCTCCCCGCCCTTGTGCAGCCGCCCCAATGCCAGGCGCCCGCCAGCTGCCCCCTGCGCCACGCGCTTGCACCGCCCGCGCGCCGTCGGCCCCGCTGCCGGTGCTGGAGGCGGCGCCGCCGCGGCCTAGCATCGATGGCAGCCACCTGTCGCGTCGCTCGTCAGCCAAGACAGAGGGTGTGGAGTCGTGGCTGGCGGGCTGGGGGAAGCTGGCCGAGGAGCAGGGGTGCGCGGCGTCCCCGCTGGAGACCAGCTCCATGCAGGCGCTGCTGCAGCGCATGTCCTCGCAGCCGCTGCGCCGCGCGCACAGCTCGCACAGCCAGGAGGCAGCCCCCACGCGCAGGCCCACAGCACGCACCAGCTGCGACTTTGGCGCCGGCGTGGCGCTGCAGCCGCCGCGCCCGCCGCTGCAGCAGTGGCCCGAAGGCGTGGCCTGCTACCAGCAGTATTCAGCGCCTCAGCCGGCGCTGTCGGATGGCGGCTCCAACTCTGCGGGGCAGGGGCGCAGCGGCGACAGGTGAGGGGTCCAGCGCCTGGCATGCTCTGCACGCTCAACGGGATGCGCCAGCGTGTGCTGTGCGGCCACCCCCTTCCCAGCGTGTGCAGTGCATGTGGCTCTCTGCTCGCCCAGCCCTCCTCTCGGCTCACCCAGCCCCGCTGCCTGCCCTGCCCTGCTGCAGCAGCTTCCATCGCAACAGTGAAGAGATGTACAGCGGCTACAGCCGCGCCCTGGGCAGCGCCTCACAGCAGCAGGGGTCGCCCTGCCGCTGCTGCGGCCGGTCACAGCAGCCCTCGACGCAGCTGCCGCCGCCCCACCCCGCGCTACCACACGGCGCACAGCAGCTGCAGCAGCAGTACGGCGCCGCGCAGGCGACTTGCCACAGGCGGCAGTCGCGGTCTATTGACCTGGGAGCCCGGCCGTTTGCGCCACGCGGCCGCAGCAGCATGGACGCCTGTGGGGAGAGAGGCGCGGCGGCCGTGGCGCAGGCAGATGCGCTGGCCAGCCTGGCAGTGCGCACACACAAGCGGAAGAGCGAGGAGGTGCTTCAGCCGCCGCCTGCCAGCCACGCACGGCTGCCGGCCAGCACTACCAACTGGCGCACGGCCATGGGCAGCTCGTTTTATTCATCCGCCGCAGCGCCGCAGCCGCAGCCGCAGCCGCAGCCTCAGGCGCAGCCCCAGCAGATGTTCAAGTGAGTGCACTGCCCAAGGGCATGGCAGGCAGTGCTGGGGCATAGTGTTGCAAGCACTGCTGCGCTGCTGCTGCTGCGTGCTGGCGCGCCGTTGCCGGGTTTGCCCTGTGCAGGCTACATGCAAGCCAGACCCACAGCAGCTGGCTGCTGCTATGCCCCTCCTCACCCCACCCCCTGTCTTTGCCCACACCTGCAGGCGTGCACACAGCGGCGCAGAGCCTGGCTTTGACACCACGTCGGCGGCGCACACACGGGCGACCACCCCGGCCGTGTTGCCTGGCTACGGCGTTGCCACGCCCCCGCTGGCCCGCGGCTGCAGCTTTGACCGGCAGCGTGGCAGCCCCACTTCGGCGCATGATGCGCCAGCTGGCATGCAGCGGGCGCAGGAGCTGGAGTGCGGCTCCTTCCTGCAGGCCATGCAGGAGGTGGCAGCGGCCGCGCCGCTGCTGACGCAGCCCTTCCACCAGCAGCAGCTGCAGCAGGGGCAACAGCCGGCGGCACGGCCGGCGCCGGCAAGCCCCTGTGTGTTCTCCATGCTGGATTGGAACGAGATGCTGCCGGACGAGCTGCTGGGGCCCTAGTCTTGCGCTGCCTGCTGCCGAGGCTGGTGGACAGACCTTTAGGTGCTCCCCATGCCAGCTGGTCCGGTTGCCGCCGTGAGGCCGCTGCTGCAAGAGGCCGTGAGGGGCGCTGCAGCGATGCCCTTCTTTGCCCTGTTCCGCACCCTGTCTGCCCCACTCGCGGACCTTCTGACGCTCCCAAAGAATGAACTGGTGTTCTTTGCCGTCTTTCTTTTCACTCTGCTCTCCACCCTGGGGCCAGTGCCCCAGCCACCGTAGTCTATCGCAGCACTGGTTGGATGCCAACCTCTGCCTTTTCTGCCGCCCTGAGCTACAGCAGGCAACCCTTGTATGCACCATGCGCGCCCTTCTTCGAGCCGCACTTCAGCCCTGCTGTCTCTTCCATTCTTTCTCCCCTGGCGCGCGGACGCAGGGGGGCCGTGCCCTGCGGCATGCCTCCCCCCTCCACCGCCCCGGAACCCGAGCGCCCATGAACCCTGCCATTCACCCCCGTGCTTATTTCGTTGCACGACTTTTGAAATCTCACAGAGACCCATTTGATTTGCAATTGCATCATGCCCACTGCTGTACAACTCTCCCATCTCATCTGCTCTCTTCCTGTGCCTTGCCCCACCTCACACGCCGCTCGCCTTCCCACCTCATCCTCTTCTCCTATTCTTCCTCCCATGAACTGCCGAAATGTAATCGTCGTATGATTTGATACAGCAACGCAGCAGCAGAGTGCACCAGATTTTGCCAGGCGCACCCTTACAGCCGGCGGTTTGGTTGCACACCGTGCCCTGTGCGGTTGCAGCCATCTTGGGCTCCCTGTACACACGGTCGCAATGACGTCATGTGATGCTGTAGGCGTATGCGCATGCAGCACACCTCTATTGCTCTGGCTGGCGCAGGCTGCCCTGGAGCGCAAGACGTGCTGCAGCATTTGGCACTCAGCATGTGGGCCCGCGCTGACCACCGCCACGGCGCGCCAGCTGCCCTAGGCTGCCCGCTTCTTAAGCCAACAGCAGCCCTGCGGTCCGCCCGAACTGCCAGAATCTAATTGCAGTGCTTTCAACGCATTCTGGGCGGCAGAGGCGCCGCACTCCGAGCCGGGCCGCTGGAGCAGGCGCAGCCGGGGGCAGGCCGCACTTGGTACAGGTCAGGCCGGTGGAGAGGGTCGCTGTGCGCGCGCGACAATCACCCCGCCGCCTGTGCAGCCGGGCAGCGGCGGCGGCGGCGGTGGCGGCGGTGGCGGCGCCTACCCAGTCAGACACAGCTGCCTCGCGGTGCAGCCACCTCTTGTGACTCTCATCACTGCATAATCAAACTCTCCTCCTCGCAGCATGATGGGGCGGTCCTGGAGGTGTGCCGCTCTGTCGGCGCTGGTAGCCCTGCTCGTGCTGCTGGCGGCGCGGCCGGCCGCAGCCTGCACTTCCTACATTGTGGCGCCTGGCGCCTCTGCCGACGGCTCTGTGATCATTGCGGTGAGGCATGCGCAGCAGCTTGCTCCATATTCCTTGCGCTTCAGCGCCAAGGCCAGCTAAGTTGTGTCAGCTATCGCTAGCCACTGCTGGGTGGACTGAACCGCCCATTCATTTTCACCCTTCATTCCCACCCTCGCCTCCCTCGCCTGCTGTGCAGCGCAACGACGACGGCGAGGGCGCCATCTCTCCCAGCAGCCTGCAGTACCACCCCGCCCGGCAGGGGCCGGCCGTGTTTCGAGCCAACCTGAACCGGTTGCAGCTGGAGCTACCAGGCCCAGGGCTGCCATACCTGTCGCTGCCTGCCGGGCCGCTGTGCGATGCCGCCAGCGGGCGCAACACCAGCGGCGAGGCGGCGGGGGTGAATGAGGCGGGCGTGGCCATTAGTGCCACCGAATCGATCTACAACTCGGCGGCTGCTCTGGCAGCAGGTGGGTGCTGGCAGCAGCGGAGCACCAGGGGAGGGTGCTGCTGCTGGTGAGGGCCTGGAGAACTTGTTTCACCTGCCTGGAGCGCAGGCGGCATGGCTACCTCCCAGCAGATGGTACCTGGCAGCATGGCATGTTGATCTATGGCAGTCACCACCTCTGCTGCAGACCCTTTGAACGAGGAGACCGGCATTATTGAGGATGCCATCCCCTCCATCATCCTGCCCCAGGCCAGCAGGGGGTGCCGGGCTGCTTTGGGCCGGGGAGTGAAGGCGGCAGGGCAGCATGTGTGCCTGTCACTGGGCTGGTGGCTGCACTGCTTCAAACAAGGCAGGCCCATGCCTCTGCCGGTCTCTGCCCGCAGGTCACCTCTGCGCGGCAGGGCGCCGAGCTGCTGGGACAGCTGGTGTCGCAGCACGGAGCGGGAGAGGCGTTTGGTGTGCTGTTCGCCGACGCACGCGAGGCCTGGTGCGCTTTTTCGCTTTTCATGGGTGGGAGGAAGGGCAGCTGCCTAGGTGGTTGGATGAGAACACAGCTGCACCTACTAAGGAGCTCTCATGTCAAGAGCATGCTGCCCATCCTTGCTCCCTCCCCTCCCCCTGCTGCCCCTGCACTAGGTACCTGGAGACGGCGAGCGGGCACCACTGGATGGCGCAGCGCTTGCCAAATGACACATTCTTCATCTCCGCTAACCAGGGACGCTTCCAGGAGGTGGGTGGGGGTGCGGGCTGCACTGGGTGCGGTGCGGACCCAATGCAATGCTTGGCAGTCTGCGGGTGTCCCTGCCTGCACCGACCGCCTTTTTGCGCAATTGCACCCTCCCCCGCTGCCTCAAGCACACTCAACAGCCCCGTCAGCTCCACTGCTATCCTCATTCATAAGCTGCCCCATCTTTCAGCCTCACCCCTTAACGCCCACCCCTCACCCCTGCCCACTCATGCTTCCCCTTGCAGGTGGAGGAGGGCAAGGATGGGGTGCTCGTGTCCCCGGGCCTGCGCCGCTTTGCGGCGGAGAGCGGGCTGTGGGACCCCGCCTCAGGCCAGCCCCTCAACTTCTTCCAGGTGTGTGTGGGTGGGCAGCGCACTGCAGCCTGACCTTGAGGGCTTGATATCAGGCAACTAAGGCGGCAAATGGTGGGGCTTCGTCCACCGTTTGGGCCGCCAGGAAAGTGCAGCATCGAAAGCCTGCAGACCAGCTGCATGCAACCCAACCTCCTTCCCCCTCCCCTGCTGTCAGGCCTTCATGGAGGACGGCCCTCTGGACTGGAACTACTCCTACCCACGAGTCTGCGTGCTGCAGCACCTGTTTGGCGGCTGCCCCGCCTCCTGCAATGCGCCCGAGGTGCCCACCTTCCTGCGGCCCACGCCCGAGCGCCTCACGCCTCAGGTGTGTGTGTGCATTGTGCTGATAGATTGGTTGTGCCGCAGAAATCTTCACGGCTAGCAGTGCAGTATGGTTTGGGCACTCGAGCACTGCCGCCTTGTGCTTGTCTGCCGCTTGGTCGTCAGCTGGCTCGCCGCCCCAGCGCTTCATCCAGGTGGTCTGCACAAGCTGTGTGATTGCTGCCACCGTCCTGCCTCGGCTCTCAACCCTTGCCCCCTGCAGGCGGTCATGGCTGCCATGCGCAACCATTGGGAGGGCACGAGCCACGATCCATACTACTACCGCATCCCCCCAGCAGAGGTGTGGCGGCCCATCACCCTGCTGCGCACCGGCATGGGCCACGGTGAGTGTGGCAGGCCGAGGGGCGATGTTGTGGGCTGCTGCGCAGGCACTGCCCGCCTTTGGTTGCCTTGCTGCAGCCTGCAAAATTGCAGTAAAGCATACATTGTGTTGCAATGCTGCGCTCCTGTTCCCTCCCGCTGCAATGCAGTGACTGTGGCGCGCCCTACCTCGGACGACGTGCCTGACGCTCTCGCTGTCATCATGTATGCCGGTGGGTGCACGCCTGCTTGGGGCGCCCATCGACAGCAGGCTGAGAGCACCAATAGAGCTGTTGGTTGCTCAGTCACAGGTCTCTGTGTGCTCAGGGTCGCAGGCAGCTCGCTCCTGCCCCTTGCTGGCAGGGTAATCACAAGCCTTCGTGGCCCCATGCACCACCCACCTTCTCCTACTTTGCAGCCATGTCCACCCCCAAGCTCAGCCCCTTTGTGCCGGTGTACAAGGGCCTGCCCGGCGACGCGCTGCCCCCTGAGCTGGCCACAGCCACACCCCAGGGCGAAATGGATGCTGTGTCCCTGTTTTGGCGCGCCCGCAGGCTGCAGGCCCTGGTGTTCCAGGTGGGTGCACAAAACTGGGGGCTGCATGCCAGCAGGCACATGGAAGTGGTTGGGGCCTGCTGATGCCCGGGATGCCCCGGCTGACATCACGTAAAGCGCCGAATGGATCGATGCCCCGACCATAGGCTGGATTGTTTGCACCGGTGGCTGGCAATCCCAGGCAGCCTTGAGCCATCCTGTGCAGGTCACCGTCCACTCCCGACCTGCTGCCCACCCCTGCCTGCCGCCTGTGCCGCAGGACTGGCGCGCCCTGGCACCGCCCACAGCTGAGGCCATTGTTGCCTGGGAGCAGCAGGTGGACCGCCTTGAGCGGCCTGTCTTCGAAGCTCGCTACGTCCATGCGCTACAGCACAAGGGCGAGACAGCCGCCACCAAGCTGCTGGTGCAGTTCAGCCACCGGGTGGCACGAGAGGCGGGCGCACTGCTGGATGGACTGACTGTTGATGCGGCGCGCCGGCTGGGGCTGCCAGGCGTGCCATCCGATGACCGGCTGCTGCAGCTACTCAACGAGGCGGCAGAGACGTATGCCTTTGAGCCCGCCCGTGCTGATGACAACGCACTGCGGCGAGACAAACGGGCGGTCTGGCACGGCAAGGGGTCAGCCGGCGCTTCCCTGTTTGCGGCCCGGGCTGCTGCAACAGAGTGAGGGCTGGCCTTTGAGAGTTTCCACCCAGCTGTCTCTAATACTGCGACAAAAATATGAGAGCCACATCTCCCTTTAGTGCACGTGACACGTCGATGATTTCAATGCCTGCCTGCCTGCCAATGCCTGCCCGAATTAATGAATGCTGCCCGTGATGCTGTCTGTCAACAGCGCTCTTACAGTGGCAGGGGGCAAGAGGCAAGCAACTGCGCATGCATGGGCATGGCATACGGCTTTCTAACTAGGGGCTGGGGCGTGCACACGACGGGGTAGGACAGAGAACAAAGGGCAGTGCTGGGCAGGTGTGTCATGGGAGGGGAGGGTTAGCTGGGGGAGGGAAGCCCCGCCCGCCAGCAGGGCTATCAATGAGCGGCGCGGGGCGGCTCGGCATGAAGGGGTGGTGCGTCAACGAAAGAAGTGAAGGGTATGCAGAACAAAATGTGCGTATTTGGGGAGGCATATGGGCGGGTGAGGAAGAGCTGGTCTAATTCGAGGGACCATCTGACCGCCAGGCGCTTGTGGAATGGAAAGGACGTATCCAGGCTGTCCGCTGTGCGGTGCGCGGATCTACTGTTCATCAGATGTCGCCCGTCACGCGGCGCAGCAGGTACTTGCCAATGTCCACGAGCGCCTTGGTCGGCTTGGGCGCCACAAACAGGGCCCGTGCAGTGGCGTACACAGTGCCGTCGGGGCCGTCGCTCACGGTGGCCTACACAGGATGGGAAGCCAGGGTGTTGTGGCAAGAGGGGTCAGCGGGCTGGCCTGCGCTTTCAATTTACTGTACTGGCTACATCAACCTGCAGCAACCATCACGCCAACATTATCCCCCCCTCCCCTCCTCCCTCCTCCACCCTGCCGGCCCACCTTCATCCACAGCTTGCGCCCCTCCAGGCTCTCCACCTCGGTGGTGCACAGGATGGTGCGCCCCGCCTCAATCTTGCTCTTGTACTGCACCTCCAGGTTGACCGTGTATGCGGGGCCCCTGCGGCGGCGAGTCAGGGAAAAAGGAATGATGTTTGGGCGGGTGGATGCAAGCGGCAACTCAGAGCAGGCTGCTGGGCAGAGCAATTGCCAGCCAGGGCGTGCATGGCGGCACCCATGTCCCAAACTCCACACCACACCGCCTGCCCTGCCCCCTGCCATGCGCCGCAGCTGCTCACCAGAAGGGGAGCGCCTTTTGCTTCTTCAGCGCAAACAGCAGGCCGCCAAAGCTCTCGTCGATGATGGCCGCGGTGAGGCCGCCGTGCACGATGCGGGGGAAGCCGCACACCTCCCGCCCTAGGCTGCGAAGAGGGCAGGGTGGCGTGGCATGCAGGTGAGGCAAATGAGGTGGAGTCGCTTGCTGGCAACGCTGCACAGCACTTGTGTTCAGCACACGCATAGTGGCAGCTTAGGCAGCATGCGCAGCACTTCCTCACTCCCGCAGCTTCCATTGCCTGCTGTCGCATTGAGGCCGCAGGACCGCACAAGGCTGCACCAACCCAGCAGCTGGGAGCTGCCTGCAACACCGCCTCCAACCGCATGCAGCCTTCAACAAATGAACCACCATGCACACCTGACGATGGAGTAAAACTTGCGCTGCTGCGTGTTGTAGTAGCCGGTCAGGTCGTCCACAATGCCTTTCGACACAAAAGCAGCAAACCTGCAGTGGATTGGGTGTGGGGCAAACCGTGAGTCATCTGCAGAAACCTCGTCAGAAACCTTCCCATGCCCCGCCAGCCACTGCCACGCAGGACGTGCAGCTGAAATAACACAGGTCAAGTTCATTAAAACCGCTGCATCTGAGCGCTTTCCGAATCTAGCACGGGCAGGTGCAGGTGTAGAGGGCGCTCCCGAGCCCACCGCATTTTGTGAGTAAATGAGCCAGCGGCCTCACATGTGGTCGTCCTCCAGAATTGGGTGGTTCTCCTGCGTCAGCATCTCGGCATCAATTGCCTTGACGCAGCCCGGCTGGCTGCAGATCTCGTCTATCCACTCGTGCGCCACGGCCAGGCTGCACACCACGCAGGCGCATGGGCGGTGGCCAAAGGTTGGAGCGGGAGCGAGGCGGCCAGAGCAGCAGCAAGGGCGCAGATTTCAGCCAGCAGCATAGCCCACATTGACCAGCAACTTGATGACGGACAGCGATGCATGTGAGGCTGAACAAGAGCAGCAGTTGACACTCAGTGCCCATTCTCTCCCGCACCTGCGCTCGGCACGCTTGTGCCCCGCCTCAACATCTAGCTGCGCCTGCGCTGTCGAATATGCGTCTGCCGCGGCCTTGCCGCCAAACAGGGCTGATGCCGCGGCCGGCAGCAGCACCCATTTCGTCCACCCAAACCGGCTGCCTGCTGCTGCTGACCCTGCGCTGCTGCCGCTGCTGCTGCCGCTGCCAGCCGCCGCTCGGGCGGCGGTGTGCTGCTGCCTCGCGCGCCGAGCGGCGTGCGACCTGGCTGGCCGCTGTCCAAACAGCTGCTTGCCGGCGCGCAGTCCCCCTGCGCCGCGCATTCTGCCGCGCTGTTTGGGTTGGTGGGTGGGCTCGAGGCTGGCGGCGGGCAGGTCCTCACAACACAGCAAAACGCTACGCTCTGCTCAGCTGACAATGGCAAGCGGGTGGTGCACTGGGGTCAGCAGGAAGTTACAGGAGCCCGCGTGGCGGGTGGCTGCGTCAACCCTGCGGGCCCCGCGATGCTCGGCAGTCGATCCATCAGGCAGACTTGCACTGTGCTGTTACATTGTATGCTGCCAACTGAGTTGGGAAACCCGAAAGTAGAGCTGATGAATGAAAGGAGTACATGAGAGAGAGAAAGAAGAGAGCACATCCGCAGCGGCATGTGGTGGGGACAACAGCATCCACCAAGCGCAGCCCAATGCGGCCGAACGCACGGTGGTGACTGGCCGCCTCACTCCTCGTCGTCTGCATGGTGGCAGGCAAGGAGAGGCTCAGCTGTTAGACTTGATGCTAGTATTTGGTGCAGTCAGGCCGGCCACAACACGTGCCTGCCCAGAGCCCAAAGCAACCCCAACAGCGGTGCGCCACTCCGGGCGCCCAGATCTGCCTGCTGCCCACACCGTCCACGCTCACCCGAGGCCCAGGGCAGGATGAAGTCCTCCAGGTTGAATGTCTGCTCCACACGGAAGCCGCTGCGCGCCTCCCGCTCCTTCTGCTGCTTCTCCTGCACGGCGGGCGCAGCAATTGCGCCGAGGGGCAGCACAGAGGCATGGTGGCCGGGGTCAGCAGGGAGCACGGAGGTGGGCTGGTGGGCAAGGAGAATCCCTGGATGCTGCATGCAATGAGCTCTGGTTGCTGCATGCGGGGAGCTTGCGCCCTGTTGAATCGAAAAGGCTACTTTGCAGCCCAGCCAGGCCCACCTGCTCCAGCGCGTCCTTCTCGCTGGCCGTCAGCTCCGTGGGCCGCGGCACCGGCTGCTCCACGGGCCGCGCCACGCGCGCTGCAGGGGCAGGCAAGGGGGCAGAGGTGCAGGCTGGGTAGGCTGGGGGTAGGTTGGGGGTAGGGTATGCAGCCTGTATCTAGCATTTAGCTGTGCAAGCAGCCAAGCATGCCCAGCCGCAGCTGCAGCGCACCGCTGGGGTACTCCAGGTAGATGCGGCGCTTGTCGGCAGGCCGCGCGTCCTTGCCCCAGAAGAAGCGGCCCATGCGGGCGGCCACCTGCTCGTCCCACAGCGCCCCCATGTCCAGCGCCTTTGCAAAGTCGGGCGTGATGCGGTGCACCTTGGGCGAGCCGTGGCACGTGGGGCAGGCCACCGTGCCTGCGCGGGGGTGAAGGCAGGCGGGGCGTGTGAGTGATGTGCGGTGGCTGGAGCAACTCCAACTGGTGCTCAGGTTTGTGCGTGCAACCGCGAGTGCACCGACAAGCCGCATTTGGCGCTGACGCGCGTGCAACCATTCAGAGGCGGGGCAGCTGCCCAACCCCCTGATTCCCCACAGGCCCGCAGCCACGCACCCGCGGTGGGCACGGCGTCAAAGGGCCGCGGGAAGATGTTGGCCACCGCAAACTTCAGGTTCTCCTGCAGGCAGGGAGACAGTTCAAGGTGCATTAGTGTAAGTTAATTGGCGCGGCAGTGTGTAGAGGGCTGCGATGCACTGCCGGTCACTGCTCGGCGTAAGGTGCCATGCAGATGTTGCGCCCAGCTAGCCGCCCCCTGGGCAGCTGTGCTGCGCTTGCCTGGATCTCCATCGCCCGCTGCTCGTCGTCCTCCGCAAAGGGGTTGGTGTCAAACTGCGCAGCAGCAGGGAGGGCGGCGGCGAGACGATTGCAAACAAACAGCAGCGTGCAGGGGAAGCGCGAATGCAAGGCACAGCAGGAAGGGCTGGAGGCCGGTGCAGGGCATTTGACATTTCGTGCCCCCAGCATGTGCCAAGCTCTGCCCTCCACCCGCCCCTGCACCTTGGTGTTGGGGCCGCAGTAGAAGCAGAGGTAGGAGTCGCGCGTGTCGTCCACAATGCCAAAGTCGCGCGTCCGCAGGTAGCCGGGCCGCCGCCGCAGCGTCTTGGTGCCGTGGCACTGGGGCAGGAGGGCGGGCGGAGGTGGTGGGGTGGATGCTGTGCAGTGCAGCCGCCCGCATGTGCTGGTTGAGCATGCCGTGCCATCACTTGGTTGACGCGAAACGCCTGCCCAGCCATGAATGGCATCAGCTGCAATCCCAGCCTCAATACCACAGGCCTAGCTCAAGCCTCAAGAGGGCCCAAGGCTCACGTGTGGGCACGTCACGATGCCCGTGCCGCGGCACCGGTCGCACTCCGACACAAAGAAGGCATCGTAGATGTTCTTCAACTGGTTGACCACGATGGCAAACGAGGCCAGCTGCAGCAGGGCAGCAACAAATGGGGTGTGGGGCAGCCGCCAGGGAGGCAGGCGGTGCAGCCAGCAGTGCAGTGCTATGCAATTCGTGACTCCGGGATTGTCGAGCAATCGCAACTGCAACGCAGCGGCCAGCAAACACAAGCTACCAACACGCTGGACCAGAGGTTCCACTTGTGAGATGCGCTGTCAGTCTAGCACCCAGGCTCACCGTGCTCAGGCCGCGCACGACATCAAGGATGGGCTCTGGCGCCACCGGCGGCATGCCGACCGCCCGCTGCTGCCGCTGCCCACTACTGCGGCCTCACTGCCGCCTGCTCCCCCACTGCCGTACCAGCCACCTGCATGTGTTCAGTTTCAGTTTGTCAGAAGGGCGGCATGCTTGGCAAGCACACTACTCTGTTGGCCGGCAAGCTGCGGCGGCGGCACTGGCGGCGGTGGCACTGCTGCCTCGCCCCCATCGGTGCGCCGCTGGGCGTTGCCCACGACTGCACATGCATTTGCAGTATGCAAGTGACGCTGCACAGGGCCGTGAGGCCCAGCACCGAGCCTCACCGGCGGGGGTGAGGCGCGCTCGTCGCGCTGGGGGACCTCTGACTCAGTGCTTCGCACTGCAGGGTAGGCTACAAGTAAACGTGCAGCCTCAATCGGTCCAATGAGCCTCGGCAGAGGCCAAGCCGCTCGCGCTTGAGCTGTAGGGCGCTGGCCGTTGCGCGATTCGGCCCGCGATGTAACTGCAAGTTCGATCTGGGTCTTTGGGCAGGCCAGCCTTCCACTCTCCCAACATGCGAGCCCATCGCCATGCATGCGGCCAAACTTGTGCGGCCCCCGCTGCTTGGATCATTTGTACAACCTCTGGGGTGATCGTCCTTCCATACTGTGAGGGCATGCCGAGCTCACACTCGTCCGAAGGGCAGGAAGTGAACGACGGCTTCTGCCCCGAGTGCTATGGCATTGTGAGTGGCCATGCATGGCTGCACTGATCGAGTAGCACCGTCCCACCCGCTCCCTGCTTGCTGCCGCCACTGCCGCCGCCGCCGCTGCCGCCGCTGCCTGCTGCCTCTGCCGCCGCCAGCCTTCTGGAATCTGGAGTGTCACACCTCCCCCTCCCACCTGCACTTCTGCAGGGCCGCGGCAAGCTGGAGAAGCGGGATGTGCCAGGATTTCGGGAGATAATCGTGCGGGCCTTTGAGTGCGAGGATTGTGGCTTCAAGTGGGTGGACCCGCTGCCCAATTTCGCTTGCTCAAATGATCAAAGCTGGACTGAGTTGTTGCGCCTTCTGATGATGTGCTTCTGTAGTGAAGTTGTGTTTCAGGCTGCTCTTGCTGATCACTTCAGCTTGCCCCACCTCACCTGCCACGCGACACCCTTCTGCCGCCGCCACTGCCGCTGCAGGGCAGACGAGGTGCAGCTGGCGGGGCAGTACGACAGCCAGGGCGTGCGGCTGCGGCTGGCGGTGCCACTGGGGGATGCTGCCACGCTGAGCCGGCAGGTCCTCAAGAGCGACACTGCCACCATCAGGTGCGCATGCGAGGATGTTTGGGCCATGGGAGTGATGAAAAGGAGCTGGGGGCTGTGACCAGGCCTCAATGTGGATATTCCATTGGCTGATGCAGCTGCCATGCGCAGCTTCACAAGACATGGCTACCACCACCCAACTGTCGCCACTGCTGCACTCTGGCCAACCTCTGCAGCGTGCCGGAGCTCGAGTTTGAGATTGGGGCTGGCGCGTACGTGCCATTTGCTGGCGATCTGACCACAGTGGCAGACGTGCTCATGCAGGTGCGCTGCTGCATGATGGGCACACCAGGAAATGCCTCGTACCGCAAGCGCTGAACCCAATGACGTGCAGCGCCTGCGCTTGCCTGCTGCTGCTGCTGCTGCTTTCAAGGCACGAGGTATCAAGTGCGCTCTATGCCAGCCAACCAAACCCCTGTCTCTCCCACCAAGCAGGCCTGCAAGAACCTGAACATGAACCAGGCGGAGCGGCGTGCAGCGGACGCCGACACCGCCGGCAAGATTGATGCCTTCATCCAGGTGCGGCGGTGGTGCAGGCTGTTCTCTCATGGCCTGTATGTCACCCCGCTTTTCTGATGGGAACGTGTGCTGTCCTCAACACCTGACGCGCGTGTTTGGACAGCTTGTCAACAGCCATGAAGCCTTGACGCTGCACTGCCCTGCCTCACGCCCACTCGCAGGAGCTGGAGGAGTATGCGGCGGGGCAGCACGCCTTCACCTTTGAGCTGGAGGACCCTGCGGGCAACTCGTTCATCGGCGGCGCAGACGGCGGCCCCGCCAGTGAGCGCTTGAGTGTGCGCGCTGCTGGGCAGCATGTTTACAGTGCCTCACAGTGCAATGCGCCGTGCCGCAGAGTTTCTTGATTGAGACGTGCCCTTTGGCCCCTTTCCTGGCTCCCGCGGTGGTCGGCTCAAACTCTTTGCTCTTCTGCCCTGCTTGCACCCCGCAGACGCGGCCAGCGGCGACCCTCAGCTCACGGTGGAGCGCTTTGACCGAACGCCTGCCCAGGAGTCGCGCATGGGGCTGGCCATGCCGGATGAGTTCCTGCCTTATGACGGAGCGGCTGCTGACGCGGCGCCGGCGCCCGCCTCTGCGCCCGGCCGCCTCATTCTGCGGGTGGAGGGGCAGGCGGAAGCAGACGCCTTCCTGGCTGCATATGCGGAGCAGCCGCAAGGGGAGGCACAGCAGCCACCGAGCGGCATCCAGCTGCCGGCTGCCTGTGCAGCCTGCGGCGCCACAGCAGTTGGCGGCTTTGCGGCAGCGGCCCGCCAGCCGGTGGCCAGCTTCATTCGCAGCTGTGTCATTGTTAGCACGGCCTGCAGCAGCTGCAGCGCGCAGGCGGTGGAGGTGCGCAGCAGCGGCGGCGTGAGCGCCCAGGGCAGCCGCCTCAGGTGCGCAGGAGTGGCTGCATGCACTGCTAATGGTGTTCGGGGCACTCCCCTTCGACAGCTGTCATCCGCTGGTGTGGTTTCAATCTCCGTTTCAATCCGTTGACAGGACTTGGCCCCTGCCTCCCACTTCCTCGGTGCATTGGTGCAGGCTGCGGGTGGAGGAGGCTGCGGACCTGGAGCGCGCAGTGCTGCAGTCGGCCTCCGCCTCCATTGCCGTGCCAGAGCTGGAGCTGGTGAGCTGGGCGGGAAAGGCTTGTGGGTGTAGTAAACAGGGGGGTGCAGCACGATAGCTGCTTCTACTCTATTTTCTGGTCATTTTCTTCAGTAGAGATTACCTTTCTTGCCCCTTCCTGCCCCCAGGCGCTGAGCACGGGCAGCAATGCGGGCATGGCCACCACCGTGGGCCAGCTGATTGGCAATGTGAGTTCGTAGTACCACTCAATGCTGAACAGTGCTGGTTGTGCGGGTGCGGGCATACCTTGATCATCATGTCCTGCTGACCCACCTGTCACCTTTCCATCCCTGCAGCTTGCGGAGCAGCTGGGCAACAACCCGGCTCTCGCACCCGGGGGCACAGCTCATGCCGAGGGCGCCGAAGAGGAGCGGGCTGAGTGGGCCTCCTTCCTGGCCTCCCTGCGCGCCTTTGCCAAGCTGGAGCGGCCCTGGACGCTGGAGCTGACCGACCCGCTGGACAGCAGCTTCATTGCGGCACCGGCGGGGGTGGCGGAGGGGCAGGACTCGCGCCTGACACGCGTGCTGTACGACCGCCCGCCTGACGAGAATGAGCACTTTGGGCTGGCGGCGGGCGGCGCCGCTGCGCCCATTGCGTGATGAGGCACTGAAGGACTGTAACTGGTGTTGTGTTTGCGGCAAAGTTAAGCGGTGGTGAACTCCAGAGTGATTGAGGATTGGACAACAAGGAGCGGCCCGGCCGGCGGGAGGCGGCGGCACAGCGCAGGCTCAGCAGAGGAACCCATGGGCAAAGCGGGCTGAGAGGCTCCCAGTGCGCCGCCCTCATCGTGTTGTCTGCTTGCAGCCCGTCGCTCCCCTGCCAAGCCCCTGCCAGCGGAGCCTGGGCCGGCCCCCCGCCTCTCCAGCCCTGCGCGCCGTGCAGCAGCTTACCCGGCAGCATGGCGCTCGTCCAGGTGCGTCGGGAGCGGCGCCGGCGAGCCTTCTCACTCACAGGGGCCCACGACCCGCCAGGCGCACCCAGCGCTCGCCGGGAAGGCCCAGGACCCGTCCCAGCGTGCCTGGGGTCGATACATGATCGCGATCGGCGCCTGCGATGCTGCTGGCAGCGCGCGCAGAGCTCACTCACCGCCCCGCCGCAGCGCTAGCTCGACACGTTTCAGTGGTGTCGTTTGCAATCCCACAAACCCCCCGCCTCTCCGGTTGCATCTGTGCAGTTCATCCGTGACAAGATCCAGGCGAACATGGAGGACCCGGCTGAGCGGGACCGCAAGTGGGAGCAGCACCTGCGGGGCGTGCAGGCAGCGGCGGCCAGCGCGTGAGTGGGGCCATTGGCCGCTGGGGTGGAGCCTTGATGTGGTGCCGTGCTTGGCAGGCACTCTCGAAACAGGTTTGATGTGGGCACTGTTGCAAATGAGCAGCTGGCACTGTTGCAAATGAGCAGCTGGCACTGCCTGGGCTACTGCTGCCGTCCCAGGATTGGCCCAAAGCTCCGCCGCTGGTCCACTCACCTCTCACACATGTACGCCACCTCCACCATGCAGCAAGGCCAACATGGCGCACCCCACCAAGAACTGGGGCTTCTGGCGGCACGAGAAGCACCTGGCCAAGTACGAGCAGAACGCAGGTGCGTGACCGTGCAGGGGACATGCAGTGCTCGTCGCTGCATGCAGTGCAAGAGACATTGTGTCACATGGCAAAGTGCTGAAGCTGAGTTTGGTGCCGCGCCACACTTGCGCCGTGTGGGTTTTGCCGTGAGTGCGCTGCATCTCTGCAGCTTACCCTCACGCCGCCGCTGACTGGCATCAACCTGTGATCCCATTGCCGCCTGCTCCCCCATGTGCAGACCCCGCGGTTGCCAAGCTGCCTGGCCGGCGGGCGCCCAACCTCTCGTCGGAATGAGGCTGTACCCTTTGAGGCGCTGCTCTCTGGCCTGAATAGGAAGTGCTAGCCTGGCAACGCGCTTTCTGGCAGGCCCGGCCCCTTGTTCCATCCTGCTTGCCTGCTGTTTCCACTCCTGCTCCCTGGCCGCCGCTGAGCGGCGGCGTTCTCCTGCTCCCACCTGCCGCTCCCAGTTCCTTTTTGTTGTACCATCACACTGCCCTTTGACACAAGCTTGCAGGGCACCTGACACTGTAAAGACTGGAAAACTGCAAAAACCATGGCAGTTTGGCAGATCCAAGTTCTGATAGACGCAGGCTGAAAGCTGATTACAGGCCGAAAACTTGCTCAATACAGGCATCTACTACTGCTCGCATGAAACGCTGCTGCTGGGTGCTGCTGACCGCTCTACCGCTGGAGGCGCTTGCGCAGCAGCCGCCGCTGGTCGAGGCCCAGCAGCTTCACCAGGAACGTGTCGGCTGCCACCTCTTCATAACCGGCCTTTGCGTACATCAGCTGCGCCGGCTTGTCCTGGACCCTGCAGGGAGGAACGTGGTGCGTGGGGATCTGGCCTTTGTTAGGGATGGGTGGAGCGCAGGACTCATGAGAAGACATCAGCCAATACCGTTCCGCGCCTTGTTTGCAGTCCATACCGCTGGCCCATACGGCCGAATGCACACAGTCAGCATCCACGCTGGCCTTGTCCAAATGCCGCCAACCCAAACCAAATCCTGGCACCCACCGCGTGTGCAGGTAGATCTCGTTCTCGCCCAGCGCACGCACCAGCGCCTCGGCTGCGGTCAGCAGTGCCAGGCCATAGCCGCGCCGGCGGTGCGCCTCGGCGACAGCCATGTTGCAGAGGTATGGCCGCGACTGCAATGCAATGCGGATGAAAGCAGGATGATGTTGGTGGGAGGCCAGCTCAGCTGCAACTCAAATCAGACAGTCAGCTTGCATCAGCTTCAATCCCGCCTGGCTGCTCGCAATAAACAACCACAGGGGCAGCAGGAGCATGCGCTCACCTCTGGGGACTGCAGTGTGAGCTGCTTGCTGCGCGTGCTGGGGCTGAACGACAGCTCAAGCACTGAGGTCAGCACGGCGCCACTGCCAGGGGCCAGCAAGCTGCTGCCACCAGCTGTGGCAAGCGGCCCTGCTGCCGCCGCTGCTGCATCTGTGCTGCCGCTGCCGTTGTTGCTGCCGCTCACTGTGCCATCAGAGCTACCCTGCAGCACAAATGGCGATGCCGCCGCCATGCCATCATCGCAGCTGCTGAGCTCGCTGTTCAGGCCCCCAGCCTGCGCTGCCGAAACTCCGCTGTCACCAAGCAGTGGGCTGGGTGGCCAGGCCTCCGTGCTGCCGCTGCCGTTGCTGCTGCTGCTGTCGCTGCTGCTTGGCACCCCACTGTCGGCGCCAGTGCTCATGCTGCTGGTGCTGCTGCTGGGCCGGTTGGCTAGCGCCGTCGCTGCCGCTGCCGGCTGCGCTGCCTCGGCCTCTGCCTCTGCCGCAGCTGCTTCCGCCAACTCTCGCGGCATGCGCAGCGCAGCCAGCACCACCGCCTTGGGAGGCAGGTTGATGTGGGCCTCTAGGTACGCCTTGATCTGGCGCTGCAGGTAGCGCTTGTACAGTGCTGCCGCAAGGGAGTCGGCAAAGGACGATGCCAGCAGCTCAGCGGCGGAGGGCACCCAGTCGGGGTGCAGCGACGTGACCAGCAGCACATCGCCGCCACCCAGGTCAGTGGAGTGGCGGAAGCGCACCATGGCCTGCTGCAGAGCGTTCTGTGGAGGCAGGGGTGGCAGTGCAGGAGCGTGAGCAGGGCGGGCGGGGAAGGCAGAAGCAGTGAGGCACAGCAATGAAGCATGGCAACGAAACGCCTCTTCGGCAGTGCTTTGATCATCGGCCAGGCTGCGTACCCGCGGAGTGAAGGGCTGGAACTTGGGCGGCTGCAGGTCGGGCATGTCACCATCCCAGCCGGGCTGCTGCGGCTGGGCACGTGCGCAGCGCAGGCGACGGCGTGTCAGCGGAGGTCCGCCGCTCCGCCGCCTGCCGCTGCAGGGCGCCCAGGGGCTGGCTGGCGCCGTGGCAGCGCGCACATTCGGCTGTGGGGCTCTGCAAGCGGCTGGCGCCGCTGGGCGTGCCTGCACGAGCATAGCTGCGTTGGAGGCCCGCTGCAGCGCGCTTGTTTCGCGCTGCCAGACTGCGTGCCGCACCAGCAGGCGTGCTTGCAACTTGGTTTGATCAGCTGGGAGTGCGCAATCTTCAGGCCTGCTGTGGTCTGCTGGACTTGCGACAGCGGCGGCAAGCAGCGATCGTGCTGACGGTGGGCAAGCGGCGCCCACTGCGCCACATACACAGACATGGGAAGTCCCACTGTGAGCCGGCTTGCTGAAGTATAATCTTGAGGGGCTTGCCCCGGCATCTGCCAAGGACGTGTTTGATGTGCAAGTTGCCGCTCCGGCATGCCGCCGCCTGTGCAAAAGGGACAGGGCGGGTGCAGGCCCACGTGCATGTGCTACTGGCCTGCCGCCTTGAATGTACGTAGTTGGTTGTGGTCCGCAGAGCGGCAATGCACCATCAGGCTGACAGATGGGGTCAGAATGGCAGCATGCACCCTGGATCTGCCCCGCCCGCCGCTGGGCGGCGTGCTGAGCACCCAGCTGGGAAGGCAGCTGGTGGCTTCACACAGCAGCATTCCGCGAGCCTGTGTCGCTATCTACCATTCCAATTGCAAGCGCCCCTGCAATCACCAAGCTCCCTACGCTGCGAGCCACCTCCGCTCGGCCTTCCGCTTTCATACGGCCTTGGTGCCCCTCCCAGAGGCATTCTCAGGCCGTTGCAGTTCTGATCTAGTCGCACAAGCTACCCCAGCCACTTCTCCCCTCCGGCGGCCTCGCCCCGGCCCAAACCCGGCTTTGGACGCGGGCCACATGGACCGAGGCGGCCGTGAGGACCGCCGGAAGGGCCGACGGCGCAGCAGAAGCCGCAGCCACGAGGAGCGGAGGCGGCGCAGCCGCAGTCCAGAACGCACCCGCCGCAATGATCGCGGCAACAGCAAGGATGTGCAGCCGCGGTTGGAGCCTGCTGCTCCCGCTGCACAGCCGTCACCGGAGCCGGCGGCACCGCCGGCAGCAGCTGCGGCACCCGTGCCTGGGCCAGCACCCACCGCTCAGCTGGTGGCGCCCTCACGTGACAACCTGAGGCAGCTGATGGCCACACGCAGCGACCTGGACGCGCTGCGTGAGGTGGAGCGCCAGCTGGTCGGTGAGTGAGCCTGGCGGGGGTGTTGGTACGAGCGCTGCACAGCCAGTGTTATCCACATCCGCCTCCCGCTCTGACCCAGCACTGGCATGAGCTCGCTTGTGCTCCCTGCCCAGCCGCCGGCCCGCACAGCCATCGGCCCTGGGCTACCGACTCTGCCGCTTGCCTGAATTGCCCCACTGCCCCATGCAGTCTGGAACTTTATGCACCCAACCGAAACGGCGCCCAGCGTGGTGCGCGGCCTGTTTGTGCGAACCCGATATGATGGCTACCACATTCGAATGGTCAACCGCTTGCTGGAGGAAGGTGGACAGGTCAAGCTGCTGGTGCAGGTGGGCCAGTAGGTGCTTGTGGGTGCTGGATGGAGGTGCAGTCATGGCAATGCACTGGTGCTGGCATGGGTGCTGCCCAACGAGCGCTGGGTGGCCCAAGTTGCTGCCTGCATCAGCCAATGCAGCCCACTTCCCACATGGTTTCCCTTCCCCGTTTGCTCACAGCACATGGTTTTGCCACCTACTTCATGCCTGCAGGTGGGCATGGCCCTGGACAGCCGCCCAGTGGTGACGTGGGAGCTGGACATCAAGCATGTCAGCGGTGCCAACCCGCTGGCCGACCCCACCTGGGGCAAGGGCGGGCAGGCGGAGCTGACGCAGCTGCAGGAGGAGCTGACCCGCCTCAACTGCGCCCTGCCGCTGCAGCAGGTGGGCGCTGGGGGCCAGGGAAATCGGGGTGTTGGGTGCGGCATTTGGGCTTTGTGCTGCCTTGCAGGCTTAATGACCCTTGCCGCCCAGCACTTCACCCCCTGAACCCACTCGTCTCTGCCTCCTGCCACTCTTCCCCTTTGACCTGCAGTGCGCGGCGGCGGTGGTACGGCGGCGGGCCGCGCTGCACTGGTGGGAGAAATACCAAGACGAGGCAGACCTGCAGCAGTTCCTGCCCCGCCTGATCGCCGACCTTCAAGACGAGGCTGACATCCAGCGGGCAGCCCGCCGCTTCGAGCTGCTGCCACCCGCGGGCAGCACGGCGGTGCAGGCCAACGGGGCGCCCGAGGCGCCGCCTCCGCAGCCGGAGCCCAGCGCCGGCCGGCCGACAGCCAGCGTGGCGCTGCCGCAGCCGTCTGCAACTCAGCCTGTGTCGTCCACGACGCAGCCGCTGCGCAGCACATCTGTGCCCTTGCCCAGCGCTCAGCAGCAGCAGCCGGCGCAGCAGCAGCAGCAGCAGCCGGCGCAGCCGACACAGGTCAATGTGCCGCAGCACGACAAGCTGCAGCAGGAGCTCGCGGGCACTGATGGCCAGCCCGTGCTTCAGTCGCCACGGGAACGGGCAGAGGTGCCTTTTGCACAGCAGCAGCAGCAGCAGCAGCAGCAGCAGCAGCAGCAGCAGCAGCAGCAGCAGC
>VFQO010011289.1_pt1 | contig 30859 bp, 56 predicted proteins | sample 3512331 | NCBI WGS metagenome assembly VFQO01 (sample SAMN10412371, study PRJNA504923) | tailings metagenome | isolation source: Replicate 3 from Balatoc abandoned mine | place: Philippines: Itogon, Benguet | collected 2017-08-28 | reverse complement strand
GCTGTGACTGATGCCCTCCCTGTTGCCCCCCTCGCACCCTGCATCGCAGCTGGCGGCGCAGCGTGCGGGCCTGCACGAGGCCGTGGTGCGGCTGGAGGCGGCTCGCACCCCCGCAGAGCCGGTCCGCCCAGCCCCAGCCGCGCACTGCGCAGCAGCGGGCGTGCTCAGCGCCTCTGCTGCCGCTGACTGCGAGCAGGAGCAAGAGGCCGGCGCGGGGGCAGAAGGGGCAGCGGTGCCGCAGAGCGAGCAGGTGCTGGCTCTGGAGGCGGCGGTTGTGGAGGCGGATGCAGCTGTGCTGGAGGCCAAGGCGGCACACAAGGCCGCCGCGCTGGCTTTTGATGCGGCAGAGCGGGAGCAGCGCGCGGCGCAGAGCCGGCTGGCGCTGTGCAGCGCCGAGCGGCATGCGGAGCACCAGGGCAGCCTGCTGCCCGGCCTGGCTGGCGAGGTGGGGGCCCGCCTGCAGCGCGCCTACCTCAAGCTGTGGCGGCGGCAGTTCAGGGAGGGGGTGGCAGAGATGCGGGCGGCGGCATCCCTGCTGGTGGCGGCGGTGCGTGGCGTTGCACAGCGCAGCACCGGCGCTGTGGGCGACCTGGGCAGCCTACACCGCCTTGCCCAGGCGGCTGCCGATCCACTGATAGCTGTGGGGCGGGTGGCGGGCCGCCTGTTTGCGGGCAGTGTGGGGTCCACCACTGCGGCGGCCCTCATGGGCGGCCTGGGGGTGCTGCGCCTCGGCATGGGCGTCGTCAAGTTTGGTGAGCATGCAGGCAGGGTGCACTGCAGTCAAGCGTTTTGTTGAACATTAGGCATGCTGGGGCGTTCATTGCTGTGGCAGGGCAGTTGTGCTGCTTAGCATGTGCACCTTGGCCCTCTGTCATCCCCGGCTGCCGTCCCGCTCATGTTGCTACCCCGCAGGCATGCAGCTCATGCTGTTCCTGGCGCTGCTGTACTACCTGCTGGCAGCACAGAGCGACCCCCTGCTGGCGGCCGTGGGTGTGCTGCCGCTCTCCGAGGCGGGGCGGCAGCGCACGGCCGTGGCCCTGAACCGCGCGCTGGGAGGTGCGAGGGAGTGGGGCGGGGGGTTGGTTGCATTCAGAAAGAGGCAATACCTGGGAAGGAATGTCGTTGCCTTGCCTTTGCAAGCAATGCTCTGTTGTTTGACTGTTGGCACTCCTCCTGCCCTCGGTTCCATCCGTTCCCTTGCCTGCACCCATGTTCCTTGCCCTCCCAGGCGTGCTCATCTCGGCCGTGAAGCTGATTGCCTTCCACGGCTGCTTCTCATGGATCACCTTCAGAGCCCTGGCTCTCCCTCTCACCTACACGGTGCGCTTCGGCTGCCCCATGCCTTTGCTGGCTGCAAGTGCACTGTGCATTTCGGCTTGAAAGCAAGCCTAACTTGCCCACTGCCGATTCCCTGCTGCAACCCTGCAGGCGTCAGTGGCCTCGGCAGTGTGTGCCCTGCTGCCTTTTGTGCCCACCTATGCTGTGGCGCTGCCCGGCTGCGTGGTGCTGCTGGCGCAGGGGCGCCTGCTGGCTGCCCTGGCCTTCTTTGCCCTCCACTTTGCGGCGTACTACATCGGCGACACCGTCATTCTGGAGGTGGGTTGCATAGTGCCTGCCTGCACCCCCCCCCTGCATGAGTGTGTAGCCAGCAATGCAGCCTGCACACCTGTCTGTCACATATCTGCTGCCTGCCTGGCTTGTGCAATACAACCCCGAAGCTCCTCTCAACTTACCACTGGGTCAGCTGCTTGCTTGCTGCTACATTGCAGGACATTCCTGGCGGCCACCCCTACATGCTGTCGCTGGGCATTTTGGGAGGCATCTATGCCTTTGAGAACCCGCTGCAGGGCTGCCTGCTGGTGAGGCTCACGGGGCTGGCATTTCCTCGGTATTTCCTCGGTCTGGAAGTGGCCACGTGCCTCAGTGCCCTGCCATGCAGTTGTGCTGCTTTTACTGAAGAATGGCCCAAAAGTCCCTGAACGCCCCTTCCGGCTGCTTCATGTCCATGCAGGGCCCCATTCTGCTTTCACTTCTGAGTGTGTTCTACAACTTACACTCCGAGTTCATGGGCAGCGGGGAGCGGGCCCCCGACGGGCGCCCGCAGCACCGGCTGTGGAGCCTCACCCCCAACGGCAGCACCATCAAGCAGCCAGCAGCGGCAGGGACGCCCACAGCAGGCCATGTGCAGCAGGCACAGCAGCCGGGTGGCGACAGGGTGCTCAGCCCCGAGCGCAGCGTGAGCTTGCGCATCAATGTGCCTTCGCGGCGCAGCCAGCCGCCTGCAGGGCCGGTGGTTGAGCGGGACGAGCACGAGTCGCAGGTCACTGCACGTGACCTCCAGCAGCAGCAGCAGCAGCAGCGGTCGTCGCCGTCGGTGAGCCTGGGGGCCCGGCACGGCAGCCTGCACCTGCTGCCGCGCGCCGCGCTCGGCTCGCCGCCGGCATCATCAGACGGAGAGGAAGGCGAGCAGGAGGCGGCAGACAGCAACTCTGCAGCCAACTCGTTTTCCTTCCTCATGGGAGGTGCTGGCAAGCTGCATGACGACTGATGTAAAGGTGGGCCTGGCTCAAGAGGGTGTGGATGGCGGCCAGCCGCGGCCGCTCATCCCACATGGCGGCGGTGCGGTGGCGGAATGGTGCTGGCTTGCGATCAAATGCGCAGTTACACCGTTTCGCTAGCCTCCCTCAGCGCTCACTGATCGGTGTTCAGGCGCAGCGTCTTGCCAGGAGGACGACAGAAGACAAAGCAGCTGCAGGGAGCTGCTCCGCGCTTGCCGATCGGGATATTGCTTACCGCCGCGGTGAGTACAGTGTGGCGGAGCGGGGGCTCGCCGCGGGGCTTGCAAGCCCACTTTGATGGGCTCTGCACGCGCTCGTGCGCTGCTTGGGACCCGTGGACAGCAAAAGCATGGGCTATCTACAACGAGGGTAGGAAATGCGAACCGCTGGGCTGCAAGGATGCCGGGGCAGGGTCGGCGACGGCGGCCGGCACCGCCGCCAAGGCAACAACTCACAAGCCGCCTTTTCTAGCACCTGCTTGCAGGCAACGCATTAGGATTGGCACAGGAGGCAGCAGAGGTGCTGACAGCAAGGAGCGGTCTGGGGTGCAGACGCAATGGCGGCGTTTGGCGCCGGCTTTGGCGCGGCGGCTAGCTACAAGTGAGCGGCAGCAAGGATTCTGGGATGGTTTGCGATGGCTTGCGATGTTGCAAGTGGATCGCGCTGTTCCTGGTTGGAATCCCTCAAAAGACACGTAGTGCTACAGCTGATGCTTCCACTGGCTGCTGTGTCGCTGAGGCTTGGTGCATGCCACCCCTGCTGCAGCCCCAACAAGGATGCTGAGGTGGCATCGCCACCCAGCGATGGCATCAGCTCGCTGAGGTTTAGCCCCGGCAGCAACCTTCTTGTGGCCACCTCGTGGTCTGGGCAGGTGAGGCTGGGCCACGGCCGCGTAAAGGCATGGGCCGGCTGCGGCCGCCCGTGGCGCTGTGCTGCTGTTTTGTTTGCATGCACCGCAGGCAGAAGCCCCACTATTCACGCTCAGCTGCATGTCCAGCACACCATGCTCCCTTCCTCTCGCTCCCAACAATGCAGGTGCTGTGCTGGGATGTGCAGAGCAATGGGCAGGCCATCCCCAAGGCGGCCATCACCGCTGACAAGCCGGTGCTGTGCAGCGCCTGGAGCGCAGACGGCAGCATGGTGTTTGCAGGTGCGGCGGGGCCCCGCGGGCCGGGCTAGGGCAAGCAGGCGGGGAGCTGTCGTGGACAGGTCTCGGTTGCTGACAGGCTGCGGTCGGTGACTGCGCCGTTGAACTGAGATGTGACGGCCTTGGGGCACCAACTGTTGCGCGCAGGCGGGTGCGACAACGGCGTGAAGATGTGGAACCTGCAGACCAACCAGCAGCAGCAGGTGGCGCAGCACGCGGCTCCCGTGCGGCATGCCTTCTTCATTCGCCAGGTGACTGGCTGGCTGATGGCAGGCGGGGGTGCGGCGGGATATCATGCCTGTGGTTGGGATGCCAACGGACATGAGGCCTGCAAGTGGGACATAGTGCGGTCCAGCCTGCCCGGCAGGCTCGCACAAGGCAGCACAGGTGGCTGGCTGAAGCACGCTCGCCTGCCACATTTAGCCCACCTTTCCGCCCGCCTGTCCACCTGCCCACCAGATGAACATGCTGGTGACGGGCAGCTGGGACAAGACGGTCAAGTACTGGGACCTGCGCCAGGCCAACCCGGTGCACACGCAGCAGATGCCAGAGGTGCGGGCAGAGCAGCGGGGTGGCCACTCATCGCTTGCAAGCCACACCGCAGCAGGCTGACCTGCTACTCAAGGGAGTTGGGTACACGCAGCAGCCGTGCTGTTGAGTGCTAGGCACGTGCTTGACTACTGTCATGTGTGCCTGTCTTCTGCAGCGCGTGTACGCCATGGACGTCGTGGATGAGCTGATGGTGGTGGGCACAGCGGACCGGCAAATACAGGTCTGCTCAGCATGCTGTGCTGTGCAGTGCCACGTGGCTGCTGCGTCATGCGTAGGGTCTGCGCAAACTTGGGATACGTGGAGAAAATGGGTCCATGTGCACCAGCCACCAGCTGTGCACATTTCATCGACCTGCATCCAACCACTCAAGTGCTCTCCTGCCCCTGCCCCAGGTGTTCAACCTGGGCAACCCGGGCGCGGTGTACAAGTCGCTGCAGTCGCCGCTCAAGTACCAGACGCGCTGCATTTCCGCCTTCCCAGACAAGGTGAGGTGCCGGGGCGCACCAGCACTTTTGCATGCTGCTGGCTGCATGGCTGCCTTGCTGCCTGCCGGTCGCTGGCTGCACTCAGCCAGCGGGCCCCGCTGGGGCCCCTGCTGCAAGCTGTAGCTGCCCTGGCCTGCTGTGCTTTGCTCATCCGCCACACCCTCACCCCTGCTTTGCCTGCCCTGTGCGCAGACGGGCTACCTGATTGGCAGCATCGAGGGGCGTGTGGCGGTGCACCACGTGGAGGACAACCTGCAGTCCAAGAACTTCACCTTCAAGTGCCACCGGTGCGTGTAACGGCTGGCTGGGCCCGCAGGGTGTGCTGGGGGCATTGGGCTGGGATGGGAGGGGCGCCGTGATGGCAGGTGGACTAGTTCGAGGACCTGCAGGCCGCTTCTCTTCATAAGGGCTGTGGCTGTTCTCTCAGCCCTTGCAAGCCAAGCATTACCAACTCTCCTGCAACTGACGCCCCTGTGCAGGGATGGCAATGATGTGTACGCTGTCAACTCGATGAGCTTCCACCCGCAGTTTGGCACCTTTGTCACCGCTGGCTCCGATGGTGCGTGGCAGTGCACTGGCCGGCTCGGGTTGCGGTCCTTGGCTAAGCTGTGCGTGATCACCGACGGCATTTGTGTCGATGCTGATGGCATTTGACCAGCAGCACAGCGCAGGAAGATACGTGTCACCAGCTGCTGGTTCTGAGCGAATGCGCTTATCTTGTCCTCTGCGGCCACAGGCGCATACAACTTCTGGGACAAGGACTCCAAGCAGCGGCTCAAGGCGATGCAGAAGTGCAGCATGCCCATCCCGTGCGGCGACTTCAACAGGTGAAGCAGCTGCTCGGCTGCTGCACCTTGCTGCTTGCAGGCAGTGGCTGCAGCATATGCCGCCTGCTACTATGCCTTTCTCGCTTTGGGCGGCACACAGCTTGTTTTCACCGCCCCACACCACCTCGCCCCCCTTGCGGCCCTGCTCTTCCTCTTCCCTGCAGGGACGGCAGCATCTACGCGTACGCGGTGTCGTACGACTGGTCGCGCGGCTACAGCGAGTACAACCCCACCACCGCCAAGAACTACATCCTGCTGCACGCGCCGCAGGAGGCGGAGGTGAAGAGCCGCAACCGCCCCGCCACCGGGCGGCGGTAGCCGGTGGCTGTGCGCAGCAGCAGCCCAGGCAGTCGTCCAATGGATTGCCTGTTTGTTGCCGCCTTGCCGTCCGTGGCTGCGACCCTGACATCACAGCGTAGTTTGTCCTTGTTCCCTGCTGACCTGCTGCAATATTGAGCGACCTTGGTTCAATTCAAACGTGTTACAACAGCTGCCGGCGCGGCAAAGGGCACAGTGTTGAGCAAGTACACAGCCGGCTGAGCCAGCAGGCAACGGGGTGAAATGCTTGTCGAGGGGGAAGGTCGAGTGAGAGGCTGCCCCAGCCCTGGGGCCCCAGTCCATTCATTGTTCAGAAGCAAGTGCAAGTCGCGTCAGTCCAAAAAGTCTGTAAGCTGCAAGCAACAAAGGTAGAGAGCAGCCGGGCCGCAACGGCAGCGGTGCTCTGCACCCTCATCGCCGCCCCTGCCGCCTGCCGGCTGCTGCCCTCTTGGTTGCCTTGCCCTTGGCTGCGGGTGCCGCCGCCTTGGCTTTGCCCCTGGCCGCGGCCTGCCGCCTGCTTCCCGGCTGCTGCTGCTGCTGCCTGCGGCTTGTGCGCTGCTGCCGCGCCGGCCGCGCCTCCTCCTCTTCCTCCTCCTCCTCCTGCTGCTCCTCCTCGTCTGCCTCCTCCTGCTGCGGCTCCTCTGCCACCGCAGCCTCCTCCTCAACCTCCTGCTCCTCCTGCTGCTGCTCCTCCTCCTCTGCCTCCGCCGCCAGCGCATCCTCCAGATCGTGTGGCGTGGGAGCCCGCTGCTTCTTGGCGGGCCGCCGCCGTGGCCGGATGTCCGTGACCATCTGCCACGGCGTGCTGGGCGTCTTGTGCACCACATTCCGCACTGTGGGCATGGTCCTGCAGCAGGTAAGGGAAGGAAGGCAGGGCAGGTGGCAGGCGTCAGAATTGTGCATTTTGGGAGGCGGTGCCGAGGCTGTTTAGCAGAATACAGGGTTAATGTCTTCAAGATTGTTGCAGTCAAGCCTAAGGCTGTCCTGCGCAATTGGCAGCCAGCAACGGCCAGAGCAGCACAGCACTCTGAGCAGCCAGCCCACGCACTTGTGCGCGCGCCCAAACTCCTTCTTCTCGTTTAGCCACCACTTCAGCGGCTCCTGCTTCTGCCGGGAGCTGCGGCGCACGCCTGGCACAATTTCGTGCCTGCCGATGTGCGGGTCTGCATGGGGTAGGGGGCAGGCAGCGAAACAAAGTGGGCAGACATTGCTTCCTGCTCGGGTTTGTCGAATTGCGCACAGGAAAGTCAGTGGGGCAGGTCCAAACATGCACAACGCGCCACTGCCCGGCAACCCATCCAAGCCTGCAGGCAGCTCCACCACTCACCCACAGCCAGGCTCTTGCGCTTGAGCTCGTTGCGCAGCCGGGCGCCGGGGTTGCCGGGCACCCGCTTCTTGCCATGCCGCTGTGCCGCAGCTGATGTCTCCGGCAGCTCTGCGCAAGGGAAGGCGATGGCCAGCAGCCAAGCTCACCAGCAGCTGGTTTGACACATGCACCCAATCTGCCCTTGCTACTGCTCGGGAGTGTTGCCTGGAACAGCCGCCTCCTGTTGGCCGCTGCATTGCACCAGCCAGCAGCCCAGCGCGGCCCCAGCCCACCTGCATCCGGCTGCTTGTAGTCATCCATGCCGCCAAAGTCAGCACCGCCCTCATAGCCACCGTCATAGCCGCCATCATCTGGCAGCGGCTCCTCTGCCGCCGCTGCTGCTGCTGCCGCCTCCAGTTCCAGGCTGGTGCCTGTCTGCACGCCGGCATCTGCCATATGATGCGGCGAGCCGCCAGCCAGGAAGGGGAAGCCGCCAGCTGAGCCGCCGCCAGGCGAGGGCTCTGCAGCAAACAACAGGGACAGGGCGCATGCATCATGCAGTGAACTGGTGAGCCCAAGGGCGAGGATTGAGTGACACCACAGTGCATCAGCAAAGCTGGTCAGCAGCAGCACAGGAGCAGGCAGCACGCTGCACTTGTCAGCACAACCCTGGCCCCAACTCACCGTCCTGGTAGCCGCCATCGTCTGCAAAGCCGCCGCCATCATCATCATAGTCGTCATGCTGCTGCTCCTGCTGCTCCGCCTGCGGGGACGGCTGCGGCGCAAAGCCCGCAAACTCGGCCTCGCCGTCGGCCGGCGACGGCGCGTCGCCGCTGCCCCTGCTGCGCTTGGCGCCCTGCTGCACCAGGCCCTCCACCGGCGAGTCCACCGACGCCTCGCCGTCGTTGCTGCAGATGCGTGTGGCGCCCGGCAGGCTGAGCAGCCGCGGGCCCCCCGGCAGCTGGCGCAGCGCACCCAGGCGCTCTGGGATGCCCTCCAGCGGCGTGAAGCCGGCTGGGGTGCCTGCAGCTGCGGCCCGTGGCCCGCCCGACCGCAGCAGCGTGGCGGGCAGCAGCTTGCCGCGGCTGGCCGCCAGCGCCGCCAGCCGCTCCGGCACGCCCTCCATGGGTGTGTACCGCCCAAACAGCGAGGCGCCGGGCGTGCGCGCCTGCCCGCGCTGGCTGGACTGCTGCTGCCACCGGTCTGCCGTGGTTGCAGGCTGGCCGCCTTGCTGCAGCAGTGCGCTGCCTGGGGTGCCCGTCGATGCGTCTGCTGGCTGCAGCCGCGCCTGCTGCCGTGCCTCAGCCAGCACGCCCTCCTCTTCCTCCCACTGCTGCTCCTCAGCATACTCGAGCAGCTGCTCCGCCGCCTCTGCCGCCAAGGCATCAGCCTCCGCCTGCGCTGCCAGCGCTGCCGCTTCAGCAGCCGCCGCCTCTGCTTCTGCTGCAGCTGTTTCTGCTGCTGCCTCGGCTGCCGCTGCTTCGACATCCTCCTCTGGCGGCACCGGCGGCAATGTGACGGTAAACTCTCGGCTGCGCGGCCGGCGGCCCGAGCCAGGGCGCCACACTGCATCCAGCAGTGCCTGCCGCTCAGCCCGTGCCTGCCCCAGGATGGCGTCCTTCAGCGCCTCGGGGTCCAGCGGCACTGCTGCCGCCTCGGGCGCGGGCTGGCCGGCATCCGCATCATCCGGGCTGCGCACACGGGTTGGGAGACGTGGGGTCAGGCAGCACAGTGCAGGCACAATGAGCAGGGAGCCCTGTGCTGCACCACACTTGCAGACACAAGCAGCCATGAACCCAGCTGCAAGGCCCGCACCACCAGGCAGGCCCAGCAACTGCGCCTCACCGCCACTTGATGGTGAAGTAGCGGCGCTGCGGGCGGCGCCCGCTGCCGGCGCGCGGCTTGTTGGGCACGGTCGAGGCCGCGGGCAGGTTGGCGGGCTTCTCGGCCAGCACCTGCGGGCGGGAGAAGGGCCCCAGCTGCGCTCAGCTGGCGGGCAGTTGCGTTGTTGAGGGCGGGCGCCCGGCGGGCCTGGCGGCCTCCCGCTGCGCGCACCTGCAGGTACTCGCGCAGCGCCGCCGTGTTGGCGGGCGAGGGGGCCCGCGCCGCAGCCCGCAGGCCGGGGGCCAGCTGCGAAAGCTCGTCGCCCTCGCTGGGGCCCTGCATGGTGGCAACCGCGACCGCTGTTGACTGTCGATGGTCGCACTGGCTGCTTGTGGGGGCACCCTAAATCGAACAAAGCATGGGCGCAGCAGCCCCTCTTCCACCCCTCTTTTTGCACCGCTTGCAAACTGCGCATTGGATCGTGTAAACCATCAATCGAGGCCCCCTGACACCACCTCACCGCTCATTAGGCCGCTCGACATGCGCGCTCTCTGTATGGCGCAGCCAGCGCCCTTGACGGCCTGCATCGCGGCGCCAGGCGGCAGATGTAACGCGCCGCAGCGGCTCCAGCAGCAGCGGCGGCAAGTGCAGCAGCGGCGGCAGCGGCTGCGCCCGGCAGCGGGCCGTGGCGGCGGCCCCGACCGCGATTCAGACAGCGACAGGTGGGCCGCTGCTGGGTCAGTGAGAGGATGGCACGTCTGATACTCTGTGTTGTGACTCTAGTGGCGGCAGAGCAGGAGCACCGTCAGCTACCCCGACTCCACCTCCCGCCGCCTCCCGCCCCCGCTCCGCGCAGCGAGGACTTCTTCATGACGCAGGAGGGCAACTCCATAGACGAAGCGTACTTTGAGGAGGAGGTGGGCATGGAGGAGGACGACGACGCCATGCGCCTGTACCTCGACTCTGCCGACGTGCAGGTGGGTGGGCCGGTGGAGAGGGCGCTGTGGCAAGCAGCTTCGGTGGCATCGTAGCGCTCAGGCTGGCATGCAGTTTCTGTAATGCGCACTTACGCACTGTCGCACCCTGTGAGCCTGTGCAGGCGTGGACCAAGTGGGCTGAGGCGGGGCTGTTCTATGGTGAGCAGCCGCTGTGCCGCTTTGTGCCGCTTGCGCCAGGGGCGGTGGTGGCAGCAGTGGGACTGCTGTTCCTCACAGCTGGCGCTGCTAAACGTTTTGCCTGCTGCGTGTGCCTAACTGAGCAGGCTTCACCACCAACCCCACCATCCTCAAGCGCGACAGCGTGCCCTGCAACATCGCCAGCATGCGGCACCTAGCCCGCGAGGTGCGCGCAAGGGCAGGGCAAGCTACTCTTTGGCTTGGAGTATGGCTTGGAGTATGGCTCTGCATCCTGCAGCAGGGCTGCTGACCGCGTGCCTACCCATGCCACACCAGGCTTGCGTGGTGATGTGGCATGCACAAGTGGCTGACGGCACTGCTGCCGACCCCTGCCCCGCCCCTACCCCCACATGAGCAGGCCTTCCAGCTGGAGGCGCAGGAGCTGCAGCTGCAGGCCTGGGGCACCACAGCAGCAGAAATGTACTCGTGCGGTGCGGCCCCCTGGCTCTGCTGCATGCCAGCCTGGTGTGGGCGCAACACTAGTGCTCCAATGCTCAATCTGCTGCCTCCCTACTCGTGCCTGCGCTGCATTGTCGCTCGGGCCCTGCAACCTGCAGGCTCCACACCCACGCCTGCTCTGCAAACAGTAATGCACTCACACTGGCTGCACATCAACCCCTCGCAGGCATGGACCTGATGGATGTGGACACGCGCATCGTGGTGCGCCCGCCCTGCTGCCGCATTGTCCTGCATGCATCCTGCACAATCTCTGAGTTTGGGCGCAGCTGCTGCTCAGCCTCGCATGCACAACGCCGTCTGCTTGCGGGATACCATGCTTGTTGCCTGTTTGCCATGCTGCAACCCAAGCGGCTGGCACCGCGGCACTTGCAGACAACCAGTTGTGCGGCCCGCTCTGCCGGCAGGTCAAGCTGCCCATCACGCTTGAGGGCGCCAAGGCGGCTCGGAGGCTGATTGCAGACGGCGTGCCCGTCACCATGACAGGTGGGTGGCAGGCTGTGTGCTTGTGTGCATGTGTGCGTGTGCGGCATGGTTTCATGAGGCTATGTGGAGTTTGAGCACCCCATACGCATTCACGTGTTGGCTCAGCCTGCATCACCATGTGCTTGTTTCTTGCAGGCATCTACGCCAGCCACCAGGTGGTCACCTCGCTAGCTATGGGGGCAGTGTATGCTGCCCCGTACGTGGGGCGCATGACCGACGCTGGCAAGAACGTGAGATGCTGGCCAAGCCATCCTTGCTGAAATCTGCACCAAGGCCCTGCAGCTTTTTGTCCTCGCCTGCTTGGGCCCTTGGCTACACCCTGCCGCCATCCCAACTGGGTTGCCCCTCCCCCTGCCCACCGGCATTGCTGCCTGCAGGGCATTGAGGAGACGATCCGCATGCAGAAGATTGTGGACCTTGGGTCGGGGTCTGACCCACTCGAACCCATGCGCCTGCTGGTGGCCTCGATCCGCACAGCTGACGAGATCGCCACCCTGGCTGCCGGCGGCTGCAACACCTTCACCATCGCGCCGGTGGGTTGGGGGGCAGGCAGAGGAGGGGTTGGAAGTGGGGGGGCAGGGCGTGGGTGTGGGGCAGGGCGACAAAGCTGCGAGCCTCTCTGTCTCTGCATGCAGGACTGAGATGTGTGCAAGCCCTGTCGGTGTTCACTCTGCCGCCCCTCTGCCGCCCCATCCACCCCTCCCTACCGCCCCCCTGCTGCAGTACGTGGCAGAGCAGCTGTTCAACGTGGAGCTGACCAACCAGGCGGCTGAACTGTTCCAGGAGTACGCCGATGAGATGGGGGCGATGCGGGGGCACTGAGGCTCCAGCCGCACCCGCCAGCATGCTGCGGTAGCAGGCCCCCTGCCATGGCACATTGCCTGTCTCTCTTCAGTCGCTTCAATTCATGCAGCTTCCTACCGATGTGTGCATGCTACACTGCCAACGAACGAGCCCTGCAATTTTTCTTGGCTTCCCAGAACCCCACACCTGCTTATTTCACGACATGCTGCGTTTCGCTCAATTTTGACAGAGGCTGCCGCCTCTCAGCTATGCGTTTGTACCAAACGTCTGCTGTGAAGACCTCATGCCACAAGGAAGGCCCACCGCTGTCCGTAGCAAAGCACACTTGCCTTTCCTTCGCTGTCCGTAGCAAAGCACACTTGCCTTTCCTTGCTGCCCTTGTGCAGTTAGCTGTGCCTTACAGCCACATGGTAGCAGGAGGGGTTGATTGAATCTTCTCGGGTGTGCAGTCAGGAGCAATGAGCAACAGGAGAGCAAATAGGAACAAGCGTACAGACCACACGGGCAGAGACAACCAGGCCACACATGGGCCACCCGTCTGCTGCTGCGCCGCGGGTGCTGGGTACAGCCGCTGCTACAGGGGCGCGCTTACGCCAGGGGCAGGGACACGCCGTTGCTGCAGGCATGGTGAGTGGGGCCAGGGATGGACGAAGCACCGTCAGCAGTTGAGCGCAGCTATGTGGCATGGACCAGCCACCGCGCGGCGGTAGACGTGGCAAGGCCAGGTGAGCCCATCGACAGCAGTCGGCATCAGCCATCAGTCACGCCACAGACTCGGATTGCAGCTGCAGGCCCCAATGCAGCAAGGCAAGCACAGGGCAGGTGGTGCAGCGGGGCGCAGATGCGTCTTGGCGTGCACTTGCAAGCGGCGGGCCTGCGGCTTACGTGGCAAAGTTGACGGCCATGGGGTTGGCCAGGTGGGAGGCCAGGGCCTCCAGCGGGCTGGCGCCGGTGGCGGCGTGCTGGGCAGCGAAGCCCAGGCAGGCCAGCATGGCGAGGCGGCCGTTCTTGATCTCCTGCAGCAGGCAAGGAGCACAGCCAAACCACATCAGCAAGCTGCTGCTGGACCCCCAGGCACAGGATAAGCTTTGGTGCTATCCACCTGCATCCGCAAGGTGTGCCTGCTGCGCTGTTGCAGCCATGCCACACAACCAGACAAGCAGGAGCGGCTGCCCACCTTGGTCTTCAGCTCATCCAGGTTGCCCTTGGACTGCGGCAGGAGGGTGGTCGGGTAAAGGCGCACTCGTGTCAGCTGCAATTCATGCTGCATACTTGTTGTCCACTCTACCGCTGCCTGCCAGTCTCCAGCACCAGCGCGGCCTCTGGCCGCACAACAATTCGCCCACCCCTGCCCCGTCCTCTTTCTCATATTCAAACTCCCCCCCTCACCATGCCCATGGGGTCGAAGGCGCCGCCGGGGTAGACGCGCTTCTCGGGCTCAGCAGCGCCGCGGAAGGACTCAGCGCCGGCCATGGCAGCGAACTCAATGGCAGCCAGGGTGCCCAGGTCGAAGGGCACAGAGGCACCGAAGTAGGTGGCCTGGCCGCCCTGAACCAGGGGCAGGGGGGCGTCGTACCAGTTGCCGTAGCCTGCAAGGATGGGAGGGGGACGACAGCGCTGGTGCTCAGCCGGCGGCAGAGCAAGCCTGCGTGTGCAGCCAGGCTGCATGAGCGGAAACCAAGCTGCAGGAGAGCAAACAGCTGCTGCACAGGGCGCAAATTTTAAGCGCTGGCGTCAGCTGCTGAGTGGTGCAGCAGGTCCATCCCTTGCCATCACGACACAACACAGGCCGCCCTGGCCACCCCTTGCAGCTCCAGCGAGCAGCGCCAAGCCTGCTGCCCAACGAGCTGCAATGGACTCACCCAGCACCTCCACGCCCAGGACGCCGGCGGCGCCCAGCATGGCCCAGCGGCCGTGGAACACCTCAGACTCGCGGAAGCGGGCCAGGGAGGCGGGCTCAGCGGCTGCGGCACAGGAATGGGCAGCGGCATGACATCAGCGCTGTGGGCAATGCAGCTGATCAGTCCTTGCAGGCCAATGCACATTGCTACAGCGCTTGCAAGGCTGGGCGGGACGTGCGCGCCGCGGGCGGCGTCACTGACCGAGGCCCAGAGGGTCGAAGCCGTAGCTGGCGGGCAGGTTCTCCAGGTAGGCGGGGGTCTCGCTGCCCGGGAGCCTGCGGGGAGGGCGGGGGAGGCCGGAGAGCGTGGGTGCATGGTTGGTGGCTTCTCCCGGCCTGCTCGGGCCAACCCCGGTCGCCGTGGCCCCGCCATCGCGCCCGCGCACCAGTTGCCGGCCTTGGCCTGCACCTTCACGCTGCTGCGGCGGGCGGGGCGGCCCACGCGGGTGTTGGAGCGCACGAAGGCGCTGGAGGCGACGCAGGTGGCGGCCATGGCTGCTGGGGTGGAGTGAGTCGATGCTCGGGGCAAACCAACAGAGCAGGGACTGCGGGGGCGGGCGGGAGCGCCGGCTTTAGCCGGCTTGCATGAGGATGGGAGAGCGGGTGGGGTGAGATCCTGCGTGCCGAGCTGGAGCCCCCGGGCCCCCATCAGGCCCCCACCCACCCCCGCAGGCGTCTTTGCGTGGATCTGGGACCTGCAAGCAGCTAGCAAGCAGCACAATGCCCGCCTGCACCATGTCTCTGGCCAAGACCGCCTCCTTCGCGGGCCGCTCCCTGCGGAGCACCTCCGCGGCGCGCCCCGCGGTGAGGAGACGCCCTGCAAGCGCGCCAGGGGGCCGGCGCGAGCCAGGGCGCCAACACCCCCACGCCTGCAGCTGCCTCACGACCCCCATTGCCCCGCCCCGCAGGCCGCCCGCCGCACCGTGGTGGTGGCTGCTGCCGACCGCGAGCTCTGGTGAGGGGTTGGGCAGCCGCCGCCGCCCCGACCGCGGCCCCGCCGCCTGCTCCCCAAGCGCTGTTCAACTTGCAAGCCTGCGAACCGTGGCTGCAGCAGTGTAAACCCTGCAGTGCTTGACCTCTGCTGATACCTGTTTGGCTGCAGGTTCCCCGGCAACAAGGAGGTGGTGCCTGACTACCTGGACGGCAGCCTGGTCGGCGGTGCGTCAGGCAGCAGCAGCTGGGCCGGGAGGAGAGCGAGCAGCAGCGTTGCAGCATGGCAGCAGTTCGCTGGCACATGGCTGGCAGCGCGCCACGCATTGTGCAGCAGCAGCATGGCTGTGGAATGCATGCAGCAGCAACCCACATGATGCAGCATTGGCTGGGCTGCCGCAAATGCAGCAGCCGCCCACACTACCACCCTGCAATGTGCTGCTCATTCGCTGCCGCCGCTCACCAGCTGCCGTTGCACCCGTTGTGCAGACCACGGCTTCGACCCCCTGGGCCTGGGCTCCTCCCCCGAGCAGCTGTCCTGGAACGTGCACGCCGAGATCTTCCACGGCCGCCTGGCCATGACCGGCGTGGCGGGCATCCTGCTGACCTCGGTGCGTGCAGCAGCGGCAGGCGGGGCCGAGGAGGGCAGCCTGCTGTTGGTTGAATGGTGTTTGCCTGCGGGGTGAGCCCAGGGCTGCTGTCTGCACTGCCGGCGCCCACTGCTGCCGCCGCCTCCTGCCCACCGCTCTGCCGCAGCTGCTGCACAAGGGCGGCGCTGACGTGCCCGAGTGGTTCGAGGCTGGCCGCGTGTACCTGGACCGCAACCCCAACGTGAACTTCGGTGAGCAGACGGATGCAGCATAAGCGGGAGGACAGCAGGCATGAAAGGACCAGACTGCGGCTGGGGAGAGCGTGCCATGTGTCGGCAGGTGCCTGTGCCTGCCGCTCTCCTGGCTCCTGCAATGAACGCTGCGCCCCGCCCTTGTTGCCACCCTGCCCGCAGGCGCGCTGCTGTTCTCCACCATTGTCATGTCCGGCTTTGTGGAGTTCAAGCGCCTGAACGACATCCGCAACCCCGGCAGCCAGGTGCGCTGCGGCGGCAGGGAGCGCGGCGCAGCATGGCAGTCGCGCTGGGCTGTTCCTGCCACTGCTGTTTTCTGCCGCCTTGTGCCTGGCTGCAGGCTGACTTCTAGCGGCGGCACGCCTGCTGGCTTGCTGGTACGCTTCACCGACACTCCTCTGAACCACCCACCCTGCCTCCCCACCTCCAGGGCTCCGGCATCCTGCCCGAGGACTTCAAGGGCGTGGGCGGCCCCCAGGGCCGCACCGTTGGCGGCCCCTACGTTGGCGGCCGCTACTTCGACCCCATGGGCCTGTGCCGCGGCTCCCCCGAGCAGACCCTCAAGTACAAGTGGAACGAGGTGCGGGGCAGGGGGAGGAGGGCCTGGCAAGGAGTCCCTTTGCATTTTGCAGGGTGCAGGTTGACTATGCACCCGCCTGACTGACACCAAGCCGTCTGCGCTCGGGGTACAACTGTAACCCTGCTCCACCGCCCACCTCTCCCCTGCCGCAGATCCGCAACGGCCGCCTCGCCATGATGGCCTTCCTGGGCTTTGCTGCGCAGTACGCCGCCACCGGCAAGGGCCCCATTGACAACCTGGTTGACCACGTGGCCGACCCCTTCCACACCACCTTTGTGCACAAGTGAGCGCCGGCTCGCCGGGCCAGTGGGGCTGCTTGCGCGTAGACCTGGTACATGCAGCTCCCAGCGGCCCCAGCAGCAGCGGAGCGGCGCAGGCTTGCCGCCCACCTATCTGGGCTGCCCTAGACAGTTCCACTGACAAGAAGCCTGCCCCCTGATCCCTCCCTCTGCCCTGCAGCGGCGTGAGCGTGCCCTTCATCCAGTAAGCGCCTGACGGCATGGCGCGGTTGGCTTGCGGCGGCGATTGCTGCCAGGGCTGGCTCTCCGCCGCCCCCACCCCCTGAGAAGAACTCCCTCCTGTTCCACTTACGTGTATTGCTGGCCTGTACCCATGGCTTTCGTTTGCTGCTGCTCCCTCCGCATGGGCACCACGGTGCCACCCCTTGCAAAAACCGATAATTGCTCTTCGCACCGCGCTAGGGAGGATGAGTAGGAGCAGCAGGCTCTGGAGTGCTGTACAAAGGATCGGCAGCTGCAGCAGGGATTAAGACCCCTGGTCTTCCATGAGGCGGCGTCGCTGCCTCTGCACCCATGCACCATGCAAGCCGGCGAGTGGAAACAAGTGCGTCCATCGTCGTACTGGCTGGCAATTGCTTCAGCTCTGTGCATATTTTGCTGCGCACGGGTGGCCTGGCCATGGCTTGGCGGGCTCCCATCCCCAACCAGGATCCACAGGGAACGAGAGCTGCCTTTTCGACACGCATCAGGGGTGCGCGTTGCACCCCTTGCGCCTGCGCCAGTAAGACGCATGCAAGGACCTTTTGCCTGTCTCGGCAGGCTTCTCCAGGCTGTCGGACCAAAGAAGGGATGTGAATGGCGGGTCGAAGTGCTATGACCCCTCGCAGAATACTGGCCAGAAGGTGGGCGAGATGCTGCCACGGGACCGCCCCCATGATTGTGAGATGAAGGCGCCTCTTCCGGCGTTGCTTTACATCTTGACAGCTTGTATGCCATGCCCAGCCTCCTAAGAGGCGGCACCACTGCTATCACTTCACAGAAGCAGCTGCTGGTCCCTGCCAGCGGCAGGGGGCAGTGAGGCTGCCTGCCCGGCTTGCACGCCTCAGCCTTGATCAACTCAGGCCGGCATCAAGTCCTCAAAGGCGCCGGGCGTACAACTTGGCCGCTGCGCGCCGTTGACAGACCAGCCGCTCCACTTCCAGCGCTGCAAGCCCGCCTCCAACCCTCTGGTGCGCCTGCAAGCGGCTAGCAGCGCCGTGTCATCGAGCGAGCCAGCCTCCGGCGGGTGGACGCTCAGGGGGGGCAATACCATGGGACGGTGCCGCCAGTTCTCCCTCCTCAAAGTAGGGAACCGCTGCCCGCCGATCCCTCGTTGTTTTACAGGTTTGAAGGCAGCATGATGCAAGACACCTCCTACGGTGCGGCAACTGAAGAAAGCAGCGCAGACGAGCTGCCGCCGGCACCCATCACACCCCCGGCAGCAGCAGCCGCACGTAACGGCGGTCAGCAGGCTGCACCGGCACCGGCAGCCGGCAGTGAGGTGCGCGCCCGCTCCGCTGCCTGGATGCAGCGCCTGCAGGCGGCCCTGGACCGGCGGCTGCCGCCTGCCGACATAGTGCAGCTGGATCAGGGCTACCTGGTGGTGCGGCGGCGGTCCCCCCGGCAGCGCGACGCGCCTCTTGCTGCGGGGGGCGCAGCCGGCTTGGATGCTGCGCAAGAGGCGCGCTTCCAGCACGCACTGCGCCACCTGCGCCTGCTGGCAGCGCTGCGCCTGGTGCTCAGCAAGCGCCAGGGACAGCAGCTCGTGCATCGCGAGCAGCGCTTTGCTGCCGCAGTTGCAGCTGTGCTGGGCCCAGCTGCATGGCATGCGCACCAGCACAGCAATGCTGCCAACATACCGCCTGCACACTGAACCTGGGAATGCAGGCCCGAGTGCCGCATGTGTGCCAAGTGGCATCCCGATGATAAAGCATTCTGAACCCTCTGAATAAGAACTGTCCCACACTCAACCCCAGTGCCCACCTGTCCCACCACTCTCATCAACCCAGCCACATCCCTTCACATGTACGCTCACCAGCCACTCCCTTTCACATGTATTCGCACCCTTCAATTGCCGTTGCTGCTCTGTCACCCAATTTTAAGTTGCCATCCAAGACGTCGCCCCTTTCATGGTTTTGCCAACCCACACCACAGCCTCAGCCGGGCCTGTGCCCAGCACCTCCTTGCCTGCCACGGCAGGTGTGTTCTTTTCTTTGCACATTCCCAACGCATCCGCCCTATATCACCCAAGGCTGCCCCCACACCCAACCCATTGTTTCCTTCTTCCAACCTGCCCCTGCCCAGCCCCTTCTTGAATAATGAAATTTAAAACCTGTGTGCGCCTGTTCGGAATCTTGGTGGAAATTGTCGCACGCCCCTCATACCCTCGCCACCTGCAACTAACGCTCCCCCGTGTAACAAGCAACGGCTCTAGTGTGGTCCGCTTACAGAAGGGCAATCCAATGCTGGTTCAGTGGTGTTGAGGCATGCTGGTCACAGGGCAAACCAATACGCACGGTGCCGCCGCTCAGTCGCTCCAGATGTGCTCGCCTGCGCAGGCAGCGGTGGGCCGGAGAGGGGCCGTGGTTTTGTGGCAGCTTTTGTGGCAGCAATTTGAGACTGCCTCTGTGCCTGCCCAGCCAAGTGGGCAGCATGAACAAAGGATGCCGCAGATGCTGCGCTTGTGCTTGTGCTCCAGCCGCACTCAGCACATGGGGTGCCACACACGGTGCCCTGCTCGCTGCAGCCAGTGCGGCGCAGCTGCAGGCCACGGGCCGAAACAATGACACCCACACACCCCTTCAACGCCACGTGCGGCCCCCCGCCCCATGCAGCGCACCCATCTGCCAGATCTGCAGGATGTTGTCCTCCGCCACGCTGGCCACCACCCACTCGTCCTGGCCGTTCCACGCAAAGTCGGAGATCTTGGCGGTGTGGCCGCCGTGGATGAACAGCAGCTCGGGGGGGCCGTCCTCCGCGTCCTCAGGCGTCTGCAAGCAAGGTGGGTGGGTGGGGAGGCGGGGCAAGGGAGAAGTGAGGGCCGCTGGGAGGCGTGCGCAGGTGTAGCAGGGGGCACCGGGGAGTACCGCGTGGCTGGCACACTTTCACTATGGTTGGGCCGCATGCACGCGACTCCCTGTGCCTCCTCCCCTCTCTCAAGGCCCCCACCGCACCTGCTCCTCGCCGATGCGCGACAGGTCCCACACCATGAGCCGCCGGTCCGCGCCCGACGACGCCAGGATGGTCTCGTTGTGCGGGCTCCAGCCCACCTGCGCGGCGGGGTGGGGATGGGCGGGTGGGGATGGGCGGGTGAGGATGGGCTGGGTGTGAACATGCAAGAGGGCTGTCGCATGCAAGCCACCGAGACCACAGGGAGGCACGCCCAGCTGCGCTGCATGGTTGAATGACAGGATACGCCACAGGGCCCCGGCCTGCTGCATACCGCCCGTTTACTTGCTCGCACCACCCTGCAGCTCAGCTCAAACCCCTCAGCTGCAGCCCCCTTTACCCCCCTGAGCCCCCCACCTGGAACACCTCCTCGTCGTGCCGCTCAAACAGGTGCAGCTTGCTGGTCATGTTGCGCAGGTCCCACAGCGCCACCTGTGGAGGTGGGGGGAGGGAGGGGTGGGGAGCAGGTTGGAGGGGCAGGCAGAGGCAGGTGGGGTGGGTGAGGGGCGTACTGCGCAGCGGATCCATTCACTACAATGCGCGTCTGCTTGCGCAGGACGGCCCTCCGTTCTTCCTGCCCAACACTCCCCACGGGCAGCCCCAGCGGGCGCACCGTCTTGTCTGCGGAGCCGGTGGCCACGATGTACTCGTTGAAGGGGTTGAAGGCCAGGCAGTTGACCTCGGCTGCGGGGCGGGGGCAGGGAGTGAGTGAGCTGCCCAAGGCAGGGGTGAGCGCATTGTCGCAGCCGGGGCGGCCTGGTCAGCCGGCATGACGATTGGTTGCAGCATCATTCCTGCCTGCTCACGAGCACCGCATTGAGCAGAGCAGAGCCCATATGCGCCACGCCCAAAGCAGCCCACTGAGCCCTCCCTCTGCACAAGCTGCCCCTCATACTCCGCCACACTGCCCGCACCCGTGTGCGCCTCCACCTCCTTGTCCTGCGCCGCACCCGCCGGCTTGCGCAGGTCCCACAGAATCTGCGGGGCGGGGTGGGTGAGGCGGGCAGCAGGGCCGGCTGGTGTTCAGCACAGCGCACTTGGGTGATGCCATCGTCACTGTATCTTCCTCCAGCATGCAGGCGCTCAGCGAAACACAGATTCCAGCTTCATGCAGGGTAGTGCCTTGCACTGACGACCTGCCAGCCCAGGAGCCCCCCAACCCTTCCCCCAGGCACCAGCCAGCAGTGGCACTGCTGTGTGAGCCGCCCCAGCACCAGCCGCCCACCAGCTTCTTGTCGTCTCCCACGCTGCCAAACAGGTCGGCGTGCCGCGGGTGCCACGCCACGTCCTCAACCACCCCCAGGTGCCCCTGGAAGATGTGCAGCGCCGCCAGTTGCTGCGGCAGCAGGCGGGGTGGTGTGTGGGGAGGGCGGTGTGGGCAAGGATTGGAGGCTGGGTGGCATGGGCGGTTGTGAGGAGGGAGCAAAACATGTAGCACCAGCAGAGTGAGGCCAGGCTCTGGTCCGATGCACCCAAGCATCCCAGGCCAGCGTGGCTTGCCCTGCGCGCCCCAAGCCGGTTACCCACCCGGTTGCTCTGCGTGGTGCCCTTGACGTCCCACACGCAGATCTGTGCATCGTCGGAGCCGGAGAGCAGGTAGCCCTCGCGCTGCGCCGACCACGACAGCCCGTACCTGCACAGGAGTGGGTGGGTGGGAGGCAGGGAGGGCACAGCTCGTCAGCGCTTGCTGGCGTGCAGGGCTGAGATGGGCATTGCAGCAAGGGCAGCTGTGCATGCAGCGCGCTGACAACCAGAGCCACCCCAGGCATCTGAGCTCACCCCTCGTTCTTGTGGCCCGTCAGCCGGATGTCTGGCTTGCACAGGCCGTCTGCAGGGGAGCAAGACAACTCAAGTGCAGTGTCAGGAAGGGGCGGTTGGGTGCGATCCAGCAAGCAAGGGGATATTCAGCGAGTGCTCCCTGCTGCAGCAAGCACCCACGCAGGCACTGCAGTGCAGTGGGGCGCACCTGCCGCGGGCTTGGAGGGGTGCTTGGAGTAGTCAAACACGTACACCTCCGCGCTGATGGTCTTGGTGGCGATGAGGAAGTGGTTCTGCAATTTGTGGTGAAAGAGAAATTGTGGTGAAAGAGGGAGGGAGGTACACAAGGGTTGGGGTGAGTGAAGTGAAAGTCGATGACAGGACCAAAGGGGGTCAGACAGAAAAGGGACAGAGGGCGTGCCAGCAGTGATAGGCACTGCTGGGGTGCAGCGCAATACATGGAATCAGCAGCACCAGTGGGCACCGCCCGCACCTGCGGGCAGTACCGCGCGCGGTTGACCTCGCCGTCGTGGTTGATCTGCGGGGTTGGGTGCGGTGAGCAGCGACTGAGCAGCGAGCGCGGACTTTCCATGCTAAACAGCATGCAGGGTCCAAAGCAGCACGGGTGAACGTTGCAACCAGCCAACGTTCCCCCACCCTGGCAGTCCCTGCTGCACCGCACCTGCTGCACAATGTTGATGCGGCCGGTGGAGCTGCCAAAGCCGCCCACCTCGCCCCGCTCCTCGTCGTACCCCCTGCAGGTGACGATGCGGCGGGCAGCAATGAAGTTCAGAGGCAGGCTGCAGGGCGGCGCTTGCAAGAATCAGGTGTAAAGGGTGGACAGCAGCAGGGGACGGCGAGACGCTCTGCACAGAACCGTCCCATGCCACTCCAGCCCCATGCACCCAGAATGCAACGCCACGCTGTGACCACAGTGCAGGCCACCGCAGCAACACATCACAGGCTCCAGAAACCATTGCTTGCCCCCCCCGGTCCCACGCACCGCCCGTCTGTCTCCGTCTCCTCCAGCGGCAGCTGCACCTCGGCGCGCATGAGGTAGTTCTGCTCGCCCTCGCTCGTGTGCGTGCCCAGGATGAGCTGCTGCTTGGAGTAGCCCGCATCCGTCTTCTCCTCCTTCAGCTGCAGAGGGGGGAGCGGGGCAAACGCAGGCGGTGGGCGGTTGGAGGAGGGGGGGCGCGGAGCGGGGGCTCGTACTCAGCAGGTCAGCCAGCCAGAAGCCGATGGAAAACACACGAGGAAGCAGGAGAGGCAGCGTTGCGAACAGCGATGCAAAGCAGCGGTGGCGGTGAGGCAGGTGCAGGCCCACAGCAGATGCTGCTCACCGGCAGCCACTGCACCGTCAGGCTGGGCCACTCCAGCGCATGGGTGATGACCAGGTCTGCGGCAAGCGGAACACAGGCAACAGTCACAGCTGCTGCTGTCTGCAGCAAGCGGGACAAAAGCAATGATAACAGCCTGCACAGACTGCGGCAGCACCGCCAGCAAGGCCGAAAGCGGCAATGGCCGCTTGTGACACTGTGCTGGCATGCTGTGAAGCGCCAGCTGCCTGCCAGAAATTCAGCAATCCATCCCACATGCCGCTCACCATACTGCAAGCAGAGGGATGGGGACGCAAGGCTGGTGGTCAGCAACGAGCGGCCAGGTAGTGTGGCACCAGGCTTGCACAGCGGAGCAGCGGTCACAACAAGTTCCGCACACGGCGGCTGCAAGGGCAGTCCCACTGTTTGCTGCTGCACTGACCAGGAATGGCGAGTTCTTCTTCCACAGCTTGTACTCCTCATTCACCAGGCTGCAAGGGGGCGGAGCAGAGGAAGTGAGCCACAGGCTTGCGGCGGCAGTGGTGGCGAGCAGTTGTGGCTGCCCAACACACAGGCAGCCTGTGAACACCGGCGGCTGCCTGGGCTGCTGCAACTGGCGACGATCTGCTGCTGTGCAGGCGGCAGGGAGGGTTGCCGCTGCCGAACGAGCGCCGGCAGCGTGCCGCCCACCCGACGCCGCGGGAGCGGGCCAGTGAGGCGGCCCAGGGCCCTGCCGCCCGGCCCTGGAGCGCAGGCTGTGCATAGATGCTGCCGTGCACAGCCAGAATGCGGGCCGGGCTGCCCCAGGACAGGGCAGAGCGCTTGATGGCGCTCGCTGGAGGGCTCTCTGCACGCACCGCTCCTCGGTCTCATCTGGGTACTCCTCCATGTCTCCCGCGCCACCACGGCCCATTCAACGCTGGGGCCGCCAGCTGCTGTTCAAGCCGTGAACGAGCACGGGCTGCAGCTGCTTCCAGGCCGTCCCAAACTGGTCTGCACTGATCCCCGAGCGCGATCTGATCGCCTGCAAGCGCCTGGGGCACTTGCGCTGCACGAGGCCGATGTGGCAGACCGCGCACAGCAGCCCGCCAAAAGGAGGCCCCACAGGGGCCCAACCTAAGCTGCTGCGCATTGCACTCTGCTACCAAACCCTGGTGTTGCGCGCAGAGCACGTGGCTCGGCCCCCAGGCGCGCCTACAAGTGGCTTACTCCCCACACCTCACTGCGCGGCCCAGCGGCCCGCCAGCAGCAGCCATGGGCAACCGTGCAAGCAGGGAAGCGGGCGCAGGCGACGGGTCGAGCGGCGCCGCCGGTCTGCCGGCGGCGGCGGCGGCTGGCGGCGCCCCACACCCGGGCGCCGCCGTGGGCCAGGCACCGCCGCCCGAGTGCCCCGCCTCGCCGCAGTTCCGAGGCCAGGTGTACAAGAACCCGGCGGTGTACAACGTGTACAACCAGCGCATCAACGACCCTGCGGCAGCGGCGGCAGCCAGCCCGCTGTCGGGGCTGCCGGGGCAGGATGTGCTGGACCCCAAGAACAACATGCCGCTGGAGCCCAACCAGCAGCCCTGCCCAGGCCAGAAGCGGCTGCTGTCCACAGACCGGCAGGCCAGCAACATCCCCAAGGGCGGCACCGAGTCTACGTGGGTGTACCCCTCGCCACAAATGTTCTTCAATGGTGCGTGGGTGGGCTTTCGACTTGCTAGCGTTGTTGCGAGAGCTGCGGCTGCCTGCGCTGGGAATGAGCTGTAGTAGGCCATTGGCTGTGCCGGAATGGCGGTGTGCGCGAGGATTGAACCTGGCATTCGGCTCTTGCATGTCGAGCGAACACCACAAGCTGCGGCATGCTGTGACATGTGAAGCATGTTTGCTGCGCTTGCGTGGCTTGCTGCATCGCAGCTGGCACATTTGCACCCGCTTCCTGCTGCCACATGGTCTGCCTCTCACCTTCACGGCCACTCACGTGCCTGCCTGCCTTGCACCTCTCCTTCTTGCAGCCCTGAAGCGCAAGGGCAAGGGCAGCGACGTGAGCGAGGAGGACATGGACGCAGTGGTGTTCACGCACAACACGATGAATGAAATCACGTGGCAGCAGGTACGGCGCACTGTGATGCACTCTGCTGCCCCTGCCCTGATGGCCAGTGATGCATTGCTCTGCGAGGCGCTTCACTGCTGCGCATGGCCGATGCAAGCGTTGCCGCCGTACTTTTGGGGTTGCTGTCGGCCTTGCATGGGATGGCCGCCTTGTCACCTGGCAGAACCGCCCTGTGTCCTCACCCTTTCCCTACCGCGCCGCCCACCCTGGCACAACAGGTGGCGCGCTGGGAGTCGCTGCACTACAACGAGTGCGGGCAGCCAACGCTGCTGCGCTTCCGCGGCAGGCCCGACGAGCTGTCACCGCTGGCACGCCTCAGCTCCTGGCTGGGCGGCCCGCTGCCCTTTGACCGCCACGACTGGTGAGGGGGCAGCGTGCGCTGGGGTGTCGGTTCCTACTAGCACCATTGCTTGTGGTTGCATGCTCGCTGGGCACTCGAGCCAAACCTGCCTGCTGCTGTCCATCCACCCACCGCTGCCGCAGGTACGTGGACCGCTGCGGCCACGAGGTGCGCTACGTGATTGACTTTTACTTTGACGACGACAAAGCGGGTGAGGGCGGCATGGGCTGGGATGGATTTGACTATGGGCTGGGCGCGGTTGCGCCACTGATGAAGAGGTTCGTAGGCGAAGGAGCAGAGAACACATTTGTAATAGATCTGCAAATTCACTGCTTGCTGTCCCTCTGGCCAACCCCACACCCCACACCCCACCGCCGTCTCACCCAGGCTCTCCCGAGGCCTTTGACATCCGCGTGCGGCCTGCCCTCGACTCGCCGGGCGCCGCGCTCGACCGCATCAAAATGGTGAGAGGGCCGTGCGGTACAGTGTAGTTGCTGCTCCTCCTTTATAAAAGGTATCAGAAACTGAGGCTGTTGCGACTTTGAATACATTGCTGTTGCCTCGTCTCTCAATCGGCAGTGGCGCCCACTGCAACGTGCACACAGCGCGCCCTCTCAACCATGCCTTCGCCCATTTATGCGCTGCAGTGGATCTACGAGAACTTTGCTGAGCACGGCCTGCCCTGCCCCGTGACCGGCCATCCCCCCTCACTGGGCAAGGGCGGCAGCGGCCTGCAGCACGGCAGCGCGGCAGCAGCAGCAGCGGCGGGCCAGCAGTCGTGACGTCGGCGCTGCGGGGGCGCAGCTGACTGGTTGCCTGCCCTATTTTCATGTGTCTTCCTATCGTCCTCAGCCCAGGATCCATTTGCTCTTTTCCCTCTGTCTGCTGTTGCTGCTCAAATGTACCCTTACAATTGCCTGCTTGCTGACCTTGGAATGAATATTGAGACACGAAAATGGCGGTCCAGCAGGCAGGCAGGCATGTGAGGCGAGCAGGGGTGCTGGTTCAATGTGTGCGTTTGAGTGGGGTGTGTCAGACAAAGGGAGAGAACATGCAATGAAAGAGTGAGCAAAACTGGGGCCGAGTTGAGGCTCGTGCCCCTCCCGGAATGGTGTACAGGCAGGCAGGGCAGGCAACAGAAGCAGAGAGGACACACAGAGGGGAGGGGGGAGCGCCGCGCAGCTGCGCAGGCGCTCGCAAATATGTTGCACAACAGTCGCTAGTGTACAGGGCCTGCCGGCAGCAAGCCCGCCAGGCAGGTTGGCACCCAGCCGTCACCCGGCCAGCGGCCGACAGGCGCAGTCAAAGCACAGGCTCAGTCAAACAGGTGGCCCCAGGCGGCGGGCGCTGCTTCCTCTTCTTCATAGCGCCACCGCCCGCCCGCCACGCCTGCAGGGGCGCTCCCCCGCCGCGGAGACGCCTCCTCAGGCTCCCACTCATCGTCAGCACTTGCCATGGGCAGCGGCGGCGCGCTGACGGCTGGCGGCGGGTCGTGCACAGCGTGTGGGTGCAGCCCCAGCTCGCTGCCTGCCTGCCGCAGGAACTGCGGCCCCGTCACCTCCCCGGCATGGTCCAGCAGAGCGTCCAAAGCAGCGTACAGCGCGGCGGCGGCGGGCGGAGCAGGCACCGCGCCCGACAGCAGCAGCTGGCGCGCCGACACCTTGCGGCCGTAGAAAGCCTGCAGTTAGCGAAGGGGTGCAGTGGGAGCTGCCTGGTCAGCATCATGCCATGCAAACGGCACTTCCACTCAGCTGAAATATCTACAATGCCAGCTGCTTTGAACAGTAGCGCGCTTGTCCCAACCACCCAGTCAGCCAGCCAGCGGCCCCAGCCGGCTTGCCTGGTTGACGGCGTCGCGTGTGGACAGCACCGTGCCCTCCAGGGACAGCCCAGCGTACAGGCCTCGCGTAGCAGAGTAAGAGTAGATCATGGCTCCGCCGTTCACAGCCGCCATTGCGCGGGCCGCAGCGGCGCGGCCCACCTGCAAGCAAGTGGGAAGAGGGGAGGGCGGGATAAGAGACTACGGGACTGTTGCTTGCCCTGACATTCAGCTGCCTGCTCGAACCCAGCAAAACTAGCCTAAGCGCCACATGCTGCTAACACTGTCCCGCAAGGGCTCACCGGCCCTGCCGCGATGGACAGCGCGCCGCCCACCCCCAGCTGGCTGGAGCAGAAGGCCTTGAGGGCCGACTCGGTGCGCAGGACCAGCACCTGGGTCCATGGGTGGGAAGAAGCAGGATGGACCGGTGAGCACAGCAAGGGGCGGCTGGCTTGCAGTTGGAGGGAGGGATGCATGCTGCCGCCGCAGTGCCGGCCTAAGCCTGAGCCCATCGTCAAGAGCAGTGCCGGCTGGAGCAGTCTGCGAGTTCCACAGTGTATCCACTCCCCCGTCCCCCCTCACCAGGTCCTGAACCTCCAGGCCAATCTGCCAACCAATGCTGCTGGCCAGGCTGAGCAGGGCGGAGGGCGCTGACCAGCCGCCCTCGGCGGTGCGCGCCACCACCAGCCCGCTGCCCACGCTGAGGCTCCACCCCGCGCCCACGCGCGCCACAGACAGCACCGCCAGCCCCGCCGCGCCGCGCAGGATGGCGGGCGGGATGGTGCGCTCGGGAGGCAGCGAGCCCACTGCGGGGGGCAGACAGTGGGCGGGGTGTGTGAGAGGCTTGGCCGCCCAGTGTTGTGTTGGAAGGCCATGCAAGCCTGCATGTAAACTGCTGTCCGGGGAGACAAACACCTGCGTCCTGGCACCATGCCAGCCTATCCCCACCTGTCTTGGTGTAGCTCCTCAGGATGTTGGTGGCCTTGTAAATCTCCGTCTCCATGCTGCTCGACAGCGGCGGGCTGTGGGGCAGGGCAGTAGTGGGGGCTGTGTTGGTAACTGGGAAAGTAAAATGCATCTGCAAAAGGGCTGCAGAGCCAGGAACGCACGCATCTCTACAGAGGCCTGACAGCGGCCAGTCTGCAGGCTGGGACCTCGCAGGGCCCTGGCCAGCTCACTTGAGCAGTGCACGTGGGGCACTCCAGTCGGTGACGTCATGCACGGGCAGGCGCACTGCGGGCGCAATGCTGCCCGCCAGCAGCGGCTGGATGGGCAGCAGCAGCTCGCGGCAGGCCATGCACACGCGCTGCGGCTCCGCCTGCTGGAACTTGGGCGGCAGCAGCATGCGCTCTGCAGGCAGGGAGGGGCGGCAGTGGGTTTTGTGCGCAGCAGGGCTGGGTGTGGCAGGGTGCAGGACAGATGCTTTGTGAACGGAGGATCTTTGCTGCTCATCTTAGCCCGTCAACTGGGCTGTCTGCTCACCCCCATGCCCAGCGCAGCAGGGCTCCCGGCTCACCTGAGCAGCAGGCGCCACAGAACAGGAGGCCGCACGCGCGGCAGTGGTGCCGCGGCCGCAGCAGGAAGGAGAAGGGCTTGCGGCAGCCGGGCGCCCTGCACGCAGCGGTTGAAAGCAAAGCAAACATGGTTGTGCATGCCGCAGCCAGGCATGCAAGAAGGCACGGCAGGCCTTCCTCACATCATGCAGTGACCAAACCGAACCTGCATGCGATGGCTGCAACGCCCCATTCCTCGCCACCACCCCTGTTAAACTCTGCTTACCGGCAGGCTGCTGAGCTGGAGTCTGGCTCCCAGGGCTGAGGGTCCAGGTCCATGGCCGACCCCACACCCTCCAGCACGTCCACCACGCCCGTGCGCAGCGGCGGCGCGGAGGCGGCACTGCCGGCGCCCTTGCGGGGGGAGCTCGAGGGCTCGCCGCGTGGGGCCGCGGAGGTGACGCCCAGCCAGCCGTCTTCACCCTCCACAACCGTGAGCGCCTGTGGAGAGCGCACGTGAATGACATGCAGGGCATCAGATGGGCAACAACCGTCAGCGGCAGCGGGCGACACTGACTGCAGCTTCTTGTTGCAGGCAATGAACTAGCGAGCAAATGCACCAACGCACCTGTGCCAGCCGCAGCATCTCCTTCAGGTCGTAGTTGACACTCAGCGGCATGTCCGGCGGGAATTCGGCGCGGCAGAGTGGGCACTGCGGGCTGCGCTGCTGCAAGTAGACCATGCAGGACACGCAGCCATTGTGCCCGCACGGCAGAGTGGTTGGGCCGCCATACGTGCCCAGCCCCTCGGTGCTGCAGGGGTGGTGGATTGTTGTGCGTGTAATAAGCGCCGCTCGGCAGCCTTAATTGCAGAAGTAGCTGTGCCAACACAACACTCTGTCAGCTCACCACAGCGGGCACTGGGGCAGGCTGCTGCGCCTGCAAGCAAAAGGATGCAGTGGAGCAGGAGGTGAAGGGCAGCAGCAGCGGCAGGCGCCGTCGCCGAGGCGGTCGACGGCAGCTGCAGCTTTCGGCGCCCACAATCCCGGATGCTGTCGCAGCCTAGAGCTCTCACAACCTGCCCGGCGCTGCTGCAGCGCTCTGCGGGCGCAAACACGGCGCCAGGGCTCTGCGAGGCTGGCTTACCCTGCCATAGCTCTCCCTTTAGGCGCCTCGGCACATCCCGCTTTTCCGCGTGGTGCTGCAAGGCTGCACTGCAGCCTGCAGGGCCGAGGAGACTAGGCTTGCGACATGGCGCAGCACGGCGCGGCAGGCACCCTCCCCATGCCACGCCCCCGATGATCAGGGCGCTTCCCAGCACACACAAACCGATCTGTGAGCTTCGTGATCACCGTCTGCAGCTCCCCCAGCAGCCCGGCTTCCCCCACGCGCCGGGCACGGCTTCTCGCGGCCCTTGCGCACCCCCGATGACGAGCAGGGGGTGCCTGGCGGCGCTGTCGGCGCTGCTGCTGATCGGGGCGGCCTGTGCGCTCGAGGGGCAGGTACAGTAGGCGGGCGGCGGCAGCGGGCGGGGACGGCGGCAGCAGCCAGCTTCGACTGCCTCCTGCTGTGCAGCTTGTGGATTAGATCAAAGTGCAACTGAAGCAGCGGGACTCAAGAATGCCTCCCTGCCCCTGCTGGCCGCAGTACATTGAGGACACGGATCGCTTCCCGGGGTGGCGCGGCGAGCTGCCGCGCATGGAGGTGGGGGTGGGCGACACCGTGGGCTTTGGAGAGCTGGGCCAGGTGCGGCTCACATGTGATTTGCCATGTTGGTGCTGCTGCAAGCATGCTGCTGGTGTTGCGCTTATGAGCATGGCCTGTTTCTGCAGAAGCGCATTTTGCCATCAGTGCTGAGTGGCCATGCACGCTGGCTGCCACTTTTGCCTGGTGCCCGGCTGCCCAGCAACCTTGCCCGCATGCTGCCATGATGCTACATGAAATGTCCTACTTTCCTGGGCTGCTGAGCATGCTGCCTGACGAGCCTGCCACATTCTGCACGGTCTGCCCCCGGCAGGAGCTGTGGCGGGGGCGGGTGGAGCAGGTGTCGTGGAGCCCCCGCGCCTTTGTGTACCACAATTTCCTCACCGATGAGGAGTGCGAGGTGCGGGGGATGTGGAAGGCAGGATGCTGGGGGGTGCAGGGGCACATGGCGGCTGGGCTGGGCAGGCTTGGGCTGCACAGGAGCAGCTGAGAGCCTCCCAGTGACATGACCCCTCTCCTTCGCCTGTTCCGTGCCACAGCACCTGAAGAACCTGGCCCGCTCCCGGCTGGTCAAGTCGACCGTGGTGGACAACCAGAGCGGCAAGAGCGTGGACAGCAGGGTGCGCTGGGCAGGGCATGGGGAGGCATGGGCTAGATTCTGTGAACGGCGGCCCAGCAAGCTGCTCCAGCTGTGCTGCTA
>VFQO010011288.1_pt1 | contig 30882 bp, 29 predicted proteins | sample 3512331 | NCBI WGS metagenome assembly VFQO01 (sample SAMN10412371, study PRJNA504923) | tailings metagenome | isolation source: Replicate 3 from Balatoc abandoned mine | place: Philippines: Itogon, Benguet | collected 2017-08-28 | reverse complement strand
CTGGTGAAGTTGACGACGCCGCCGAGCGCGCCCGAACCGTAGAGCGTCGACGATGCCGGCCCACGAAGCACCTCGACGCGCTTGTAGAGCTCGGGATCGGAGAAGAACGAGCCCATGCGGTACTGCTCGTAGAACTTCGGCGCGCCATCGACATTGATGATGATCTTGTTGGCGTCGCCCGAGCTGGTGGGGCTGTCAGAACTGCCGATGCCGCGGATATTGAAGGTTTCGCCGAACACACGTTCGGAACCGATCATGGTGATGCCAGGCATGTCGTCGAAGATTTCGCCGACCGAGTTTGCCTGCTGCCGATCGATGTCTTCCTGCTCGACCACGGTAACCGACTGCGGCGTGTCGATGGCGATTTTCGCCTTACCGGAACCGATCACCAGGCGCTCGAGGAGCGTCACATACTTTGTGTTGGTGTTCTGCGTCTGCTGCGCCTGGACCGCCCCCGCGGCCAGAACTCCGAGTGCCACGCCACCAAGCAGCGCGGCGGCATAGCGTGCCATGTGCCCCATTCTATTCTCCAAACCAACGTGACGCCTGATGGGGGCGTCTGAACCCCGAAAATGCTGGCTTGCTAACGCTGGCTGGCACACTTGGCGTGGGGGATGATCATTAAGGTGACTCCCGCACTCCACTATTGATTGAGTTATAAATCCTGATAGAGAGTGTCAACAAATTGTTGCGGTGGGGGCCGCGGCGGACAAGGTCCGCACGGCGCCGCGACAAAAATGACACAGTGCCAGGAGAGACGCGCTTTGGGAGAGATCCGAACCATTGCACCCGAGGAAATTCGGCGGCTGCGGGGGCAGCATCCGGAAATGCGGGAGCGCGACTTCGCGCGCATCCAGAAGATTTCCGAAGCCCAGCTGGTCGCCGCCTATGTGGGTGACAGCGTGGTGCGGCTGCGGGCCGACGTCGAGACGTTCCTCGACGGCGCGCCGAGCCTGGGCGAAGTGCTGGCGCTGACGCGCAACGAAAGCGCCGTGCACGAGAAGATCGGGCCGTTCGAGAACGCCAAGTACAATCCGCATGCCTCGATCGTCCTCGGCGACGAGATCGACCTGCGGATCTTCCCGGGCAAGTGGACCTCTGCCTTCGCGGTGGAAAAGACCGACAAGGACGGGGCGATCAAGCGCAGCCTGCAGTTTTTCGATGCGGCCGGCGACGCGGTGCACAAGGTGCATCTGCGCGATGCCTCCAATGTCGAAGCCTATCATGCACTGGTCGAGCGGCTGCGCGCCGACGAGCAGTCGCAGGTGGTCGAGGTCCGCGAGATCGACGACAGCGAAACGCGCGCCGACAAGCCGGTGGCACCGCCGGCCGAACTCCGCGCCGAATGGGAGAAGATGACCGACACGCATCAGTTCTTCCCGATGCTCAAGCGACTCAACTACTCGCGCCACCAGGCGGTCACGACGATCGACGGCGACTTCGCCTGGCCGCTGGAGCTGGATGCGACGCGCGCCCTGCTCGACGGGGCCAAGGGCACCGGACTGCCGATCATGGCGTTCATCGGCAATCGCGGCTGCATCCAGATTCATTCCGGGCCGATCGAAAAGGTCGAGCCGATGGGGCCGTGGATCAACATCCTCGACGAGACCTTCCACATGCACCTGCGGCTCGACCACATCACCGAGGTATGGGCGGTGCGCAAGCCGACCAGCGACGGGCACGTGACCTCGCTCGAGGCGTTCGGCGCCGACAACACGCTGATCATCCAGTTCTTCGGGCAGCGGCAGGAAGGCACCGACGAGCGCGCCGGCTGGCGATCGCTGGTCGAGGGCCTGCCGCGCCTCAACCGCTCCAACGCCGCATAGGACCATCATGCGCTTGCTCCGTACGTCTCTGCTTGCCCTCGCCGCCGTTGCCGGACTGGCGTTCCCTGCCCTGGCGCAGGATGAGGTGAAGCCCTTCGCCGACCCGTCGCGTCTCGTGGCCATCGGCGGTTCGCTGCTCGAAATCGTCTACGCGCTGGACGAGCAGGACAAGCTGGTTGCCCGCGACACCACCGGCATCTACCCGCCGGAAGCGGCGTCGCTTCCCGATGTGGGCTACATGCGCGCGCTCTCGCCAGAGGGCGTGCTTGCCGTGAACCCCTCGGCCCTGCTCGTGGTCGAGGGGAGCGGCCCGCCGGAGACGCTGGACGTGCTGGCCAAGGGCTCGGTGCCCTATGTGACCGTGCCGGACGACTTCAGCCATGCCGGCGTGCTGACCAAGGTGCGCACCGTCGGCAAGGCGCTGGGCGTAGAAGACAAGGCCGAGGCGCTGGCCACGGAACTCGACCAGCAGATGCAGGCCGCGGAAGCCGCCACCAAGGACATCCCCGAGGCCGAGCGGCAGAAGGTGCTGTTCGTGATCTCGGTGCAGGAAGGCAAGATCCGCGCCGCCGGCACGGATACGGCCGCGAACGGCATCATCGTGCTGGGCGGCGGCGTCAATCCGCTGGCCGAGATGCACGGCTACCAGACGCTGAGCGACGAGGCGATCCTCACCGCCAATCCGGACGTGGTTCTCTACATGAACAACACCGGCGCGACCGACTTCGTCGACAAGCTCAAGGCCAATGCGGCACTGGCGGCGACGCCGGCCGTGGTCAACGACCGCATCCTGCAGATAGACGGCGCCTTCCTGCTCGGCTTCGGCCCGCGCACGCCGGCGGCGATCCTCGAGCTGGCCGGCCAGCTCTACGGCGACAAGGTCAAGCCGCTCTGATGTTGCAGCGTCTCTCAATCGCCAGTGCGGCATCGCTGGAGGGAGACCGGACCGGCCTGGCGCGGATCGCGCTGGGCGGACTGGTGCTGCTGCTGCTCGCCGCGATGGCGCTGAGCCTGCTGACCGGTGCGTCGAACGCATCGCTGGGCCGGCTGATCGCCGCGTGGTTCAGCGGCGCGAGCGACGATCCGCTGCTGGTGCGCGACCGACTGGTCTATTTCGACATCCGGTTGCCGCGCATGCTGCTGGGCATCCTGATCGGCGCGGGTCTCGCGGTTTCGGGCGTGGTGATGCAGGGGCTGTTCCGCAACCCGCTGGCCGACCCCGGCCTCGTGGGTGTGTCCGCCGGCGCGGGGCTGGGCGCCGTGGCGGTGATCGTGCTCGGCGGCACCATGCTGGCGCCGATTATGGCGCTGTTCGGCATCTACGGCCTGCAGGTCTTCGCCTTTGTCGGCGGCCTCGCGACGACTCTCATTCTGTATCGCGTGGCCACCCGCGGCGGGCAGACGCAGGTGGCGACCATGCTGCTGGCGGGCATCGCCATCGCGGCGCTGGCGAGCGCGCTGATGGGGGTGCTCATCTATATCGCGAGCGATACGCAGCTGCGTGACTTCACCTTCTGGAGCCTCGGCTCGCTGGCCGGTTCGAACTGGCAGAAGGTGCTGGCTTCGGGACCGATCATCGTGATCGCCCTCGCCTGTTGCGGGCTGCTGGCGCGCGGGCTCAACGCGCTGACCATGGGCGAAGCCACCGCGAACCATCTCGGTGTGCCGGTGCAGCGGCTCAAGCGCATCGCCATCGTGGCGGTGGCGGCGGCGACCGGCGCATCGGTGGCGGTGAGCGGCGGCATCGGCTTTGTCGGCATCGTGGTGCCGCATCTGTTGCGGCTCGTCATCGGGCCGGACCACAAATACCTGCTGCCGGCATCGGCACTGCTGGGCGCCGCGTTCCTGCTGGTGGCGGATGCCGTGTCGCGGACCATCGTGGCGCCGGCTGAACTGCCGATCGGCATCGTGACCGCGGCGGTGGGCGGCCCCTTCTTCCTCTGGATCCTGCTGCGCAAGCGCGGGCAACTGGTGTGGTGACGGCAATGCTGGAAGCACGCAATCTCTCCGTTACGATCGAACGCCGGCCCATCGTCGACCGGGTGGATTTTTCCGCCAAGGCCGGCGAGGTGACGGCGATCGTCGGACCGAACGGCTCGGGCAAATCGACCTTCCTCAAGGCGCTGTGCCGGGACCTCGCCTATACCGGCGCGGTGTTCCTCAACGGGCGCAACCTCGAAGATCTCAAGGCCTATGAAGTGGCGGCGATGCGGGCGGTGCTGCCGCAGGCATCGGTGCTCACCTTCCCGTTCACGGTGCACGAAGTGGTGCGCATGGGGCTGACCACCGGCGTCAGCGGGCTCGACCAGCGCGGCGAGGCGATGCTGCCGGCGGAAGCGCTGAAGCGCGTCGACCTCGACGGGTTCGGCGGGCGGATGTACCAGTCGCTGTCGGGCGGCGAGCAGCAGCGCGTGCAGCTGGCGCGGGTGCTGTGCCAGGTGTGGCAGCCGATGCTCGACGGACAGCCGCGGTTCCTGCTGCTCGACGAGCCGGTCTCGAGCCTCGACATCAAGCACCAGCTGCTGATCATGGACATTGCCCGCGACTTCGCCCGGCAGGGCGGCGGCGTGGTGGCGATCCTGCACGACCTCAACCTCGCGGCGCTCTATGCCGACAAGGTGATGGCGCTGCGCAAGGGCCGATCGGCAACCTTCGGTGCGCCCGCCGATGTGCTCGACCGGGCGCTGGTGCGCGACGTGTTCGACTGCGACCTCGACGCCATCGAGCGGCCATCGGGCGGACGGCTGTTCGCGCCGCCGGCGCCGGGACTGGCGGTGCCGGCATGAGCGACGCCGTGGAACGCGATCCGCGCGAGCCCGAAGAGCGGGCGCCGGAGACGAACGAGCCGGTCGATCTCGACACGCGCGAGCTGTTTGCGGGCCGGAGCGAAATCCGGATCGCCCATGACAACGCTGTCTACCGGTTGCGCATCACGCGTGCCGGCAAACTCATTCTCAACAAGTAGGTTTCCGATGCTCAGAACCCTCGTTGCCGCGCTTGCCGTCGCGGCCGTTTCGACGCTGCCGGTCGTGGCACAGGAGACGGCCGCCGCGCCGTCACTGGCGCTGGAACTCAATGCGCTGCAGCCATCCGATGCCGGCTGCCGGGTCACCTTCCTCGCCACCAACGGGCTGGCCGGGCAGATCGACAAGGCAACCTTCGAAGTGGCGCTGTTCGGCACCGGCGGCGGGATCGACCGGCTGGTGTCGCTCGACTTCAAGGCGCTGGCCAAGGGCAAGACCAAGGTGCTGCAGTTCGAACTGTCGGGCCTGCGGTGCGACGCGGTGAGCCGCGTGCTGGTCAATGACGTCACGGCCTGCGAGGGCGAGGGGATTGCGGCGGGCGACTGCCTCGCCAATCTCACCACCTCGACCCGGGCCAAGGCCGAGTTCGGGATTTGACGATGGAGAACGAGACCGTCATCGATCCGGCCGTGATCGCGCCGCCTGCGGCGCCGGTGGTCGAGGCCGCGCACAGTATCGACATGTCGCCGTTCGCGCTGTTCATGCAGGCGGACTGGGTGGTGAAGTCGGTGATGGTGGGGCTGGTGCTGGCCTCGATCATCTGCTGGGCGATCATCTTCTCCAAGCTCGCGGCCTATGCGCGGGCGCGAATCGAGATGCGGCGGTTCGAAAAGGCGTTCGCGCAGGGCGAGCCGCTGGGCACGCTGCACGAGCGGCTGAAGCAGCAGCGCCGAAGCTCGGGACTGACGGCGCTGTTCATCGCCGCCATGGACGAGTGGAACGGCAGCCATGCGGCCAATGCGTCGAACCCGGCCGGGCTGCAGGCGCGGCTGCGACTGGTGCTCGATGGCGCCATCGCCGAGGAGAGCGACAAGCTCGAGCAGTCCCTGCCCTTCCTCGCCACAGTGGGCAGCGCGGCGCCGTTCATCGGCCTTTTCGGCACGGTGTGGGGCATCATGAATTCGTTCACCGCGATCGCGGCGAGCAAGGACACCAGCCTGGCGGTAGTGGCGCCGGGCATTGCCGAGGCACTGTTCGCGACAGCCATCGGGTTGCTCGCGGCCATCCCGGCGGTGATCGCCTACAACAAGCTTTCGATCGACGCGGGCAAGCTGCTCGGGCGGCTCGAGGCGTTCGCCGACAAGCTGGCGGTGCTGCTGTCGCGGCAGGCCGACGCCAAGGCGGCAAGCTGATGGCGATGGCATTGGGCGGCGGCGGGGCGAAGCGCGGCAAGCGCGGGCTGCGCCGCGGCGGATTGATGAGCGACATCAATGTGACGCCGATGGTGGACGTAATGCTGGTGCTGCTGATCATCTTCATGGTGGCGGCGCCGCTCCTGACCTCGGGCGTGCCGATCGAGCTGCCGCAGACGACCGCCAAGGCGATGACCATCGAGTCGAAGCCGATCACCGTGACAGTGCGGCCGGACGGGACGATGTTCCTGGGCGAAGACCAGATCGACCCGACGACGCTGCTGGCCGCGGTCAATGCGGCGGCAGGCGGCGATCTCGAACAGCGGCTCTACATCCGCGGCGACGCGACGGCCGACTACGGGCTCATCATGGACGTGATGGGGACGCTGTCGGGCGCGGGCTACGCCCGTATCGGGCTGATCACCGAGCAGAAGAAGACGCCCTGATGCGCTATGCGCTGCCGGTATCGACGCTGATCCACGTCGCGCTGATCGGCGGTGCGTGGGTGATGCTGAACTGGACACCGGCGCCGGACGAGACCGGCGTGGAGTCCGTGTCGGTCGATATCGTCAGCCTCGAAGAGTTCACCAGCACCGAGGCGAGCACGGTGCAGAGCTCGGCGACGGAGAACCTGGTGGCGGCGGGAGCCGAGGCGGTCGAGCAGACCGAACCGGTGGAGCCGGTCGAGGTCGCCGAGGTCGAGCCGGTGGAAGAGACGCCGACCGAGACCGCCGAGGTGAAGCCGCTCGAACAGGTCGAGCCGGAAGAGACGGCGACGGCGGAGCCGGTGCAGGTGGCGGAAGCCACGCCGCAGCCGCCGGTGGTGGTCGACAGCGAAGAGACATCGTCCCTCGCGGTGTTGTCGGCTGCGCCCATTCCCAATGCGACGCCTGTCGAGGGGCTGGTGCCGCTGACCGTGACGCCGAGCGCCGCCGTGGTTGCGTCGGTGGCCCCGGAAAAGCCGGAGCCGATGGAGCTGGCGGCAATTCAGCCGATGACGCCGACAGCGACTGTCGAACCCGAGACGCTCGAGCCGGTCGAAGAGGGTCCGGCGGCGCCGACACCCCTGCCCCGCCCGAAATTCATCGAGGAGAAGAAGGCTGAGGAGAAACCCGAACCCAAGCCGCAGCCAAAGGCCGAGCCGAAGCCGACCAAGAAGGAGGCGGTAAAGGAAAAGCCAAAGGAGACGCCGCAGAAGCCGGCGTCGAATGCGGGCAGCGGCGGCCAGTCGAACGCCAACGTGGCGGCCTCCGCCGCATCCGGCGGCAAGGGCGCGAGCGACGCGTCGGGCAATGCCGCTGTCAGCAAATATCCCGGACTGGTGCAGCGGGCGCTGCGGCGGGCCTTGCGGGAACCCAAGGGCGCCGGCAGTGCGCGCGGCGAGGTGCACGTGACGTTCGTGGTTTCGTCGTCGGGTTCGGCGTCGGGGATTTCGGTGACGCGCTCGTCCGGTCACCCGGTGCTGGACAAGGAAGCGGTGGCGACGGTCAAGCGGGCGAAGTTCCCGCCGATCCCGGCCGATGCCGGCCGCAACAGCTGGACCTTCACCATGCCGCTGGCGTTCACGCGTTAGCGGGAACGATGCCGGCGGCGCTGAGCTTGATCGACCGGTAGCGCGTCTCCGGGTCGGTCTGGCCCATCTTGAGCGCTTCGGGGAACTCGAAAGTCACGTCGTAGGTGCCGGCGCCGGCGACCGGCAGGTTCAGCGGCACGTCGAAGGTTCTCGGGCCATCGGCATTGACCACCACTTCGCCGACCGGTTCGCCATCGAGCAGGACATCGATGCGCTGCTTCACGCGACGCCCGTCCTTTTCGACGGCAACTACCTCGACGCGAAGCACCGGGTTACGGACGGCATCCGTCACCGCAAAGCGCAGCCGGGCACTGGTGCCGACAGCGTGAGTGCCGTCGCCGGCAGGGCCTTCCCAGCCGCAGACCTTGATCGGCTTGGCGGCATCGCCGCCATCGGGCAGGAACGAGACCATGCCGCCCGCATATTGGCCGCTCACCGGCTGGTTGAGGCAGGTCGTGGTCTTGCTGATGTAGTAGGCGTCGTAGTCCGCCGGCACATCCGGATTGACCATGAGCCAGAGCGTGTAGAGCTCGAAGGCGCCGAACAGGGCAACCAGCGCGTAAGCGGCGAGGCGGAGCGAGCTAGACAAGGGTCAGCACCCAGTTCATCCAGGCCATGGTGGTGCCGTAACCGGCGGCGAGGAAGCCGACGAGGCTCACCAGGAAGAGCCAGCGGTTCTTCGCCAGCAGTTCGCTCAGCATCAGCGGCATCGGCGCGAGGCCGGCGACGAAGCGCAGCATCGAGGCCATGCCGGCAAAGAGCGGCAGCGTCAGCGCGATGACGGCGTAGATGGCCATATCGAAACGCCTGCGCAGGATCAGCGCGACGATCAAGCCATAGCCAACGAGCGTGGCGAGGGCGAGTTGCTGCGACGGAGTGGGTATCCAGGTGTCGGTCGGCATGCTGGTGAGCGCATTCCAGATGAAGACCACCGGGTTGCCCATCGGCCGGCCCCAGGCGCGCTGCACATGGCTGAAGGCCAGCGCGTCGCCGACGATCAGGTGCAGATAGAACATGTAAGCGAAGAGCCCGATCGGGGCGACCGCAAGCGCCAGCAGCCAATCGGGCTTGCGGAAGATGGCCTGGATGAAATCCTTCCAGGTGCCACCCGCCTCGCGATGGGCCCGCCACATCTCCCAGAGAATGGCGAAGACGATGAAGACGCCGACGATCCGCGTGGCCGACAGTAGCCCGGCCAGCACACCGGCGAGCAGGAACTGCCGCCGGCGCAGCGCGGCGAAGACGCAGACCGTCAGAAAGAGAAACAGCACCTCGGTGAAGAAGGTGGTGAAATACATCGAGAACGGGCCGGCGAGCAGGAACACCGAAAACAGGGTGTAGGCCCGAAGATCCCTGCCGAGCAGCGGCCAGGCGACGCGGGCGGAGGCGATGCAGAGCAGGATGGACAGTCCGGTCGCCGCGACGATGGTCTGCAGCCCAGTCAGCACCCGAAGCCCGCCAATCAGCATGGGATAGAGCGGGAAGAAGGCCCAGTTGCCGGCGTTCAGCATCTTGGGCGTGGGGAACGGATCGTAGCCGCTTTCGGCCAGGCGGACGTACCACTCGCAGTCCCAGCGGCACATGCTGGTGATGAAGCGGCCGACGGAATCGTCTTCAGCGAGGGTGGCGTAGCCCAGATAGCGGATCAGCAGACCAAGCAGCGCCGCGGCCAATGGAATGGCGACGAGGAGAGCCTGGATGGGAACGGTGCGGGTCGGCTGGACGGCGACTGCGTCGCTCATTTTTGATCCGGGGTGATGGCGAAGGACCATAACTTGCCCGCTGGCGGCGCGATCCATTCATAGAATGCATAGCACCCATGCGAGAACCTTCTCTGCCCAAGCGCGTTCGGATTTGCTGTTGGATATCAGAGCACTCCCCGCGCGTCCCTTGCATGTACCCTACCGCAGTTCCTCGGCTTCAGCGCCGCACGTTCATCAAGGCCGCGCTTGCGGCCGCTCTTCTCTCCAGCACCAGCTTTACCCATACGGCGTTCGCCCAAGCTGCCCCGTTCGACTTCGACGCGTTCACCGAACGCATGAAGGCGCGGGCCGCCGAACCGTTTGACGGGACCGTTCCGGAACTGCCGGAGGGTTTTGCGACGCTCGACTACGACAGCTACCGGAAGGTGCAGTTCGACCCCAGGCATGCCCGCTGGGCCGGGGCCGGGCTGGGCTACGAGGTGCATGCCTTCTCGATGGGCTGGCTGTTCAAGGAGCCGGTCAAGGTCTTCGAGGTCGCCAGCGGCGAAGCGCAGCCCTTCGACTTCTCGCTCGAAGACTTCAAGATCTTCGATGGCGTCATCGGTCCGAACAGCATAACCGAGCCTTTTCCGGGCGTTGCGGGCGTTCGCATCAACTATCCGTTGAACGAGCCCGGCAAGGTCGACGAACTGCTGTCGTTCCTCGGTGCGAGCTATTTCCGGGCTTTGGGCCGTGGCAACATCTACGGCCTCAGCGCGCGCGGGCTGCTGATCGACTCGTGGGTCGACGGCCCCGAGGAGTTCCCGCGCTTTTCCGAATTCTACCTGGAGCGTCCGACGGCCGGGGGGCCGCTGATCGCCTATGCGGCGCTGGAAGGTCCCAGCGTCACGGGCGCCTACCGGTTCGAGATCGTGCCGGCCAGCGACAAGGCGCAGGAAACCGTGATGAATGTCACGGCGCGCCTGTTTTTCCGCAAGGACATCAAGGAACTGGGGATCGCCCCGCTGACCTCGATGTTCCTTTTCGCCGAGGTCAACCGGGCCGGCTACGACGACTACCGGCCGCAGGTGCACGACAGCAACGGACTGCTGCTGGCCCGCGCCGATGGCGAGGTCTACTGGCGGGCGCTGAACAACACGCCAGCTCTGGGCAATTCGTACATGTGGGAGAACAGCCCCAAGGCGTTCGGTCTCTACCAGCGCGGGCGCGAGTTCGAGACATATCAGGACGCCGGCGCGCACTATGAGCGACGCCCGTCGCTGCGGGTCGAGCCGCAGGGCGAATGGGGCCAGGGCTCGGTGCGGCTCATCGAAATCCCGGCCAAGCTCGAAGCCGAAGACAATATCGTCGCCTTCTGGGTGCCGTCCGAGCCGGTGAAGGCCGGGGACGCGCGCGAGTTCAGCTACAAGCTGATCTGGGGCGACCTCAATCCAGATCCGAAGGACGAACTGGCGCATGTGGTGGAAACCCGCGGCGGCCAGGGCGGCTTCTCGGGCGTGGAAAACGACGCGGCGCTGCGCAAGTTCGTGGTCGACTTCCAGGGAGACGCGCTCGAAAAAGTCGCGGACCCAAATCGTCCCTTCGACGTTGTGGCGTCGGCGACGGGTGGTCGCGTGGTTTCGAGCACCATCCAGAAGGTCGAGGCCAACGGCGTCTGGCGGCTGGTGCTCGATGTGATGATCGAAAGCGAAACACCGGTGGAGCTCAAGGCCTATCTCGTGGGCGGCGGCAAGCGGGTGACTGAAACCTGGCTCTACCAGTGGAGAGGACAAGCATGAGGCATGACAGCCGGATTTCCGTTTCGAGTGCGCTCCCCGATGCGCCGCTGGCCATGCCCAAGCAGGTGCTGGAGCGCCATGCTCGCGTCTCCCTGTTCACCGCCCTGCGCGCCGTCTTCGCTGCTGCGCTGCCGCGGTTCTGATCGCGAGGCCGACATCTTGACCATCGGCGGCGTCTGAAATGCGACGCGCCTATATTCTCCGTACCATTGCGCTGGCTGTCTCGGCTTTCCTGAGCCTGGGCGGCGCGTGGATTTTTGCCTCGTTCATCGCCGCCGACGGGACGAGCCTGCTCGACTGGCTGCGGGTGGCGCTGTTCGGGCTGTCGGCTTTCTGGCTGGTCTGGGGCGGGCTGGCCGGCCTGATGGGCGTGTTCGTGCCGCGGCGAACGCTCGAGGCGGTCAATGGGGCGCCACGCGGCATGACGGCGATCCTGATCCCGGTCTACAACGAAGACCCGGCGACGACGTTCTCGCGCATTGCGGCGATGAACCGTTCGCTGGTGACGCTCGGCGTGGCGGACAAGTTCCACTTCGCGGTGCTGTCGGACTCCACCTCGATGGAAGTGGCGGCGCAGGAAGCGGCTTGGTTCGACCAATTGGTGCGGGAGTTCCACGGCGAGCCGCGCATCTTCTACCGGCGACGCGAGAAGAATGTCGGCAAGAAGGCCGGCAATATCCAGGATTTCATGGAGCGGTCCGGCGCCGCCTATGACTATGCGCTGATCCTCGATGCGGACAGCCTGATGGACGGCAAAACCATCGCTGCGCTGGCGCACCGGATGGACGAGGACGACGGGCTCGGCCTGCTGCAGACCGTGCCGCAGGTGATCCATGCCAAAAGCATGTTCGGGCGGCTGATGCAGTTCTCCTCGGCGTTCCTCGCGCCGTATTTCGCACGCGGTGCGGTGCTCACCCAGGGTGACGAGGGTCCGTACTGGGGGCACAACGCCATCGTGCGGGTCAGCGCGTTCGCGGCAAGCTGCGGACTGCCGGTGCTATCAGGCAAGCCACCCTCCGGTGGGCACATCCTGAGCCACGACTATGTCGAGGCGGCGCTGCTGGCGCGGGCGGGCTGGAAAGTGGTGGTCGATCCCGATCTCGGCGGCTCGTTCGAAGAGGGGCCGGAAAATCTCGTCGAATATGCCAAGCGCGACCGGCGCTGGTGCCAGGGCAACCTGCAGCACCGCCGGCTGGTGCTGGCGCCGGGCCTGAAATTCTGGAGCCGGTTCACCTTCGTGCAGGGGATCATGGCCTATGTGGCCTCGCCGCTGTGGCTGCTGCTGATGGCGGCGGGCATCCTCGCCGGCGCCCTGCCCGACCATGGGCGCGGCAGCGAGGATGGCATCTGGGTGCTGACGGCGGCGGTGGCGGCGGCGCTGCTGGTGGCGAAGTTCGTGATCCTGCTGCGCAGCACGCTCGCCGACCGCAATGCCGGCTTCGGCGGCATCATCAAGGCGTCGCTGTCAGTGCTGGCGGAGATCTTCCTCTCGACCCTGCTGGCGCCGATCCTGCTCTGCTTCCAGAGCAAGGCGGTGATCCAGATCCTGCTCGGCCTCGATGGCGGCTGGCCGGCGACGCAGCGGTCCGAAGGGCGCATCGATCTGGGCGACTCGTTCGCGGCGAGCTGGTGGATCGTGTCGACCGCGGGCGTGGTGCTCGCGGTCACGCTGTCGGTCGCGCCCGGGCTGGTGCCCTGGCTGCTGCCGGTGGCGCTGCCGGCGCTGATGGCACCGCTGCTAATCACCGCGACATCGTTCACCGAACCGGGCAGCGAGCCATTGCTGTTCCTGACCCCGACCGAAGTCGATCCGCCGCAGGTGGTGCTGGAACAACAGCGCATCCTCGCGAGCTGGACCATCGACGAAACCATGCTGGTCGGCACCGGCACGCTGGCCGGGGCCACCTATGTCCGCGCCTGAGATGCTGGAGCGCGCCACGCTCGGCGACAGGGTCCGCGCCTTCTTCGTGCCGCCGGCGATGGCCGATGCGGGGGTACCGCTGGCGGGACGCGATGCGCGGCTCGACATGTTCCGCGGGCTGGCGCTGGTGATGATCTTCATCAACCACGTGCCGGGCAATTTCTACGAAGAGTACACGAGCCGGAACTACGGCTTTTCCGACGCGGCCGAAGCCTTCGTGTTCATGTCGGGGATGGCGGCGGGCCTCGCCTATTCCAACGGCTTCCGCAACGGACCGCTGTGGCCGGCGATCGCGCGCGTATGGGCGCGGGCGCGGCAGCTCTATTTCGTGCACCTCTCGATCACGCTGATGGCGCTCGCCATTTTCGCCGCCGCGGCGCTGTGGCTCGGCGCCGCGGAACTGCTCGGCCGCAACAATATCGGCCCGATCTTCGCGCATCCGCTGGAGGCGATGATCGGCATCCCGCTGCTGACGCACCAGCTTGGCTATCTCAACATCCTGCCGCTCTACGCCATGCTGCTGCTGGCGACGCCGCTGCTCATTCCCGTCGGCTTGCGCTGGCCGCTGGCGACGCTGGCGGGCTCGGTGCTGGTCTGGGTGCTGGCCGGGCAGTTCCGGCTCAACTTCCCCAACTACCCGGTGCAGGGCGGCTGGTTCTTCAACCCGCTGTCGTGGCAACTGTTGTTCGTCATCGGTCTGCTCTGCGGCATGGCGATGAAGGCAGGGCAGCGCTTCGTGCCGCGCAACCGGATGGTGTTCAGCTTCCTCGCGGCGTTCCTGGTCTTCATCTATTTCTGGGTGAAGGTGCCCGAGATCGGCGATGCCGGTCGGCAGGTGCTGGGGGCGCTGTCGAAGCTCGGGCTGCCGTTCTACGTCACCTGGTTCGACAAGACCTTCGTGGCCCTGCCCCGGCTCGCTCACGCGCTGGCGCTGTTCTATGTGCTGGCCTACCTGACGCCGGTCCGCTGGCTTGCGGGGACGGCGATCGCCGCGCCGTTGCGCCTCCTCGGCAAGCACGGGCTGGCGATCTTTGCGACGGGCACGGTGCTGAGTCTCGCGCTGCAGGCCGTGCGACTGGACATGAAGCCAGATCCGCTGGTGGATGGCCTCATGCTGGGGGCCGGGTTGCTGCTGCTCTGGGGACTGGCCTGGAGCCTTTCCGCCGTGGGCCGGCAGCGTCAGGTGGCGAAGGCGGCGTAGATCGCGTCGCGCGTGTCCGCGACGAATTTTCCGCGCACCCCTTCGGGCGCCGAATTGGTCAGCGTGAGCGCGGTGAGCCCGAGGGCTGGATCGACGAACCAGCGATGGCCGTAGCCGCCACTGCCCTTGAAGGCGAAGGGCCGTTCGGGCCCGGCAGCATGAGCGGGATCGCTGAGGGTTTCGGTGCCGAGGCCATAGGTCCAGCCCGGCTCGAGTGCCTGCGGAATGCCGGACGGCAGGGCATTGCGGGTCATCAGCGCAGCGCCGGCCATGGAGAATACCGGCGAACCGTCGGTGCGGAGCACTTCGAAGAAACGGAGCAGGTCGGCGGCGGTGCCGGCCATGCCACCGCCGCCGGAATGGTACGAGTTCGGATCGAACAGGCGGCGCGGGCTCATCCGCGCGGGGCTGACGAGCGTCGGGCCGAAATAGGTATCGCCCATCCGCAGGGGCCGATCCGATGGGTCGACACCGTAATGAGCCACAAGGCGGCTCTCGTCGGTGACGGCGAAATCGGTGTCGCGCATGGCGAGCGGGCCGGTGATGGTTTCCTGCACGATCTGCCGCAGCGAGCGGCCGGTGGCAGCGGCCATGAACTCGCCGAGCACATCGAGCGACAGCGAGTAGTGGTAGGCCGTGCCCGGCAGGAAGCGCAGCGGCACGCGAGCGAGACGCGCCATCGCCTCAGGACCGGTCAGGCCCGGGAGATCGAGGCCGCTGGAGACATCGGCTGCATGGGCCGGACCGTCCTCGGCCTCTTGGAACGGATAGTAGAGCCCGGCGGTGTGACTGAGCAGGTGACGCACGGTGATGGTCGGACTCGCATCGCCGAAGCGGGGACGGAAGGCCGGCAAGTGGGTGGTCACCGGAGTATCGAGGGTGAAGGCGCCCTGCTCCACCAGCGCCAGCGCGGCCGCCGAGGTGATCGGCTTGGTGGCGGAGGCGAGGAGGAAGATCGCGTCGGTGGTCATCGGCCTGCCGGCTTCGCGATCGGCATGGCCGTGGGCGCGGAGATAGAGCAGCTCGCCGTGGACCATCACGGCCGTCACGGTGCCGACGATGCGGCTCTCCGCCAGCGCCCTGCCGATCGCGGCATCGAGGCCGGAGGCGATGCGCTGGGCCAGCGCCATCAGACCGACCCGGTCTCCAGCAGGCGGGCAAGATTGCCGCCGAAGACGAGCGGCAGTTCGTCGGACTCGAAGGGACCGTGGCGTTCGAGGATGCGGACGGTCTGCCGGTAGGTCATGTGCCGGCGCGAGACCGGATAGTCGGAGCCCCAGATCATGCGGCGCGCGCCGAAGGCCGCTGCGAGGCGGCCGGGGATGTGGGCGAGATCGGTGAAGGGATAGTCGTGCTCTGGCGCGGCGATGTTGCCCATGCCGGAGTACTTGATGAAGATGTTGGGACAGCGCGCGGCTTCGACGACCAGGTCGAGCCCCTTCGGCGTCCTGCCGCTGCGCGGGCCGACAAAGGCGAAGTGGTGCAGCAGGAGCGGCAGGGTCGGGAAGGCCTCGGCCAAAGCGATCACCGCCGGCGCCTGATGCGGCATGATCGAGAGGCTGGCGATGAGCTTGCGCTCGGCGGCCAGTTCAAAGAAGGCGCGGCCTTCGTCACTGGTGAGCCAAGAGCCATCCTCCTCCTCGGTGAGGTAGGTAGTGAAGCCGGAGAAGGACCAGCGCGCCAGTGCCTGTTCCAGGCGCGCACGCGCACCGGGCGTCTGGTAGTCGGGCAGCCACTTGCTTTCGAGATCGGGGAAGACGGTAAGCCGGCCGGGATGGCGCGCGGCGGCATTGAGCGCGTAGTCGACATTGCCGGCATTGTCGCCGATGCGGGCGCAGATGACGACGGCGCGCTCGACGCCGTGGACGTCCATCTCGTACAGCAGTTGCTCGGCCCGGCCCCGCGAGGCAATGTCCGGCACAGGCGGCTGATAGGGCCAGTTCTCCCAGACGTGGCAGTGACCATCCAAGATCATGCCGCGGCCTTCCGGGCTGCGGCGACGGCGGCCTGGATTTCAGCGGCTGTCGTGATGGCGCCGCCGCTGCCCGCGGGCACGGCGACAGCGCGCAGCGGGTCGGTCTGCTGCAGAACCAGCTTCTGGCCCGGCTGGACGAAGCGGTTGGGATCATCGACGAGTTCGTCGAGGTTCCACGGCGTTTCCGGATCGGGCGACGGCACGGCCTCGATCAGCGCCCTGGTATAGGCATGACGCGGGCGGTGGATGACGTCCTCGGCGGCGCCGACTTCCATCACCTGGCCGCCATGCAGCACCACGATGGTATCGGCAACCTGGTAGGCGGTGGTCAGGTCGTGCGTCACGTAGATCAGCGAGATGCCCATGTCGCGGTTGAGGCCATAGAGGATTTCCAGAATAGTCGAACGCAGCGAGGCGTCCACCATGGAGACCGGCTCGTCGGCGAGGATGATCGCCGGATCGAGCAGCAGGGCCCGGGCGATCATGACGCGCTGGCGCTGGCCACCGGACAGCTGATGCGGGTAGCGGCCCAGCGTCTCTGCCGGGTTGAGACCGACGCTCTTCAGCGCCTTCTCGATTTTCGTATAGGACTCGTCGCGCGACGAGGTGATGCCGAAGGCCGCGAGCGGCGAGAGCAGCGGGTGGTCGATCTTGTAGAACGGGTTGAAGACGTCGAACGGGTCCTGGAAGATCGCCTGCACTTCGCGACGGAAGGTCGACTGTTCGGCCGCGTTCATGCCGGCGACCGGCTTGCCGTCATAGAGCACAGTGCCATTGGTCGGCGACTGGAAGCCGAGCAGCAGGCGGATGAGCGTGGTCTTGCCGCTGCCGCTCTCGCCGACCACCGCGGTGATGGCCGGCCGGGGGCCACCGACGGTCAGCGAGATGTCCTGCAGCGCGTGCTTTTTCACCCGGCCGCCGAAGCCCGACGAGAAGGTGACGTCGACATTGGCGATTTCGAGCCGCTTGCTCATGTCGCGTCTCCCGAAGCGAGGAAGGTGTCGGCACGGGCACCGGCGCCGCGGAAGGCGCCGAGCTTGTCGAAGGAGGGCAGGCTTTCGATCAGCATCCGGGTGTAGGAATGCTGCGGGTTGGCGAAGACCTCCTTCACCGGCCCCATCTCCACCAGCTTGCCGCGATACATGACGCCGATGCGGGTGACGAAATGGGCCATCAGCGCCATGTCGTGACCGATGAGGATGATGGCGGCGCCGAGTTCGCGCTGCACCTTGCCGAGCGTACCCAGCACCTGCTTCTGCACCATGACGTCGAGCGCACTGGTGGGCTCGTCGGCGAGGATGAGGCGAGGTTCCAGCGCAATCGACATGGCAATGCAGACGCGCTGCTTCATGCCGCCCGAGAGCTCGTGCGGGAAGCGGCGCTGTACCTCAGGGGGGAGGCCGACGCGTTGCAAGAGATGGCCGATGACGCGGCTGCGTTCGGCTGGGCCATGGCGAACGCCGTGGTCTTCGAAAATGTCGCCGATCTGTTCGCCGATGCGCAGCACGGGGTTGAGCGAGGACATGGCGCCCTGCGGCACCAGCGACATTTCGGCGAAGCGCAGTTCACGATAGTCGCGGTCGGACACGGCGAGCAGGTCGCGGCCATTGAGATGCATCGATCCGCCGGTGACCCGGCCGCCGCGCAGCATGCGCATCAGGGCCAGGATAGTGGTCGACTTACCCGAGCCGCTTTCGCCGACAAGGCCGAAGCGCTCGCCGGGTTCGAGTGTGAAGCTCACATCGTTGACGGCGTGGAACGGCCCCTTGGGGGTGCGGTATTCGACCGTCAGGTTCCGAATGTCGAGGATGGGGGCCATCAGTTCGACCCCAGCCGCTTGTTGGCGAAACTGTCCATGCCGGCCGAGGTCAGCATCAGGCCGATGAAGATCAGCGCGATGGCGATGATCGGCGGGCCCCACCACCACCACATGCCGCGGATGATGGCGCCGAAGAACTGCGCCCAGTAGATCACCATGCCCAGCGTCAGGTCGTTCTGCGGGCCGAGGCCGAGGGCTTCGAGGCCCACCGTCGCCAGCATGGCGTTGGAGACGGTGATGACGAAACTCGCGGCGATGAAGGGCAGCAGGTTGGGCAGCACTTCGACGAAGATGAGCTTCAGGCCCGAGGCGCCGTTGAGGCGTGCGATGGCGACGTAGCCGCGTTCGCGCAGGCTGAGGGTCTGGGCGCGGATGGTGCGGGTAGCGACCATCCAGGAAAGGCTGGCGACGATGATGGCCATCAACTCCACCGTCATTTCGCGCACGTTGGAGGCGACGAGGACGAGGATGGCGATGCCCGGGATGGTCATCATCACATCGGAGGCGAGGCGGATGATCGTGTCGACGATGCCGCCGACAAAGCCGGCGATCAAACCGAGGGCGACGCCGACCGAGAGGCTGATGAGCCCGGCGAGCAGCCCGACTTTCAGCGTCTGCGGCATGGCGAGGATCAGCACCGTCAGCATGTCGCGGCCCTGCCCGTCGGTGCCGAGCCAATGGTCGGCATTGGGCGGGGAGCGCGGGATGGTGGCGCCGACCTTGGCCTGCGAGACGTCGACGAGGAGCGGCCCGACAATGGCGATGACGATGATCAGCCCGAGCAGCACGATGCCGGCGAGCAGGGTGCGGTTGCGGTTGAGTTCGAGCGCGGCGAGCGAGAGGAGATTACGCATGGCTCAGCGGTCCTTCGCGGTGATCCGCGGATCGATGAGCGGATAGATGAGATCGAGGATGAACATGGCGATGGCGATCGACACCGAGAGCAGCAGCACGATGCCCTGGATGACGAAATAGTCCTTGGACTGGATGGCCTGGTAAAGCCGGAAGCCGACGCCCGGATAGGAGAAGATCACCTCGACCAGGATGGCGCCGGAGACGATGTGGCCGAGCGTCATGGCGAGCTTGGTGAGCTGGGGCAGCAGCGCATTGCGCATGCCGTAGCGGTTGAGGATGCGGCGTGGCTTGTTGCCCTTGGCCTCGGCCAGCGTGATGTAGTCCTCGCCCAGCACGCTCACCAGCATGCCGCGCATGCCGATGGCCCAGGCGCCGATCTCGGCGATGATGATCGAGAGCGCCGGCAGCGCGCCGTGCCAGAGAATGCCGCCGAGGGTTTCGAGATTGAAGCCGGCATTGAGCCCGAAGGGCATGCCGCCGCCGGCCGGGAACCAGCGGAAGACGATGGCGAAGAGATAGAGCAGGATCATGCCGATGAGGAAGTACGGCACGCTCGACAGCAGCACGACGCCCGAGCCGAGATTGCGCACCCAGCGCGGCGTGCGGGGCCAGCCGAGGACACCGCCGAGCAGCGTCCCGACGGTGAAGCTCACCGCGGTAGCGACGCCGAGCAGGCCCAGCGTCCAGGGCAGGCTGTTGGCAATGGCGGCATCGACGCGCTCGGGATAGTTGGTGAGCGAGAAGCCGAGGTCGAGCCGGAACAGCGACTGCCAGTAGGCGAGGTACTGGTTCCAGATCGGCTGATCGAGGCCGAAGCGCTGCTGATAGGCCTCGACCATGGCGCTGATGTCGCCCGAGCCGCCGCCCGAGGCGAGCAGCTGGCTGAGCTGCGCCTGGATCGGATCGCCCGGCATCATGCGGGGCAGCGCGAAGTTGATCGATACTGCGAGGAAGACCACCAGCAGCATGATCCCGAGGCGTCGCCCCACATAACCCAGATACATCGGCGTCGAACTCCTAGGCGCGCAGTGCGTCGAGCACGGCGTCGGTCAGGCCGAGGCCGAAGCCCGGCTCGCCGTTGGGCACGAGCTGGCCATCGACCGGCACGGCCATGCCGGGGAACACCTGGCTCTCCTTGAGCGGCACACCGGCGCCCGAGCCGACGAAATACTCGCCCCAGCGCACGTTGGGCTGGCTGAAGCTGAAGTGCTGGCCGTACGGCGTGTTCATGCCGGCATGCAGCATGACTTCGAGGCCGGCGCCTTCGGCGAGATGGACGATGCGCTGGCAGGCGGTGAAGCCACCGACCCAGCAGATGTCGGGCTGGAAGATGTCGGCAACCTGCCGCTTGGCGGCATGGGCGAAGGGCATCGGCGTATACCAGTGTTCGCCGGTGGCGAGAGTCTGCCACGGCAGGCGCTGGCGCAGCATTTCATGCGCGTCGTAATTGTCGGGGTTGAGGCAGTCCTCGATCCACTTGAGCTTGTAGGGACGCAGGGCCTCGGCCTGGCGGACCGCGAACTCGACGTCGAAGGCGAGCCAGCAGTCGAGCATCAGCTCGATGTCGTCGCCGACCAGCTCGCGGTTCTGCGCCACGAACTCTTCGTTCTTGTGGACGGCGTCGAGGCCGTCGAAGGTACCGTAGGGACAGGCGAGCTTGGTGGCCTTGAAGCCCAGTTCCATGTGCCAGTCGGTGTCGTTGCCGGTGGCGTAGCAGAACTGGCTTTCGCGCGCCGGGCCGCCGGCGAGTTCGTAGACCGGGGTCTTGAGGATCTTGCCCTTGAGGTCCCACATCGCGAGGTCGACGGCGCTGATGGCGTAGCTGGTGAGGCCGGTCGAGCCGTAGGGCATCGACATGCGCATCATCATGTCCCAGACGCGATCGCTGGCGAGCGCGTTCTCGCCGACCAGCAGCGGGGCGAAATGGTCGTTGATAAGACTGATGACAGGGTCGCCATTGCGAGTGACGCCGAAGCCGGTGGTGCCGTCATCGGCGGTGATGAGCACGCCCACGGCGCCATCGAAGCGCCAGCTGGAGCGGAAGCGCTTGAAGCGCTGGTAGCCCGACATCGGACCGGCCACTTCGGCGTCCTTGGTCCAGGGCGCGCGGCGCGGCTCCGTCTTGGGCTGGGTGGCCTCTTTGTAGAGCGCGCCGACCATCTCGTTGCGGATGGCGAAAGCGCGGATTTCCTTGATCTTGACCATGGGCTGTTCGTGCGACCTGAAACTGGGGAATGGGGCCGGAGGCGGCGCGAGTACCGCCTCCGGCTGATGGCAGCTTACTGCGTTGCCTCGAGGCTCTGCACTACGCGAGCGAAACCTTCCCACGGAATGAAGGAGGCCATGTAGGGATTGGCGGCGGACGGCCAGCCCTTCCAGTAGGTGGTGTTGTAGACCAGCGTCTGGGTCTCTTCGACGAGCGTGATCTCGGGGAGATCGCGGGCGAAGATGGCGGTGGCCTGCTTGACCAGGTCGACATAGGCCGCGTCTTCCGGCGAGGGCTGCAGCTGCTCGAGCTTGTTGAGCACCTCGTCGAGTTCCGGATTGGCGTAACGGGTCACGGCGCGGAGGTTCTTGCCCGCCTCGCCGGCCTTGGCAGCGTACTTCGAGTGGAAGTGCTCGAGCGTCTGCCAGGGATCATAGAGGCTGCCGCAATGCGGGCCCATGGTCATCTGGAAGTTGCCCGCCGACATCGCGTCGTTGAGCGCGGTGCCCTGCTGGACATTGAGCAGTGCATCGAAGCCGGCGGCCTGGAGCTGCTGGCTCAGCACCGGACCGGACGGATCGGACTGCGCGACTTGCAGCTCGATCTGCAGCGGCGAACCGTCGGCATTGGCCCACTTGTCGCCGTTCTTCACGAAGCCGGCTTCGGTCATGTACTTTTCGACCAGTTCGGCACTGTGCTGGTCGATGTCGGCGACGCCGGCCACGTCCTTGAGTTGATCGACATAGTTGATCATGCCCGGATAGGACGAGAAGGGCAGCGTGGCGCGGAGCATCGAGCCTTCGTAGGCCAGGCTAACGAGCTGGTCGCGATCCAGCGCCGCGTTGATGGCGTGGCGGAAGACCGGGTTGTCGAAGGGCTTCACCTGGGTGTTGAAGCGGATGGCGTAGGTGCAGCCATCCGGACCGCCCCAGACCGGGCCTTCAGCGTTCCAGGCGACGAGGCCCGGGTTCTGCGCGCGGATGGCTTCGAACTGGCCGGCCTGGATGGAGCGGCCCATGTCGATCTGGTTGGTGGCAAAGAGCTGCGGCATGGCTTCGGCAGTGGCCGGCACGTAGACGACGCGCTGCACCTGCGGCATGGCGGTGACGAGGCCGGCGTCGAGCGCCCACCAGCTGTCACGCAGATCGTAGAACAGCGAGCTCGCGTCCGACTTGACCAGCTTGTAGGGACCTGTGCCGACCGGCCAACCCTTGGCGAGGTCGAAATTGGCGAAGGTCTTGGGGTCCTGGCCTTCCCAGATGTGCTTGGGCACAGTGACGAAGCGGGTCGACTGGCCGGTGGCGAGGAAGTCCTTGACCCAGCGCGGGCCGGGCTTGTTGAGCTTGACCACGACGGTCAGCGGATCGACCACGGTAGCCGAGGCGACCCATTCGTTGATCTGGCTGGAGAACAGCAGATCAGGGGCGGCGGCCTTCAGCATATCGAAGGTGAAGGCGACGTCGTCAGCGGTGAACGCTTCGCCATCCGACCACTTCACGCCATCGCGCAGCTTGATGGTCACTTCGGTGAAGTCGTCGTTGTAGCTGTAGCTGTCGGCCTGCCAGCCGGTGGTCTCGTTGGTGTTGTGGTTGGTGTAGAACAACACTTCGTTGACGGTGTAGTGCAAGCTGTTGCGCTGGTGGAGCAGCACGCCGGCATAGGGGTTGAAATTGTCGATCGACGGGACCTGGTTGTAGAAGTCCCAGCCCTGGCTGATCAGGGTGCGGTTGCGCGGCACATCCGGCACCGACTGCGCCGAAGCAAAGCCCGTGGTGGCGAGCAGCGCGGCGAGCGACACCCCCAGCAGCGTGGTCGTAAGTCTGGTCATTGAAGTCCTCCCTTGGTGCGCCTCGTGGGCGCGGTTCGTTGTGGCGTGAGTTTCGGGGCTCATGCCGTCAGATGAAAAACATGCTCGATGGGGACCCGCGCCGCCTTGTCGCCATCCATTTCGAGGACGTCGGCCATGTAGGCGCGCCATTTGAGGATGACGGGGTCTTCGGGCGCCGACAGATCAGGCGCGCGGGTGCGGATCTGGTGGCCGAAAACCTGCCGGCCGGCCTCGTCGAGAAAGATGTCGTAGTGGACGATGCCGCTGGCTTTCAGTGCCGCTGCCATCTCGGGCCAGATCTCGGCATGGCGGCGGCGATATTCCTCGGTGCGGCCCTCGCGGACCTTCAGCACGAAGGCGCTGATGTGAAGCTGGCTCCAGTCCATCTTACGCTCCCGCCAGCACGCGCTGCGGCGCGCCGTTCGCCCTGGACGAGGCCAGCATGGCGGCGATAGTCGCAGTGGTCTCGGCGCCGATGCGGCCGGGGGAGAGATTGCTCCCCTGCCCCAGCGCCAGATCGACCAACGCATTGACCGGACCGCGGCAGTTGTAGGTCCAGTCGCCGGCGCTCAGGTCGAGGCGCTCGACCTCGCCGTCATTGCGGCGGATTTCGCAGAAGTCGCGATCGAACTCGGCGGTCAGCATGCCGTCGCTGCCGGCGATGAAAAGGCGCATCAGGCCCTTGTTGCCCTGCGGCATGGCGGCAGCGCCGGAGACCGAAGCGACCGCGCCGTTGGAGAGTTTGATTGCCCCGGCATTGGCGAGATCGACGGCATCGAGGCCGAAGGTCTGGGCCGAGACGGTCTCAGGGGAGAGGCCGGTGAGGAAGAACATCAGAGCAAGGCAGTGCGACATCTGCCCATAGGCAAAGCCGCCGCCCTGAGCCGGGTCCTGCCAGGTGGATTTCTCCGGGCGGAAGAAGGTCGTCTGCCACTGGTTGAGGCCGCGATCGCCGTGGAAGACATCGCGGGTCACCGAGATGAAGCTCGCCATTACGTGCTCGATCGAACCGATGACGCCGTTGGCGATCTTCTGGCGGAGCGCATCGACCTGCGGCAGGTACTGGTAGCCGTTGGCGATAAGCAGGTGGCGGTCGTTGTCGCGGGCGATGCGGACGAGATCCCAGGCCTCGGCCGGGTCCAGCGTCATCGGCTTTTCGCAGAGCACATGCGCGCCGCCTTCGAGCGCCGCCCTGGCCTGCTGGTAGTGCAGCTGGTGCGGGGTGGCGACGACGACGATGTCGGGCTTGCGCGCCAGCACCGCCTCGAAATCTTCAGACGCGAACGCGAAGCCGAAATGCGAGCGCACGCGCTCCAGCTCGGCGGCGCCGAGGCGATTGACGCCATCGAGCACCACTTCCGGGCGCGACTGCAGCACGGGAATGTGGTTCTGGGCGGCATACCAGCCGGCACCCAGCACAGCGGCGCGAAGCATAGGATCAGGCACGAAAGGCTCCTCCCGAGCCGAGACTATGGACAGCGCTATCCATTCTTGGCCTCGTCTCTCCGACCAGCCATCTTCCCTTGAAATGGAAGCTTGAATGGTAGTTGCGGAGCGAGGCTCGCTCGACTAGAGAGACTTGGTGGACAGAAATGGATAGCGCTGTCCAATTGAGGGACTCGGTATCACCATGGATGAGAAGGCGTCAAGCCACCCAGCCGGGGACGCACCTAAAGTCGCACTCTCGCCGGTCAGGCTGCAGGAGGTTGCGGTCGCCGCGGGCGTTTCCACGATCACCGTGTCGCGCTGCATCAGCAATCCGAACCGGGTGAGCAAGAAGACGCTCGAGCATGTGCTCAAGGTCGCGGCGCAGCTCGGCTACATTCCAAACCGGCTCGCCTCCAGCCTGGCCTCGGCCAAATCGATGGTGGTGGGGATCGTGGTGCCGACGATCGCCAACCCCGTGCATGGCATGGTGCTGCAGGGCCTCACCGACATCCTCGAACCGGCCGGCTACCAGCTATTGCTGGGCACCTCGCACTTTCACAACAACAACGAAATGGCGCTGGTGCGCACGCTGCTGGGACATCGCGTCGACGGCATCATCCTGACCGGCAAGGACCACACGGACGAGTGCCGCGAGATGCTGCGCCGGGCCCGAACGCCGGTGGTGGAGATGTTCGACTACATCCCCGATCCGATCGATGTGAGCGTCGGCTCGTCGAACTTCGAAGCCGGCGCATCGCTGGCGCAGTACCTCCTGGCGCGGGGCCGGAAGCACCTGGCCTTTGTCGGCCACGCCGGCACCGACGACAGCCGCATGACCGGGCGCTTCGAGGGGCTGCAGGTCGCCTGCGCGCAAGCCGGCGTCGCGGCGCCGCTGCTCTACGAGATCGCCAGCGACCCGGGCAGCGGCGATGGCGGCGAAGTCATCGGCACCATTTTGCGCGAAGCGCCGCAGGTCGACGCGGTGATGTTCGCCGGCCACCAGGTGGCGGTGGCGGCGATCCGCTACGCGCTCGATGTCGGCATTGCGGTGCCCGGCCGGCTGGCGGTGGTCGGCTTCGGCGACACGCCGCTGACGCAGTGGACCTCGCCCACGCTGACGACCGTGCGTTTCCCCAACCGCGAGACCGGTCTCGAAGCCGGGCGACTGATGCTGGAGCGGCTGCAGGGCAGAACGCCGAAGCAACGCGCCGTGCGGCTGGGCTTCGACATCCTCAGCCGGGAGAGCGCGTGATGGGCAAGCCCAACATTCTCTGGATCATGGCGGACGAACTGCGCGCCTCGGCGCTGGGTTGCTATGGCGAGAGCTGGGCTCCGGTGGCGACGCCGAACATCGATGCGCTGGCGGCGCGCGGTGTGATGTTCACCAACAACTTCTGCAACTCGCCGGTCTGCGTGCCATCGCGCATGAGCATCCTGACCGCGGCGTCGCCGGAGCGGACGGGTGTCTACTTCAACGAAGGCGCGTGGAAATCCTTCCCGATCCCGGTGCGGCTGAAGACGTTCCCGGAGCACTTTGCCGAGCATGGCTGGCGCACTGCGACGCTGGGCAAGAGCCACTATGCGCTGGCCTATTCGCCGTGGCAGGAAGAGGACAATGCCGGTTCGAGCATGCACGGCTTCGGGCTCGAAACCGACCCGGCCGCGCTGCAGCCGATCGTGCCGCGCGGCATCCCATCGCCGGTGGGCGGGACCTTCCCGTCGGACAGGAAGTATCCGCCAGAGCAGGTGACGTGGAATGCGCTGCGGTGGCTGGCGGACGTCGGCGAGCAGCCGTTCCTGCTCCGCGTCTCCTACCTGCAGCCGCATACGCCGGTGCTACCGCCGCAGCATTTTCGCGATCTCTACCGCGCCAGAGACTGGCCGGGCGCTCGCCTGCCGCGCGGCTATGGCAGCGCCTATGAAGCCGGCTTTGCCGAGATGGTCGGCGGCCGCGAGTTCAGCCACGAGCAGGTGCAGCAGGCGCAGGCGGACTATCACGCGCTGACCACCTGGCTCGACACGCAGGTGGGCCTGGTGCTGGCGGCGCTGACCACGCACGGGCTGGCGGACAACACCATCGTGGTCTTCACCTCGGACCATGGTGCGTCGCTGGGCGAGAATGGGCTGTTCGGCAAAGTGGTCTGCGCGCCGCAGAGCCAACGCACGCCGTTCATCGTCAGCTGGCCGGGTCATGTGCCGGAGGGCACGCGACGCGACGACCTGAGCGAGAACATGGATCTGGCGCGCACGCTCTGCGATCTCGCCGGTATTGCGCCGGACGAGAGTTTCGACGGGCGCTCGGTGTTCAGCGATCCGCCGCCGGACGCCGTGTTCGCGACGGTCGGCACAGGCGTCGCCGGCGCCAAGGCATCGGCGGCGGCCAATCGCGGCTCATGGCGCAACGGCGGGGGCTGGCCGCGGCGCTGCTGCATCCGCACCGGCCGCTGGCGCTTCGATATGAACACGCGGCAGGACGGCGCGCCGATCGCGGAAACCGAGGAAGACTGGTTCCTCGCCGACGTCGAGGCCGACCCAGGCGAGATGGTCAACCTCGCCTACGACCCGGCGCATCGCGAGACAGTCGAGCTGCTGCGCGGCAAAGTGCTGGCGCATGTCGCGGCATCGATCGAGCCGGAGTTCGTGCCGGTGTTTTCCGAAGACGAGGCGCCCGAGTTCCGGCCGCCCCGCATCGCGGGCGCGTAGCCCTAGAAGAACAGCACCGAGACGGGGGTGCCGAGCGCCAGCGTGTTGCCGGTCTCGGTGAGGGCGCCGGTCGACTGGTCGATGGCGAAGACCTTGAGGTCGCTCGAATCCTGGTTGGCGACGATCATCCAGCGGCCCGAGGGGTCGATGGCGAAATCGCGCGGCACCTTGCCGCCGGTCTTCCAGATGCCGATCGGCTTGAGCTTAAGGTTCGCGGCATCGATGTCGACGCCGAAGATGGAGTCGTGGCCGCCGCGGTTGGACATGTAGCCCCAGCGGCCGTTGGGGTGGACGCGCACGGCGGCGCCACCCTTGCCGCCGGTCCAGTCGGCGGGGAGGCTGGAGAGCTCGTCGCCCTTCTTCGACACGCCATCGGCGAGGCTGAAGATGGTCAGCAGCGCGGCGTGTTCACCCGCAACGAGGAAGGCCTTGGTGCGGGGGATCAGCGCGAGGTGGCGGGGGAAGCTCTTGGGCGTCGCCTTGACCTCGACCTCGGGCTGCGGCTTGAGCTTTGCACCATCCGGCCGGTAGCCGACGACGGTGTCGTTGCCGGCATCGCAGAACAGCACGAGGCCATCGTCATTCTCCGTGGCGAAGTGGCCGTTGGGCTTGCCGGGGCGGCCCAGCACCTGCGCCTCGCCGGCCGGTACGCCATTGGCGTCGAGCGCGTAGCACAGCAGATCGCCGGTGACGTAGTTGGAGACGTAGAGGCGCTTGCCGTCATGGCTGACGCTGACGTGGCAGGCCGCGGCGCCGGGCGAGGCGACCTTGCCGAGCAGCTTGAGCGCACCGGTTGCCTTGTCGAGCGAGTAGGCATGGGTCTGCGGACCATCCTTGGCGTCGAGCTCTTCGACGGCGTAGAGGCGGTCACCCTTCGCGTTGATAGCAAGATAGCTCGGATTGCGCGGACCGGGAGTGGTGAGGCGCTTTTCAAGCGCGCCGGTGGCCGTGTTCAGCGCAACGATCTCGACGCCTTTGCCGGCGCCGGCAACGTGCGGCATGGTCTCGGTGTAGCAGCCGATGGCGACGAGTGAAAAATCCGGCATCAGAAGAATCCCCTTTGGCTCTGCGGAGCCTTAGCACAGCAAATGCCCGGCCGTGGAGGCCGGGCACGATTGGTGAGAGCTGACCGTCAGATCACCGGGTGATGGTCATCTGGTCGAGCTGCGCCTGATCGGGCGGCAGCTCGGTGTCGCCGGCCGGCAGGCCGTTGACCTGCAGGATGTAGGCGACGAGGTCGGCATAGGTCTGGTCTTCGAGCTGGCCGGCGCGCGACGGGGGCATGCGGTCGTGGGTGTGCTTGTAGAGCGCACCGGCCGACTGGCCTATCCACTTGCCCTCGAAATACGGACCGGCGAGCGGCGGACCGTAATTGGCGCTGATCAGATCGGGGCCGTGGCACGACACGCAATTGGCGTCGTAGGCGGTCTTGCCACGTGCGGCCTGATCGGCGGTGAAGGTCACCGGCGTGCCGGTCGCCGCCGTGGTGGCGGCGGCCTGGTCGGTGCCGGTCTCGGTCTTGGCGGCGGCGGTCGAGCCATCGCCCTCACCGGTATAGGTGTAGACGAGGATGGAGCCGGGGTTGGCGAGTTCGGTGCCGGCGCCACCGTCCATCGTGCCCACGAGACCGGAGACGTCGGTCGCGACATACATGGTCTTCATGTCGGGGCTCAGCGCCATGTCGCGCAGCCGGTTCTCGGACTGGAAGTAGCGCTCGATCGGGCCGGCGACGGTCTTGCCGTCCTCGGACAGCGGGACGCGATAGATCGAGCCGCGCTTGAGCGTGGTTATCAGCAACGAATGTTCCCAGCCGGGAATGCCCTGCCCCGCTTCGGGGAAATAGGCCTGCATCGACGAGGTGGCGACGGTCGGCCAGCAGATGAAGTCGATGCCGCCGCATTTGGGGTCTTGGAAGTTCCAGTCGCTGGGCACCGTGAAGAGCGTGGCGATCGGCGGATTGAACGGCTCTTTCCAGCTGGTCTCGTCCTCGACCGGAACGGACGGGTCGATCTTGATGTCGCTGAAGGTCAGCTGTTCGCACGGCGTGGTGGCGTCGGCCCAGCGGGCATACTGGTAGGCCTTGTCATCCTGGAAGCCGACGACATGCGGCCAGCCGTAATTGGCACCGGCGACGAGGATGTTCACTTCGTCATCGGTCTTGGGGCCCTGCTCGGAGGCGTAGAGCGTGCCATCGGGGCCGAAGTCGATGCCCTGCGAATTGCGATGGCCGTAGGTCCAGACGTGGCTTTTGACGCCGTTGATCTCCGGGTTGTCGTCCGGGATCGAACCGTCGAGGTTCAGGCGCAGCGTCTTGCCCTGGTAGGCCATCCAGTTCCTGGCGCTCACCTCGTCGGCCGTCGGCAGGCGCTGGGCCTCGATAGGGATGCACCAGTTGCCGAGCTGGTCCTTACCGCCGTCGCCGATGGTGTAGTAGAGCGTCTTGTCGGGGCCGAACTTGAGGCGGCCGGAATTGTGATCGTTCTTGGCCGGCACGCCGGTGATCAGATCGACCGGATCCTTGAGGGTGCCGGTCGCCTGGTCATAGGTCAGGCGGACGATCTTCACGAACAGGTCGGGATAGGGGCTGAACGGGTCCTTCACCCACGGAATGCCGCCGAGCGATTTATCGACATAGGTGTAGGACGTGTAGACGTAGTCGTTGCCGGTGCCCTGCAGCAGGCCTGGATCGAGGGCGAGGCCGAGCAGGCCGTCCTGGCCGCCAGGGGCGGAGACGGCGTCGATCTTGATGGCGACCTGGGCGGTGCCGTCGGCGGGATTGACGCGGGTGATCTTGCCGCCAGTACGTTCAGTGACCCAGAGCCAGTCATCGGGCCCCCAGGTGATCTCCCACGGGCCTTCCAGCCCGGTGGCCAGCACCTTCTGTTCGAACTGCTTGGTGCCGCTGACGGCAGCGTCCGGAGTATCCTGCGCGAGGACGGGGAACGCCAATGCAAGCATGGCGGCGGCGAATGTGGCGACGCGTTTCATCGAAGACCTCCCAAGAGTGGCGGACACGTAACCCGCGAGGTGGCCCGCGGGTTCATTCTCGATAAACTTGTACTGACCTGAAGCGGTGCCTCAGGCGTCGTGCTTCCAGCCCAGAATACGCTCGGCTTTCTTCGAACTGAAGAAGGCGTCGCGGCCGCTGAAGCCGTCCTTGAGCGGGATGCCCGGGAAGACCTTGGCGGCAACTTCGCGGCTGGGGAGATCGACCGTCGTGTCGGGGGCCACGATGTAGAAGGCTTCGTGACCCTTGAACTTGCCCTCGAGGCTCAGCAGGCAGGCGCGCGCCGCCGCATCGAAGCGGGTGTAGGCGAAGAGGTGCTTCTTGGGGAACTGCGAGTCCAGGGTGAAGTTCTTGGCGGCCAGCGCGCGTTCCGGCACCACCCAGTGGAAGCGCATCGAGGCGATCGAGATGTCTTCCCAGCGGCGGGCGAAGGCGTCGGCTTGCGCTTCGCAGATCCATTTGGAGAGACTGTAGGGCTCTTCCGAATAATTGGCGTGCTCTTCGTCGATCGGCAGGTAGTCGTAATGCGGATCGCGGCTGTAGGAGTGGCCGATGGCGTTGACGCTCGAGGCCTGGCAGATGCGCATGATGCCGTTGTCGACGGCGGCCTGCAGCGCGTTGTAGCTGCCCACCACATTGTTGTTGTGGACGACGTGGTCGGGATGGCGGCCGGGCGACGGAATGGCGGCCATGTGGATCAGCGCGTCGCAGCCCTTGAACGCGTCGACCAGCTTCTCGAATTCATCCATGTCGGCCTGGATGAAATGCAGGCCCTTGGTTTCTTCGGTTTCGGGCGCGGCGACCCGGTCGATGCAGACGAGTTCGTGCCCGTCCGTCCTGGCCTGCTTGATGATGGCGCGGCCGATGCCGCGCGACGAACCGGTGAGTGCGATCTTCCTAGTG
>VFQO010000746.1_pt1 | contig 30888 bp, 26 predicted proteins | sample 3512331 | NCBI WGS metagenome assembly VFQO01 (sample SAMN10412371, study PRJNA504923) | tailings metagenome | isolation source: Replicate 3 from Balatoc abandoned mine | place: Philippines: Itogon, Benguet | collected 2017-08-28 | reverse complement strand
GCTTCACCGGCTACTGCTTTGGCGAGAAGGGTTTTACCAGTACCTGGAGGTCCTACTAGAAGGGCGCCCTTTGGTATTTTTCCGCCCAGTTTGGTGAATTTGGAAGGGTTTTTCAGGAATTCTACGATCTCCTGAATTTCCTCCTTGGCTTCGTCCAGACCAGCTACGTTGTCAAAGGTTATTTTGACTTTGTTTTCGGCATCAAATAACTGCGCTCTGGATTTACCCACGTTGAAAATCTGTCCACCTGGTCCAGATGGTCCGGACATTCGACGCATCATAAACCAGAAAAATACGAAAAGCAAAATAAGGAATCCAAAGCTGCCAAAGTAGCTGCTCCAGTTTTCTTCATTGGTTACCGAAAATCCAATTCGCTGGTCTTCCGGCATTTTTTCTTCCAAGGCCTGGAAGTCTGCCTGAAACTTATCAGAGGTAGTTACCTGCAGGGAATAATGAGGTCCCGTGGTATTGAAAAGAGAAGAATTAGCCTCTAGTTCAGTTTTGTATTTGGTGTCTTGCAGAGATGCTGGCTTGAGTGTGATATCTACCCGGTTCATGTTTCGGACGATAACTACTTTGGCTACATCCCCAGCAGTGTACATGTCCTCAAAACGCTTTTGGGTAATATCGATTACCACCCCACGCTGTTGGATATAGGTGAGTCCGAGGATCACCAGTACCGCAGCAATGATCAACCCGAGTTGAAAATTGGTTTTCTGAGGTGGTTTTGGGACAAAATTTTTCTTGTTATTCTTATCGCTCATCGCAGTCTAGTGTGATTCTTGAAATTTAAGGTAAAACGGGATAATCCGTCTAAAGTTCATTGGTGATATTAATTGATTCGAGTCGTTTTGGCATCGCCCCAAAGCTCTTCCAGTCCATAATATTCTCGTTTTTCTTTGAGGAATATATGAGCTACTACGTTGACATAATCCATCAGAACCCATTGGCCGTTGGCTTTTCCTTCTGTTCTCCAGGCTGGAGTTTCTCCTGCTTTATGAACTTCTTCCTCGATGGATTTAGATATGGCGTCGATCTGTGTGTCTGAATTTCCGGAGCAAATCACAAAAAAATCAGTTACAGTATTTTTTATTTTTCTCAAGTCCATCACCACGATATCGAAAGCTTTTTTTTCTTCCATTCCTTTGATGATGATCTTGCTCAGCGCTTCTGCTGTCATATAATTGGGTTAATTTTACGCGGTGGTTTTTAATCTTTTAAACCAAACCGAAAATTAATGTATAAAATTCTTGCCAACACCATTTTTTTGGGGAAAGATGTCCTTTTCCTGCCAGAGTGTCACTCTACCAATGACCAGGCATTTGATCTCATCAGGGCCGGAAAAGCCTCCGAAGGGACTATCGTGATCACCGATCATCAGACGCGAGGCAAAGGTCAGCGAGGAAATACATGGGAAACGGAGAAAGGCCAAAATCTAACCTTTTCCTTGATTTTAAAACCTTCTTTTCTGGATGTTTCGGAGCAGTTTTCGCTAAATATGGCAGTTTCTAATGCCATTTTCAACTTGCTCAAGGATTATGTGCCGGATTTGAAAGTCAAGTGGCCAAATGACCTGGTGGTTCCCGGTAAAGGGAAGCTTGGGGGCATCTTGATCGAAAATCTGGTAGGACAGGACGGATGGGAATATGCCGTAGTAGGTATTGGCATCAATATTAACCAACAAAAATTTGGAGTCGGGTCGGCTACTTCTCTGGCGCTGTTGACCGGAAGTGAATTCCGACTTGAGGAGTTGTTTCGGATGCTCGTTGCCAATCTGGAGCAGGGATATCTGGCTCTGAAAAAGGGGAGGGTTTCCGAAATCAGGAAAAATTACCTGTACCAGCTGTTTTTGAAGGACCATTGGGCAGAATTTGGCCAGGGCGAGCAAAGATTTGTGGGCAGGATCACTGGGATCTCCGATGCAGGCAAGATCAGGATCGAATTGGAAAGTAATGAAGTATTGGAGTTTGGCTTCAAAGAGGTCTCTTTTCCAAACCTTTAGGTCCTTTTTTCTATTCCGAATTTTATGCGGTACCTTTGTACGCAAATCAAGATTTCAATTCTTTTAATACTTATATCATGTCAGAAATCAAATCTGAAAAATTCATTCAGTACAAAGTAAAAGACATTTCCCTAGCCGAGTGGGGAAGAAAAGAGATCAGACTGGCTGAGGCCGAAATGCCTGGATTGATGGCGCTTAGAGCGGAGTTTGGCCCTTCGCAGCCGCTGAAAGGCGCTCGCGTAGCGGGTTGTCTTCACATGACTATTCAGACTGCGGTGTTGATCGAGACTTTGGTGGCCTTGGGCGCTGAGGTGACTTGGTCTTCCTGTAATATTTTCTCGACTCAGGATCACGCGGCTGCGGCTATTGCCGCTGCAGGGATTCAGGTATATGCCTGGAAAGGTCAGACTGCTGAGGAGTTTGACTGGTGTATTGAGCAGACTTTGTTTTTCGGAGAAGAAAGACAGCCGTTAAACATGATTCTAGACGACGGTGGTGATCTGACCAACATGGTTTTAGATCAGTATCCTGAGTTGGTGGCAGGAATCAGAGGATTGTCAGAAGAGACCACTACCGGTGTTCACAGACTCTATGAGCGTATGAAAAACGGAACACTTCCGATGCCTGCGATCAATGTGAATGATTCCGTGACCAAATCCAAGTTTGACAATAAGTACGGCTGCAAAGAATCTCTAGTAGATGCCATCCGTCGTGCTACTGATGTCATGATGGCAGGAAAAGTAGCCGTAGTGGCAGGTTATGGAGACGTAGGAAAAGGTTCAGCAGCATCTCTCCGTGGTGCTGGTGCACGGGTGATTGTGACAGAGATCGATCCGATCTGTGCACTTCAGGCTGCGATGGATGGATTTGCTGTGAAAAAGATGGCAGATGCCGTGAAAGAGGCGGATATCGTGGTGACCGCTACCGGTAACAAAGACATCATCAATGCCGAGCACTTCAAAGCTATGAAAGACAAGGCGATCGTATGTAATATCGGCCACTTCGATAATGAAATCGACATGGCGTGGTTGAATAAGAACTACGGACACACCAAAAACGTGATCAAACCACAAGTTGATCTCTATGAAATCGAAGGCAAAGAAATCATTGTTTTGGCTGAGGGCCGTTTGGTAAATTTAGGTTGTGCGACCGGACACCCATCTTTTGTGATGTCCAACTCATTTACCAACCAAACCCTCGCTCAGTTGGAGCTTTGGGCTAATTACAAGAATTATCAGCCGGGCGTATATGTCTTGCCAAAGCACCTAGACGAGAAAGTAGCTGCGCTACACCTCGCCAAGTTGGGAGTGGAGTTGGATACGCTCTCCGAAGACCAAGCCAAGTACATCGGCGTAGAGGTGCAGGGACCTTTCAAGCCGGAATACTACAGGTATTGATTTTCAAAAAAAGAAAAAGGTTTAAAGCCTCGGGATTATTTCCGGGGCTTTTTTTTGGCTCAAAATGTCATTGCCTGCGTCCTGCCGTCCGGAAAGTTGGCCTGAATAGCAGCTCTACAAGCGCTATCAGCAGAGAAGGTTATCAAGTAATCCAGGCTTGAATTTTGTCCTCGGGAGATTTTCCAGGTTTCCTGACCACTGATCGGAATATTGAAATTGGATTCTAAACAAGCCGAAAGATAGGGGCGTCCCTCTCCCAAATTGATGGTAAAAGCTCTTCCTGCCGGATTAGTTCCCGCTATAGTTCCAGTGGAAATGAATCCCAGCGGTCTCAAATTGAATAGACTCACTAAATGATTGCTTTCGACGGTGAGGTAATGGCTCAAATCATTTGGCTCGGTAAGGATTAGCTGTTCCGAAGATTCAGCAAAAGTCCGCAAATCTTTGCGGGTAAATCGCTTTGTCCCTTCGACTTGAATCCCTCCAAAGGTGTAATTCTCAAAGGTTAAGAGGGTTTCTCCTTGGATCAAGCTGCTGTTGGTGTATTCGAGTCGAATTTTTCCTGTTCTAATTGGAGCAGCTGCTTGCAGACAGTCTGGGCTAAGATCAAAATCCAGTGTGACCGTTTTTCCGTCTTCATCGATGCTGATCTGAGGACATCCCGGTAGCTTATCCGAAGAGAGCGTTTGGTAGGTTGCAAAAGAAAACATCGCAAAATAATTGCTTTCTCCCCAAGCTATCGAAGTTCGCAAAAGCTGTTGGCTTTCTACGGTAAGATCAGTTTGAATTTGCCTTTCCACGTCTTCTGAGCATGAGGTAAAAACTAAAACTAACAGGAGTACGAAAAGGGCTCTAAGCATGGTGATGAAGCAAATTTATTCGAAGATCCATGCTTTCAATTTCCTTGCCGAATCCCTATCTTGATTTCAACTAACACTGAAAAAATGAACTATACAGAAGGAATGTTGCGTGAGGACGCGCTTAAAGGTAAAACTATCCTCATCACCGGTGGAGGTACTGGCCTTGGCAAATCCATGGGGCTTTATTTTTTGAAATTGGGCGCCAACCTGATCATCACCAGCCGAAAGCTGGATGTCCTTCAGGCTGCTGCCAAAGAAATGGAAGCCGAAACGGGTGGTAAAGTCGCAGCTTTGGCCTGCGATGTCCGGGATGCGGATCAGGTCAAGCTACTTTTTGATGAGGCCGATGCTCTTTTCGGAACGCGAATTCATGCAGTACTGAATAACGCTGCGGGAAACTTTATTTCTCCGACCGAGCGACTTTCCTCCAATGCTTTTGGAACAGTCATCGATATCGTCCTCAAAGGTACAGCCAATATCACTTTGGAAGCAGGAAAGCGATGGATCGCAGCAAAGCAAAGTGGGGTCTTTCTCAATATCGTCACGACGTATGCATGGACGGGTTCTGGCTATGTAGTCCCATCGGCAGCGGCTAAAGCGGGCGTATTAGCCATGACTCGCTCGCTAGCGGTCGAGTGGGCCAAATATGGCATCCGATCCAATGCGATAGCACCGGGGCCTTTTCCTACAGAGGGTGCATGGAGTCGGCTTTTGCCGGGAGATTTGGTGAAAAAATTTGACCCTGCGAAGAAAGTACCTGTGGGTAGGGTAGGCGAGCATCAAGAATTAGCCAATCTAGCGGCTTATTTGGTCTCGGATTTTTCAGCGTATATCAATGGTGAGGTCATCACCATCGACGGAGGAGAGTGGCTCAAGGGAGCTGGTGAATTCAATAACCTGGACCTGATTCCTGAGGCGATGTGGGATATGATGGAGGCTTCCCGAGGAAAAAAGCCCTAAGCCCCAAGTTGCTGGTCAGATACTTGTGGGCGCGATGGAAAATCAAAAAATATTAATCCTCAGTTTCTAGGCCTTTTTGGAGATATTGGTGATGCTGGACTGATTCTTTGATGCTTTTTTTCAAGGAGGAGTCCAGCATTTGCGTTTCTTTTTTGAGGATGTTGATCATTTTTTTGGACTCGATATTGTGCTGTTCCATATCGAGTATTTCCAAGACCCCCAAAATATTAGCTACCCTTGCCCGCAGGGAGTGGGATTGTTGAAACGCCAACTCCTTCAAAAAGTAGTGATGTTCTCTAAGCCAGAGTTGTTGACGTTTTTTCTCATTGATATCTAGGAGTACCCCTTGGATTTTGAGCGGAAGCCCATGTTCATCCCAATTGGTCGTCTGAGCAAATGCCATAACCCAAGTAGATTGGTTTCCTTTGGCGATAAGCCTCAGCTCGATTTTCAAAGGGAGGCTTCCCGTAGTCTGAAAGTGTTTTTGAATTTCTTTCGAAAACAACTCGAGGTCCTCGGGGTGGATATGCTTTTTCCAGTAGATTTTCCCGACTTTCTTGATTTCTTCCTCTGAGTATCCCAGCGAATGTGCGAGGTGAGGAGTGATGGTTTCGTGGTCTTTTGTGGAGTCAAATTCCCAAAACCCCAGAAGTTTATTTTCAAGTATGCCTTCGAAAACTTCCGACGAAAAAGCAGAGCCTTCCAAAAATTCGCCCAGACCAACATTATAGGGTTTTGCCTGCTCGAGCGGATGGCCCAGCCCCAGACAGGTGCCAAAGTCCTCTGATATGAAGAAGAACTCCCATTTGGTAGCAGTAAATGTACCCTCCGGATGATTGATTTTTTGGAGCTCGATCATGAAAGAGTGGTGCTTTCCTTTCCAGGCTTTCATCCGCTGAGATTCAAATTTTGACCAATCAGATGATATAAAGCAGTCTGAGAAATAAATTGGCTTTTCTTTATGATCAAAAAGTGAGGGCACTGGGCCGATGCCGGGATCTGAGGAAAGTATCCGTCCATCCTTGTCCAATGTGACTTGGAGATAGTACTCTGACGTGATCGCCAGATGACTCAAAACCTGTATGGCTTCCCAGTCTTGCATTGGATTGAAGTAAAAATCGTGGTGGGTTTGATTAATGGTTTAAAACGTTACAAAATACATAAAATTATATTCAAAATGCAAAATACATCACTTTTATTGAATAGAACCGAGTTTGGGGATATGAATAATCTAGGAAATATCCTTTCCAAACAGGATGCTCGGCATATCTTGGACCTCTGGGTGAAAAATGAAAAACTAAAAGTGCACATGAAGCAAGTGGCTCACTTGATGCGATCTTTTGCGCAAGCGAAAAAATATGATGAGCTCACCATAGAAAAGTGGTATCAGGCGGGACTCCTTCATGATGCTGATTGGGATCAATGGCCGGAGCAGCATTGTCGCAAAATCATCGAGGAGCTGGAGTCAAGAGCGGTGGACCCTGAAGTGATCCGAGCGATCGCGTCGCACGGGCCGAGATACTTCGGTGTGGAGCCTGTGTCTGAGATGGACAAGATGCTTTATGCCTTTGATGAGTTGAGTGGTTTTGTGCATGCCTACTCACTCATGCGTCCTGAGGGCTACATCGGAATGGAGGTCAAAGGCGTGAAAAAGCGTCTTAAAGACAAGACTTTTGCTGCTCAGGTCAGTCGGGAAGATATCGCGGATGCCTCGGAGCGTGCGGGTATTTCAGTCGAGGAGCTTATCCAGTTTGTGATCATCAATCAGGCTGAGGCAGATTTGAGTTAAATCCGGCTCCGAATCCTGAGCAAAAAAAACTCCCCTAAAATTGATGATTTTGGGGGAGTTGCTTTTTTTAATTTTCTTCCTCTTGATTGACAGGTCTGAAATTACCCGGAGGCAATTGCTCGGCTACTTCGTCTCTTTCGTATGGAAATACCTCTACAATGGGGCTTTCGGTAATGTCCGGCACTCGGAAGCTAACCAGCATATTGCTGAGACTTTCTTGTATTCGGTCATAGGCCTGCTTGACGTCTTCAGCAGTCAAGATCATGTATTGGGTCACTTTTTTCTCCTTACCAGAGTCTCCATCTGCTACGAGATAGGTCACTTTGCACTTGTGCCAAATGTCAGCATCTTCGAAATAAAATACATCGACAATATTGCTTTTGCTGATGCCTGTGACTTGAAAATCTCCCCTGATTTGTGAACCCAGTCGGTCATAAAGTATCGCTTCTGCTTCTGTGAAGGACACAGCATCTACTAAGTATTGCTCAGATATACTTTTGAGCAGTCCCTCTTCCGTTTCTTTGGCGTATTTTACTTTACACAAAAACCAAGTTCTCATTTCCATTTGTTTTTTGATCGTCGAATTTACCTCTTCGATATCTATGGTGCTTGGATTTTTGAAGAGAAAATCCTCCAAATTGTCAGGGGTTTTAGTAACTGACTGATTTTCAAAACGCTTAATTTTGACTGGTCGATCCAATCATTTTTTTAGTCAATACGATTTTGTCCTAGATCAGAAACGCGTATCTTTTAGTCATTCCTTTCCACCCATGATTGACCGACTGATCTCCAGTTTTCCTATTCAACTGTTTTTACTCCACCTAAGGAAGAACCTAGCCTTGGTCTTGGTTTTTGGTCTGTTGATAGGGATTGTGTTGGAGCAGTTTGGGGTAGTCTTGGGTATTCCATTTCTATTTTTGGACCCGGAGTATTTGCATGAGGTGTCCTGGCTGAGTTTTGCATTGATGGGGGTGGGCTTTGCGATTTTGACGATGGCTTTTCACATGACGACCTACATGATGGATGGGCGTCAGTTTCGTTTTTTGGCGGTTATCCCCAAGCCATTTATTCATTATTGTGTCAATAATTCGATTATTCCACTTATTTTTTATTTGGTCTATACGGTTAGGTTTATCGATTTCCAGTTGGAAAATGAACTCCCGTCGGATTGGCTGGTGCTTTCGTATTGGGCTGGTTTTGCCCTAGGTAGCTTGGTCACCTACTCCTTGATATTTGGCTACTTTGCGCTTACCAATAAGGACTTTTTTGTTCTTTTTGCGGGCACTTTGGACAAGCGGCTTCGCAAAGTCCGCCTGACTCGGGCCAATGCCATCCACAGAATCAAGGAACTCAAAGGAAAGCGGGATTCCGTTCATTATTTTCTCAACCTCCGACTCAGATTTGAGCCTGTTCGTCCTGATATCTCGCGATTTGAGTCGCAGCAATTAATCAAGGTCTTCGACCAAAATCACCTAAATCTATTTTTGATTCAGCTCGCGTTGCTTGTCTTCATTCTTTTTTTGGGGTTTTTCAAAGAGCAGGAATTTCTTCAATTCCCGGCAGCGATGAGTGCTACTTTGCTCTTGGCTATTTTGGTGATGATGGTCGGGGCAGTTAGTTTTTGGCTGAGAAGCTGGGCGACCGTGACGGTCTTATTTTTGGTTTTTTTGGCTAATTTCTTTTCTAATTATTCATTTTTGAACCGACCCCATGAGGCTTTTGGCTTGGACTACCAGACCAAAGCTACTTCATACACTCTGGAAGATTTGTCCAAACTCAACCGATCGGATACCCTTGAGAAGGACCGCTATCAAACCATCCAGATTCTGGAAAACTGGCAGCGCAAATTTCCGGGTGACTCGAAACCTAAGCTTGTACTGGTCGCTGCCAGTGGAGGAGGTCAGCGAGCTGCGCTTTGGACCTTTCGGGTGCTACAGGAGATTCATCGAATCGGAGAGGGCAAGGTCACCAAGCATACCGAACTCTATACCGGGGCATCAGGCGGAGTTTTGGGGGAAGCTTTGTTTAGAGAAGTTTATTTGCGCTCACTTTCAGATCCTTCATTTGATCCTTTGGATGAACAGTACCTGCATCAGCTTTCGGCTGACAATCTGAATCCCATTATTTTTACCCTACTTGTCAATGACCTGCTGATCCGCAATCAAAAGTTTCACTACCGTGGGCATGAGTATCTCAAAGACCGAGGCTATGCGTTTGAAAATCAATTTAATGTCAATACCAATGGGATCTTGGATAAGCCGCTGGAAGCTTATCGTGAGCCGGAGTTTTCTGCGAAAATCCCCATGCTGCCCGTCACCACCCTGATTACCAATGATGGTCGCAAATTGATCATTTCCCCACACTCCAAGTCCTACTTTGGTAGCTCGGTCATGGGTCGGTCTCCGGATGAAAAGTACCAAAGCATAGATTTTTTGAGGTTTTTCCAAAATCACAATCCTTTGAATCTGAGATTTCTGACCGCCTTGAGGATGACGGCCACTTTCCCATTTATCACGCCAAATGTGCAGCTGCCTACCGACCCGGTGATGGAGACGATGGATACGGGGCTTTCGGATAATTTTGGTATTCAGGACGCCCTGCGGTTCATGTATGTTTTTCAGGATTGGATTAGAGAACATACCAGCGGCGTGGTCTTGATTACGATTCGAGATTCGGAAAAAAATCAGGAAATCCCTGAATCGGACCTGCCCAGAATCGCCGAAAAAATCACCAATCCGCTCAAAAATATTTACTCCAACTGGGACAATGTCCAAACTATTCAAAATGAAGTACTATTCAACTACATGGCGGAGTCCATGCCGTTTGATCTGGAACGGGTGGAGTTTGAATATGCTCCGGAAAAGGTCCAGGCAGGAGAATTGACGGGGTCTCAAAAGCTCATGCAGCGTGCTTCTCTCAACTGGCGACTGACTGCCAGGGAGAAAAAATCGATTCTGGCGAGTATTCAAACCTCAAAAAACCTCCAATCTCTGAAGCGGTTGGGGGAGATTTTTGACGAAAAGCTTGAAACTCAATAAGCGATTCCGATTCGCTTGTAAATAAAATGCATCAGCCATGCCGGACCGATTAGCAGGAACTGAAGGTCTTTGAAAAATGATGGTTTTTTCCCTTCGACATTATGACCGTAAAACTGTCCTACCCAAGCGACTACGAAAATGGCAATGCTAATCATCCAGAGTTTGTTTGGAAACGCAAGCTCGAGTGCATTGGCCAAGGCCAGGCAAACGCCTGAAAAAAGCGCCATTCCCAAAGTCAAGGGCACCGAAAGCGAGGTGTAATAAATCAGGATGAATATCAAAACAATGGTAGCCCAGTTGGCGAAAGTACCCAAGAAAGGTAAGGCCTCGGGTAAAAAGCCTGCTGGAATACTGAAAATCAAACCTACAATGCTAAAGAAAATAGCGGGTACACAGATCCAATGAATTAGCTTATTGGTGGGGTTTTGGTGACTTTCACCGTATTCGGAGAGAAGGGAATCAATTTTTCTCATGGTTTTTTGGGTATAAATCCGGTAGTTTCGATACAAAATAGCTAACTCTCTAGATATAGAAAAAAAATAAGGACAAAGATGTTTAGTTACTGGGAGCAAAAGAATTTTTTAAGATATGACTTGATTGTGATCGGAGCTGGCTTTACGGGGCTATCGACAGCAATCCACTATCAGAAAAAGCATCCTAAAGCCAAGGTGTTGGTTTTGGAGAGGGGACTGTTTCCTACGGGAGCATCGACCAAAAATGCCGGGTTTGCCTGCTTTGGGAGTTTGACCGAGATCCTTGACGACCTCTGGACGATGACTCAAGATGAGGTGGTTCAGTTGGTGGAGCGCAGGTATCGTGGATTAGTCTCTATCCGAAAGGAATTTGGTGAAGAGAAACTCCGCTATCATGCCCGAGGCGGATTTGAGCTTATTCAAACCGATCAGCTCAAAGCTTTGGATCAGCTGGAAGATATCAATCGAATGTTGAAGGGGATATTCAAAAAGAAAGTCTTTTCCAATGTGAAAGATTACCGAGAGTACGGATTTTCGGATCAGGTGAAGGCCATCGTCCAAAATAAATATGAAGGGGAACTGGATCCTGGAGCTTATTTGGAGGCACTTTGGTCAAAAGCTTCCAAGCTCGGCGTCAAAATTTTGACGGGAACTGAAGTCCTTAGCTTTGATCCTGATGGAGGGGCGGTACTAGTTAAAGGACAGCAGGATGATTCTCCTGTATCCTTTTATTCAGATCGGATCGCAGTCTGTACCAATGCATTTACTCAGAAAATCTGGCCTCAGGCCAAAGTCCAACCGGGAAGAGGCCTGATTTTACTCAGCAAGCCACTTGGTTTTGATACTCCCTGGAAGGGCGCATTTCATTACGACAAAGGATATGTTTATTTCAGAGAAGTGGATGGACGATTACTGATCGGGGGAGGTCGCAATCAGGATTTTAAGGGTGAAAATACAGTGGATTTTGCAGTCAATCCCAAGATCAGGACCTATTTGATTCGATTGGCGGAGGAGGTGATTTTTCCTTACCGTGAGATCGAATGGGACAAAGAATGGACTGGGATTATGGCTTTTGGAGCCAAGAAAGTTCCGATTATTCAGCCGATAGGCCAAAAATCTGCTGCTGCAGTTCGGTTAGGAGGAATGGGCGTTGCCATAGGCTGGGAGGTCGGCAGAGAGCTTTCGGGGATTTTATCAGCGCTTTAAACCGATTTTTTATTAGATTCAATGCTTTATTAACGATCAAAAATCACTGAATGAAAGGAATTCCAAAGGTCGCAACAGTTGGAGATGCACTGATCCCGCTTATTTTTCTGATAGTTCTTCTGATCATCAATATTCAAGTTTTTGGCACTGACGGCCTCTCCGGTTCCAATCAGATTGTACTGATTCTATCCGCTGGTGTGGCGTCACTAGTGGCCATTTTCCGACTTGGATACAGCTGGGAGACCCTGCAGGATGGCATCGTGAAGAGTATCGGATCTGCGATGAGCAGTATTTTGATTTTGTTTCTGATCGGAGCCCTAGCCGGAACTTGGTTGCTCAGTGGGATCGTTCCGGCGATGATTTATTATGGATTGAAGATTTTGAGTGCCGAGATTTTTCTTGTTGCAGCCTGCGTGATAGCAGCGGTAGTTTCTGTTGCCACGGGCAGTAGCTGGACGACAGTTGCTACGGTCGGTGTGGCGCTTTTGGGAATAGGGAAAGCGCTGGGCTTCGAGGAAGGAATCATCGCTGGGGCAATTATCTCAGGAGCTTACTTCGGAGATAAAATGTCTCCGCTTTCAGATACGACCAATCTCGCCCCCGCCATGGCTGGTACGGACTTGTTTACTCATATCCGGCACATGACCAAAACCACAGTTCCTTCGATGGTTATCACGCTCATTTTGTTTGTGGTAATTGGTATCAATTACACTACTTCAGGTGGTGTGGAGGATGTGAAGGTGATTTCAGATATTATTTCCGACAAATTCAATATTACACCCTGGCTGTTTTTGGTACCGATTGCAGTCTTGATTATGATCGTCCGAAAAGTTTCCGCAGTACCAGCCCTGTTGGCAGGTGCGCTATTAGGTGGTGTTTTTGCTGTGATTTTTCAGCCAGCGATCTTGGCAGAAGTGGCCGCAGAATCCGGATCGGCTGTGTATTTGGCTTTCAAATCTGTCATGATGGCACTCTATGGTGAGATCAGCGTGATGACCGAAAATGCTGTGGTCAACGAACTCCTCATCACCGGAGGAATGGCCGGTATGCTGGATACTATTTGGTTGATTATCTGCGCGATGGCATTTGGGGGAATTATGGAAGAAAGTGGCATGCTCCGGGTACTGGCTGAGGCGGTCATTCGCAAGGTGCACAAGGTCGGTTCATTGATTGCATCTACGGCAGCCACCTGTGTGTTTTTCAATATCACCACCTCTGATCAATATCTTGCGATCCTAGTACCGGGTAGAATGTATGCGGATGTGTATAAAAAAAGAGGCCTTAAGCCAGAGAATCTTAGCCGAACTCTGGAAGATTCTGCTACCGTGACGTCGGTTTTGGTGCCTTGGAATACCTGTGGTGCGACTCAGGCTTCTGTACTAGGTGTGGCGACATTGGTCTATGCACCTTATTGTTTCTTTAATATTATCAGCCCATTCATGACCATTTTATATGGGTATTTGAAAATCGGCATTACCTATTACGAGGAGGACGAAGAGCTGGCATGATTCCCTATAGTATTACTAAGGATGAGCTCAACGAACTGCCCCTGGGACAGTTTGAGGGCGAAATATTTCTGATCGATCATCCAGATCAAGTGGATGAAGCAGTGGATTTTCTCGAAGATCAGCAGATCATTGGTTTTGATACGGAGACCAAACCGGCCTTTCGAAAAGGGCAGTTTAATCCCGTAGCTTTGCTGCAATTATCCACTCCGCATCAGGCGTTTTTATTTCGGTTAAATAAAATCGGATTTCCCGACTCGCTGCGCAATCTTTTGGAAAAAGAAAACCTGGTCAAAGTAGGCGCGGCTGTGCATGATGACCTTAAGGGGCTACGCAAATTGACTGATTCGTTTTATCCGCTTTCATTTTTTGATTTGAATGATGAGTTGAAAAAAGTCGGTTTTCACAATGTGGGAGTTCGAAATCTCTGTGGAATGGTCCTGAAAATCCGGATTTCCAAATCGGAACAGGTATCCAATTGGGAAGCAGAGACGCTCACCGAAAAACAACAGCGCTATGCCGCCACGGATGCTTGGGCTTGTCTGGAGGTATTTAAAGTATTGAAGGAGGAAGGATATCTTGATCCTTTGCTCAATCGCTAATCAGCTCTAGTGGGTCGATTTCCCGGAGCTTTTCATGGACTGGATCGAGGAGTCCTTTTTTGACTTCAAGGGTCATTTCACAGTCCATGGCCATGTGCTGATGGATGATTTCCAGCTGGAAGTTTTTCACCACTTTCATGACTTCATTCATTGCGGGATAAGAAAATTTAATTTTAATGCGGCTAAGTTCCCACTTGCGAATGATCTCAGCTGACGAAAGAGCCTCCTCAGCCGAAGTTTTGTAGGCTTGGATCAAACCACTGACTCCGAGTTTGGTGCCTCCAAAATAGCGCACCACCACCACTAGAACATGAGATAGTCCAAAAGATCTGATCTGACCTAAAATAGGATCTCCAGCACTATGGTTGGGTTCTCCATCATCATTTGCCCGAAAATGCTCCCCCGCCGTACCCAAAATCCATGCATAACAATGGTGAGAGGCGTTATAGTGGGTTTTTCGCAAGTCAGCGAGTGCCAGCTTGATTTCCTCCTCATCAGTTACCGGAAAAGCGTAGTAAAAGAATTTACTCCCCCGATCTTTGTAAAGTCCACAGACAGGAGCGGCTAGGGTTAGGTAGGAGTCCCTTTCTTCGGTCGGGATTGGGTCGGATGACTTCATGACTGGCGAAAATAGAAAATTAACTTTTTCCTAACCTTTTCTTCCATCAATTTGGCCTATTTTAGTCAAGATTTTCATGGAACAAAGTAGTCTATACCTTCGGAATTTTGCCCCAGCCCGATTGATTTCGATACCCGGTCAGGTTTCTGATTTGGGCCAATTACATTTTTGGGAAGATTCAACTGTTTTTCATCAAGGTATTTGCAGGTGTTTTTGGATTACCCAGGTTTCTCCGGGAGAATTTCGGGGCAAGCATGCACACTGGGAAGAAGCTCAGGTTTTGGTCTGTCTATCAGGGATTTCCCGAGTCAGTGTGGAGGGACTGGATGGTCGGCTGGATGAATTTCTACTCGACTCACCGGGAAAGGGACTTTTTGTCCCACCACTGAATTGGGTCAAGGTAAGCTTTGAGCCCAGCTCAGTCTTGTTAGGACTTTCAGATCGGGCTTTTTCCGAGCAGGACTATATTCGGGATTTTCAGGTGTTTCGTTCACTTCAGTTTCGCTTTCATGAGCCTCAGTGATCTTACAGTGGTGTCTGTTGAGGGGCAGGTTCAAGATTATTTTCTCCGGTCGTTTTTCGGAGAGAATGATGGAGAGCTACTTGATTTTCAGGTGGAAAAGAAAGGTAAGAAATTGATCTCCGCTACATTTTTTTGTAAGGATACTTTGGCCGTATCCCTTCCTATGGCTCCCTTTGGTGGGATTTGGGTAACAGGCGAACTTGGGCAGCCAGAGGTGCTGACTGGTTTCATCGAGGATTTGATGGAATATTTTAGGGAGAAAAAAATCCGGATTGTCCGGTTGATTCAGCCTCCTCATATCTATGAACCCCTTTCCGATTTGATTCATTCTGAGCTTTTCAAAAGTGGATTTTCCGTGAAAAGTATTCAGAGTCACCAGTTTCTTACAGGAAAGAAGGGGATTCGAAGCTTTTTAAAAATTCAAGGTGAAAAGTGGAAATCGAAACTGGAGGCGAAAAAATTGGAATTGGTTAGTTCGCCGATCGGTAATTTTGGCTTTTTGCGAGATATTCAAGAGTGGAACAGTGAGAAAGGATATGAACTTACCTGGCAAGAAGATCGGCTGATTCGTCAGGTCTCACTTTTTCCCGAGCGGTATTTTAAAATCTCCATCATCCATCGCGATCAGCCACAAGCCCATGCGGTGGGCGTGAAATTGACTTCGGGAGTTTTGTATTACTTTTTGTCCGCTAACAAACCCGATAGTCCATTCAAAAACCTAGGGGAATTACTTCTTTTTGGCTTGATTAAATTGGCAAAAGAAGAAAAAGTAGAAGCGGTTGATTTGGGTTCTTCTGAAGTCAATGGTTGTATCAATTCTAATTTAATGTATTTTAAGTCCCGCTTTTCAAACGAAATAAGCAACAAGATCATTTGGGAAAGACAACTCTGATATGATAGAGGCAGGTAAGGTTTCTGTTATTTGTATAGCTTTTAACCACGGAGAGTGGATCACGGAAGCTTTGGAGAGTGTCAAGCTCCAAGATTATTACAACAAAGAACTCATCATAGCCGATAATGGAAGCTCTGATGATACAGCTGAAAATATCCAGAAATGGATCGATTTGCAGTCTGATTACCTGGATGTGCGGGTATTTTTTCACGATAAGCCACTCCCGTATTGCCAGCTTTTCAATGAATTACTCAATATCTCCACTGGGATGTATGTGGTGGATCTATCCGGAGATGACGTGCTTTACCCGGATCATTTGTCCCAGTCGCTTGATGAGCTGAGCAGGGTACCTGAGGCGGCATTTATCTTTTCGGATGCGCACCTCCTCGATGAGCGCAAGGAAGTACGAACCTTTTATCCCAGAAATAATGCAGGTGAACTACTGGAGCCTATCGAGCTATCCACGATCTATGAAACCATGGTACGTCGTAGCATCATTTGCTCTGCAACCATCGTATTCAATTCCCAAGTTCTCAGAGCTGAGGGAGGGTATGATGAAGGGTTGTACTACGAGGATTTTGATATTCAGGTGCGACTCGCACGCAATCACCCCGTGCTTTTCTCAGACCACATCGGCGTAGTCAAGCGGGTCCACCGCAAGTCGATGTCAGCAGCACAGTACAAGCGGTACAAGTCCAAAATGCTTCCAAGTACCGTGAAAGTGTGCCAAAAAATCCTCAATCAAAATGTCCTGGATGAGGAAAATCAAGCGCTCAAGGAGCGGATTCTCTATGAATTGAAGCATGCACTTTGGTCAGGAAATTTCGAACCGGCCAGAGATTTGATCCGGCTAGGCAATGAGCTGGGAATCAAAACGCTCATGTTTTCATTTTACAAGCTTTGGGCAAAAAATCACTGGGATATTTCCTGGCTCTATGGCATATTGAAGCAGTCCTGAAAAAGTAATTTGGCAGAATTCTATCCTACGGACACTTCGATGAGCTCTTGGTCAAAGAAATACTTTTTACCTATTTCCTGAATGTCCTCGGCGGTAAATTTCTTAAGAAACATTAGTTTCTGCTGAAAATAACTGAGGTCCAGCCCGGAGAAATGAACGGATTTGAAGCGATCGACTAGATCAAATGGAGTACTGAATTGACTCAGCATCTGACCGATGAGGTAATTGCGGACAATCTCGATTTCGTCTGTAGGAATGGGTTCTGTGGAGAGTTTTTTGATTTCCTCACGGGTCTCATCGATCACGAGTTGACGATATTTTTTTTCGACATCAGCTCCTATGACCCAATAGTTGAAATCACCCACTTCGGCTAGATTAGATGAAATACCGTAGGTGTGACCTTTTTCCTCCCGAATACTCTTGACTAATCGTGATCCAAAATAGCCGCCAAGAATGGTATTGAAAACAGATAAAGCCTGAAAGTCAGGGTTTGACCTGGGGATACTCCAGCTTCCAAGTCTAAGGCTACTCTGGAGCGCTGCTGTGCGCTCTTCATGGATGGAGCCGCTCTGAATCGGGGCAGGAGAGGATTGCTGTTCTGATTTTTCTCTAACCGGAATTTGGTTTAAGAGGTCCAGCACCTGATCCAATTCCATCGGGCTGAGGTTGCCTGAGATGAAAATTTCCACATCTTTCCAGAGGTGATTTTCATAATAATCCACCAAAAGATCCCTATGGATCGCATCAATGTGAGATTCGGTTATTTCTTGACCATAAATATGGGTTGATCCAAAAAGCGCCCTTCTGAAAAGTGAACTTGCCCGTGAAGAAGATTTTTCATTTTCGATCTTGAGGCTAAGCTTCCGTTGATTTTTTCTTTTTTCGAGAATAGTAGCCGGGAATATACTTTCGGTGAAAAGCGCTAAGAATACCTTCAAGACCGCTAAAAGGTGCTTTTTGGTAGTCAAAAGGCTGATTCCTTCCTGAGAATAGCTAAGATGGGGGCCTACTTCGGTAGCATGAAAGTCAAAAAAGTCTGCCAACTCCTGATCATTTTTACCAAGTATTCCTTCCTGAATCATCTGCAGCGTAAATGACGGGACAAGTGCCAAATCTATAGGAAGATGTTGTCTGCTGCTTTTGCCTATTACCTCGATCTTTACTGCATCGATCGCTGGGGTTTGGAAAAAATAATACGCTAAACCGGACTGCGTATAACCTGCCTCCGGGTGTTGCAAATCAAAGTCAGCCGGGATGGAATATTCCGGTGCTTTGCTTCGGTCGAGTGCCATTAATTATTTCGGATAGTGTAGAGTACAGTAAACCTGAGGGTCTCTGCAAGTGGGTTATTTTGAACTTGTGGGACTAAGTAAGAAAAGTCGATCCCGATTTTTTTGATGTCCAGTCCTGCGCCCACGGTGAAGTATTTTCGTCCGCCCTTGCTTGGGTTTTCATAAAAATACCCTGTTCGGAGCGCAAATTTTTCAGCAAAAAGGTATTCCGCACCAAACGAAACGGTGAATTCCTTTAACTCCTCTTCAAATCCTCCTGGAGCATCGCCAAAGGAACCGAACATTCCTGATATCAATGGTCTATTTGGATCATTTCCCTCGAGGATAATCAAGTTGCCATTGTCATCCGTGGCCAAATTGCCATCCTCAGTAGTCTGATAGATCGGCGGAGTAGGCACCATTAATTTATTGAGGTCAAGGCTAAATGCAATTGAATTCAGCTCATTAAAGTTTATCCGGTAGGTGGTACCCAATCGAAGATTGGTCGGAATATAATCCAGATCTTCGGCACTGTTGTAAGTGATCTTTGGGCCAATATTGGAAATGGCAAGGCCCCAAGACCAAACGCCATCTCTTGATCCTACGAAGGTTGATTTCTGATAGTAAAGACCTATGTCTGCTCCAACACTAACTCCCGCTCTCGCTTCAGCGCCTCCCGCTGACGAAATATAGCCGGAAAGATTGGAGTGAATAAATCTCGCAGAAATACCCAAACCTAGATTTTGACTCAATTTTCTGGAGTAGGAGCCTCCGATAGAAAAGTCTCGCGGATTAAATTCCCCATATTCATTTCCCCGGTTGTCGGTCAGATTAATCACTCCCATGTTGAAATACCGGAGATCAAATCCCCAAGCGGAGTTTTCATCAATTTTTTTCTGGCCAGCCAGGTAGTTGAGCGACATGTCATTGACCAACTTGCCAAGCCAAGGAGAATAAGAAAATGACACGCCGAAGTCATCTTTTACGAAGGCTAATTTACCGGCATTCCAGTGTGCAGAATTAGCGTCAGGAGAAGTAGCGACGCCTACATCACCCATACCGGAGTGACGGCTATCGGGTGCAAAGTTCAAAAACGGAACCGCTGTAGTGATTACTCTTCTGCCTTGGTCTTGACGAGAGACGATTACGCTTGTCTGCGCATAAGTCGAAAAAGTAGCCAAGGCTAAAACTAGCGTGAGTGAGTTCTTAAGTAGTTCTACGGCTGTTCGGTTCATCGAATCACAATTTTTCCACTTACAAAATCGGAGCTGTTATCCTGCTCTGAGCGAAGTGATAATCTGTAAATATAAGTTCCTTTTGCGGGATATTTGGTTTGGTTTTGCAAAAAAAACCAACTCAAATCTCTGATTTGGTTTTCAGCTCTCACAAAACGCCGGGAGTCAGAAAATAGTATCTGACCGCTCATGGAAAAAACCTCCAGATCCACCTGTATGTTTTCGCCTGGGCGATTATGTGTGAAAATAAATTCTGAGTTGACACTAGTGGGGTTAGGAAATACCACATGCTGCAGGATTTGAATACGCTGGCTTCCCCGGATTTCGACGGGTACGGTGACTAAATTTCCATTTCCGAGATTGTCCCAAGCTCCGATTTTGAGTTGATTTTGTCCTTCGGAAAATCCCGGTACGGTCACCAGAAAAGCTCCTTCTTGATAGCTTCCGTTTTTGGCCAGGAATTCCTCATTTAGGATAATCGGACTTTGATCATTGACTTGAAGAAAGAGATCCTGACCTGGAATCTTCCCACTGACTAGGATGCCATTGAGATCAAAAATGTCTGCCCCTACTTGGAGTTGGGTGGTATTGAATATAAAAGGGCCTTCGGATTTACCTTCAAGTGTAGGAGATATTTCTGGGCCGGTTTGGTCCACGGGAGGAGTAGCGTTTTGTCCGAGGATGGGTGTGATTTGTCCCAAAGCCCGATACCCCGAGCTTTCTTCCCAAGCCAAAATCCTCAAATTTCCTGCTTCAATCTCTTGAGATAGGTGATTTGGGATCAAAAACTTTGCTGTCAAAACCCCATTTTCTACCTTACCTTGACCTCGGAAAAGCAGTGTTTTTTCCTCCTGATATTCGAATGGACTATTTTCGTCCCCGAGTGTTTGAGATGGAGTGGGAGCAGCTTGGAGCTCGGCAATGTACTCTCCGTTGAAGCCGGTAATGATAGTTTCGGTGATCGGGTCGATTACTTCTGAGATGAGTTCTATTTCCTGCAGAGCAATTAGGGTATCGAGCTCCTCAGTCGTTGAGGGTTTGTAAAAGCCTTTTACCACGATATCCAATTCTGGCACAGCTAATTTCAGGCTTGGGTCACCCAAAAGTGAAAAGTTTCGATTGAGAACGCCGTTTAAGCTTTGATTTTTTGTCTCTTTGAAAATGGTCCCCAAATCTTGGGACTGCCCGGCCAATTTTCGAAAAACTTCTTGGACAAAGGCCTCATTCAGCTGGAAATTCACACTGGAAAAAACCGGTCTGCCTGTCGTCAAAAGTCCGATTGCCCCTTTTTGAGGTGCAAAAAGTAGCTCCTCGGCCCCAGACCGGAGCAGCGGACTATCCTGTCTGCCAAATTCGCAGGTAGCAGTCACCCATAGCGCCATGGGATTTTGCGCAGCCCATTCAGAAATATCAGCCACCGTAAAAACCTCCTCTGCCATCAGCGTCGTTTCATTTCCGTGACCTACATAGTTGATCACCATGGGGCCTTTTTGGAGGTTAGTCTCCAAAGCGGCTTTGGCCTGAGGTGATTGCTGTCGGTTTCCGGCTGATAATTGTTCGAAGGCATCGAGGTATAGCTTGTCGATTTTTATTTCTGGATGATTTTGTTCCAAAAATGAAGCATGCGACTCCGAGTCTCTCATATGGATGGAATTGTCTGCATCATCGGCCAGTAGAGTAAAGGAAGGGAAAATACGCGGGTCAAATTGCCCGTTTTCATAGGCAATTATTTTGTCCACCATCAGATTTGCTTCGGCAAAGTTGATCGCAGGAATTCTGCCCACGCCGATTTGGAGCAATTCATCCCCGTCCCGACTTTCCTCCCACACTCCCTGACCCCAGTCGATCAGTCCAAAAAAGTCGTCCGAACTGTAAGTTTGAAGCGGGTTGAGGCTATTGCTACTGGTATAGATTGGGACCAGATTAGGCCTTCCTCCGAGTTTGCCTTTGTAGTCAAAAGTTCCTTTTCCGAGAATTAAGACGTTTCTCAGGAGGTTGCCCTCGTGATAGCGATGCGCAATGGCATTTCGGATGGCAGTGAGGTCGGTGTTGCCGTATCCGAAGGAGTCATAGATTGCTTCGGTGGTTAAAATCTGTGTCGAAATACCCAAAGTTGTCTTGTGTCGCTGAAGTTTCCGGGCTGCAGTGAGCAAGTTTGGGTGTGTGATGATCAGAAGTTCACTTGGGTTTGAATTCCTTGCGGCCAAAGCGGCAATCTCAAACGATGAGATTGTCTGAATGTCAGATTCATCAAACAAATAAAATTCCTTACCTACTGCCATATCACGGGATATGCTAGCCTGAGGCTGAAAAAAATCTCGAACCTCCCAAGCAAATCGACCTGAGGGAATATCAATTTTACCCGTTTGGGAATTATGGATCAACCCTACGGTCTGGTTCTGAGGGGGTACGGGCATCCCTATCAACACGTAGTCAAGGTGTCCGGCAGAGTTTCCTCCCGCTCCCTGAAACGTAAATCGAATCTGCGAGAGATTGCCGTTGACAGGTGTAAACTCGGTCAAAAAGCGCCGTTCCTGGCCTTTGATACCATAAGTAGAATTGGGAATAGGGTCAAAAGCAACCTCAGCCAAAAGCTCATTTCCAGATAGGACGCGCATCGTGGAGCTTGCAAAGGATTGGGTCATGAGATTACCGGTCAGGATCCATGGTTTGCTGCCTGCACTGCTTAGTGATAGACTGAAATTCAGGCTTTGACCTTGCCTGATCGGGTTCGAAAACCAGGTTTTCCCTGAATTCAACACGTTGATTTGCTCTCCTTTAACCGCTTTCCACTGGTGCCAATCTCCGAAGTCAAACAAGCCTGAGTCTGTTTGGGGAGCATTTTCTATTCTTCTCGGATTTGTTTTTTGTCCGACCAGATAGCTGAGCGAATCTTCAAAAAGATGGTGGGTATAGGTGATTTCACCATTTTCGGAATAGTTGATTTGATGAGGTCCCTTGAGATATACCCAAATTTCTTGGTCTACTACCAAGGATGGAATTTCTTGAAGTGCAAGATTAGCTGAATCGAGCTGCTGTGGAAGCATGCCTGGAAAGCCGAAAAACGCAAGTTGATTGACAGGAATCCCCAGTTGATTTGCCTGAGAGGAGGTGATTTTATAGACCCCTGTTTCGCTGATTTTAAATTTGAAAAATTTGCTTTGGGCCAAAATTGGTCCCGTCAAAAAAAATACTAGAAAACTGACTAAAATTGACTTCAATAAATTCATGCGCTGTTGCCGATATTCTCCACCACGGATAATCCAATATACGCCAAAATGATCAGCGGGATTCCTGCAAGCTGAAACAGCACCAGGATTGTCACTGCCAAAGCAATAAGTCCAAATCGGTATCGGTTGTTTTGAATAGAAAAATCTTTGAATTTCAGTGCAATCAGAGGCAATTCCGCAATTAAAAGAAGACTCATCAGCCAAGCTAAACCTATAAAAAAATAGGGCGACTGAGCTAGAAACTGAAATGCGTCTACTTTCTCAAAAAAGTAGGGTAGCGTACTGATAAAAAGTGCATTAGCTGGAGTAGGGAGGCCAATAAATCGATCCGATTGACGCGTATCCAAGTTGAATTTGGCGAGTCGATAGGCAGAGAGCATCGGTACGATTAGGGTCAAATAGGGCAGCCAATCCTGTGAAGTCACCCGCTGTGTCATTTCAAACAGGATAATGCCGGGCAAGACTCCAAAAGAAACCGCATCAGCCAGTGAATCCAATTCCTTGCCCATAGGACTTTGCACCTTGAGCATTCGGGCTACAAACCCATCCAAAAAATCAAGCACAGCAGCAATGAGCACAAAAATCGCCCCTTCGTACAGGTGACCGTCGATGACCCGGATGATTCCCACCACTCCAAATGCCAGGTTGAGGAGAGTAAGCGTATTGGGGATGTGAGCTTTGATTTTCAATAGCGTGCGTTTTTTCCCACGAAAGGGTTGTTCGATTTTTCGTAAGCGATCGTCGTTTCCGGACCATGTCCGGGATAAATTACAGTTTGGTCAGGTAGCGTGAATAGTTCAGATTTGATTTTATTCAGAAGCAGCTGGTGGTCCCCACCAGGGAGGTCGGTCCTTCCGATGCTGCCTCGGAAAAGCGTGTCTCCGCCGATTGCCAGATGGCTTTCGGCATGATAAAAGACTACATGTCCGGGCGCATGACCCGGCACAAATATCACCTTCAGTTTTTCACTTCCGACGGAGATGAATTCCCCTTCTTCCAAAAAACCATCCGGCTCCACTCCGCTGTAGCCATGGAATCCATAGTTTGAAGCGTAGGCTTCCACCGATTTGAGGACTGGAAGGTCAAGGCGATGGATGAGTAGCGGGATATTATAGGTGTTTTTGACCCACTCATTGCCCAAAACATGATCGATATGGCAATGGGTGTTGAGTAGGAGGGTGGGTTTCAGGTTGTTTCCTTGAATAAATTCGGTCACCTCCTTTCGCTCGGCGGCCGTATGGCATCCCGGATCAATGAGGACTGCCTGCAGGCTCTCATCGTAAAGAAGATAGGTGTTTTCCTGGAAGGGATTGAAGGTGAAAGACTTGATCTGAAGCATGGGAAAAGTCTGCGAAATCTCAACAAAATAAGGGATAAACCTTTTAATTTGAGCCATGGAATATGATTTTTTGATCATTGGTCAGGGAATAGCCGGTTCGGCCTTAGGATATCGCCTTCGTGAAAAAGGCAAAAAAATTCTTTTGCTCGATCAGCCCGAAAAAAACATCAGCAGCCGAATAGCTGCCGGACTCTACAATCCCGTGACGGGGAAAAAAATGGTGAAAACCTGGAAAGGAGAGGTTCTTTTCCCTGCTTTGATCGACTTTTACTCTAAACTCGAGGTAGAAACTGGCCGGAGATTTTTGGAAAACAAGCCTATTTACAGGCCATTTCTTTCGATTGAGGAGCAAAACGAATGGATGGGACATTCCAGTGATCCACAGATCGGCATGTTTATCAAGCAGCTCTACACAGAAAGCCAAAGTCCCAAACTTCGGGACAAATTTGGAGGAGTGCTGCTAGACTATTCGGGTTGGTTAAATATTCATGAGTTTCTCGAAGGAATGTCAGCCCTTTTTGGCGATAGCCTACGACATGAAGAATTCGATGAATCTGAGTTGGCCTTTGAAAATCAACGATGGCACTATCGAGGAGATGGTTTTTCAGGCATTGTGTATTGCAATGGCCTTGCAGCAATGAAATCTGCCTTTTTCGGTTTTTTGCCTTTTGCTCCGGTCAAGGGGGAAATTTTGGAAGTCCGTCAGGAATTTGACCCGGAGATGATCCTCAATCGTGGCGTTTTCAGGGTTCCTCTGGGGGGAAATGTTTTTCGGGTAGGTTCTACATACACGTGGCATGATCTGGATCAAGGTCCCACTATCTCCGCACGAAAAGAGCTAGTCGAGAAGCTGGAGCAGCTTGTTCGGGAGGAGGTTTCGGAGGTGGTCAGCCATAGATTTGGAATCAGACCGGCCACTCGGGATCGAAAGCCATTTTTGGGCAAACATCCCACCTCTGAAAGCGTTTACATCTTCAATGGTTTCGGAGCGAAGGGTGTGTCCTTGGTGCCCTATTTTAGCGAGGAAATGGTAAATTTTATCTTGGATCAAAAACCGCTGAGTGTAGAGGTGGATATCGCAAGGTATTTTAAGTATATTTAAAACCGATCAATTCGCAATTGAATGAACAAACTTGCCCTTAGATTCCTGATGGTTTTGATGCTGGGTGGCACGAGTATTTCTGCTTTGGCCCAGTTTGATCAGGAACGGTTTGGAAAAAACCGAGTCCAGCACAAAGAGCTCGAATGGTATTTTTATTCTTCAAACAATTTTGAGGTTTATTATTACGATCGTGGAGGAGCCAATGCCAAGATGGCCATCGAATACTTGGAGTCGGAGTTTGACAAGCTGACTCAGAGCATCGGCTACGTGGCTTATACCAAGCCCAGGATTTACATCTACAATTCCCCTGAAGAGCGACTTCAGAGCAATCTTGGCCTCAATGCGGTGCAATATTCGGAAGAGGGACAGACCAAATTTTCCAGACTCATCGCGGAGGTTTCGTACAAAGGTCGGATGGATGAGTTTAAAGAAGATCTTGTCGATGCGACAGTAAAAGTAATAGTGCGTGAGATGCTTTATGGGGCCTCAGTAGCCGATGCTTTTCAGGCTAACCTGATCAATGATTTTCCGGAATGGTACATTGATGGGGTTGGACTATATCTAGCCAAAGGCTGGAGTAGAGAGATGGATGACTTTCTTCGGGATTATCTCAGGGAAAATGAAAACCCAAAAATTCATAACCTGACTGGAATCGAGGCAGCTTTGGTGGGACAATCAATATGGAATTTTATTGCTGAAAAATATGGAAGAAGGTATGTCTCCAGTATTCTCAACCTTTCCCGAATCAACAGAAACGAGGAAAATTCAATTGCCAATACGATAGGAATCAACATCAAAACTTTCTTTTCGGAATGGCGAAATTATTATCTCAAAGTCAACGAGCCAGTCTACGCTTCCTTTCGCCCTCTCGATACGTCCAAAGCACTCGCGGCAACCAAATCCCGGTTGGAAGGAGCAATATCAGATGTCAAGTTTAGCAAAGATGGGCTCAAATTGGCTTATGTAAGTAATGTCGCAGGGAAGTACAAAGTCATAGTTCGTGATCTATCAAGCGGATCTGAGCAGGTGATTTTTCAGGGAGGGGCCAAGCATGAGGAGATCACTCCAAATTTATATTCACCAGTAATCGCCTGGAGAGACTCAGCCAATATTGCTATTGCTTCATTCAAACGAGGATTTACGACGCTCAGACTCAGATCCATCGATGGGTCGGCTCAGGATAAGATTTTTCTGAGAAATATCACCCAGATCTTGAGTTTGGACTTTAATGAATCGGGTAGAAATATGGTCATTTCGGCTATTTCCGGCGGAAAGACAGATATCTACACTCTTAACACACGCGGCCAAGGAAAACGCTTGACCAACGATTTATTTGATGATTTGACTCCTACTTTTCTGAACGATTCCACGATCATCTATTCGTCTAATTTTACGGAATTACCGGATTCGGTCTTGACTGCCACCCCGGATATTAAATCTTTTCCTGATCAGTATAATCTCTTCATGGCGCAGGTCCTGAAAGACACGACCACTTTTACAAGATTGACCAATGCAAATAGTAAGAATCTGCTCCCTCGTAAAGTCAATAGTAATACACTCTTGTTTTTAAGTGATTTGAGCGGGATTACCAATCTCATGCGCTTCAATATCGGCAATCAGATTTCCAGTCAAATCTCAGCGTATGATCGCAGTATAGAGGTGTTTGATGTGACCAGCCGCATGAATAAGGTGGCTTATGCTATCCGGGACGGTAAGCAAAGCTATCTTTTTGTGGAAGGTTATTCAGGCGCAGATATGTTTACTCCATCGACTCCGAGAGTTCAGCTAGCACAGGCCAAGGATCTCAACGAACGGCTCGCTGCAAGAAGGCTGCTTGAGGCAAGAACTGCTGCACAAAATCAACCGCCTGTTCAACGACAGCAACGGCCCGAGCAAGTCGAAGTAGCACCAAGAATCTCAGTAGATACGACCAAGACCAACGCTACTTCTTCCATCAATTTGGACCGTCTTCGTTTTGAATCCAGAAAAGGAGTCAATACCGAAAACTATCAGTTTGACACCCTGCCACCAACACAGTCGACGCTCTCCACGCTCAATAGGCCCGAGCAGTCAGGAGTCAGTCTGCTGGAGACTTTTCGCAAGCAAAGTCTCCAAAAGCGGGTGACTGGACCGAGACGAATGGAGCCGCAGTTTTTTACCAACAATATCAATTCCCGCTTTGTGGTCGATCCATTGAGAGGGTTTGGGATTAATCTGAACGGGAAAATGACTGATGTGCTTGATAATCACATGGTCTCTGGCGGAATTTTCCAGACACTGGACTTTAGTTCAGGGGGTGATGTATGGTTTGAATATGAATATTTGAAAAGCAGACTGGATTTCAGGGGAAGATTTGACCGCAAATCCATCCGAATACGAGAAGATGATCGACTCAATTTCCAGAAGTATGTACTATCCAAGGTAGAGTTGGGTGTCGCCTATCCGTTTAATGTACACTCTAGAATTTATGCAGCGCCTTTTGTAGCCAAATCTCAATATTTTAACCTGAATCCTGACTCGCTGCTACTGGGGCAGGTCGAAAACCAAAATCGTCTCGATGTCAACTATGCCGGTGGCAAGGTGGAATTTGTCTATGACCGAACCGAGCCTATGGGACTTTATTCCTTTACAGGAACCAAAGGAAAAGTGGGATTCGTACACTATCAAGGCTTAAATAATGCAAGTCGGTCTTTCAGTAATTTCTACCTAGACGTCAGAAATTATCAAAAAATCCACAAAAATATTGTCTTAGCCTCAAAGCTTTATGTTGGTTCATTCATGGGGAATAACCCCCAAAATTACCTCGTAGGCGGCATGGACAACTGGCTGTTTAATGAATTTTACAATCCACCTTCTAATCGACCAGAGCCCTCTCCCGTCAGAAATCCTACCGGAGTAGAGAATTCCAACATTCTTTTCGCAGATTTTGTGGACCTACGCGGATACAATTACGATGAGATCAGAGGTCGAAATGTGATCACTTTTACCTCAGAACTTCGCCTACCGATATTTTCATATCTCACGCGAGGTACGATCACGTCTAATTTTGTGCGCAACTTTCAATTGGTCGGATTTTATGACATAGGATCCGCATGGGATGAATTTGCTCCTTGGGAGCGGGTCAATGATCAAAATACCGAAGTGGTCAGCACTCCGGGCTCCCCTTTCGAAATCGTACTCAATAACTTCAACAATCCATGGCTTCAAAGCTATGGAGCAGGGCTCCGAACGGTCTTGTTGAATTATTATGTAAAATTTGACGTAGCCCGACCAGTCCGAAACTATCAGACCGAGGATCTCAAGTTTTATTTTACCTTGGGATACAATTTCTAATAATCCAATCTCATGATTAAATCTATGACCGGCTATGGAGTAGCTGGCTTCGAAAATGAGCAGATGACCATTCACGTGGAGGTCCGCTCATTGAATTCTAAATTTCTAGATCTATCGCTACGCAGCCCCAGGCAATTTTCCGATAAAGAACCAGAACTCAGAAACTTAGTTCAGCAGGTTTTAGATCGCGGCAAAGTCGGGCTTTCCATTGAGTTTATTTCTAAAGTCGGACAGGACTTGCCGGTTTCGATCAATGAAGAACTATTCCAAACCTACTATCGTCAGTTTGCCAAATTAGCGGGCTCTGTCGATGAAACTCCGGCAGACTTGTTTAAGCTTGCTTTGCAGGCACCCAATGTGATTACGGTGCTCTCCGGAGAAAAAGAAGATACCGAGTCCTGGGATCAGGTGAAAAAAGTGGTCGCAGAGGCGCTAGCAAAATGCGAAAAGTTCCGAAACGATGAAGGTGAAGTACTTGGTCAAAAGCTCAAGGAAAATATACAAATCATCCGTGAAGGTCTGGATCAAATCAAAGTATTGGATCCTATTCGAAAGGAAAGAATAAAAAACCGAATCAAGGGGCATTTTCAAAATTGGCTGGAAGAAAACTCCTTTGATGCCAATCGATTTGAGCAGGAGTTGATCTATTATTTCGAAAAAATCGACATTACTGAAGAGCTGGTACGCCTCGAAACTCACCTCAACTACTTCCTAAAAACAATTGAAACAGAAATTGCCCAAGGCAAGAAATTAGGTTTCATTTCGCAGGAAATCGGTAGAGAAATTAATACCATCGGCTCCAAAGCGAATGACGCTGAGATTCAGAAGCATGTCATTCGAATGAAAGATGAACTGGAAAAAATCAAAGAACAATCGCTTAATGTACTTTAATGGCCTTTAAGCAGCTTTAGGGGAAGTTTTTTAACTAATTTTACCTATATTCTTTCAAGACCTAATTAGACACCTTATCTCAGTAGTGCGTACTTTTATAGTCGAGCCGAAACTTTTGTTTCGGCTCGAAATATACATCTTAGTTTTTCGTTCATTTCTAAAGTGGGTCTTATGAAAAGTAAATTTACTCTAGGCGTAATACTGTTTTTGTGTGCCTTTGGTTTGGAACTCAATGCACAGAGCAGGTTGAAAATGGAACTCGTTGGTGGTCCTCAATTGATGTATCAGCGATCTGCTGATCCGATTCGAAATCCACTCAATTATCATCTGGGAATCAATTGGCTGTATGGCATTAAAGATGATTTTCAACTCGTACTTCAAGCCGAATCGGCTCGCGCAAACTTCAATTACGATTGGTATCCAAATTTCCCCAATACCAATCCGGCTTTCAAGGCCTTTTACTATGATTCTTTTGGAAACTTTCGACTTGGGTTGAGAAAATCTTGGGAAAAAGGATCCAAGGCCTTTTTTGTACAACCCAATGTCGGAATTACGGTCAATAACTACTTTGATTTTTCCGGGGCCGACTCGACTTCGTTTTTTCTTGCTCCCAAAGCGTCCAGAATTGTCGGAAATCTAGGTGTGGAAGCAGGAGTCAAATTCTACACAGGTCGGAGAAATTACATCACCCTTGGTATTAGACATCAATCCGGATTGAGTGCGCTAAATCCAGCTGAGGTTTTCTCCGGAATTCGTCGCCAAAATCAGCTCTTAGTAGAGCGATCAGGTTCTTACACAGGTTTGTTTGTAGGCTACGGGATCGACTTCAAAGGAAGAACAAAAGAGGAAAAGGAAGCAGCAAAACTTGAAAAACTAGATCAAAAAACAGCACGAAGGGAAAGCGCTTGGGGAGATGGTGTTTACCTTTCGATAGCTGGCGGACTCCGCTTCAGACCAAGATCTGAGCGAGTTCCTAATTTGGGATTTTCTCATATCACAGGCGGATACCAGTATCTCCTAGGTTATACGAAAGGGAGGTTTAGTGTCGAAACTGGTTACGGAAGGCAGTTGGCCTACAATCGACTCCAAATTCCGGGAGACGTAGTACAGACCCAGCAAGGGTATTCAGTAGGAGCTATTCCGCTTCGCGTTCGATATCACAAAATTATAGGTGAAAAAAACAGATTGAGGTTGGGGTCGTCCTTGGCAGGATTGGTTACCCTAGGTACCCGAGGCTTATCCAATATAGGTCAAGCGGGTGGAAATGGAAATGGGTTTACTGTTTATCGTCTGGATTCTACACCTTTGGAGCAAACCTCCCGAGGCAAGGTGTTTTTTAATGCGGGGCTGTTTGCTGAGTTAGCGGTGTTTAATTCGAGTATGCTCACCTTCAATATGAGTAGGAATTTCGGAAGCCCTAGTGTAGGGAGAGAAAATATTAGAGGGACAATTTACGGTCGTCCTATCGATCAGGAGCTCACTGGGACATTGGATGGTTGGTTGTTAGAAGTGGGATACAAAATTCCTTTAACTCGGTTCTTAGACTAATTCTCACACTTGTTTTCTTAAAAAAAAAATCCCCGACTTAATTTTCAAGTCGGGGATTTTTATTTGATGGACAGTGAGATTTCTTCTCTTATTGAAGCTTAAATCGGATCGGCAT
>VFQO010012611.1_pt1 | contig 30903 bp, 25 predicted proteins | sample 3512331 | NCBI WGS metagenome assembly VFQO01 (sample SAMN10412371, study PRJNA504923) | tailings metagenome | isolation source: Replicate 3 from Balatoc abandoned mine | place: Philippines: Itogon, Benguet | collected 2017-08-28 | reverse complement strand
CAGGTGACCGGCATCGACATCGTCAAGGCGCAGATCCACATCCTCGACGGCTTCGAGATCGGCAAGCCGGAATCGGGCGTGCCGTCGCAGTCCGAGATCCGGCTCAACGGCCATGCCTTGCAGTGCCGCATCACCACGGAAGACCCCGAGCACAATTTCATTCCCGATTATGGCCGCATCACCGCCTATCGCGGCGCGACCGGCTTCGGCATCCGCCTCGATGGCGGCACGGCCTATTCGGGCGCCGTCATCACCCGCTTCTACGATCCGCTGCTTGAGAAGATCACCGCCTGGGCGCCGACGCCGACCGAGGCGATCGCCCGGATGCACCGGGCGCTGCGCGAATTCCGTATCCGCGGCGTGGCAACCAATCTGACCTTCCTCGAAGCTATCATCACGCATCCGAGTTTCCACGACAATTCCTACACGACGCGCTTCATCGACACCACGCCGGAACTTTTCGCGCAGGTGAAGCGGCAGGACCGCGCCACCAAACTGCTCAACTATCTGGCCGATGTGTCGGTCAACGGTCATCCCGAGACCCGCGGCCGCCCGGCACCGAAAGCGGACGCGGCAGAGCCCATCGTGCCTTATCTCAACGGTAAGGTTCCGGACGGCAGCAAGCAGCGTCTCGATGCGCTGGGGCCTGAAAAGTTTGCCGCCTGGATGCGGGACCAGAAGCAGGTTCTGGTCACCGACACGACGATGCGCGACGGTCACCAGTCGCTGCTGGCGACGCGCATGCGCACCTATGACATCGCCCGCATCGCCGGCACCTATGCTCGCGCCTTGCCGCAACTGCTTTCGCTGGAATGCTGGGGCGGTGCGACCTTCGACGTCTCGATGCGCTTCCTGACCGAAGACCCGTGGGAGCGGCTTTCGCTGGTGCGCGAGGCGGCGCCGAATTTGCTGTTGCAGATGCTGCTGCGCGGCGCCAACGGCGTCGGCTACACCAATTATCCCGACAATGTCGTCCAGCACTTCGTCAAACAGGCAGCCGACGGCGGCATCGACCTGTTCCGCGTCTTCGACTGCCTGAACTGGGTCGAGAACATGCGCGTGGCCATGGATGCCGTGCGTACCGAGGGCAAGCTTTGCGAGGCGGCGATCTGCTATACCGGCGATATCCTCGACCCGGCGCGGGCAAAGTACGATCTCAAATATTATGTCGGGCTTGCCGGCGAACTGGAGAAGGCCGGGGCGCATATCATCGCCGTCAAGGACATGGCCGGCCTGCTCAAGCCGGCCGCGGCGCGGGTGCTGTTCAAGGCGCTGCGCGAGGCGACTGACCTGCCGATCCATTTCCACACGCACGACACGTCGGGCCTGTCGGCCGCGACCGTGCTGGCGGCCGTAGAGAGCGGCGTCGATGCGATCGATGCGGCGATGGATTCTGTGTCCGGCAACACCTCGCAGCCCTGCCTCGGCTCGATCGTAGAGGCGCTGAAGGGCGATCCGCGCGATCCCGGCCTCGATCCGGAATGGATCCGCCGCATCTCCTTCTACTGGGAGGCTGTGCGCAATCAGTATGCCGCCTTCGAAAGCGACCTCAAGGGGCCAGCCTCGGAGGTCTATCTGCATGAGATGCCGGGCGGCCAGTTCACCAATCTCAAGGAGCAGGCGCGCTCGCTGGGCCTTGAAACCCGCTGGCACGAGGTGGCGCAGGCCTATCACGACGTCAACCTGATGTTCGGCGACATCGTCAAGGTGACGCCATCGTCCAAAGTCGTCGGCGACATGGCGCTGATGATGGTGAGCCAGGATCTCACCGTGGCCGATGTCGAAAACCCGGACAAGGACATCGCCTTCCCGGACTCGGTCGTCTCGATGCTGCGCGGCGATCTCGGACAGTCGCCGGGCGGCTGGCCGAAGGCGCTGCAGAAGAAGGCGCTGAAGGGCGAGAAGCCGATCACGGTGCGCCCCGGCTCGCTGCTCAAGCCTGCCGATCTGAAGGCCGACCGCAAGGAAATCGAGGAAAAGCTTGGTCGCGAACTCAGCGAATTCGAGTTCTCGTCATGGCTGATGTACCCGAAGGTGTTCACCGATTTCGCCGGTGCGCAGGACACCTATGGTCCGGTCAGCGTGCTGCCGACGCCGGTCTATTTTTACGGCATGGCCTCCGAGGACGAAATTTTCGTCGACATCGAGAAGGGCAAGACGCTGGTCATCCGCTGCCTCGCCATCGGCGATGTCGACGAAAAGGGCATGGTCACCGTCTTCTTCGAACTCAACGGCCAGCCGCGCCGCGTGAAGGTGCCAGACCGCGCGCATGGCGCTTCCGCCGCCAAGGCCCGCCGCAAGGCTGAGCCCGGCAACGAGGCCCATGTCGGCGCGCCGATGCCGGGCGTCGTCTCGACGCTGGCCGTGGCGATCGGGCAGGCGGTGAAGGCCGGCGACGTGCTTCTGTCGATCGAGGCTATGAAGATGGAAACAGCACTTCATGCCGAGCGCGACGGCACAATCACTGAGGTGCTGGTCAAGGCCGGCGACCAGATCGATGCCAAGGATCTGCTGATAGCCTTCGGCTGAGAAAGCGTTCGCTAATTCCACCCCTGTCGGCAAATGCCGGCGGGCAGAAGTTCAAACGACTTCCAACTCTTGCCGCATTGGCGAAATATGCGGGCTGGATAACGCGGCTGGCCCAATATTTCGTCGGGTCTTATGCGTTGACAGACAATTAAATCGATTTAATTGTCGTCCAATCATAAATCCGGACGTGGAATCGCCTTATGAATGCATCGAACATGATCGCTGCCGCGAAAAAGGGCCGCTGGGCGGTAGCCGCGTTCTTCTTCGTCAACGGCTTCATCACCGGAAGCTGGGCGCCGCAGATTCCAGTCTTTCTCACGCGGCTCGATATCAGCGAATTCACGCTCGGCCTGCTGATCCTGGTGTTCGGCCTTGGCGCCATCGCCTTCATGTCGTGGTGCGGGCATCTTATCGCGCGGCATGGCTCGCGCGGTGTGCTGCGCTGGTTCGGCATTGCCGCCGCCTTTGGCCTGCTGATCGTGGCGCTCGCGCCCAATGTGCCTCTGGCCGCGCTCTCGATGTTCCTGTTCGGCGGGGTCATCGGCGGCATGGATGTGGCGATGAATTCCAACGCGGTGGCTGTCGAAAAGAAGCTTTCGCGGGCAATCATGTCATCCTCGCACGGCTTCTGGAGCCTTGGCGGTTTCGTCGGAGGCGGCATCGGCGGCATCGCGATCCAGACCTATGGCCATCTCGCCCATGCCGCTGGCGTCACCGTGGTGGCGCTGGTCGTCCTTGGATTTGCGCTGCGCCATCTCGTCATTGAGGACAGGCATGTCGCGGCTGAGCATCGCAAGTTCACGCTGCCGAAGAATCCGGCGATCTATCTCGTCGGCGTGATGGCGTTGTTCTCGATGGTCCCGGAAGGCACCGTGCTCGACTGGGCGGCGCTCTATCTCAAGCAGGAACTCGGCGCGGACATAGCCACGGCCGGCTTCGCCTTCGGCTGCTTCGCCGGCACCATGGCGCTGGTGCGCTTCATGGGCGATGCGGTGAGGAACCGCTTTGGCGCGGTGACCACACTCAGGGTCTCGAGCCTGATCGCTGCTGCCGGCATGCTCGTTGCGGGCTTTGCGCCGACGCCATGGGTTGCCATCGCCGCCTTCGCCTTCTGCGGCCTGGGCATCGCCAACATGGTGCCGATCGCCTTTTCGGCTGCCGGCAATCAGCCGGGCATGTCGGCAGGCGCTGGCATGAGCGTCGTCACCACCATGGGTTATTCGGGAATACTGGTGGCCCCGTCGGCCATCGGTTTCGTCGGCGGTCACACCGGCTTTGCGCCGGTGTTTGTGGCGGTTTCGGCGCTACTGATCGTGGTGTTCCTGCTTGCCGGGCTGGCGCGCTCGGCCGATTTCGTGCCTGCGGCGCAGCCTGCCGAATAGCAGCTCGCCGGGTTTCAACGCTCATAAAAAAAGCGCGCCGTATCATGCGGCGCGCTTTTTTATTGCAGAAGGCTATCTGTCAGATTCGACCCATCAGGAGCAGGACGAGCAGCACGACGAGGATGATGCCGACGATGCCGGATGGGCCGTAGCCCCAGGCGCGCGAGTGCGGCCAGGCGGGAACCGCGCCGATCAGGATCAGAATGAGAATGATGATCAGAAGTGTTGTCAGCGTCATGGCAATTCCTCGTCTGGAGTGTTGCAATGAACTGACAATGCGCAATTGCGCCACATTGTTCCGCCGGCAACGAAAGCGGCCGTCCGATTGCTCCGGACGGCCGCTTTCGTTTCGAATTTACTCGGCGGCCTTGGGGTAGGTTACCGGCTCGGCAGTAGGCAGTGCGGGAGCCGCTTCAGCGGTCGCGTCGGCCTTCTTGCCGCGCCCGAACAGCCGGCTGAACCAGCTGCGCTGTGCCCCAGGCTGGCGCTTTGCACGTGTGAACACCATCAGCATGGCCGGCGTCACCACCAGCGTCAGCACGGTGGCAAAGGACAGGCCGAAAACGATGGCGCTGGACAGCGAAATCCACCACTGGGTCGACGGCGCGTTGATCGTCGTCTCGTGATGGAAGATTTCCAGCCCGAGGCCGAAGGCGATCGGCAGAACGCCGAGGATGGCCGAAACCGCGGTCAGCACCACCGGCCGTGCACGTTCGCGGCAGGTCTGCAGGACGGCTTCGGTCTTGTCCCAGCCCTCCTCGCGCAGCCGGTCGTAGGTGTCGATCAGCACGATGTTGTTGTTCACCACCACGCCGGCGAGCGCGATCACGCCAATGCCGGACATGACGATGCCGAAGGCCTCGCCGGTGAGCAGCAAACCGAGGAACACGCCGATCGTCGCCATGACCACGCAGGACAGCACCAGCCACACGCTGGTGAACTTGTTGAACTGCGCCAGAAGCACGAGGAAGATCAGGAAGATTGCAGCACCGAAGGCCTTGCTGAGGAAGGCGCTGGCCTCCTCGCTGTCCTCGTTGGAGCCGGCGAGCTTCCAGCGCACGCCTTCCAGCTTCATGTCGGTGACCGCCTGGCTGACCTGAGCCTGCACCGCTGCGACCTGCTGGCCGGCAGCGACGTTTGCCTGCACGACAACCGTGCGGGCGCCGTCGATGCGGTGGAGGATGCCGGTCGTCGGCTCCGGCTTGCGGACGACGAAGTTGGAGATCGGCACCGAGCCCTGGCTCGTCTGGACCCGGAGCTCGTCGAGTGCCGACAGGGTGCGCCGGTCTTCCGGCAGGCGCAGGCGGATGTCGACCGCATCATCGGCGCCGGCAGGCCGGTACTCGCTGAGCTTGAGACCGTTCGTGACCAGCTGAACGACCGTTCCGACCGAAGTCGGGCTGATGCCGTATTGCGCCGCCTTGGCGCGATCGACCGTCAGCGCCCAGTCGACGCCGGGCGGCGGCAGACCGTCCGAAATGTCGATGACGCCGGGTACCTGGGCAATGCGGGCAGCAACGTCACGCGCCTTCTGGTCGAGGCCGGCCGGGTCGGCGGCTGAAAGCCTGATCTGCACGGGCTTGCCCGTGGGCGGGCCGGCGTCGGGCACGCGAACTTCCACGTCGACACCCGGAATGCCGGCCATCACGCCGCGCAGGTCGTCGAGGATGCTGTTGGCCGACTTGCGCTCGCGCCAGTCGACGAACTCGTACTGGATCACGCCGACGACGTCTTCCGGAATGTCCTGGCCGCCGCCCTGCGTCTTGCCGACACGGGTATAGACCGATTTGATGCCGGGCCAGCCGAGCAGCCTGCTCTCGGCAGCCTTGGTGGCGGCGTCCATTTCGGCAAGCGAAAGGTTGCCGCGCGCATGGACGTAGAGAAGGCCGTAGTCGGGCTCGACATTGGGGAAGAATTCGACGCCGGCGCCATATTTGCCATAGGCCATGAACACGCCCGTCAGCAGCGCGACGGTGAGCAGGCAGACAGTGATGGGGAAACGCACGGCCTGCTTGACAACGGCCATATACCAGCCATCGCGATGCTCCTCCTCATGGGCAGGAGCCTTGGCGAAGATGGCGCCGAGCGTCGGCGCAAAGACCAGCGCGTAGAGCATCGAGGCCGCAAGCGTGACGATCAGCGTGATCGGCAGGTATTTCATGAAATCGCCGATAATGCCGGGCCAGAACAGCAGCGGCGAGAAGGCCGCGATACGTGTCATGGTGGCGGCGATGACCGGGCCGGCCATGCGCTGCGCGGCGAGCGCGAAAGCCTCCTCCTTCGGCATGCCTTCACTCATGCGCCGCTCGGCGAACTCGGTGACGATGATAGCATCGTCCACCAGCATGCCGACCGCCAGGATCAGGCTGAACAGCACGATCATGTTGATCGTGAAGCCCATCATGGCGAGCAGCAGGATGCCCATCAGGAACGAGGACGGGATCGCCAGGCCGATGAGCAGCGAAGCCCGGCCCGACAGTGCATAGAGGATGACGATGAACACCAGGATCACGGCGATCATGACGTGGTTCTGCAGGTCGCCCAACAACTGGTTGACGAAGACCGACTTGTCCTGCGTGTAGGTCACGTTCATGCCTTGCGGCATCGCCTTGAGATACTCGTCGGACACCGTCTTCACCTGGGCGATCGTATCGATCAGGTTGGAGCCGATGCGCTTCTTGACCTCGATGGCGATGGCCGGCTTGCCGTTGAGCCGGGTGATCGTTTCGGCGTCGGCGAAGGTCGAGCGAACCGTGGCGATGTCCTTGGCCTGGACCACCGCATTGGGGCCGGCGACGATCGGCAGTGAGGCCACATCCTCAGGCGTCTCGATCAGGGACGGCACCTTGACCGCGTATTTGCCTTCCGAGCCTTCGATGTTGCCGGCGGCGACCAGGCTGTTGGATGCACCGACGCCCTGAATCAGCTGGTCGAGCTGCAGGCCGTAGGACGACAGCTTCATCGGGTCGATGACCACCTCGACAAGATCGTCGCGCGATCCCTGCAGCGAGCCTTCGAGCACGCCGGGAATCTCTTCGATGCGGTCACGCAGTTCGCGCGCCGCAGCCGTCAGCACGCGCTCGGGCACATCGCCCGACAGCGTCACGACAAGGACGGGAAATTCCGAGACATTGACCTCGGTGACGGTCGGTTCTTCCGCTGCCTGCGGGAGGTCTGCCTTGCCGTCCTGCACCTTGGACCGCGTGTCCTGCAATGCCGTTGCCAGATCGATCTGCGGCTGGAACTCAACCAGCACATAGCCGCCGCCCTGGAACGCGGCGGAGCGCATTTCCTTGAGGCCCTTCAGGCTTTTCAGCTTGCTTTCCATCGGCCGGAGCAGAAGACGCTCCGAATCTTCCGGCGAAATGCCCTGATAGATCAGGCTGACATACATGATCGGAATCGGAACGTCGGGTTCCGCTTCCTTGGGCGTCGATTCGTAGGCGATGGCGCCCGCCACCACCAGGAAGAACAGCACCGATATTGTAAGGCGCGCGTTGTTTATTGCGAGCTTGACGATATTCATGCTCTGTGGTCCCGCTTATTGCGTGCTGCCGGTAGTTTCGCCCATCAGCTTGCGCAAGGTTTCCTGGTCGGCGTCGACGGGCTTGACCACATCGCCTTCCTTCACCAATTCCTGACCGGCAACGATGATGCGCGCATCACCCGGGATGCCGCCGAGCACCAGCCCTTTCGGAGAATCATCGACGAGGTCGATCGGGAAGAAGGTGACCTTGTCGTCCTTGTCGACCGAACGGATGCCGAGATCGCCCTTGTCGCCGAGCGTCACCACAGACCGCGGCAGCATCACTGCATCGGTGGGCTGTGCACGAAGCGCGATTTCGGCGGTCATGCCGGCCGGAATGGCGCCGTCGGCATTGGGTATGGCGATCTCGATGCGGAAGGTGCGGGTCGCCGAAGAGGCGTCGCGGCTGATGTAGCGCACCTTGCCCTTCACGGTCTGGTCGTTGACCAGGCGCACGTCGGCTTCGTCGCTGATCTTGATGTAGCGCAGGTCACGTTCGCTGATTTCGCCACGCGCAATCACCGGGTCGAGGCTGAGTATGGTCGCAACCTCACCGCCCTGCATGACCGCGCTGCCGAGTTCCACCGGAACACGATCGATGACGCCGTCGAACGGCGCCTTCACTTCGTTGCGGTCGAGTTCGGCCTGTGCGGTGTCGAGCAGGGACTGGGCGGAGGACAGGTTGGAGCGCGCCGTGTCGAGCTGGAGTTTTGCCAGGTTGCCGGTCTTGGCCAGCCGCTCGGCTGCGTCCAGTTCCGCCTTGCGCTGCACCAGCAGCTGCTTGGCGTTGGCTACCGCCGACAGCTTTTCCTCCGCCGCCAGCATCAGCACGAGATCGCCGGTCTTGATGCGGTCGCCCTGCTTGACCGGCAATTTGTCGATGACGCCGCCGACGCGGGTCGCCAGAACGGCGCGCTTGTCGGCCTCGGTCAGCCCGGAAATGCGGATGACGCGCGCATAGGTGCGCTGCGGTGGCGTGATGACCGCGACGGTGCGGGGCGGAGCCTTTGGCACCTCTGTTTCGGCATTCTTCTTTTCGGCCTCGGTGGCGGCGCTGCCGACCGAGGAGAATTCGCCCGTGCCCATCCAGGCGGCGAAGCCGATGAGCACAATGATAGCGGCAAGCTTGTGGAACCTAATCTTGGCCATGACCATTTCCAATGTAAGGGCCCCGGCGAGGCCACTGTCGTGCTTGGGACGCGCCGCCGGATATGGGTGCGCCTGTCGCCGGGTTCAATCGGTTCGTTCGCGAAAAGTTGAACGGTGCGCGCCTTTTATCGCAAGTTTGTGACGCAAAATAGTCAGAAAAATTCATAGGTCACCCAATCCTGACAATGGGTTGTCAGGAGCTCTCGTTAACCGGCGAAGATGACGTCAACCTTGCATATCAAGGCAGACGATTTGAAGATTATGGGCAGGGCGCTCCTGCCGCCGCCCATTTCTCGATTGCCTGATAGGTTTCCTCCGCCGAGCCCGGCGCGGGTTCGCGCCCAGGCCCCGGGTTCCAGCCCCAGCCGACGAGCTTGTCGCTGCGGACATGCTCGGCGACTTCGGCAAGCGTCCTGCCGCCATTGCGCGCCGGGTCCTTGATCTGTGCGCATATTTCGCTGGACGACTTGCCGAACCAGACCATCTCTGCCGGCGCCAAATGCCAGTTTTCTGCACCCGGCGGGCCGTGCAGCGCGCTAGAATTGGCCTCGAAATGGCAGGTCGTGCAGCGCAGTCCGGCATTGCCCAAACCCGAGCCGTCAATGCCGCGCTGGACGTTGAAGGCATGGAAGCGGGTCTTGCCGTAATGCGCGCCCGACCAGCGCGGATGGTCGTCCTCGACATGGCAGTTGGCGCAGCGCGGATGGGAAAAGACGGCGTATATCTTCTCCCATTCCGGCAGACCCGCGGCGGCATCGACGGCAGCAGGCGTCTGCGCCTCCTGCGCCAGAACCCAGGTCGCCATGACGAAGACCATGATTGCCGAGGTCGCGATGACGATGAATGCCCTCATGCGAAACTCACTTCCCTCGACAGCGGCAGGCTGCGTATGCGCTTGCCGGTCAGGGCAAAGACTGCGTTGGCGAGTGCGGGCATGGCCGGGGGCGTGGCGACTTCGCCGACGCCACCCATCTTCTTTGCGTTCTCCAGAATGGCGATTTCGAAGGTCGGGCACTGGAATATGCGCATGGCGTCGAAATCGTGGAAGTTCGACTGCTCGACCATGCCATCGGCAAAGGTGATCTCCTGGCCCATCGCAGCTGAAAGGCCGTAGATCGCGCCGGAGACAAGCTGTGCCTCGATGATACCGGGATCGATTGCGATGCCGACATCGGCGGCGATCCAGACCTTTTCAATACGGATGCCGGCCGGCGTGTCGGCCACCTGCACGACCTCGCCGACCCAACTGCCGAAGCTCAGAGTGAAGGCAAAACCCTTGGCCTTGCCGGCCTGCAGCGTCTCGCCCCATTTCGCCATTTCGGCGACTTTCTCGACGACCTTCAGCGCGGTCGGGTGCGCCGTCATCAGCTTTCGGCGCAGCTCGACCGGATCGGTTTTGCCGGCGGCGGCGATCTCGTCCATGAAGGCTTCGTGGAAGAAGCCATTGTAGGAATTGCCGACGGAGCGCCAAAAGCCGACGGGTACCGAAACCTGCGCGGGAATCGCGGCGACGCGATAGTTCGGCACGACATAGGGCTGGTCGAACGAGCCCTCGGCGATGGTCTTGTCCGGCCCGACCGGCGACAGCGACGGGAACGTCCGTCGCAGGGTCGAGGCGATGGTGGAGGGCGAGGCGATCTTCATGTCGATCGCCACCGGCAGGCCGTCGTCGCCAAGACGTGCCTGGAACTTTCCGGCTGCTGCCGGGCGATAGACGTCGTGGCGGGTGTCTTCCTCGCGTGTCCAGATGACCTTCACCGGGCGGCCACCGGCTTCCTTCGCCAGAAGGGCGGCATAGATGGAAAAGTCCATCTCGCCACGCCGGCCGAAGCCGCCGCCGAGGAAGGTCGTGTGGACATTGACCTTGTCCTGTTCGATGCCGGCAGCACCGGCGCAAAGCTGCCGGGTGATGGTCGGCATCTGGTTGGGCGACCAGATATCGAGCACGCCGTCCTTCAGCCGCGCCGTGGCGTTCATCGGCTCCATGCAGGCATGGGCGAGATAGGGTGCCGTGTAGTCGGCCTCGACGATCTTTTCGCGCGGCGCATCGGCAAAGGCGGTGTCGACATTGCCGTCGTCGCGCAGCGACGAGCCTTGTGTGGCAAGCGCGTCGCTCAGCATTTTGGAGATTGCCGCGCTGTCAGCCGGGTATTCGGCATCCGCCCATTCGACCTCGATCGCCTCTGCCGCCTTGAAGGCGGCCCAGGTGTTTTCGGCTATCACGCCGAAGCCGTGGCCATAGGTGGTGTCGAGCGGCACGATCTTGATCACGCCGGGCATCTTCTCGGCCTTGGAGAGGTCGGATTTCACCGGCTTCGACCAGAAGCGCGGGCTCATTTTTACCGTGCCGTGCAGCATGTCCGGCAGTGTGACATCGACGCCGAAGATCGGCGCGCCGGTGACCTTGGCCAGCATGTCGGTGCGCATCTGCGGTTTGCCGAGCAGCTTCCACTCGGCCTTTTCCTTAAGCTTCAGCGTTGCGGGCGGCTCGATGTGTGCGGCTGCAACTGCAACCTCGCCATAGGTCAGGCTCTTGCCGGACGCCTTGTGGGTAATGGTTGCGTCGGCCGTTTCCAGTTCCGAGGCCGGCACGCCGAGGTTCTTTGCCGCCGCTTCCAGAAGCACATGGCGCGTGGCGGCGCCGGCCTGGCGCATCTTCTCGAACCCGTCGCGGATCGATGACGAGCCGCCGGTGCCCTGGAAGCCAAGGATCTTGCCGAGGGCGCCCATGGCGCCGCGTGCCGTCTCGGCGACGAGGCCGTCATTGTAGAAGGCGAAGGGGCCGCCCTCGGCCAGCATTTCGGAATTGTAATAGGCGTAGGCAGCCGGGCCGTGCTCGACCCTGACCTTGTCGAGGCCGACATCCAGTTCCTCGGCCACCAAGGCGGCAAGCGAGGTCGCCACGCCTTGGCCCATCTCGGCGCGCGGCGCGATCACGGTAATGGTGTTGTCGGAGGCGACTTTCACATAGGGGTTGAAGGTCGCTTCGCCGTCGGCAAGCTCGCCTTCGAGCGGGTTGGGGTAGGGCTTGCGATAATAGTAGTAGCCGACAGCGACACCGCCGGCGATAGCGGCAGCGCCGATCAGGAATGTGCGACGGGCGATCTTTCCGACACTGGCCATGGTCAGATCCCCGCCGTCTTGAGTGCGGCCGCTTTCTTGATCGCGGCGCGGATGCGCGGATAGGTGCCGCAGCGGCAGAGATTGCCGCCCATGGCGTTGTCGATGTCCTGGTCGGTCGGATTGGCAATCTCGTCGAGCAGAGCCACCGCGCTCATGATCTGGCCGGCCTGGCAGTAGCCGCATTGGGCGACCTGCTCTTCCAGCCACGCCTGCTGCACCGGGTGAAGCTTGCCCTCGGTGGAGATGCCCTCGATGGTGGTGATCTCACCCTGAACCTCGGAGAGCGGCAATATGCAGGAGCGCACCGGCGTACCATCCATATGCACGGTGCAGGCGCCACAGGCGGCGATGCCGCAGCCGAATTTCGGTCCGGTCTTGCCGGCCAGGTCGCGCAGCGCCCACAAAAGGGGCATCTCCGGATCGGCTTCGATGTCGAATGATTTTCCGTCGACCATGAGGCGCATGGGGATACCCTTTGTTGTCGTCCACAGCCTGCCGCGAAGCTTGCGCTTCGTGCATTTCGACATATTGACAAATTCCGTCATTTTGTCAATACAGGCTCTGTCAGGATAGATTTGCCGTGCTTGAGACCGCAGAAACCGCCAACGACCCGAAACGCGCCCGCATCCTCGATGGGGCGCTGAAGATGTTTCTCGCCTACGGTTTTTCGCGCACGACGATGGATGACATTGCCCGCGCGGCCGAGCTGTCGCGGCCGGCGCTCTATCTCGTGTTCAAGAACAAGACGGATATCTATCGCGCGCTGGCCAACAGCCTGCTCAAGGGGTCATTGACAGCTGCGCGTGCCGAACTGGCAAGCGACAGGCCACTTGGCGTGCGGCTGTTCCAGGTGATCGACAGCGCATTGATTTCCGCCATGGCGAAGATTGCAGAATCGCCGCACGGCGCTGAAATCCTCGACATGAAGGGCAGCCTCGCCGGCGATGTGGTCGAGGGATGGCGTGCCGAGATGGTCGGTCAGTTCGCGGCGGCGATCGAAAACGAAGCGAACGCCACGGGCGTTGATCTGGAAGCGCGAGACCTGTCGCCGGCGATGCTCGCCAACATGCTGTTCGACGGGCTGGAGGGCATGAAGATGCGGGTCAGCGGTGCGGAAGAGCAGCGCAAGGCAGTGCGCGGGCTCGTCAAAATGGTCGAGCTCGCTATCCGGCCTTAGACATGGGCCTAGCGCCAGCCGGCTTCTTGCGCGTCGCCAGAAACTCGCGCACACGCTTGCCGGGGTCCTTCTGACGCAGCGGGCCGAAGCGGCCCTCGAACTCGTCGGTCAGGTCGAGCGTCGCGCGCTTGCCGATGGCGTCGAAATTCTCTTCCAGCCAGTCGCCGGCTGCGTTGCGGCCGAGGTCGCGCAGATATTCGAGGAAGGCCCATTCGGCATTGATCTTGGATGACGCCGAAAGGTTCTTGAAAGCCTCGTCGGCATCGATGCGGTGCATGCGGATATCGCGATATTCACCGTGCGGCAGCCGGCCGGAAGCGATCATTTCCTTGATGAAGGCGATGGCGCGGAATTCGCGTAGCAGGGCGGCGTTGAAGGTGATCTCGTCGATGCGGTTCTGGATTTCGTTGGAGGTTTTGGGCGTTTCCTCGCGCACCACCGGGTTGATCTGCACGAGCAGGACGTCTTCGGTCGCGGCCTGGTCGAAGAACGGAAAGATCGCCGGGTTGCCGCCATAGCCGCCGTCCCAGTAAGGCTTTCCCTCGATCTCCACCGCCTGAAAAATCTGCGGCAGGCAGGCCGAGGCCATGACGACGTCGAGCGTGATTTCGTCATGGTCGAAGACGCGCAACTGGCCGGTCTCGACATTGGTCGCCGAGATGAACAGCTTGATCGCCTTGCGCGAGCGGACATTCCTGAAATCGATCTCGGCCTCGACCACGTCGCGCAGCGGATTGACGTTGAGCGGATTGGCGAGATAGGGCGACAGCGAGCGGGACACCATGTCGTACCAGATGTAGCCCGGCGTGTTCTCGATCGACCAGTTGCCCCAGAACACGTCCCATGGCGCCCGTTGAACCGGGCTGAAACGACCCTTCAGGGCGATCGCCCGCCACAGATCGTGCAGTTTCTGACGCGCGCCGTCTGCACCGCCGCGCACCCAGCCATCTGCCAGCGCCACGGCATTCATGGCGCCGGCGCTGGTGCCCGACACGGCGGCGATATCAAGCCGGCCGTCTTCCAGCAGGCGGTCGAGCACGCCCCAGGAGAATGCGCCGTGCGAGCCGCCGCCCTGAAGCGCGACATTGATCGGTTTTCTGTCATCCGCCTTGCCGTTGGTGGTCATGGCGTTGTCCTTCGTTTGTTGTCCTGCGTTGGTAATCGCGGACGTTGAAACTGCTTCCTTCTCCCCGTTTACGGGGAGAAGATGCCGGCAGGCAGATGAGGGGCGGGGCTAACTTTGCCAACCTAGGTGCTGCCCCTCATCCGACCCTTCGGGCCACCTTCTCCCCCTAAACGGGGAGAAGGAAGAATCGCGTTGTCACTCGGCCGTCCAGCCGCCGTCGACGGAGATATGCGTTCCGTTGATCTGGGCGGCGGCGTCGGAGCAGAGGAAGGCGGCGGTTGCGCCGATCTGCTCGACGGTGACGAATTCCTTGGTCGGCTGCTTGTCGAGCATGACCTCGCGGATCACCGTCTCGCGGTCCATGTTGTGCGCCTTCATCTGGTCGGGAATCTGCGCTTCGACCAGCGGTGTCAGCACGTAGCCGGGGCAGATGGCGTTGCAGGTGATGCCGTCGGTGGCGACTTCGAGTGCCACCGTCTTGGTCAGGCCCATGATGCCGTGCTTGGCCGAGACATAGGCCGACTTGAACGGCGAGGCGACGAGGCCGTGGGCCGAGGCGATGTTGACGATGCGGCCATGACCGGCCTTCTTCATCAGCGGAAGTGCGGCGGCTATGGTATGGAAGGCGGACGACAGGTTGATGGCGATGATTGCATCCCATTTGTCGATAGGGAATTCCTCGACCGGCGCGACATGCTGGATGCCGGCATTGTTGACGAGGATATCGACCGAGCCGAATTTCTCCGCCGCCTTCGCAACCAGCGCGCGGCATTCGGCCGGCTTCGACATGTCGGCCTGTACGTAGATCGTCTTGACTGAATGATCCCCGGCGATCTTGTTGGCGATGGCGTGGTCGTCAGCCGTATCGGAGAAGGAATTGACGACGATGTTGCAGCCTTGTGCTGCGAGCGCATGGGCGATGGCGAGGCCGATGCCGGAGGTCGAGCCGGTGACGATTGCTGTTCTTGTGGCGGCCATGGCGAGTATCCTTTGTCCAGAATGGTGCGGCGCAAGGTATATATTGCATTGCAGCAAAAATGCGAATGTGGTGCGACAGGACGGCACGGGGATACACGTTAAGTTGAAAAATTACTTGACTTAGTCAAGTAATTTGACCATGATGCGCGCTTTCCATGGTGCCCCAATGCTCAAAATTCTCACTCCCACAGAAGATCAGATCACTGCCGTGCGGAGCTTCAACCGCTTCTACACACGCCAGATCGGTTTGCTGAGAGAGGGGCTGCTCAAGAGCGATTTCTCGCTGACAGAGGCGCGGGTTCTTTATGAACTGGCGAACCGCGACTGCCTGACGGCGAGCGACCTGACGCGCGAGCTGGGGCTCGATGCCGGCTATCTCAGCCGGCTTCTGAAGAAGTTCGAGACCCGCCGTCTTTTGACGCGCGCTCCGTCCACGCTCGACGGCCGCCAGACGGTTCTGTCACTGACCGTCGCCGGCCGCGCAGCCTTCGCGCCGCTGAACCGCGCCTCGGAGGAAGAAGTGGCCGAACTGCTTGCGCGGCTTTCCGTCGAGGATCGGGAAAGGGCGGTGAAGGCGATGCAGGCGGTGCAGCGCCTGCTTGGCGCCGGCCCGGAGCCGAAGAGCTCATATGTTCTGCGGCCTTTGAAGGTTGGAGACATCGGCTGGATCACGCACCGGCAGGGTGTGCTTTACGCGCAGGAATATGGTTTCGACGGAACCTATGAGGCGCTGGTGGCCGAAATCCTCAGCACCTTCGTCAGGGATTTCGATGCCGAATGGGAAAATGCCTGGATCGCCGAGCGGGATGGCGAAGTGGTCGGCTCGGTCTTCATCGTGCGCAAATCCGAAACCGTGGCCAAGCTCAGGCTGCTCTACGTCGATCCGTCGGCGCGCGGCCTCGGCATTGGCCGCAGGCTGGTCGAGGAGTGCATCGCCTTCGCCCGTTCCAAGGGCTACAAGACCATGACGCTATGGACCAACGACATATTGCTGGCCGCCCGGCACATCTATCAGACGGCGGGGTTTAAGCTGGTCGAGGAAGACCGCCACCACTCCTTCGGTCAGGATCTGGTCGGGCAGACGTGGGAGCTGGAGCTTTAGAATATTGATTTTGAAGCATGATCTTGCCCGAAAAGTCTGCAACTTTTCGGGATCCTGCTTCTGGCTCAGTCCGCTTCGTCGATCTGGAAAAGCTGGATGTAGTTGCCGCAAGTGTCGTTGAGCGCGACGGTGGTGGGGCCGCTTGCCGGCTTCGTCGGCGACCCGCGAAATTCGACGCCGAGCAATGTCAGCCTCGCATATTCGGCGTGGATATCATCGACGCCGAAGGCCGTGATCGGAATGCCTGCCGAGAACAGGGCTTTCTGAAAAGTCACCGCCTCGGCAACGCCGTGCACCGGCTCAAGCAGCAGTTCGGTGCCGTCCGGTTCGTCGGCGGCCGTCACGGTCAGCCAGCTTGCGCCATTGCCGAATGGAATTTCGCGCTTGAGCGCAAAACCAAGGGTTTCGGTGTAGAAAGCCTTCGCCTTCTGCTGGTCTTCGACCAGGACGCTGGTGAGTTTTACGCGGATCACGACTTCTCTCCCTGCTTTTGTTCGTCCTCGGCCCGCAATATGGCTTCGAGCGTGTCGAGCCGGTCCAGCCAGAAATTCTCGTAGAAGCGAAGCCACGCGTCGGCGGCTTTCAAAGGTGCTGGCTCGATGCGGCAGATGTGCGAGCGGCCCTCGATGCGCCGCCGTACCAGGCCTGCCGCTTCCAGCACGCGGATGTGCTTCGACGCGGCGGCAAACGACATGTCGAAGGGGGCCGCCAGTTCGCCGATATTCTGCTGGCCGGTCGTCAGGCTGCGCAGCATGGCCCGTCGCGTCGGGTCGGACAGAGCGTGGAAAATACCATCCAGGGCAGGCGTGTTATCTAAAACCATATGGTTCAATATCAGGCGTTCAAAAAACTGTAAACCCTTTGGTTCAATGATGCCGCTCGATATAGACTGCCGGGTGAGCGGATCGTCGCGGCCATTGACATCGGGCGCGGCGTCCTCCACGTCAGGCGCAACTATCTTTCGTAAAGAGGCTGCCGGCAATGACCGGATATTTTTCCTCCCCCTTTCCCCGCCGTCACTCGGTCGGCGTCGACGTCGGTGGCGTGATCGTCGGTGGCGGTGCACCGGTCGTCGTGCAGTCGATGACCAATACGGACACCGCCGATATCGACCAGACGGTGGCGCAGGTTGCCGCCCTTCATCGTGCCGGCTCCGAGATCGTGCGCATCACCGTCGACCGCGACGAATCGGCTGCCGCTGTGCCGGCGATCCGCGAGCGGCTGGAACGGCTGGGCATCAATGTGCCGCTGGTCGGCGACTTCCACTATATCGGCCACAAGCTGCTTGCCGATCATCCGGCTTGTGCCGAGGCGCTGGCGAAGTACCGCATCAATCCGGGCAATGTCGGTTTCAAGGACAAGAAGGACAAGCAGTTCGCGGCGATCGTCGAAATGGCGATCAGATATGACAAGCCGGTGCGCATCGGCGTCAACTGGGGTTCGCTCGACCAGGAGCTTCTGACGAAGCTGATGGACGAGAACCAGAACAGCGGTTCGCCGCTGACGGCGCAGGAAGTGACGCGCGAGGCGATCGTGCAGTCGGCGCTGATTTCGGCGGACGCGGCTGAAGAGATCGGTCTTGCGCGGGAGAAAATAATCCTGTCGGCCAAGGTCAGCCAGGTGCAGGACCTGATCGCCGTCTACACGATGCTGGCGCAGCGCTCCGACCACGCGCTGCATCTCGGCCTGACAGAGGCCGGCATGGGCTCCAAGGGCATCGTCGCTTCCTCGGCGGCCATGGGCATCCTGTTGCAGCAAGGCATCGGCGACACGATCCGCATCTCGCTGACGCCGGAGCCGAATGGCGACCGCACCCGCGAGGTGCAGGTGTCGCAGGAACTGCTTCAGACGATGGGCTTTCGCCAGTTCGTGCCGATCGTGGCGGCGTGCCCCGGCTGCGGGCGCACGACCTCGACGGTGTTTCAGGAGTTGGCCCAGAACATCCAGGCCGACCTGCGCAAGAACATGCCTGTGTGGCGCGAGAAATATCCGGGCGTCGAGGAACTCAAGGTCGCGGTCATGGGCTGCATCGTCAACGGGCCGGGCGAGTCGAAACATGCCGACATCGGCATATCGCTGCCCGGCACCGGCGAGATGCCGGCTGCCCCGGTCTTCATCGACGGCAAGAAGGCGATGACATTGCGCGGTCCCGCCATCGCTGAGGATTTCGAAAGGCTGGTCACAGACTATATCGAGCAGCGCTTCGGCCGCGGCAAGCAGGCAGCAGAATAGCGCATGCGCAGCCTCGCAAAAGCAGCCCTGCTCTTTTGCGCGATCGCCTGGAGCGAGACAGCCTTGGCCGACCCGCCCGGCAGGACCAAGCCGGTGACGGTCGGGCGCATCTGCAATCTCATCGACACCCATGCCGGCCGCTTCGGCGTGCCGCGCGATTTCTTCGCCCGCCTGATCTGGAAGGAAAGCCGCTTCGACGCCAACGCGGTAAGCCCGGCAGGCGCTGAAGGCATTGCCCAGTTCATGCCGGGAACGGCCAGGATACGCGGGCTGGCCGACCCGTTCGACATCGAGCAGGCAATCGAGGCATCGGCCAAATATCTCGGCGAACTGAAGACCGGCTTCGGCAATCTCGGGCTCGCGGCTGCCGCCTACAATGCCGGCGAGACCCGGGTCTCGCGCTGGCTTTCCTCGGGCGGCTTCCTGCCGCTTGAAACGGAAAACTACGTGCTCGACATCATGGGCGAGCCGGCCGACAATTTCACCAATGCCGCTTATGCCGGCACCATCCATCCGCTCGACCAGAAGCAGGATTTTTCCGAAGCCTGCCGCCGGTTGCCGGTCGTCAGGACGGCGACCATCCCCATGTCGCGCATCAACATCAAGCCGTGGGGCATTCAGGTGGCGGGCAATTTCCGCCAGTCGGCCGCTATCCGCCAATGGCAGCGTGAGAAGGCGAAATTCCCGGCGCTGCTGCGCGGCTACGATCCGGTGGTCAGCCGGGTGCGCACACCCCTTGGCCGTCGCGGCATCTATGCGGTGAGGATCGGCGCCGACAACCGGGCCAATGCCGACATCATCTGCCAGAAGCTGCGCGGCGCAGGCGGCGCCTGCGTGGTGATGCGAAACAGGTAGATACAGAAGTATTTGCCGGCGTCATCGCGGCAACTAAAGCATGTCGCGCAAAAGTGTGCAGCGGTTTTGCGATAACGACATGAGCAAAAACAAAACTTAAAGCGCAAGAAGCGAATCCGAAAGATCGCGACGCGCTTTAAGTTGATTTCCCGCCCTATTTTCAATTGCGGCATCGCTCGCCGCAACAACGTCTTGTGGTTGCATCTTCTATGTGATCGACTTGCAGGATGGGAACGGATGGGTTGGAGAAGGCGCGGCGCCTTCGCGCCTGGCGAGACAGATGAGCAAGACGGCGGAAGAGATACTCTCTCATCCCCGTTTTGCCGAGGCTCGGCGCGCGCATATCGATGCTCTGGTCGGGTTGTTTGCCGACAATCGCTTCGTCACCCGGCTCATGATCGATTCCGGCACGATCATGCTGAGGGCGCTGATCGTCGGTTTCCATGTTGCCCATGACGAGGACGACCGGACGACCTGGGCAACGCTCGGGCAGGTTCAAAATGTCCTGGTGGAGCGTGGCCTGGCAAGCGCGCGCCGTGTCGAGGATCTTGTCGCCCGCTTTCGTCAGGTCGGCTACATCGTTTCCGTTGAATCGCCGTCCGACATCAGGGTCCGCATCCTCAAGCCGACCGAACAATTGCTCGCGCATGACCGCGAACATCTCGCTCTCTACCATCGCTTCCTGCACGATCTTTATCCCGATCGCGGCTACGACTGGGCCTTACGGCAGGATTCGCAGGCGCATCTCGCAATACGCAAAGCAATGTTTCGGGCACTCGACAAGGCCACGGCTTTCACACGCCACCAACCGATAATGACGTTTATGAGCCGCAACGCCGGCTATTGCGCGTTCCTGCTCGTGGCGCAGGCCGCGCTCTCGCGCTATCCCCGCGAACAGAGTTTTGGCTCGATCGCGGATCGCCTTGGCGTGTCGCGAACGCATATCCGCAATATATTCGTCGATGCGGAGACTGCGGGGTTTGTCAGCTGCGAAGGCAAGCCGGGCAGTCCGGTCGAGATATTGCCGCCGCTCTGGCAGGCTTATGACTATTTCCTTGCCGATATCCAGGCCAACCAGGACGCCATCGCGCAAGCCGCCTTTGCCGCCATGCGAACGGACTGTGCTGTAGACCCAGCCTGACAGAACATCATTCAACATGTGCCTGAGCGGATGCCGGCGCTTTCATTCGGGCTGGACACGGACGGTGTGAAGGGTTTGTCTGTCTGAGATCAGAATCCTCGGAGGCAGCCAGATGGAAAAATCCGTTCGCAGATCGATCGTCCTTGCCGTTGCCAGCGCGGTCGGCTTCATCCCCCTGTCGCCCGCCTTTGCCGTGTCGCCCGAGCCGCTGGAAGCGGAGCACGGCATGGTGGTGACGGCGCAGCATCTGGCGTCCGAGGTCGGCGTCGACGTGCTGAAGAAGGGCGGCAACGCCGTGGATGCGGCAGTCGCCGTCGGCTACGCGCTGGCCGTGGTCTATCCGACCGCCGGCAATATCGGCGGCGGCGGCTTCATGACCATCCGCCTGAAGGATGGCAAGACGACGTTCCTCGATTTCCGCGAGCGCGCACCGCTGGCCTCGACCAAGACGATGTATCTCGATGACAAGGGAGAATTCATAAAAGGCCTCAGCACCAGCGGTTATCTGGCCGTCGGCGTGCCGGGCTCGGTCATGGGGTTCGAGACGGCCCGGACCAGATATGGAAAACTGTCGCGCGAGGATTTGATGGCGCCGGCCATTCGCCTGGCCAAGGAAGGTTTTGTGCTTGAGGAAGGCGATGTGACATCGCTGGAGGGTGGTGCCAAGAAGCTGGCGAAGGACCCGGCGGCGGCTGCCATTTTCCTGAAATCCGACGGCAAGACCTATGCCGCCGGCGAGACGCTGGTTCAGCCTGATCTTGCCGCCGCGCTTTCGAGTATTTCGGAAAAGGGGCCGGACGCTTTCTACAAGGGCCCGATCGCGGATGCCATCGTCAGTGCCAGCATGTCGATGAAGGGCATTCTGGCGAAGGAGGATTTCGAGCAGTATTCGGTGCGCGAGCTGGAGCCGGTCAAATGCAATTATCGCGGCTATGAGATCGTTTCGTCGCCGCCGCCGAGCTCGGGCGGGGTCATCATTTGCGAAATCCTCAACGTGCTGGAGGGCTACCCGCTTTCCTATCTCGGCTACGGTTCGGCCGACACGACCCATGTCATGATCGAGGCGATGCGCCATGCCTATGTCGACCGCAATACAGCACTTGGCGATCCCGACTTCGTCAAAAACCCGGTCGAAAAGCTGCTCGACAAGAACTACGCCAGGGAAATCCGCGCCAAGATCAGCCCGTTCAAGGCCGGCGTTTCGCAGGACCTGAAGCCGGAGGGTTTCGGCGAGAGCAACGAGACGACGCATTATTCCATCGTCGACGACGAGGGCAATGCGGTTGCCGTCACCTATACGCTCAACGGCTCCTTCGGTGCGGGCGTGGTGGCGCCGGGCACCGGCATCCTGCTCAACAACGAGATGGACGATTTCACCGCCAAGCCGGGCGTGCCCAATCTCTACGGGCTGGTGCAGGGCGAGGCCAATGCGATCGAGCCGAAGAAGACGCCACTGTCTTCGATGAGCCCGACCATCGTCTCGAAGGACGGCAAGCCGTTCATGGTCATTGGCAGCCCTGGCGGCGCGCGCATCATCACCATCACGCTGGAGGCGATCGTCAACGTCATCGATCACGGCATGAACATCCAGGAGGCGATCGACGCTCCGCGCATCCATCACCAGTGGCTGCCCGACAAGGTCTATATGGAGCCCTATGCGCTGTCGCCCGACACGCGGCGTCTGCTCACCGGCATGGGCCACGATGTCGATATCGACCCGGACTGGACGATATGGGGGCAGGCTGCGGGCATATTGATTGGCGGCAAGAGCCTCGCCGAAATCGAGAAGGGCGGCGGCGGCCGCTATTATGGCGCGATGGACAGCCGTGCCGCAGCCGGAGCGCCGCGTGGATATTAGCGGGGGCTTGACCCTCTGGTGCCTTTTTCGCGCGTTAACGCTGTTCCTTCGAGGCCGCCGGTTTGAATTGAGTCGGCGAACGGGTTCGGTTTAGGCTGCCATATTTGTAGGGCTGCCTGTGCTTTTGACGAGGATGAAAATGACAGGAACGCGATCCATTGTTCTGGCCGTCTGCGCGGCGGCTCTCATGACGCCATTTTCGCTTGCCGCTTTCGCGCAGGATGCGAAGACCAACAAGGCGATAGACGACGCGCTCGGCGATCACGCCCAGTATGAAACCGCGATCAAGAGCTTGCAGCAGGGTGTGAAGGACAAGGATGCCAAGGCTGTGGCGGCACTTGTCGATTATCCGATCAGCGTGAAGATCGACGGCAAGGATATGGAAATCAAATCCGAGAAGGATTTCGTCGCCCATTACGACGCCATCTTCACGCCGGCGATCGCCAAGGTGGTCGAGGACCAGAAATATGAAGACCTGTTCGTGAACTATCAGGGCATCATGTTCGGCGACGGCCAGGTCTGGATCAACGGCATCTGCAAGGACAGCGCCTGCAAGGCTTTCGATGCCAAGGTCGTTACGATTCAGGATGGGCCGTAACCTTTAGGCCGTGCGCGCCAGCTCCGTCGTTTCGCTCAGCCACGCGCCGATCTTTGTGCCGAGGCGATCGGGTGAGATCGGCTTGGGCAGGTAGTCGTCCATGCCCGCGTCGATGCATTTCTCGCGGTCGCCCTTCAGCGCATGGGCGGTGACGCCGATGATCGGCGTATGCGCGCCGATGGTAGCCTCGGCGTTGCGAATGGCGCGCGTGGCCTCATAGCCGTTCATCTCCGGCATCGACACATCCATCAGGATCAGTCGCGGGCTGAAGGTGCGGTACATCTCCACCGCCGTGCGGCCGTTGGCGGCGATCCTGTAGGAGAGACCGAGACCGTCGAGGATCTGGCCGAAGACGAGCTGGTTCACCTCATTGTCCTCCGCCACGAGGATGTCGAGCGGCATATCGGCTGCGGGCTGTGCGTTGCCCTGCATCGGCGTCGCGGCAGCCGAACCGCGCAAAACGGTGAAGGCGGGTGCTGCAGGTTTTGGCGCGGGTGCTGCAGCAACCGCAGGCAAAGCCTCACGCACGAACTGCGCCTTGCCAAGTTGGGTGCGCGCCTTCTGGATCGCGCCGATGACGGTGCCCAGAAGTATCGCCGACCGCGCCGGCTTGGTCAGATGGGCGGCAATCCCGTAGTCGAGTACGAGACGGCCAAAATCGACCTGATCGACCGAGGTGAGCAGCACGACCGGGATGGCGGAAAGCCGGCTGTCGGAGGACATTGCCCTGGCGACATCGGCGCCGTTCATGCCCGGCATCTGGTAGTCGAGAATGACGCAGTCCACCGTCGCGCCGAGCTGATGGGCGCGGTCGAGGAAGGCAAGGCCGATCGCGCCGGCTTCCGCGGCGGCGCAGTCGAAGCCCCAGCTTTTGAGCTGCTCGATCAGGATTTCGCGGTTGACCGGGTTATCGTCGATGACCAGCACGCGCGCGCCGGTGACGTCGGTCGGCACGATCTCGGTCTGCGCGGTTGCCTCATGCGCCGGCAGCGGCACGGTGAACCAGAACACCGAACCGCGCCCGACCTCGCTTTCGATGCCGATCTTGCCGCCCATCAGGTCGACCAGTCGCGCGGCAATCGCCAGCCCGAGGCCGGTGCCTTCGTGACGGCGGGTGGAGGAATTGTCGACCTGCGCGAATTTCTCGAACACGCTTTGCAGCTTGTCGGCGGGGATGCCGATGCCGGTATCCTCGACGCGGACGTTGAGCTGCACGGTGCCGTCTTCGACCGCGCCGGATACGTCGATGAGCACATGGCCCTTCTCGGTGAACTTCACCGCATTGCCGAGCATGTTGGTGATGATCTGGCGGAAGCGGCCGACATCGCCGACGACATGGGCCGGCAGGCGCGGGTCGACGCGGACGATGAGTTCGAGGTTCTTTTCTGCGACGCGGGCCGACACCAGCGTGGCGACGTCCTCGACCGCTTCCGAAAGCCGGAACGGGGCGGGGTCAAGCGTGAGCTGGCCGGCATTGATCTTCGAAAAATCGAGGATGTCGTTGATGATGGTCAGCAGCGCGTTGCCGGATTTGACGATCACGTCGGTAAAGGTCTTCTGGCGCGGCGTCAGCTCGGTCTTGGCCAGAAGCTCGGCCATGCCGAGAACGCCGTTCATTGGCGTGCGGATCTCGTGGCTCATATTGGCGAGGAATTCGGATTTGGCGCGGTCGGCGGCCTCGGCCTGGAACAGGGATTCCGCCGACTCGGCGAAGGCCTTGCGGATCGCCTTTTCCATCGGCCGGAATATCCACAAAGCAACCAGCCCCAGCACCGCGATCAGCGCCAGTCCGGCGTAGGACAGGAAGGTGTCGCTGCGCTGTTCGACGAATGCGCGCTCGCGATCGAGTGCGGTGCGGGCGCGGATCAGCAGCGGCTGGGCGAAAAGATCGTTCTGGTTGCGGATTTCGCGATTGCCCCACTCGTCGATCTTCTGCGCGCCGGCAAGCACGCCGAGATTGCGCACGATATCGCGCGCCGACCAGAACAGGTCGCCATTGACCGAGGCGGAATCAAGTTCGGCCGCGGTCTTTGCCGAAAGATCAGTCCGCACTGCGGCGAGATCGGTGGTCAGCGCGTCGATCTTTTCCTGCAGCCGATTGGCGTGGCCGCTCGCCGCATTGGATAGATCGGCGCGGGTGTTTTCTCGCCAGGCGGTGGTTGCGGTCTCGGAGAATGTCGTGGCGTTGCGAAGATCGCGTCCGAGCGTGGTGAGGTTGCCGCCGATCTGGTCGATCGCGTTGCGCAGCTCGTTCATGCTGTTCAGCGTGTAGAAGATCGCGCCAGAGGTCAGCGCGAAAATCAGCAAACCTGACAGATATCTGATCCGGATCGAACGGATGAACAGCGAATAATCTGGCACGCACACACTCCGGACACATACGCACAATTTTACAGAGCCGGATTACGCTTGATTTACATTAAAATTTCGTGATCGAGATTACGCGATTCTCCCGCAGGTTGCGCTGGGGTGCGCTTAAAGCGCGTCGCGATCTTTCAGATTCGCTTCCCGCGCTTTAAGTCTTTGTTTTTACGCATGTCGTCATCGCAAAACCGCTGCACACTTTTGCGCGACATGCTCTAATTGCGCCGGTCGGCGACGAAGCTGGCCGCATCCTTCAAAAGTGCTGCGCGCTCGCCGTAGGGCTCGAGCAGAAGGTGCGCCTGTTCCACAAGGCCGTGCAACTGGTCCTGGGCCCAGTTCGCGCCATGCAGCCCGACCAGCGTCGCCTTGCCGGCGGCGGCATCCTTGCCGGTCGCCTTGCCCATGGTCTCGGCATTCGAGGTCAGGTCGAGCAGGTCGTCGGCAAGCTGGAAGGCAAGGCCGATGGCGGAGCCGAACTCGGCAAGCCGCTCGCGGTCGGCGGGGGCGGCACCGGCAAGGATGGCGCCGGCCTCGCAGGCGTAGCGGATCAGTGCGCCGGTCTTCATCGCCTGAAGCGTGATGATGCCGGTCTCGTCGGGGCGCTTGCGCTCGGCCTCGAGGTCGAGCGCCTGGCCGCCGGCCATGCCGCCGACGCCGGCGGCGCGCGAAAGGCCGAGCACGAGGTCGAGCTTGCGCTGCGCCGGCAGTTCCGTCGCCCCATCGGCGATGATGTCGAAGGCATAGGTCAAAAGACTGTCACCTGCGAGGATTGCGCTGGCCTCGTCGAAGGCGCGGTGCACGGTCGGCTGGCCGCGGCGCAAATCGTCGTCGTCCATGGCCGGCAGGTCGTCATGGATCAGCGAGTAGCAATGCACGCATTCGAGTGCGGCGGCGATGCGACGTGACGCCTCGCCGTCAGCATCGAAGAGGGCGGCACTTTCCAGCACCAGAAAGGGCCGCAGGCGCTTGCCGCCGTTGAGCACGCCGTGGCGCATGGCGGCCAGCAGCGTGCCCGGCCTTGCGATCTCGCCCGGCAGGATGCGCTCGTCGAGCAGGCGGCGCAGCAGCGTTTCCACCGCTTCGGCACGGAGTTCGAGGCGGGTTTCGAAGGGCAAGGCGTCTTCCTGCATCATGGCCGCAACGCTTTACGGCAAAAGCCGCGTGGGTCAAGTTCGCCTATTGAGACGTTGCGCATTGCGCCGAGCGCCTTTATGCCGAAGAGCAGGAGTTAAGGGACTAAGGGCTTGGACGAACCGATAGTCGATCCCGAGACGCGAGGGCTCGAAATGGCACCGAGGCGAAGGCGGTCGCTCGGCGGGATGCGCCTGTGGATTCGTCGCGCGGTTATCGCTGCGATCTGCGTCGGACTGGTGCCGGCCGTGCTGACGTTTCTCTACATGCTGCCCTTCGTGCATCCGGTCTCGACCCTGATGCTGAAGGATCTTGCGACCTTCTCGGGCTATGACCGGCGCTGGGTATATATCGAGGATGTAGCGCCGGTGCTGGCGCATTCGGTCATCATGTCGGAAGACGGCCAGTTCTGCTCGCACCGGGGCATCGACTGGGGCGAGCTGCGCCTGGTGATCGATGATGCGCTGGCCGGCGAGGCAACGCGCGGTGCCTCGACCATTCCCATGCAGACGGTGAAGAACCTCTATCTCTGGCAAGGCCGCTCGATGATCCGCAAGGGACTGGAAGTGCCGCTGGCGGTTTATTTCGACCTCGTGCTTTCCAAGAAGCGCATCATGGAAATCTATCTCAACATCGCCGAATGGGGACCGGGCATATATGGCATCGAGGCGGCGGCGCAGAACCATTTCGGCGTTTCGGCCAAGCAGCTTACGGCGCGGCAGGCGGCACTCCTGACGGTGGCGCTGCCCAATCCGATCGACCGCAACCCGGCCAAGGCCGGGCCGGGGCTGAGGCGGCTGGCGACGATCGTCCAGCGCCGGGCGGCGCGGGCGGGGGGCTATGTCGGTTGTGTCGACTAAGCATACGGACCCGAATCGGAACGCAACGCAGGTTCTGTCGAAAAAAATTCGCGGCGGCGCTGGTCAATCCCCGCTTTGGCGTGTATAGGCACGCCACTTATCTCAGATTACGGCCTGTTACGTGCGGCCCTTTAGCGAGGGCAGTCGGGGCTTTTACGATGGATGGAGCAATTCCATGGCTGTGCCAAAACGAAAGACCTCGCCTTCCAAGCGCGGCATGCGCCGTTCGGCGGATGCGCTGAAGGCTCCGACCTATGTCGAAGACAAGAACTCGGGCGAAATGCGCCGTCCGCACCACATCGACCTGAAGACCGGCATGTATCGCGGTCGCCAGGTTCTGACGCCCAAGGAAAGCTGAGAAGCTTCCTCGCGCCGTTATGCGGTGAAACGATCAAGGGACTGGCCGCGCGCCGGTCCTTTTTCGTTTGGCCCGCCCTATGTCCGCCCATGTGATGATCCATCAGGCGTTTCGCCACCCATTGCGAGAGAAAAGATGCTGTCCTTAGTGCCGCTGCTGATCATTCCCTTCATCCTGTTCAATCTCGGCCTTGCTGGTCTCTTCGGTTCGGTTGCGGGTGATCCATTCGCCACGCAGATATTTTCTGTGCAGATGATGTCTGGCGGCATCTGGACGATGACGGTCGGCGACCTGCTTACCGTCGTGGCGCTGCTTCTTCTGTTCGTCGAGATGATGAAATCGACGCGCACCTCCAATGCCTCGATCGTCGATCACCTGCTTTCGACCTTCGTCTTCGTCGCCTTCCTGGTCGAGTTCCTGCTGGTCCGGGGTGCCGCGCATCCTGTCTTCTTCACGCTGATGGTGATCGCGCTGATCGACGTGCTCGGCGGGTTTTCCGTTTCGCTGCGCTCCGCGGGACGCGACGTCAATCTGAGCTGACGGGTTCAGCCGCCGCCGAGGCCGGCAGCGGCTCCGGCGACGAGCAAGGCATCTCTCTCGCCCGACAGATCGACGACGATACGCATCGCGTCCTTTGCAGGCCGCCGCAGGAACAGCTGGTCCGCCGAGGCGGTCAGGCGTCCCTTATCACGCAGGGTCTGGATGCGGCTTCGCGACAGGCCGAGTTCGCTCGCCAGAAGGCGGTCGACGCGCAGGCTGGTTTTGGTCGGCGCCGTGAGATGGATTTCCATTTTCGCTGCGCAGTGGGGATCACCTGAGATAACGCTCTTTCGGACTTCGACATTGCCGAACTCTTCAACCTTCTCGGCGCTGCGCCGCAGATCGTCGAGATCGAAGGCCAGCCGCGCCGTCCATTCGGGATCGTTCGTGCGCAGGGCGTGTAGCAGGTCCGGATCGATGGAGCGGACATTGCGGCGAGGCTTAATGTCAGTAAATTCCAAAGAACTGAACTGACTGCACAATTATTAAACGCATAGGTCTTTAAGTAGGCGCTCGTTGCTGTCTCTGAAGTAGTAGCTCCGCAAATCTTTGTTTTCGTGTTGAAAAACATCCCAATGCTTTCGAAAGCGCTTCTGTTATAATGTGCGCCATTTTATTGCAGGGCAGATCATATGTTGGAATTCTGGGCCTTAACATCCAAAGGTGTTGAAGAGCTATTGGCGGATGAAATCCGTCGTTATCAAGGCGAAATTATTAAATTAGGCATGGGCGTGGTGCGCTTTAAGGCTGAACTTAAAGATGCATACCAGCTGTGCTTGTGGTCGCGTTTAGCAACCCGTATTTTGCGCCTGGAACAATCCATCGAAATTGATGCCAATTCAGACTTGTATCAGGTCGCTATGCGCATTAACTGGCCTTCGTTAATGCGGATGGAACAAAGTTTTGCGGTCGAGTGTGTCGGCAAACACCCGACCATAGACAATACCCAGTTTGGTGGTATGCGCGTGAAAGACGCCATCGTAGACCAGTTCCGCGAGCGGTACGATGCACGACCTAATGTCGATCGTATCGATCCGGATGTGCGTTTTCAGGTGCGTTTAGAGCGTCAGCATTTCCATTTCTTCCAGGATTTCTCTGGCCCGTCTTTGCATCAGCGGGGTTATCGCAAAGAGCAGGGGGAGGCGCCACTTAAAGAACATTTGGCAGCGGCTTTGTTAATTCGCTCGGGCTGGAAGGCGGATCAGCCTTTATACGACCCTTTTTGTGGTAGCGGTACCTTATTAATAGAAGCTGCGCTGATGGCTCGGCAGTTGGCGCCAGGTTTAAAGCGTGAAAAATTTGCTTTTGAAAGCTGGGGCGATCACCAGCCAGAGCTTTGGCAACAATTGCGTGCTGAAGCTTTGGGCTCTCGCAAAGCCATAGCCGAAGGCGTAACTTTTGTCGGTAGTGATACTGATGAGCGTACCTTACAAAAAGCCCGCCAGAACGCGGCCCGTGCTGGCGTGGCTGATTTTATTGAATTTATTACTCTGGATGCGACACACATTCAGTCGGCGGTGTGCGAAGGTAAAGGTGTGATTATCACCAACCCGCCATACGGTGAGCGGTTAGGCGACTTGCCACAGCTTATTCCTGTGTATGCAGAATTCTCCTTAGGCCTGAAAAAACACTATCAGGGCTGGCGTTTAGCCATTATTACTTCAAGCCCGGATTTATTGCGGGCGCTGAAGCTCTCCAAGGCCAAAAGCTATAAGTTCACTAACGGTCCGCTGGATTGTGAATTTACTATGTTCGATTTGACCGAACAGCAAGTACAGGTGAATGCCAACAGTCAAACTGCGGCGTTGTTTTATGCCGAAAGTGAATCTTTTGGCAATCGCCTGAAGAAAAACGTCAAACAGTTAGAGAAGTGGGCGAAACGCGAAAACATCAGCTGCTACCGTATGTACGATGCGGATATTCCGGAATACAACGTGGCGGTCGACTGGTATGACGGCGAAGTGGTGATCCACGAATACGCTGCTCCTGCCAATGTTGATGAACAAATAGCACAAAAGCGTTTATTTGATGTGGTGAACTTAGTACCTAAAGTTCTGGGCATCACCAGCGATAAGCTGGTACTGAAAGTTCGCGAAAAACAAAAAGGCAAAGAGCAGTATCAGGCACTGGCCAAAGCAGGGCAATACAAAGAAGTCACTGAATATGGCGCTAAGTTTTTAGTCAACCTGCGTGATTATTTAGATACCGGTTTGTTTTTAGATCACCGCGTCACTCGCCTGGCGATTCAACAGCAAGCCAAAGGCAAAAAGGTGCTGAATTTATTTGCCTACACAGGCACGGCTTCTGTGCATGCCGCTTTAGGTGGCGCTTTGTCTGTCACTACGGTCGATATGTCCAATACCTATCTGGACTGGGCAAAACGTAACTTCCTGATCAATGGACTGGATGGCAAAGCTTATCAGTTTGTACAGGATAACTGCCTGGATTGGCTGAAGGGCTGTAAAAACCAGTTTGATTTAATCTTTGTCGACCCGCCAACGTTCTCGAACTCAAAACGAATGGAAGATACCTGGGATGTGCAACGGGATCATGTCAAGTTGCTGACCATGGTAGGGCGTTGTTTAGCGCCGAATGGCAAAGTGATTTTCTCCAACAATAAAAGACGCTTTAAAATCGACAAGGCCGCGCTGGAAGAAGCGGGCTGGAGTATCAAAGACATCTCAGCTCAGAGCTTACCGGAAGATTTTAAACGTAACCCCAATATCCACGTGTGCTTTGAGTTATTTAAACGAGTAGACGAATGAAATTAAGCTTATACAGCACCTGGGGTTGTCATTTATGTGAGCAGGCCGAGCAGCTTTTGCTGCAGGCAGGTTTAGCAGGTGCTGTAGAAATTATCGATATAGTGGACGA
>VFQO010011287.1_pt1 | contig 30908 bp, 35 predicted proteins | sample 3512331 | NCBI WGS metagenome assembly VFQO01 (sample SAMN10412371, study PRJNA504923) | tailings metagenome | isolation source: Replicate 3 from Balatoc abandoned mine | place: Philippines: Itogon, Benguet | collected 2017-08-28 | reverse complement strand
CGCGACCTGGGGAATATCGACGAGCAACTCTGGGGAAATTCGCTGAGCGCCGTCAGAACCACCACAGGAAGGTCATGCGTGAGTTCAGAGGCAGGTGCTTCAGTAGCCCTTCCTCGTTGACGAAGACCATGATCCCGAGTGACGGGATGTCGATCGCTTCGATCCATCCGCCGACGGCCTGCTGGTAGTCGCCAAACTCCGAGAACTCCCGAACTTCGAGCGCAGCTTCTGCGTCGTGTGGCACGACGATGCCTTTCGTCATGACTTCAACCTCCTTGATGCGAGCGGCCGGGAACCGGGTGGTTCTCTGATGAGCCGCACAGCACCAACGAGGGCGAAAGGTTGGCGACGGCCGCCCCGGGAGAGCGCAAGTGCGCTCAATCCCTAGGGCGACCGCCGATGCCAGTCACTCGTCGGTGGACGACTTGCCCTTGGCGCGCGATGCGCTCGCAGGGGCCGGTTCACCGCCGAAGATGGCCTCGATCGCGCTCTGCTTGATCTTCGCCTCGCGCTCGATCTCGGCTCGAACCGTCTCGGCCCTGGCGAGTACCTTCGGGTCGGACTTGCTGGTCACAACCCAAGCCTCGAGGGCGATACGGATCTCTTCGGTGACGCTGCGGTCGTTGAGCTGCGCGATGACGTCCAGCTGCGCACGCAGGTCATCGGTGATGCGCACAGCGAGTGTCCGCATCTGACTGGTTACCGGATACGCTCCGGCCGGCGGGGTGGCATCGGTCATGATGCTCCTCACCTCCTCCTCTTCGAGCGGCCGACGAACCCGGAACTGGGTTCCTCTGCTTGAGCCGCTCTCGGACGAGGAAGCGTGGGGATGAGTATGAACCGAGCGCGTCAGGCGTCAATATTCCGATCGCTGTTGATGTGATTTCCGCAACGCGGGGTTTGATGTCGTGACGAGTTGCAGCTGGCCCAATCCGCGGACCAGAGCGCTCGACGTAGGGGGGGGCGCACTAACGCCTCTATCACTTCATCCACGCAGGCGACGCATGTGAAACGAGGAATATCCCATATTCTATTCCATGTCAAGTCCTCACTTTTGCCGACTTGCAAGGCGGCCCTCCGTGCTTACGGTTGAAGGTAGTGGAAACAAGTTCCACCCATAAGGATCGGAATACAATGAGGCCGAAGAGGCTTTTCAGCAATACAGCTGACAATGGTAACCGGAGATTCCAATTAGGGAACTTCTTGACAGCTACAATTGCACTATCAGCCGCCTTTGCCATCGCATCAACGGCGACGACACCCGCGACTGCGAGTTCTGAAGGCGTAGACCCAACTCTCCAAGCTCAACACTCATGGTTTCTTGAGAACGGGGTGGATGCTGATATAGCAGATGAACTCACAAATAAGTTATCGGGCGGGGAATTGATAGACTCGATGAACGGAAGTGCGCCTGTCGCAATCGCGACCTTCTATGAAAAGGGCTGGCTAGTAACTCACTCGACGTTTCAGGACGGTTCGCTTACTATCTCCAAGCTCGAGACTCCTTCTGCAGTTTTTTATATGGACAGCAAAGAAGCATCGACGCAGTCCGTCGGTCAATGTCACTCGAGCGACGGAGGTTCCGGTTACAGGAACTTCTATGAGTGCCTTGTCTATGGCACAAACGGCTCATACTTCGACATGAGCTTTCGAGCGGACTACACGCAAACCACGTCTGGTACGGGAATCATAAATTCCGTTTACTCGCCGTATGCGTTCGCGACAGCTGGAACAGCACCGCGGCCGACTCTCACCATCGTTCGGCGCAGTGGCAACCCCGCGCTCGCTACGGCGCGCACGCAATACAGCTCAGCAACAAGGAGCTTCACCGCCACGTTGACGCTGAACGTGAATGGTTCCAGCGCCTGGTCAACTCAGAGCTTCTAAGAGGAGAGAAAAATGAAGAATCGCCTCACTGCACGTGCAGCAGCCTTTTGCGCGACGGTACTGATCGCCACTCTTGCCCCAATGCCCGCACTTGCGTCACCCAATGAAACGCCCGATTCGTCGGCCTTCATTTCGTGGTCCGCGCAATATGGAGTGGAAAGTGAGGTCATTGCTGAATTAGTCGCGAAACTTGAAAGCGGTCAACTTCTCGACTCCATGCGCTCGACAAGCGAACCCGTTGAGACCAAAACAAATATCGGTTCGATCGGCATAGAGACAATTGCTACCTTTGCAGATGGCTCCATCGTTGTGTCGTCAGTAGAAAGTCCGAAGTTGAGCGACGGCAAGAGCGGCCTATCACCTCAAGCGATTACGGGATGTAGTCTTTCAAGTTCGGGCGGTTACGCTTCGTATTCAAATTGTCGCGTATATTCAAGTAACGGTACAATTTCAGTCTCTTTCTACGCGAATTATTCACGCTGGTCTTCGGGAGCGTCAATCTCTAATTGGCGCAATCCGGAAGCCACGGCGAATTATGGGTCGATGGCCCTGCCGCGCCTAAACGCAGTTAGGACCTCGGCGGTCGGAGCACAACCAGCCGTCGTGACCTTGACCTCAAGATTCACGTCCTGGAACAACTTGCAGACGGAGGACATCTATTTGTCACTGCGAGTAAGCCCGTCCAGCGCATGGACCACACAGTATTAATCCTCAACTAATGAGCCGCGCTGGGATATTGGCGATTCTGTCACTTTCCCAGCGCGGCCGCTAGAGTGGAGAAATGAACACCCGGACACAAACCCGCACACGATCGAAATCAACCCTGAGCCTCGTCTTCTCGATCGTTGCCGCCGCAACAGTAGCTTGGACACCAATAATCGCAGCCGCGGGTGGATCAGCCGCTGTGGTGCTTGCCCTCTGGGCTCGAGAAGGATTGCGCGAATCTGATTCGCCAATTGGCACCAAGAGAAGCCTCTTAGGTTTTGGTGTCGGATTACTAGCGGTGGTGCTATCCACGTTCCCCACGGTCGCCTCGTGGGCAGTGGTATTGCTTGCAGCGGTTCGAAGCTAGATTGCTAAGCCGCGAGCGCACGACGGACTGCCCCCCTTAGTCTTCTGAATCGCCCCGGGTTTAGTTGCGGGCGACTTCTCCCAGCAGCGCGCGGTGTCGGGTGTCGGTCTCACGGTAGTACTCGGCTTCCAATTCAATCGGTGTGAGATACCTGATCACGAAGTGCAACCGATTCTCGTCGAGCCGCCTCACCCAGGACAGCGTGGCAGGCTTCAGCTCGTTGATGGCGCCGAACCTGGTCAATCGGCAGTTCACCCAGCTCACGACGGGGGCGTCTGTGGGCGGCGGACTTTATGTATGTCGCAACGTGGAGCAGGGCCGCCGATGTCGCGATCGATCACCAACGTGGACACCCGCTGAATAGTGGGCTGGTGAGACGCATCGATCTTGATGCCGGACGTGCGGCCTTGCGGACGGCAACGGTGCCGACCGGTACGTTGAAAATAGGTGAGTAGGTTGGCGAATCTCTTGCCTGTAGTTCTCGACACTCGCGAAGGGTAAGCGGCTCGCAATCCAGTTATCGCGCTAATCCGCTTTTCCAACTGAAGAGTTGCGAGTAGCGGGTCGCTGATGTGAGTAGTACGCAGAGTCGGGCATCGCATTGCTGTCGTCTGGTCGCGAAGTTCACCGAAGCACTCTCCGTGCAGAGAAACCGCTCAAGGTCTGTAGCTCGCGCATTCTCCTTCTTGGTCGATCTGATCGACAACAGCGCTTGGAATGTGACAGGCGCGGTTCGGTGGTTTCGCCGTCAGCACTTGTTCTGTAGGTTGATGGGCACGCACACGAATGTAAGTCAGGACCTGAGTTGTTTCAACCCGCAAACTTCCGCACATCCGCCGAACGGGCCAACAGCGCGATTTCTAGGCATCAACGCGCGGGCAATCGACGCGGACTCCGCCGGGCACTTGTAGAGAGCCACCGCGAGTCCGCCACGTTTGATCTGCTCAACCGATGGGAGCAGCTAGTCGACTCGGCTCGACGCATTGCCATTCAGGTACCGCCGATCGGTCATGAAGCATTCCGGTCCGAACGCCTTCGGTTGGCGGGAGCGGAAGAGGATCCAAGAGTGGCGGAGGCTTTGCGTCAGCTGATCTATACAAATGCGCCAGCGAGCGAACCAGAGTTGAATACTTACGTCGAAGAGTGGGTACGGTACCGCGTTTCAGTGATCCAGGCGACGCGTTACTTGCCGCGAGGTGAAAAGGCGAGAATGCGCCAGAACGCACGCCTGGGCTTGCTGGCTGCTTCCGCGGCAACGTATCTGCTACTTCTGGCGGCCGACAGGAACGACCTTTCACTCGCCACGGTCGCGCGAATTGCGCTACTGCAGCCCGGAACGAACGCCTGACACTGCTTTGAACACCCGGGCGGCACAGGCACAGGCGCTAGGGCCCGTGAGAGCTTCGTGGGTCGCATCTCGTTTACGAGTTCCGGCGCTAGTTCTCGCATTCACCGCTTCGGGCCTGTTGTTGTTGGCACTGGTGTCTCAGATCACTCCGGAGCTGCTTAGTCTCGCTCGAACTTGCGCCACTTCTGTGGCTGTCGAGAAGGTGGACGCGTTTGGTTTGCAGAACGACATTCTCACTCGGAGCGAGACAGCAACATGCGAGCAGAGAGAAATCCCGGCGCATTTGACTTTTGTAATATTTGGCCTGGCCGTCTTGCTATTCTTGCCAGAACTCGTTTCAGCGCTCCCGGGTGTCAACTTCCGATTTGGAAATATTGAAGCCAGTACTGCGCCATTAAATGCGGCTAATGAAAAAGCAAAAAGAGACGCGAAGAAATACCGAGCGCAAACTTAATCATGAAGCGTGCTTGAGTTCGCGGATTCGGTCAGATAGAGCCTTCAGCGCAATTTGCTCAGCCTCAATTCCGGCGCTCCACTCGTTTGGCGACGGCATGACATCGATTTTGGATGCATCATAAAGTTCATAAGAGCGATCGAGCTCCACGAAAGTGGATCGGAACGCCTCGACCCAGCGTCTAAGCTCATCACGACCAGAATCGCGGATAAACGAAGAAACCTCTTCGTCGAGACCTTCAAAGCTGTCCCCGTCGACGGCCGCAGGATTGGCCGCTGCGATTCGAAGCGCGGCAAGCAACTTATAGTTTCGAATGAACTGCTCGCGTAGCGATTTCCCGAGGGAAACCTTAACGTTCTCCTGCTGAGCCGGAAAGCTCATCTCGTGAAATCCTCCTTCCATTTCTGAGTGTGGAATTGGAAATGCGTGGGAGCCTGGTGTTTGTAAGCGGTCGGCAGGTATTTTATTCATTTCTGCCTTCATTAAGCGTCATTCTAATAACAAAGTCAACCCCGGAGGGATGATTTTTGCTTCCCCATTCGATTCCCGGCTTGTGTTGCAGCTGGATATCGAGACTGAGAGTGTACATCTTCTCAGATGTATGTTCGTATGATTGCGCAGTCGGCATCTAGACACGGATAGACACGCGGCGAAAACTACAACGCTGTCATTATGTGACCGACCTCGCGCTCTCAAGGGTTGAGATCGCGCCGCCATCCAGAGAGCCGCAAAAGTTGGTCCGCGCTGAAATCGGCATCACCGTGCATGATTCGCTGACCGTACTTCTCGATGTAGGCCGAGATGAGAATTTTGACCTCGTCCACCTCCTGGTCCCGTGCTGCAATCGCTTCGTTGAGGTCTCGCTCGCTCGTGGCGAGCTCCGTTGGATCCGAAGGCCAATTTTTCAATCGTTCTGCACGGAGGATGTTGGCGCGGAGTGCGTAGACGTGGGCCCAGAGTCTGGAAACAGCCTCCTGATGTTCCGAAGCCTCTTTGTCGGACACATCGCCCGTACGAATAACCGGAGTGTCGCCGCTCGATTCGAGAGGCGGTGGCGTTGCCCGCGATCGTGGGATGTAGTTCTGAGAGTCACGGTGCAGTTGCCACGCGACGCCGGTGAGAATCTCGGGCTCTATCCGCTTGCGGAAATGGTCGGCCTCACGATACGCGGCGCGGGCTGCAGCCTCTCGACGGGCAGTGAGTGTTGAGCCTCGAAAGCCGGGTGCAACCGCGAAGAGGATCCGAGCAGGTTCCCCGAGAACGTCATCCGGGTATGAGACCAGAAGACGGGTCAGGAGGTCGTCCAGTGACTTGATCCGCCCGAGTCGATCGGCAGGGTCAATGCTTCTCGCGACGACACCTCTCAGCCCCAGTAGCACTTCGTCTTCGAGCGATGGCGATATCGGAAGTCCTCTGGCAAGCACCTTCTTCAGTGACGCGGCAATGACGTCCACTGGCGGTGGCGTGACCTGTGTGTCCAATCAGTCGCCTCCCGTCACCTCGCTTAAGGCTAACCAGAAAAGACCCACAAACCGACCTCTTTTCTGCCCACCCTGCGGCTGCAAAGTCGATCCCGTCGCCAAGGAACTCCGGGCGACTGCCACTTCAAAGAAGGGATCGCAATGTTTGATTCGAAGACCCAGCTCGCGCCGCTGGGTGGCGCGTTTAGCCCGAACGGGCTGGCTCAGATGAGCGGCAGCGCGCAGCGGCAGGCGGGCCGCGAGATTGAGCGTGTCCAGGCGCAGGCGCTCGTCGCCGATGTGCGCGAACAGAGCCGGGCACTGCTCACCAACACGGCCCTGCAGAACGTTGGAGCCTTGTCGGCGCTCGAGGCGCATCTGATCCAGGTCGCCCCGCTGGGTGAGGCTCGCTACAAGCACATCGTCGACGCATACGCGATGAGTGCCGCTCAGGCGATCGCGCGGTGGTGAGCGATGCAGTACTTGGCACTGCTGCTGATCCCGTTCATCCTCGTGGGCGGACTCTTCTACTGGGTCGGAGTCGGGTTCGAGTGGCTCGTCGACTGGTGGCGTGACCGTCGGCAGCGGCGCATCGCTCGTATCGAGGCGGAGCTTGACCGTCAGCAGGCAGAGCTGCGGGCCACGATCCCCCACCTCGCGAACCAGTTGGGTGCCGACGCTCACGAGGCCCGCAAAGCGCTCATCCGCGAGTCGTTTCTCGCCTCGGGACGAGTTCCTCCGCCCGAGTAGCACGACCAACAACGGGAGGATGCGCGAGCTCATGCGTCCTCCCGTTGTTCATTCCACATCACCCGCAACGGCGGCAGCCCTGACTCGACACGGTGCCGCAGGCGACCTCTGTGTGAGGCCGTCCGTTCGAGCTGTCCTGTCGCGTGGCCCCATCGAGCGATCGGAACATTGCAGACCTGCGGACGATCCCGCATAACCATCCCTCGACACCCGGCACGCATCCGGGCGAGGAAGGAGAACTGATGAAGAAGAACGAAGCAGACACCACCCAGCAGTCGAAGCGTTACCGCGTTATCTATGCCGACCCTCCGTGGGACATCGCCCAGAAAGGCGCCCGCGGTGCGAGCCAGCACTACGACGTAATGAGCCTAGAGCGCATCAAAGCGATGCCGATCCGGGATCTCGCCGACGACAACTCGACCCTGCTGTTGTGGGTGACCAACGCCGCCCTGCCGGCGGGGCTGGAGGTCATGGAGGCCTGGGGCTTTCGCTACATCACGAACGTCATCTGGGACAAGTACTACATCGGGCTCGGGAACTACTTCCGCAGCAGCCACGAGATCCTGCTCCACGGCGTGCGCGGCAAGGCACCGTTCAAGTTCCACGGCCAGCGCTCGACCCTGCTGTTCCCCCGCCAGGACCACTCCCGCAAGCCCGAGGAGATGATCCCGCTGATCGAGCGCGTTCTCGACGGCCCCTACCTGGAGTTGTTCGCCCGGCAGCGTCCGAACAGTCACAAGGACTGGAGCATCTGGGGCAACGAGGTCGATTCCGACATCACGATTCCTGGCTACCCGGTGCCGAGCGACTTCGCCCGGCAGACCACCGTCAACGGAGATCGGGAGGGATGAGTCGTGGCTGGATCGGAGCCGACCACGCTCGCTCGCCGCATGCTGAGCTTCTGCTTCGCCGTGCTCGTAAGCGTGATCCTGCTGACCCTCGCACTCGAGTTGTTGGCGCAGATCTGGGGCTGGATCGCCCTCATCGCTGTGCTCGCAAGTGGCTTCTGGTTGGCCGTGAAGGTGCGCCAGTGGCGGTCGCAGAAGTGGTGAGAACCATGAGCACGTTCACCTCTGACAAGTCGTTGCGGAATGAACAACACCGCTTGACAAGTCGTGGCATCGAGTTCATAACCGGGTTCAGCCCAATCGGGACTTCCCTGCGACCGCTCCCCACCGCGAGCACCTCGGAGCAGAACAGAAGGGAGGTTTCCTATGTCTCAGCGCCATAAGCGCAAGACACCAGGCCGCCGCGTCTGGGTCTTCAGCCAACTCAATCACGATCTGCAACCTGAACAGATCGCCCGCATCCTCGTCGCCGCAAGCCTAGAGCAGGCCCAGCGTGAAGCCGACGCCCGCCGCCTCGCAGCCGAAATGGGCAATGGGCACGACGTCGACGGATCTGGTGACGGAGGTCGTCATGACTGATCTCGTCTTCCACACCGCTCACCTACCCCGCCCCCTCGAAGTGGCAAGCGTTCGACGAGTTGCCGAATCACTGGCCCGTTCGACCGCACCACGCCCTGTCGTGTTCGAGCTTCGAGCCGACGACGCAGGAGTGCACCATCTCGTCGGTGCCGCCCCCGAATCGATCAACCAGCTCACGCAACTGATCTCGAGCTCTATCGTTGACGCTCGCACGACGAAGGCTGGGGCACGAGGAACACTGTCGACAGTCAGACGAGTTGAACTGTCCGGCGGACTGCCCATCAAGACCGATGACGTCGAGGCTTCAGCCCACGCCATCTACTCCGCGCTGAGCGCGCGCAAGCGCGGTGAGGTCGTGGCCCTTCAAGTCGTCCTCGGTGCCGCGCACAGCCCTCAGCTCGTCCCGGATAAGGTCGCCAGCCCGGCGCAGCAGTCACTCTGGCACACCCTCACCACAGGCCCCGCACCCGCCAGTGCTGAGGTGCGTCGCCGGATGAAGACTCGCGCTGCGCAGGCGACCATCAGGACGACCATCCGAATCGGCGTTACGGCAGCCACACCTGCTCGTCGGCAACACCTGACCCTGACGCTGTTCGCCGCACTCCAAGGTCTCGAGGCGCCAGGGGCAACCCTGCGACTCATCACCGAGCAGGCTGGCGCGTTCAACGCGGCAACGCTCAGCCGTCGCCCGTCAGGCCGACTCAGTGTCGATGAGGTCGTCGCGTTCCTCGGCTGGCCGATCGGCGACGATGATCTGCCGGGCCTGCCGAGCGCACACCCGCGACGCATCGCTCCGCCCGAAGCCCTCAGCTCGTCAAACGGCGTCTTCGCTACCAGTAACTCTGCCGGCACTGATCGTCAGGTGGGCATCACGGCGACGGCACGCCTGCAGCACACCGTCGTCACCGGACCGACCGGGTCGGGCAAGAGCATGGTGCTGGCTCGCCTCGCACTCGATGACATCACGGCAGGCCGGCCGCTGGTTCTGGTGGACCCGAAGCGGCAGCTCGTGGACTACATCGTCGACCACGCTCCAGCCGATGCGGCGGGTCGGATCGTGATCCTCGATGCGGCTGACGATCGACCGGTCGGCTTCAACCCCCTCGACACCAAGGGCCGCCCAGCGGACGTCGTCGTCGACGGAATCCTGTCCTCACTGAAGGCGGTGTTCCACGACGGCTGGGGACCGCGCACCGAAGACCTCCTCCACGCCGGTCTCCTCACGCTGGCCCGGGCAGGTGATGCTCGCGATAAGCCGTACACGCTGATCGACCTCCCCCGCCTTCTGACCGATGCCGCCTTCCGCCGCTCGGTGATCGGCGCTGTCGCAGGCGACCAGACCCTGTCGTCGTTCTGGGCAGCGTTCGAGGAGATGAGCGTCGGGCAACGCGCAGCCGTAATCGGCCCGCCAATGAACAAGCTGCGCAAGTTCGTCCTACGCCCGAACGTCGCCGCCGTGCTCGGACAGTCACGCCCGATGTTCCGTCTGCGGGATGTGTTTCGAAGCGGTGGCCACGCCGTGCTCGTACCCCTCAACGACGCACTCCTCGGCCCGGGCGCAGCGCAATTGCTTGGCAGTCTGATCGTGGCTGAGGTGTGGATGGCTACCCTCGAGCGCGCTGCCGAGACGGAGCCCACCAAGCGACCCGGGATGGTGTTCGTCGATGAGGTGCAGCAGTTCCTGAACCTGCCCACCTCGATCGCGGACGCCCTGGCAACCTCCCGCTCATACGGTGTCGGCTGGCACCTGGCACACCAGTTCCGCGACCAGCTCTCCCCCGCCATGCGGTCTGCGTTCGATGCGAACGCTCGGTCGAAAGTCGTCTTCGCGCTCGGCCCTGACGACGCCCGAGACATGGCCCGCATGGCTCCCCGGCTCGTCGTTGAGGACTTCCAGTCACTCGCCCCCTACGAGATCTATGCCACCCTCGTCGACCGCGGAGCGCCCTCTGGGTGGTTCTCTGCCAAGACGCTGCCGCCTGAGAAGCCGACCGGACACGGCGACCTGATTCGCAGAGCAAGCCGCGACCACTACGGCAGGGCAGTCACGAACGAGGTGCCGCAGCCCACGTCTGTGCCGCCGCGAGCGGAGCCGGGGTCGCACCGGCGAGCGAGGCGAGCATGAGTGCCGAACGTGTTGTCCGCAGGTGTGGTGTGACCTCTGGGGCGAGTATTCCGGTCGCTATTCCGGCCACGACGACCACCACCGGCCCACAGGCCCGCACCGTGGCCGGTACTGGCGGCAACTGGGATGGGACTCCGCTGCTTTGCTGCACCGTTTCACCGTCCCGTGGAGGCCAACCATGACGGCCACCTGGACCCCCTATCGAATCCGGCAACTCTCCGAACAGCTGACCGAGCGAGACCAGCAGATCCTGACCAGCCTCGAGCAGTACCGGCTGCTCTCCACACGTCTCATTCAGCGTCTGCACTTCCCCGCCGTACCGTTGGGCGATCACTTCAGCATCTCGGCGGCCACCCGAGGTAGCACCCGCGTGCTCGGACGGCTCGAGCAGCACGGGCTGATCACGCGACTGCCTCGTCGCATCGGCGGCATCAAGCACGGCTCGTCCGGCATCGTCTGGCAGCTGGCCGCAACCGGCGAACGGTACCTGCGGGCCCAGCGCGCAGATGGACAGCGTCGTCGCTTCGTCACCCCGTCAACGACGTTCATGGAGCACACCCTCGAGGTCGCCGAGCTAGCCGTAGCCCTGATCGAGAAGTCCCGCACCGGTGCCGTCGAGGTGCTGAGCCTTCAGACCGAGCCCGCCTGCTGGCGCGAGCACACCTCTCCCAGCGGATCGGCCCTCTCGGTGAAGCCCGATCTCGCGGTCGTGACTGCCGACACCGAGTTTGAGACCCACAGCTTCGTGGAAGTCGACCGTGCCACCGAACACGGCCCGGCAGTGCTCCGCAAGTGCCGCGCCTACCAGCAGTACTTCCAAAGCGGCATCGAACAAGACCGCACCGGAGTGTTCCCGCTCGTGGTCTGGGTCACCCCAGACGAGCGTCGCGCCGACCGTCTGCGGCGCAGCATCGCCGATGACCCAAGCCTGCAGACGGCCCTGTTTCACGTCACCCCGAAGGAGAACGCGCTGCGCGTTCTCGCCCCGGAATTGGCCCCTAACCCGAAAGGAGGAACGACATGACACCAACCATCACCACCCCGGATCAGACCGACAAGGCACGGCAGATCATCACCCTGATGATCGCCCTCGACCCCGAAGCCCAAGGGCACACCCTCGCCCGGCTCGTCGCGGCAACCGCGCACGGAGGCCCCGGCACAGCCTTGGAGCACTTCGCCTCCACCGGCACGCTCGACCCCGAGGGAGCACTCGCTGAACTCAATGAGCTGCGCGTTCCTCTCGAGCAGGAGGACTGGATCGACACCCTTGGCCGCTACATCCTGCTCAACGCTGGAGCACGCTCATGACCGAACGCGAACCCACGCCTCGCAGCCACGAGCAGATCGACCTCGAGCGCCTCAGGCGTGCAGCGAACCGTTTCGAGAACGCGATCACCCTCGGTATTGAGGCTGCGCGTTCGGCAGGCCGTGAGATGGATGACGGCACAGCGCAACTGATCGCTCACGTCCTCGGTCGAGGCCTGGGTCGAGATTCCCAACTGGCCGAGCACGGTCGCACCCGCCAAGGTGACCCGGAGGCCATGCGCGCCGAGTTCATGACGCTCTGGGAACACCCGCGCACCGGCGGTCTGACTCGTGAGTGGATCAACTGGCTCGGCACTTACCTGCTGCATTCCGAGCCCGGCCCTGATGTCCCAGGCGGTGATCGGGTGGAAGCGGCGCGTGCGCTGCTGCGCAGCACGCTCGTCACCGATCAGCTGAACGTCGGAGGCGTCACACTCACGGTCAACATCCCCGCGAGCCTCACCGGCCCCGAACTGCGAGAGGTCGTCGCGCGCCTGGAACAGCTGCCGGAGATCTTCGAGCAGTCCTTCCACGCGTTTCTGACCCTGCCCGACGTCGACGCGTCAGCAGAGAACGTAGCCGACCTATTCGAGCAGTACTTCGTCGGACGCTTCGAATCCGAAGACGACGCCATCGACGGCCTCACGCCGATCGATGAGTGGGAGACCCGACTGGGCGAGTGGACGGCAGAGCTCGGGCTGCCGGCCGACGCGGTGACGTTGGATCGGTCGGTGATCAGCGCGCAGCTGCGTGAGGTGTATGACGTCGTCGCGATGGAAGGTCGCATCTATGCCTTCATCCGGTAGCCCGCGCAGCGTCCCGAATCACCCTCCGGGGGTGTTCTCTCACGGCAGACTGCGAGCGATGCGGAATAGTCAACGGGCCCGGAATTCCGGGCCTTGCGAGGTAAAATGGGAGGGTAAACGGAGACCAAAGCCGATGTTCAATACTGCATCGGGCCAGCGTCCCAGCCCATTCCAGAATGGGGCGCCCACTCCACCACCTCTCTCTCGAAAGCACCGCTTCGAGACTGCTCTCACTCCCACGGAAGGAGGGCAGTCATGAGCCTGCCCGAGAACCCCACCACCTCCGCCTTCGTCGCTGCACCCCCGCGACTGCCCGACATTGCGCCGCACGTTGAGGTCGGGCCGAGCGAGACGACGATCATCAACCCGATCGCCGACGTCGTCGCACCCGCAGGATCACGCGCCGTGGTCTACCTGCGCGTGTCGTCCAAGGGGCAGGTCAACACCGACTACGACCCCGAAGGGATCTCGATCCCCGCACAGCGGCAGTCCTGCCAACGCAAGGCAGAACAGCTCGGGCTCACCATCGTCGCCGAGTACGTCGAAGCAGGTATCTCAGGAACGGAGATGACCAAGCGGGTCGCCTTCCAGCAGATGCTGGAGCGCATTCGGCGCGATAAGGACGTCGACTACGTCATCGTCTACAAGCTCTCGCGCTTCGCGCGAAACCGCACCGACGACGCCATCGTCATGGCCGACCTGCAGAAGCGCGGCGTCACGTTGATCTCCGCAACCGAGTCGATCGACTCCACCCCGGTTGGGCAGCTCATGCACGGCATCCTCGCCGCATTCAACGAGTACCGCTCCCGCGAAGACGGAGCCGACATCGCCTACAAGATGGCCCAGAAAGCCAAGAATGGCGGAACGCTCGGCAAGGCGCCGATCGGCTACATCAACACCCTCGAGCGCGTCGAAGGTCGTGAGTTCCGCGGCATCGCCGTCGACGAAGAACGCGCTCCCTTAGTGAAGCTCGCGTTCGAGTTGTACGACAAGGGCGAGTTCTCGATGGAAGACATCGCCGACATTCTCACCGATCGTGGGCTGGAGACCCGAGCGACGGCACGCAGACCTGCGGGCCCCGTTTCCAGTTCGAAGATCTCGGCCATGCTGCGCGACCCGTACTACGTCGGCGACATCGTCTACAAGGGTGAAACCTACGAGGGTCGGCATCCGGCAATCATCGACCGCGACCTCTTCGTTCGAGTTCAGCAACGACTCGAGGCGTCCGGACGTGCCGGTGAGCGCAAGCGTGTTTACCCGCACTATCTCAAAGGCTCGCTGTGGTGCGGGGAGTGCTACGCCGTGCGCGGACTGGTCGACAAGCGGATGATCATCCAACGATCCATTGGCAAGACCGGTGGCGAGTACTTCTACTTCTTCTGCCGAGGCAAACAGCAAGGTGTCTGCAACTCACGCCACATCCCTTTCGATCTCGTCGAGGACCAGGTCGTCGAGCACTACCGCACAGTGCAACTTCGGCCTGAGTTCATCGAGTGGGTGCACGGCCAGATCGACAATGCGCTTCAAGACCAAGCGGGTTCTCGTCGTCAGCTTCGAGACCAGATCCAGGGGCAGATCGCACGGCTTCAGACCAGGGTCGACAACCTGATCGACCTCGTCGCCGATGGAGGACTTGCCGGTTCGAAGGCCCGCGAGAAGATCACCGAGATCGAGCGGGAGCGCGCCGGTCTCGAGGGTCGCCTGGGAACCATCGAAGACGACCTGAGCATCGGTGCGGAGTTCCTTAACGGCTGGCTCGAACTGTTGCGAGACCCCTATGAGCTCTACCGCACGGCCAGCAACGACATGCGCCGCGAGCTCAACCAGGCGATCTTCAAGCGCATCTTCGTCATTGACCAAGAGCGTGCGGAGTCCGAGCTTCAGGAACACGTTCGACTGCTTCTGGAGGCACAAGCCGAATGGGCGGCATCGTTCGGCCTCGGTATCGAAGCCGGGTCAAGCGAAAACGACGCCGAAGCGTCGTCTCGTGGCGAATCAACCGAAGGTCACTGGCGCAAACCCGTGGACTTGGCCCTGGGTTCGAGTAAGCAATCTTTGGTGCCCCTGGAGGGACTCGAACCCCCAACCCTCTCCTTAGGACGGAGCTGCTCTTCCATTGAGCTACAGAGGCAGGCGCCACCAGTCTAGGCGCGATGGACTGCCTGAGCGCCGCGTGGGAATGCCTTGCAGGGATGCGCGGGGCGCTGGAATCGTGGCCGTTTCCGATCGAGAGGAGACGCCACGATGGCTGACACGACCGACCCCCGCTCCGAGCATCCCAATGAATTTCCGAAGCAGAGCCAAGACTCGCAGCCGGGCCTCACCCACCAGATGAGCCCTGCCCCCGACCACGGCGAGACAACCTACCGGGGCACCGGCAAACTCGAGGGTCGATGCGCACTCATCTCGGGTGGCGACTCGGGAATCGGCCGTGCCGTCGCGATCGCGTACGCGCGTGAGGGCGCCGATGTCGCGATCATCCACCTGCCCGAGGAAGAGGCTGACGCCGCGTCGACCGCCGAGCTGATCACCGACGCCGGACGTCGCGCCCTCACCATCGCCGGGGACGTGCGTGACGAAGGGTTCTGCCGTGACGCGGTCGAGCGCACCGTCTCCACGTTCGGCGGGCTCGACATCCTCGTACTCAACGCCTCCTACCAGGACGACCGTGACGGCATCGAGTCGATCAGCACCTACGAGTGGGATCGGGTGATGCGCACGAACCTGTACTCCATGCTGTGGCTGACATCCGAGGCCCGCCCGCACCTTCACGACGGCGCGTCGATCATCACGACGACCTCGATCCAGGCCTTCAACCCCTCGCCCGGCCTCATCGACTACGCGATGACGAAGGCCGCGCAGGTCGCCTTCACGAAGGCTCTCGCGCAGGACCTCGGCGACGCGGGAATTCGCGTGAACGCTGTCGCTCCCGGCCCGATCTGGACGCCGCTGATCCCCGCCACCGACTGGCCAGAAGAGAAGGTCGCCGAGTTCGGCGCCGACACACCTCTCGGCCGCGCCGGCCAACCCGCCGAGCTCGCTCCCGCGTATGTCTACCTCGCCTCCGACGACGCAACCTACGTCTCGGGCGCGATCCTCCCGGTGACGGGCGGCAAGCCGCTCTAGCGAGCCGCACCGTCCGCGGGCCGTGCGGCCCAGAGTGACCGCATGGCCCGCGGCACCGCGTCGAGGCACGCTGCGAGACGCGGAAATCAACCCCGCACGAGTTGGAATCTGACGAAACGTAGGCTTGCTAGGGTCGTCGGATGCTCCCCCGCAGCCGCCACCTCGCTCGCCTCCTCGTCGTCTCGGCACTCGCGGGAGTAGTCGCGCTCGGCGTCGAACCGGGCCTCGCCACGCCAGCCCCCGCCCACGCCGACACGAGCAACTTCACCTTCGATTCGTTCGACGCCGACTACACACTGAGCCGCGATGCCGACGGCACGTCTCGGCTCGACGTGGTGGAGACGATCGTCGCCCGCTTCCCGGAGTTCGACCAGAATCGCGGCATCATCCGGGCGATCCCGCTCGACTACGACGGGGTGCCGCTAGCCCCCGAGGTGACGAGCGTGACCGACGAGACGGGCGCATCCGTGCCGTTCGAAATCGACGAGCGCGGCGCGTTCCTCGAGCTCGCGCTCGGCACCGACGACTTCGTGCGTGGCGTGCAGACCTACGTGATCAGCTACACGCTCGAGAACGTCGTGCGCTCGTTCGACGACACTGGGAGCGACGAACTCTACTGGGATGTGAACGGCACGGGCTGGGGCCAGCCCTTCGACGAGGTGAGCGTCGCCGTCACCCTGAGTGATGAGATCGTCGATGCGTTCACCGGCAACGCCGCGTGCTACGTCGGGCCACAGGGCTCCACCGATCAGTGCCCGATCGACGCGAGCGCCACCCCCATCACCGCGAGCGCCACCGACCTCGGCCCGGGCGAGACACTGAGCATCGCCATCGGCTTCGCGCCCGACACGTTTGTGACGTTCGAGCCGCCCGCCCCGACCCCGCTGCCGGCCTGGGTTCCCGCAACCGGCATCGCGATTATCGTCGCCGCCCTGGCCGCGCTTCTTGCAGCGATCATCTCCGCCGTGCGCGCACCCGGCGGCGTTCCGCGCACGCGAGCGCTGATCCCGCACTACACCGAGCCACGCGGCATCGACATCCTGCAGTCGGCGCACCTGGTCAGCCGACCAGACACCGCCATACCCGCACTGCTAGTGCGCCTCGCTGTGCGCAAGAACATCCGCATCCTGGCCTACGCGGCAACCGACTCGACGGCACCGTACACACTGCAGTACCGGGCCGACGCTGGTGCCGACGACCTCGACCGGGCGGCGCTCGACGCCCTCTTCGGCGCCGACCGGCAGCAGGGTGATCTGAAGCCCTACGGCGAGTACGACGCCGCCCTTACGACGGCCCTCAGCGGTTTCAGCGAAACAGCGAAGCGGTCTCTCCCCGAGCAGGGATTCACCGAGCGCGCGCCGAAGCGACGCGTCGCGAGCCGACTCGCCGCTACCCTGTGGCTGCTACTCACGGTGACGATCGTCGCCAATATTCTGAGCGCTGTGCTCTTCGGACAGACCGACATCCTGCTGGTCGTCGCCGCGGGAGCCGTCGGCATCAGCGCAATCATCGCATCCCTGTTCACGCTTCGACCCCAGCAGCTCACGCAGCGCGGACGCGACGCCCTCGATCACCTCGACGGCCTGCGCCTCTACCTCACCGTCGCCGAAGAAGATCGCCTGCGCGCGCTGCAGAGCCCGCAGGGCGCGGAACGCATCGACGTCGGCAACGGCCACGAACTCGTGAAGCTCTACGAAAAGCTGCTGCCGTGGGCGGTCGTCTGGGGCGTCGAAGACGAATGGATGCGCGAACTCGCCGTGCGCGCATCCGACGCCGGCGAGACGCCCGACTTCTTTGTCGGTCCGAACGGGTTCCAAGCCGCCCTCTTCATCACCGCCCTTCAGGGCGTGCAGTCCACCATGAGCGATCCGGCGGCCCAGTGGTCATCAAGCGGCACAGGCAGCACGATGGGTGGCTCGTTCGGTGGCGGCTTCGCCGGAGGCGGAGGCGGAGGCGGCGGAGGCGGCGGCCGCTAGCCGCAGCCGGCCACTCCCTAGGCTGCGACGGCGGGCGCCAGGTACTCGTCCCACTGCGGCTGGGGCCGCTCGATGCCGCGCACGAGCCACGCCGTGCCGTGCGGAGCCTTCGGCGTCACCCGCAACTGCCACCCCATCTCGGCCGGTGTGCGGTCGCCCTTGATGTTGTTGCACTTCAGGCAGCAGGCGACCAGGTTCTCCCACGAGTCGGCACCGCCCCGAGAGCGGGGATGCACGTGGTCGATCGTCGAGGCGAAGCCGCTGCAGTAGGCGCACCGGTTGCCGTCGCGCCGCAGCACCCCGCGGCGGGTGAGCGGCACCTTCCGCGCGTGCGGAATCTTGACGTAGCGTCGCAGCACGATGACGCTGGGCCGGTCGAACGCATCAGTGATGCCGAACACGGGATGCTCGCCATCGGCGGCAAGCACGCTCGCCTTCCCGTTCATCACCAGCACGAGGGCTCGGCGGAACGACACGACGGCGAGGGGCTCGTATCCAGCATTGAGGACGAGTGTGCGCACGGCTTCTCCTGTCGACGGGCCCGCATGGCCTGCGGACGGTCCCATATCGACACCGGCTTCGGTCGAGCAGTTCGGTGTTCTCGCCCCGCGTGGACACAAAAAAAGCACTGCTGTCAGACAGCAGTGCTTGTTCCGGCGACAGCGTGACAGGGCACGATGTCGCGAACGCCGCCGACTATGCGAAAAACGGCGCGCGCATCCACGGTTTGGATGTCGCGTCGGTCTCGCATGGTCGCTCCTCGGCCGACGCCTGGCGGCGTCGATGCGGTCAGGCTAACCCACGAAGGTGAACGACGCCCGTCACGCGAGTGTCCGGCGCGTCAGGCGCCGAAGCGAACGATGTAGTAGTTGTCGGTCCAAATCGGGCGCACACTGACAACACTGCCCGCTCGCGGCGAGTCCAAGATCATGCCATTGCCCATATAGAAGCCGTTGTGTCCGGGCATGATCACGACGTCACCCGGGCGAGCGTCTTCGCGCGAAATGCGCGTACCGAAGGCAGCCTGAGTGACCACCGTGCGGGGAATAGCCAGGCCGAACTGCGCGTACACGAACTGCACGAATCCGGAGCAATCGAATCCTGCAGGGGTAGTGCCACCGAAGAGGTACGGGGTTCCCTGGTATTGAAGCGCCACCTGCACCACCTGATCCAGGTCAACGGCCGGGTAGGGCGGATTCGCAAGGAAGTCTGAGACTCCGGGGCCGGTGTATGCAGGAGCCGCCGCGGCGGCCGCGATCTGCGCGGCGCGCTCTTCGGCGGCACGCGCGGCCGCCAGCTCTTCGACGGTGGTCGCGCTGAAGTCGTCACGGAAAGCCGCGGCCACGGCAACGTCGGAGGCGATGTCGACACTCTGCGCTTCGGTCGCCATGAGCTGCGCGATCGCCTCAGCGTTGCCGCTCGCGATCGAATTCTCGGCGTTCGCGACGGGGTCGGCGACGAGCGAGGTTCCGGGCAGCGCCATGGTGGCGATGAGCCCCGTGGCGACGGTGATGACCGCCATGTTGACGGCCGTCCGCTTGACTCCCGCGGTGCGGGCGGGGCGAGCGGCTGAGGGGCTGGATGCGACAGCCGGCGCAGCGACGGGAGGGCGAACAACGAGGCCGGTGCGCTCTGCGCGGAGGTCGCGGCGTCGAAGTGGGGCGGCGTCATCGCGCGGGGTGCTGCGCGGGGTCTCGCCGGGGGTGCCTTGGATCAAGAGAAATCTCCTGCGCCTCGCCGCTCCATGCGTGCGGCCCGTCACTGTTTTCGTGTGTTCCACGGTCCGGGCAGGAGACGGGCGGTGCGGGCGTCCTGCGTCGGAGCCACCGACGTGGGGTAACGCGGCGACTCGGTGAGTGTACGCGAGGTAACGGAAAGGTCACAAGCCGACGCGCGACCCCCACATATGGTGGTTAATGCTCAGTCGGCGACGTAGATGTGCTGCGCGACTTCGGGCGGGAGCTCGATCGCCTCGGCCCGGCCCGCGATCTCGACGGAGATGTAACCCCCGTCGCCTGCACGGATGACCGCCTCCGCCCCTGGTACGACGCCCGCCTCGTGAAGCTGGTGCAGCACATCGGGGTCGAACTGCACGGGCTCGGCGAGCCGGCGAACAGTGCAGTGCCGCGTTCCGGCGGCAAGGGCGTGCTGCAGGGCAATAACGCCGTCGAGAAACGGTTCGGCTTCGGGAAGCCCGAACTCTTCCAGCCCCGGGATCGGATTACCGTACGGAGACTCGGTGGTGTCCCCGAGCAGCGCGATGATTCGCCGCTCGACCTGCTCGCTCATGACGTGCTCCCACCGGCAGGCCTCCTCGTGGACGAGTGACCAGTCCAGCCCGATGACGTCGGCAAGCAGTCGCTCAGCGAGTCGGTGCTTGCGCATGACCGCGGTGGCCTTTGCGCGACCTTCACTCGTGAGAGCGAGGTGACGGTCATCCTCGATGCTGACCAGTCCGTCGCGCTCCATGCGCGCCACGGTCTGCGACACGGTGGGGCCCGAGTGCCCGATGCGCTCGGAGATGCGCGCGCGCAACGGAGTGATGCCCTCTTCCTCCAAATCGAGGATGGTGCGCAGATACATCTCGGTCGTGTCGACGAGATCGGTCATCTGCCACTCCTTATCGGCGTTCTGGCTCTCGCGAGAGCACGGTGTTCAGCCTAATCGTTCGCGGCGGGCGAGAGCTTCCCGCTGGGCGCGGTCAGTAGGATTCGTGCATGGCCGACATCACGATCCCCGCAGAGCTCCTGCCCGCCGATGGTCGATTCGGATGCGGCCCCTCAAAGGTGCGCCCTGAGCAGGTCGCCGCGGTCACGGGCGCCGCTCACCTGCTCGGCACGTCGCACCGCCAGAAGCCGGTGAAGGCGCTGGTCGGCAGCGTCCGCGCCGGTCTTCGAGACCTGTTTCGCCTACCCGACGGCTACGAGGTCGTGCTCGGCAACGGCGGTTCGACGGCGTTCTGGGACGTCGCGGCGGCGGGGCTCATCGAGCGCCGCAGTGGCCACCTTGACTTCGGCGAATTCGGCAGCAAGTTCGTCGCCTCCGCGCGCGCGCCGTGGCTCGAGGCGCCGCACGTGGTGAAGACCGATGCGGGTACACGTGGAACCCTGGAACCGGTGGCCGGCGTCGACGTGTACGCGTACCCACACAACGAAACGTCGACGGGCGTTGCCAGCCCGGTCACGCGCATCCATGGTGATGACGGGGCCCTCACCGTCGTCGACGCGACGAGCGCGGCCGGCGGCATCGACATCGACATCACCGAGACCGACGTCTACTACTTCGCGCCGCAGAAGAACTTCGCGGGCGACGGCGGCCTCTGGATCGCGCTGATGAGCCCCACCGCGATTGAGCGCGCCGAGCGGATCAGCGCATCCGACCGCTTCATCCCGCCCTTCCTGTCGCTGACCGCCGCGATCGACAACTCGCGGCTTGACCAGACCCTGAACACTCCCGCGCTCGCGACCCTCGTTCTGCTCGACGAGCAGGTTCGGTGGATGAACGAATCCGGCGGCCTCGCCTGGTGCGGCGAGCGCACGGCCACCTCGAGCGGGCTGCTGTACGACTGGGCCGAGTCGCACCCGCTGGCCACCCCGTTCGTGGCGAACCCCGAGCACCGCTCCCCCGTCGTCGTCACGATCGACCTGGACGACAGTGTCGACGCGGCGGCTGTTGCCGCCACCCTGCGCGCCAACGGCATTGTCGACACCGAGCCGTACCGCAAGCTCGGCCGCAATCAACTGCGCATCGCCACCTTCGTCGCCATCGAGCCCGATGACATTCGCCAGCTCATTCGCAGCCTCGACTACGTGCTCGAGCAGGTGGCGGGGTAGCGTCGTGCGGCTCTGGGTGTCACACGACGAGCGCCGGCCCCAGCCGGAACCGCTCGCGACCAACGACCGGCTCGCCTACCTGGTCGGCATCGCCCTCTGGCTCGTCGCCATCGCGGCTGTCGCCGTCATGGCGCTCACCGGCGTCACCGCCGACACCCTCGGGATGCTCGTCACAGCCGGAATCGGCATCGCGCTCGGCACCCTCGGACTGATCGTCGTCAGTCGTCCTCGTCGCTGACGCCGTCGCTGTCGTCGTCACTGTCGTGACCGTCACCGTCGGAGGCGTCGAACTCGTCGGCGTGCGCGTCGATATCGACACCGTCGAACACGTCTGCGTCGTGATCGTCGTGCAGGTCATGCTCGTCGGCATCATCGTCGTCGGAGTCGTCGTCGTCCTCGTCAGCCGCGTCCGCCTCCGCGGCGGCCTGCTCGGCCTGCTGGGCGAGGAACTCGTCCATGCGATCGGCCCAGGGAACCCAGTCGGGCGCGACGAGCGCTCCATCCCCGGGCATCAGTTCCGTCTCCAGCACGCTCGGGGCTTCGGGGTCGATCGTGCTGACGCTGACCGTCCACACCCAGCCGGGGTAGCCGCCCATCGTCGTCGAGAACAGCAGTGTCGCGACACCGTCCGCTTCCGTCGCCTCGCGCAGTTGGCCCACCGTTCGCTCGGGTGTGATCTCGGCGAGCGCCGCTCGGCCGAGGGCCTCGAGCGCTTCGGGACCGGGCGCGTCAGGCATCCAGGTCGTCCGCGACCTTACGCAGCACGGCGGCGATCTTGCGGCCCTGTTCGCGGTCGGGGTACCGGCCGCCGCGAAGGCGTCCGCCCACGTTGTCGAGCAGCTTGATGAGGTCTTCGACGATGATCGCCATCTCGTCGGCCGGCTTGCGATTCATCGCCGATAACGTCGGCTTTGCGTCGAGGATGCGCACAGAGAGCGCCTGCGCACCCCTCTTGCCGTCCGCGATGCCGAATTCGAGACGAGTGCCCGCCTTCACGGTCGCCCCTGCGGGCAGCGCGGAGGCGTGCAGAAACACCTCATCGCCCTCATCGCTGGCGATGAAGCCGAAGCCTTTGTCTTGGTCGTAGAACTTGACCTTGCCGGTGGGCATGCGCGTACTCCTGACGGTGGTGTGGTGCGTCCCTGAGAGGATACCCGGCGCATCGTGCCCCCTGGAGCGGGGGCTAGGCCGCCCTCCTCACGCGGGCCTATCCTTGGGCGTATGCCAGAAGAGTCGATCGTCATGGGTAATCGCGCCGAGCGCGTGCTCGCCTACCTCGTGGCCGTCGTCATCGTCATCAGCCTGGGCTGCTTCATCGCCCTCATGTCGGCCGTGTCAGCCGGGCTCGACCCCCGCGAATTCACCTCGGGCGTATGGGCATGGGTGACCATGCTGCCGCTCATCAGTCTGCCGATCGGGTTCGGCCTCATCGTCGCCCTGCTCATCGTGAGCGCGGTGCGGCGATCGCGCGCCGCCAAGCATGCCGGCGGCTAGTCCGGCATCCCTCGCCCTCGCCGCCCGGCTGCGGCAGTACGACGAGGCGGAGCTGGCCGCCCTGATTCGCCGCCGGCGCGTGTCTCCTGCGACGCTTGACGACCTGTTCGACTTGGCCGAGGCGCTGCTCGACGATGTCTCGATCGCGAGCGCGGTCGCTGACCTTCCTCGTGCATCCCTCGCAGCGTTGGCGACCGCGGTCGAACTCGATCCGGACGGCCGTGGCGTTGCCCTCGACACTCTCGCCACCCGATTGGGCGTGCCGAGTGCCGACGTCGTCGCGGCGCTGACCATCGCGGCCGAACGGCTCGTCGTCGTACTCGACGACGCCACGGTACTCGTACCCTCTGCGGTCGGCTCCGCACTCGCGGGGCGCGGCACCGCGGGCACACCCGAGCTGTCGGCTTTTGCACTGCGCGACGATCCGGCGCCCAGCCCCCTGCGACCCGTCGACGCCGACGACATCGCTCGACTCAACCGGGTCGCCGCGGAGCACGCGTTCGAGTGTGTCGTGCGCATCGGCGAAATCACGCGCTCCCTCGATCGCGAGCCGGCCCGCCTGCTCGCCCGCGGTGGCGTCTCCCTCCCCGACGCGCGTCGCGTCGCCGCCGAGGCCGCCATCGGCGACGAGGCGCTCGCTGACCACCTGACGCTCGCCCGAAGCGCCCACCTTGTGGCCGACACGTCCGACGAACTCATCGCGACTGAGACCGCCGAACGGTGGCGAGCCCAGCCTTTCGGCGACCGCTGGGCGACCCTTGCCGCCGCGTGGAGCGACGCCCTCCCCGACCCCTTGCGCGTTGAGTTGGCCCGCCGCGCGGTCGCCGGTGCGGGTGACCGCACGGCAGAGCTCGTCGCCTGGTTGTACCCCGCCGCGGATGCCCTCCTCACCGAGCGCCTCGACGCTCTCGACCGACAGGCTGCGCTGCTCGGCATCACGGTTGGTGGCCGCGCCAGCACCGTCGGAGCGGCGCTTCTGAGCGCCGGTAGCGACGCAGCCACGAGCGCGCTCGCCCCGCTGCTGCCCCCCGAGGTGCGCCAGGTGTACCTGCAGCACGACCTCACGATTGTCTCGCCCGGCCCGCTCGCGGCCGAGCTCGATGAACGCCTGCGGGGTATCGCCGATGTCGAAGCAGCCGGACTGGCCGGCCGCTACCGACTGAGCGCCGACAGCGTCACGCGGGCGATCGCGCGCGGCGAGACCGCCGACACGCTCACCCGCTTTCTCGCGGAGATCTCTCTCACCGGCGTTCCGCAACCGGTGGCATATCTCATCGACGAGACCGCGCGCCGTTACGGTTCCATCCGCGTCGGGATGCTCAGCCCGGACGAGGCGACGGATCTCGCCGCCACCACGAGCATCCGCAGCGACGACCCCACGCTGATCGATACCCTCAGCGTCGACGCGAGCCTCACCCCGCTCGGGCTCACGCGCACGGGACCGCACCGTCTCGTCAGTCGCCTCGACCCGAGTCTGGTGCTCGGCACCCTGATCGATGCGCGCTATCCGGCCGCGCCCGAGGACGGCGAGCATCCCATCGCTCCGGCGCGCGCGTCGCGGCGTCGCGGACGCGCGCCGGGAACCCGAGTGCCGGCGACGGCGGCGTCAGCAGGCGACCCGGTGCTCGAGGCCGCACGTCGGCTGCACGGCGCGACGTCGAGCGCAGACGCCGCGGGTGGCGACGCGTGGGTCGCCCGCCAGTGGGAACTCGCACTGCGGGCCAAGCTCCCCGTGCACGTGACCGTGCGCCTTCCCGACGGTACGGAGCGCAACTTTGACCTCGAACCGACCGGCATCGCGGCGGGGAGAGTGCGCGGGCGAGACCTGGCGGCCGACGTGGAGCGCACCCTTCCCATCTCGAGCATCGCGGCGCTCGAGGTGCCCGAGTAGGGCGCAACGCTCTCAGGTCGCGGGCCTAGACTGGCCCGTTATGAATCCTGACGGCCCGCTCATCGTGCAGAGCGACCGAACTGTATTGCTCGAGGTCGCGAACCCCCACGCTGACGACGCCCGCCACGCCCTCGCCGTGTTCGCCGAGCTCGAGCGTGCGCCCGAGCACATCCACACCTACCGCATCACCCGGCTGGGACTCTGGAACGCCCGCGCGGCCGGCCACGACGCCGACGAGATGCTCGCCGTGCTGGAGAAGTATTCGAAGTTCCCCGTGCCCGCGTCGGTGGCAATTGATATCGCCGAGACCGTCGGCCGCTACGGGCGGCTCGTGGTGGAGCGCGATGACGAGGGGCTGGTCCTTCGCTCGACTGACCGCGCCGTGCTCACCGAGATCGCGTCGAACAAGCGCATCGCGCCGCTGCTCGAGGGCCGTCTCGACGAGCACTCGTACCGCCTGCAGGCCTGGGCGCGCGGGCAGGTCAAACAAGAGCTCGTGAAGATCGGCTGGCCCGCCGACGATCTGGCCGGCTACACACCCGGCACCCCACACCCGATCGATCTCGACACGGCCGACTGGGGCCTGCGCCCGTACCAGCAGCAGGCCATTGACCAGTTCTTCGTCCGCGGCTCTGGCGTGGTCGTTCTGCCCTGCGGCGCCGGTAAGACCCTCGTCGGGGCCGGCGCCATGGCATCGGCTGCCACGACGACGCTGATTCTCGTCACCAACACCGTCTCAGCCCGCCAGTGGCGCGACGAGCTGCTGCGGCGCACCTCCCTCACCGCCGACGAGATCGGCGAGTACTCCGGTCAGGTCAAAGAGGTCAAGCCCGTCACGATCGCGACGTACCAGATCCTCACCGCCAAGCGGAAGGGCGAGTATGCGCACCTGGCGCTCCTCGACGCGCTCGACTGGGGTCTCATCGTCTACGACGAGGTGCACCTGTTGCCCGCGCCCGTCTTCAAGCTCACCGCCGAGTTGCAGGCCCGGCGTCGCCTGGGCCTCACCGCGACGCTCGTGCGCGAAGACGGCCGCGAAGGTGACGTGTTCAGCTTGATCGGCCCGAAGCGGTTCGACGCCCCGTGGAAGCAGATCGAGCAGCAGGGCTATATCTCGCCGGCCGCATGCTTCGAGGTGCGCGTCGACCTTCCGCCGGATGAACGACTCGAGTACGCGGCGAGCGCCGATGACCAGCGCTATCGGCTCGCGGCAACGGCGCCGGCGAAGCGGGATGTCGTGAAGCGGCTCGTGGAGCGGCACGCGGGCGAGCGCATCCTCATCATTGGTCAGTATCTCGACCAGATCGACGAGCTCGCGGACGAGCTCGGTGTGCCGCAGTTGACCGGCTCGACACCCGTCGACGAGCGCGAGCGGCTGTTCCAGGAATTCCGCGACGGCACGACCCCGGTACTCGTGGTGTCGAAGGTCGCGAACTTCTCGGTCGACCTGCCCGAAGCGACGGTCGCCATTCAGGTGTCGGGGTCGTTCGGCTCGCGCCAGGAGGAGGCCCAGCGCCTCGGGCGTCTGCTGCGTCCGAAGCAGAGCGGGATCCCCGCCAGCTTCTACACGCTGGTCGCCCGCGACACCGTCGACCAAGACTTCGCGCAGAATCGCCAGCGCTTCCTCGCCGAGCAGGGCTACAGCTACGAAATTCTCGATGCGCACGCCCTCGACGACGCGGCCTGATTCAGGAACTGCGCCCCGGGCATCCCGGTGCTGTCGGCGCGGCATTCAGGAAACCTTCAGTGCACGCGCAGATACTTGCGGCATGGCTGACGGACCCAAGATTCTCATTGTCGACGACGAACCCAACATTCGCGACCTGCTGACGACCAGTCTGCGGTTCGCCGGATTCGCCGTTCGCGCGGTGAGCAACGGCGCCCAGGCCATCTCGGCCGTTCTCGAGGAAGAGCCGGACCTCATCATCCTCGACGTCATGCTGCCCGACATCAACGGCTTCGGCGTCACCAAGCGTCTGCGCTCGAGCGGCTACACGAGCCCGATCCTCTTCCTGACCGCGAAAGACGACACCGACGACAAGATCATGGGTCTGACCGTCGGCGGCGACGACTACGTCACGAAGCCGTTCAGCCTCGACGAGATCGTCGCCCGCATCAAGGCGATTCTGCGCCGCACCATGCAGGAAGAAGACGACGCGATCATCCGCGCCGGCGAGCTCACGATGGACCAGGACACGCACGAAGTCACCGTCGGCGACGTCGTTATCGAGCTCAGCCCCACCGAGTTCAAGTTGCTGCGTTACCTCATGCTGAACCCCAACCGCGTCCTGTCGAAGGCGCAGATTCTCGACCACGTGTGGGAGTACGACTTCAACGGCGACGCCGGCATCGTCGAGAGCTACATCTCGTACCTGCGGCGCAAGCTCGATCAGCACACCGACGAGCCGCTCATCCAGACGAAGCGCGGCTTCGGCTACATGCTCAAAGCATCGAAGTAGTGACGGGCGCGGCCGCGTCCAGTGCCGACACCCATGCATGAGCAACTGAGTCAGTGGTGGGAGGGCATCTCCCTCCGCTCGAAGATCACGGGCGTCACCGTCCTCGTCGTGACGTTCGGCCTGCTCGTCGTCGGCACGGGCACCCTGACGACCCTGCAGCGCACGCTCGTTGACGAAGTTGACCGCCAAATCAGTCAGGCGGCGACCGAGCTGCGCGAGCTACTGTCCTCCGAGGACGGCGAACGCGCTCAGTTCACGACCGACCAGTTCGACGAGTTCACGACGCTCACCCCGTCGGTCTTCTCCGCACCGTTCTACTTCGGGGCGGTGGATGCACGGGGAGACGTCATCGACGACAACGTCGCGGACTACGCGCGCGACAGCGCCCCCGACCTCTCGCGTTTGACGGCGAGCTTCGTCGCCGAACTCGACGGCGGGGTGACGCTCACGAGCGAGAATCGCACCACGCAGTGGCGCGTCGCCACGTATCCGCTGCTCGTGACGAACCTCGAGACGGGCGAGTCACAGCAGGCAACGCTCGTGGTGGGCGCGAACCTCTCGGACACGAACAACGTGATCGGCTCGTTCGCGTCGATCTTCCTCGGCTTCGGCCTCGTCGTCGTCATCATGTCGGCCGCCATCACGCGCCTGCTCGTGACGACCACCTTCCGCCCCCTGCGTGAAGTCGAAGCGACCGCGGCGCGCTTCGCCGGGGGCGACTTCAGCCAGCGACTCTCCGGCGCCACCCCGAACACGGAGGTCGGGCGGCTCAACCGTTCGCTCAACACGATGCTCTCGCGAATCGACCGGGCGTTCGCGGACCGCGCCGAAACCATCAGCAGGATGCGCCGCTTCGTCGGCGACGCCAGTCACGAACTGCGCACCCCCCTCGTGAGCCTCCGCGGCTACGCCGAGCTCTACCGCATGGGGGCCATCCAGAAGGAGGAGGACGTCGCGCAGGCGATGGAGCGCATCGAGAAAGAGGCGATGCGAATGAGCTCCCTCGTCTCCGACCTGCTCGAACTCGCACGTCTGGATGAGCAGCGTCCGATCGAGAAGGTGCCGGTCGACCTCGTGCCTCTTGCGCGCGACGCGGCGCTCGACGCCATGGCCGGATCGCCGGACCGCTCGGTGACGGTTGTCGTCGATGACCGACCGGCATCCACGGCCCTGCCGGCCGCGATCGAGACCGACGATGCGCCGGACAGCCCCAGTGCACCCCGACGACGCGCGAGCGCGGCCCTCGCTCGACTGCGCTCAAGACGGCGGGCCGCGTCGACAGCCGCCGCTCCCGAGTTGGTGGGGCGGCTCAGCCTGCCCGAGTTGCCGCCGGTCAGCGCCGTCGTCGCCGGCGACGAAAACAAGCTGCGCCAGGTCGTCACGAACCTCATCGGCAACGCACTGCGGTTCACGCCCGACGGCAGCCCGATCGAGCTCGTCGTCGCTGTCGACGACGCGGCGGGGATGGCGACGCTCGCGGTCGTCGACCACGGCGAGGGAATTCTCGCGCAGTTGAAGGAGAAAATCTTCGACCGATTCTTCCGCGCCGACTCGTCGCGCACGCGCGATACGGGGGGTTCGGGCCTGGGGCTCGCGATCGTCTCGTCGATCGTCGCCAACCACGGCGGCCGCATCGACGTGCTCGACACTCCCGGCGGTGGGGCGACGTTCCGCGTCGCGCTTCCGCTCCTCCCCAACGAGCGCTCCGCGCCTGAGGCACCCGCCTACGAGGTCTAGCAGGCACCGTCACCGTCGCCCGTCGTACCGTCACCGCCACGAGCGCGCACTCGGCGCGCACGATGGGAGGAGACACCATGACCCGCTACCACGTTGACGCCGACGCCCTGTTGAGCGCGACCTCGACCACGACCGCCACGATCGGTCGACTCCAGGCCGAGTGCGCCGGCCTCACCAGCCAGCTTTCTGCCCTGCAGGGCAGCTGGTCGGGCAACGCCGCCACCGCGTTCCAGACGCTGGTCGCCGAGTGGATGGCGACTTACAGCCGGCTGGAACAGAATCTCGCCGCGCTGAACCACGCCCTCGGCCAGGCGGGGCGTCAATACGCCGAGATTGAGCAACAGGCGGCCTCGATGTTCCTGCGCTGAACTCGAGAGCCCACGGAGTCGATCACGCGCTCGGGTAACGCGGGGCCGGCGGCCCTACAGTGGTCGCTGTGACCCGCTTCCCCGACGAGATCGTGCACGCCGTGTTGCACCACATGAACGACGACCACGCCGACGACAGCCTGCTGATCGCACGGGCCTTCGGCGACCGCGGCGCAACGACCGCGCGCATGGTCGATGTCACACCGGACGCGGGTTTCTGGGTCTATTCGCTCGGCGATGACCTTGGCGAGCGCGCGCTTTCCGTACGCTGGTCGGGCACGATCAGCGAGCGGCCCGAAATCCGACGGGAGATCGTCGCGCTCTACGACCGGGCCTGCAGCATTCTTGGCGAGACGCCCCGTCCGCACTGAGTCGCCGGTATAGGGACTGTTCTCCGGCTACCCAAGCGGGTTAGGATTGCCTAACCTAATCCCGATCCGGAGCCGCATGACCATCGCTGACCCGCCCACCACCGTCCCGTTCTCCCGACTCGTCCGCGAACGATCGCGCGCGAGCCACGGAACCAGTGAAGGTACGTCCTTCATGAGCGATCTGCTCTCCGGCGCCGGGTCACGCGACGACTACATCGCGCTCGTCCGCCAGCACCACGAGATCTACGCGGCGCTGGAAGCCGGTGCCGACAGGCTGCGAGACGACCCCACCGTTGCCCCGTTCCTCTCCCCCGCGCTCACTCGGCTTCCCGCCCTGAGCGCCGACCTGACATTCCTCGTCGGAGACGACTGGAGCGAGCGCGTACCGCTGCTGCCGGTCACGGAGCGCTACGCAGCGCGCATCCGAGAGGTCGCGGCCTCGTGGCCAGCCGGCTACGTCGCACACCACTACACGCGCTACCTCGGTGACCTGTCAGGCGGACTGCACATCGGGCGCGTCCTCGCGCGGCGCTTCGGATTCGACACGAACGGCATCGGCTTCTACCTGTTCGACCAGATCGCCGACCCCGCTGCATTCAAGGACACGTACCGCGCACAACTCGACGCGGTGGCGTGGGATGACCCCGAGCGCGAGCGCGTCGTCGACGAGGTGCTCGCTGCCTACCGCTTCAATACCGCGGTGTTCGTGGCCCTGGACCAGGCCCGCGGAACCCGCACCGCCTGAGCCAACCTTCTCACCAATTTGGGCGCGGGCTGTTCATCGCCGGAAACGCAAAACGGGGCGGCTTCCTTCCGGAAGCCGCCCCGTTTGTGCGTGGCGTTGGCCGAGGACTAGAAGTCCATGCCGCCCGACGGGTCACCCATCGGGGCCGGGTTCTTCTCCGGCTTGTCGGCGACGACGGCCTCAGTGGTGAGGAAGAGGCCAGCGATCGACGCGGCGTTCAGCAGCGCCGAGCGGGTCACCTTCACCGGGTCGGCGATGCCGGCACCGAGCATGT
>VFQO010011286.1_pt1 | contig 30920 bp, 58 predicted proteins | sample 3512331 | NCBI WGS metagenome assembly VFQO01 (sample SAMN10412371, study PRJNA504923) | tailings metagenome | isolation source: Replicate 3 from Balatoc abandoned mine | place: Philippines: Itogon, Benguet | collected 2017-08-28 | reverse complement strand
CCCCCAGGGATCTGACCTCCTCGCCTCCGCCCCCCGCAGCCGCTCCTCCGCGCTGGCCTCCAAGGCCACCGGCTTCCCCATCGCCAAGATGGCCGCCAAGCTGGCCTGCGGTGAGCAGCCGGCATCAGCTTGTGCTGCCTGCTGTTGGTGTGGGGCAGTTTTGCAGGGTCTGGGAGTGTACACTCCCAGCAGCTGCCACCCTTGGCTGCCGCACACCTTAGGCCCCCACACCCACCTTGTAACCATTTTTCTCCCCCCTGCAGGCAACACCCTGGACATGATTCCTAACGACATCACGCTCAAGACGCCCGCCTCGTTTGAGCCCTCCATCGACTACGTTGTCACCAAGATCCCCCGCTTCGCTTTCGAGAAGTTCCCCGGCGCCCAGGTGCGGTTGGGCAAGCGGCGGGCAGTTGGGTGCTTTGTCGAGCAGGGCAGGGCGGTGGAGGTGCCACCTGCTCAGCCGTTTTTTGTACTAACCGCCGGGTGCTACAAAGCATGGCGACCTTGCGGCTGATATATCACTGGTGCAACGCTCCGCACCCATCTCCCCGGCCCTGCCGCAGCCGACGCTGACCACCCAGATGAAGAGCGTGGGCGAGGTGATGGCCATCGGCCGCACCTTCCAGGAGTCGTTCCAGAAGGTGGGCGGGCAGGGTGGTTTGCCTGCTGCAAGACGTAAGCGCCGGCCACAGAACTTGGGACAGCGAGGCCCATCACAGCGCAAGTCATCTCAGGACGGCGCCTCTGCACTGCGGCTCGTGGGCATCAGCAGCATTTGCCTGAAACACGCTCAGCCCAGCTCACAGCCCTACTGCGCTGCCCCCACCCCGCCGCCCTCCCGCAGGCCATGCGCGGCCTGGAGACGGGCCTGGACGGCTGGAGCCTGCCGCGCAACTGGAAGCGGCTGACGCCCGAGAAGCTGATCTACAACCTGCGCGTGCCCAACCCCGACCGCATGCTGGCCATCAAGCAGGTGAGTAGGGGGCGAATGAAGGGGGCGACGATTGCACAGGGGTGGTTGCATGCCTCGCCAGCTGGTAGATGGCGCGGCACTGCTGCTTAGAAGCCAGTCACTTCCAAACACTGCTGCCGATCCTGAACCTGAGGTGCCCCCCATCCTGCCTCCTGTGCGCAGGCGCTTGAGGACGGCGAGAGCCTGGAGGCGCTGTACGAGTACACCAAGATCGACCCCTGGTTCCTGGCGCAGGTGCGGGCCTGCTGCGTGTGGGGGTGCTGTGTGCAGCGGGGTTGATGAATGGTGGCAAGCGTGTCATTGCGCACTGCAAGCCGCTCACAAATGGCAGTCTCCACGTGTCTTGTTTCTGCCAGCACGCCCCAAACCTTACCCCTTCCTCCCCGGCCCACACCCTCTCCACTTTACAGCTGGGCGAGCTGCACGACACGGAGCTGTGGCTGAAGACCAAGAAGCTGGAGGAGCTGAGCGCGCACGACATGCGCCAGATCAAGCAGCGCGGCTTCTCCGACTCCCAGATCGCACGCGCCGTGGGCTCCGACATGATGACAGGTGCGGGAACACAGGGGGGACGCAGGGTAGCCTTTGAGGATAGTCCGCTGGCCTTTGGCCCAGCTGCCAGACGAGTTGCTGTTGCTGCCGACGCTCTCCCGAGAAGTGCTGCTCATCCAACCAATGCTGCTTGTCCTGGCCTTGTCTGCCCTCCGCAGTGCGCAAGGCGCGCAAGGCGCTGGGCGTGGACCCATCCATGAAGCGTGTGGACACCTGCGCTGCTGAGTTCGAGGTGAGCACATGCTGCCTTTTGGACAGAGATTACATCTCCTCCAGCGCTTGGTTGGTTGCCGCTCATTGTGTGTCAGGGCGGCAGGCACGGCAGGCACGGCTGGCAGTGAGCAATTGTTATAATACCCTGCCAAGCACTGTGTGTTCCATCGCTGCAGGCGGGCACCCCCTACATGTACTCCGCCTACGACGGCGAGTGCGAGTGCGACTCGGACAACAACCCTAAGGTGGGCAGGAGGGCAGAGGCAGGGCGAAACTGCGACACAGTAGTTGATGCAAGCCATCTGCAGTTTTGCCCTGCAGTTTTGACCTGCTTCACCTCCCGGCTCGCCGTCTTCTGCCCCTCAACATACCCTGCCCCACCCCACAACCCCCGCCCCGCAGGTGCTCATCCTGGGCGGCGGCCCCAACCGCATCGGCCAGGGCATTGAGTTTGACTACTGCTGCTGCCACGCCTCGTTCTCGCTGCGCGACGCGGGCTACGAGACGATCATGATGAACTCCAACCCCGAGACCGTGTCCACCGACTACGACACCAGCTCCCGCCTCTACTTTGAGCCCCTGACGGTGAGTGCGCAGGGGCGGCCGGGTGGATGGTGCCTGGGGCTGCACGTGCTGTGCCAGGAAGCTCGACGCGCAGGGCTCAAGTACGAGGAGCCCCGCACCCGCTCCTATGCTTGCCTGCCCCTCACTCGTTACAGCGCCTGCTCACACCCTGCCTCCCCCTCCCACCGCCCCCAGGTGGAGGACGTGCTGAACGTGATTGAGAAGGAGCGGCCCGAGGGCATCATAGTGCAGTTTGGCGGCCAGACGCCGCTCAAGCTGGCCACCGCGCTGCAGAAGGCGCTGGAGGACAACCCCATCCCCGCAGCCAGTGGTGAGTGGAGGAGGGGGGGCGCTGGACAGGGAGATGAAGAAAGCGGGATGGACGTGCATGAGGGTGATGTAGCCAGCAGGCAGCCTCTGACCAGCTGCGCAGCGGGGCGCCGCCGCCGGGCTCGGCGCGCCACTCACCCTCCTTGCCCTGGATGAGCTTTTCACCCTGCGGACACCTCCCCGGCCGTCCAAAACCGCGCCGCAGGCAACGGCAACGTGTCGATTTGGGGAACCTCGCCAGATGCCATTGATGAGGCCGAGGACCGCGACCGCTGGATGGAGCTGCTCAAGAAGCTGGACATCCGGCAGCCAGAGGGCGGCGTGGCCACCAATGAGCAGGAGGCGCTGGCCATCGCCAACAAGGTGGGCGGTGGGGGCAGGGACGCGGGCAGGCGGTTGGTGCAGGCAGAACTTGAGCTGGGTTGGGGGAGAGGAGGAGCCTCCTGCCCGGATGCCCAGCAGCCAGAGCAGGCACGTGGCGTTAGCATGCTCTGCCTCACACGCCTGCATCCCCACCCACTCCCCTCCTGCCGCAGCTGGGCTACCCCGTGATGGTGCGCCCCTCGTACGTGCTGGGCGGCCGCGCCATGGAGATTGTCTACTCCGACGCCGACATCCACCGCTACATCAACACTGCAGTGGAGGTGCGCGCTGCGGCCTGCTTGGGAAGGCTGGATGGCCAAGCATGTGTCGTCAAGTGGAGCTGTCTAGCTGGTTCGGCAAACAAGCGTGCATCTGACACGCTGCTAGCAAAGAAGCACCTTGCGCACTCCCAAGCTGGGCTGACGCTGACCCTTGATTGGATTTGTCACCCCTCTGCCTCCCCTGCTCCCCGCTCTCTCATCCAGGTGGACCCCGAGCGGCCGGTGCTGGTGGACAAGTACCTGGACCGCGCCGACGAGCTGGACGTGGACGCTCTGGCGGGTGAGGGGGGGTGTGGTGTGGTGTGGAAGGAGCGTTTCCTGGAGCCCGGCGAGGTAGCGACGCAGCAGGAATGATGGCTGGGAGGCGTGAGCGGCGAGAGCAGGGAAGGCGACTGCGCCAGCGGCATTTCTTGGAGTCCACCACTGCCTGCCCTTGTATCCACCAACCCGCCCGGCCCTCCTCCCCGCCCTCCCTCCACCCAACAGACAAGGACGGCAACGTCGTCATCTGCGGCATCATGCAGCACATAGAGCAGGCAGGCGTGCACAGCGGCGACTCGGCGTGCTCCATCCCGCCGCAGACCATCAGCGAGGAGTGCCTGGCCACCATCCGGGAGGTGCGGTTGACGGGGTGCAGCGTTTGCAACAGGATACATCACACAGCGAGAGCCGCAGGCATGGCGGCAGGTGCCTGCGGTGCTGGGATGCCCCGCAGGGAGCCAACTGTACCTCTTGCTGCCTGCTCCCCACCTCCCTTGCCCCGCAGTGGACCCCCAAGCTGGCCAAGGCGCTCAAGGTGGTGGGCCTCATCAACATCCAGTACGCGGTGCAGGACAACACGGTGCGCTGGGCAAAGGGAGGGTGGCTGTGCATGCCAGGGTGGTCAGCTGCTGAGATCAGCTTGACTGGATGCGGTTGCTATTAGCAGGCCCACCCACTCACCCACCCACCAACTCTGCCCCCTCCCCTCCATCCCCCAAGCAGGTGTACATCATTGAGGCCAACCCGCGCGCGTCCCGCACCGTGCCGTTTGTGGCCAAGGCCATCGGCCACCCGCTGGCCGCCTACGCCTCGCTGCTCATGAGCGGCAAGACGCTGGCGGAGCTGAACTTCACCGAGGTGCGGAGTTGTGGGGTGCTGGAGTATAACAAGTTGCCGGCTCTGCTCTGTTCTGCGTGCCTGTGTGGATGGCGCTGCAATGCAGCAGCGGCTGCACTGAAATGCAGCAGCGGCTGCACTGAAAGCGAATCCGGCAAGCACCAGCTGATGCCTTCCAACCATCAGCTGCCGCCTCCCCACCACCGATGTGTTTGCAGGAGCCCAAGCTGAACCACGTGGCGGTGAAGGAGGCGGTGCTGCCGTTTGACAAGTTTGCGGGCGCCGACACGCTGCTGGGCCCCGAGATGCGCTCCACCGGCGAGGTGGGCTGGGAAAAGAGCTGGGCTGCTGGGAGCACAGAATTACTAGGCGGCATGGAATCGACTCAGCTGCCTGGCGCCGCATACCTGCTCTTTGTTGCCAGCCTATCGCCAACCGCACCCTCAACCCAACACCCCTTCCAGGTCATGGGCATTGACGTGACGTTTGGCAAGGCGTACGCCAAGGCGGCCATTGCGGCGGGGCAGCGGCTGCCCCAGAGCGGCAACGTGTTCATCACCATGATGGACAAGTACAAGGAGGCGGGTGAGGCCACTGACCCTGGCGCAGTGTGTTTGTCACATTGCGGCTTGGTGCAGCAAAGGGCGGGTGTGCTGCTCTGCAACGGAGCCCCCTCCTGCATCATGGGTGAGGCGTTTCTGTGCAGCCTCCAGGACGACTCCCTACCGACCCTGACCTGTGAATCCCACCCCACGCCGCCCGCCCGTCCGCCCGCAGCCGTGCCCATTGCCAAGGAGCTGCAGGAGCTGGGCTTTGGCATCATGGCCACCTACAACACCGCGGCGTACCTGCGCAAGGCGGGCCTCACAAACGTGCAGACCATCCTCAAGGTGCAGGAGGGCCGGCCCAACGCAGGTGCGCAGGGGTGGGGAGCAGGGCCAGGGTCAATCAACAATGGCAATGTGTTGCTGGAATGGATGTGGCGCCAATCGTGAGACTCGATGTTTGCCCATGATTGCCTGCTGCTTTGCCATCTCAACCCCTACCATCTCCTACTGCACTGCACTGCACACCCATGCTCACCCCTCCCTCCCTTGCCTCCTGTGCAGAGGACCTGCTGAAGAACGGCGAGATCCAGATGATGATCATCACCACCGCCGGTGACGAGGCGGACGTGCGCGACGGCAAGGAGCTGCGGTGAGCGCAGGAGCATGGCGGTGGGCTCAGCCCACTGTGCCACAGTTTTGGGTGCTTTTTGACAGGCAGCAATGGAGGGTTCAGAGGAGAGCAGAGTGCCTCACGCCTGGTCTGCCTGCACTTTGCTGCATCAAGTTTCTGACCGGCTCGCAATGCCCACTGCCCCTGCCCTGCAGCCGCACCGCGCTGGCGCACAAGGTGCCCATCATCACCACCATCGCCGCCGCCCGCGCCACCGGTGCGTGCCCCTCTGCTTCGCTTTGAAAGAGCGCCTGCTGCTCCCGGCTGCCTTGCGGTGTTGCAGCAAGCGTCCATTTCCTCCTGCTGCTGCCCGCTCGCTGGTTCCCGCGCTCCCCTACTCACTAAATGCCTCCTTGCATTTACCCCTCCCTACTTCCTCCGCTGCAGTGGAGGCGCTGCGGGACATGTCCAAGGGCGCGCTGGAGCAGGTGCCGCTCCAAGACTACTTCAAGTAAAGGGCGGCCCGCGCCCCCTCCTTAGCCCCTTAGCCCCATGAGCGCGCGCGAGAGCAGCTTTGACGCTGGGGAGGCTCAGAGACCTCTAGACCCCCCATCTTCCCAGCACTGCCTATATCTGTACCTCCCGTGACGGTGTAACATGCCTCTGACAAATGAATGGGCAGCAGGCGCTGGTCCAAAGGAATGCATTGGCCATCTTATCTGTCTCATACATGTGAGCAATGGAGAGCAGCTCAATTGCAACTGCTGCAAGCAGCCTTTGCTGTGCACGGTGGCTCGCGTTGCGATTGCCGCAAGCGGCGCGGCGCCGGCGTCATGCAGCTCATCTAGGCCGAACAGGGGCAGTCCAGCTGCACATCGCTGTGCGAACAGCGCCATTTGCGCAGCGACACAAGCCGCCGCTCAACACAAAGCACCCCAGCTTGAAGTATGGCGCGCCGCGGGAGCTGCAGGGAGTGAGCGGGGTGCCAGACTATCGTCGGCGAGATGCCTAGCACAGGCAAGCTGATCGAGGGCGCCGCGGGCTGTCGAGCGCCGTGAGCCCGCGCCCTTCTTCTGGCAGCCTGTGAGTTGACTGCCATGCTGACTGCCGATTACACCAACACGATGCCGCATCAGCGCTGGCAGCCCCAGAAGGCAATCGGGCCACACTCTGCCGCCGCCGCCGTCGCCGCTTGCGTGCAGTGCTCAGTATGCCCACCCACCTGCTCCATGGCACGTTGCAGGAGCGCCACGCCCTCAGCAGCTGCCGGCGCAGGATGTGTGCTGTTTTTGCAGCCGGCCGGCAGACCCTCGCGTCCCAGGGGAGCTGGCGGCGCTGCTGACTGCGCAGCAGGCGCCGCCGCGCCCCACCCTGGCCTATCACGAGGCGTGCGCCGGCTACAGCTCTGCTGTGGCCTGGGGCCGCAAAGTGGGGCAGAAGCGCGTGACCTATGGCACCGGCGAGGTGGGTCATTGAGTTGGGGATTATACTTTTGTTGCAGCAGTCGCCGGACAGTCCTATGGTGGGAAAACTGTTTTGCAGCAGTTTGTTCCTTTCCAGCCAGCACGCCATGCATGACTCTGCAAGCTGTCGATGTATCTACGTTGCTGTCTGCAGATCCCGCCCAAGCTGGTGCACAGCGAGTGGACGCGCGGCGCGCGCCTGGCATGCACCATCTGCGGCCAGCCCGGCGCCACCGTCTGCTGCAAGGGCATCCGCGAGGTGCGGCGGGCGAGCCAGCAGGGCCGGGGCCGCAGCCTGGCTGCTGGGCATGATTAGGAGCCCAGCTGCTGCTCATTTGCTTGCCATGCTGCTGCCTTTCAAATGGATATGTTGCATTTTCTCACTCTGCCGCTGCCCATGGCCACATGCCCCTGCAGTGCGGCGTGTGCTGGCACCTGCCCTGCGCCCGGCAGGCCGTGCAGGAGGGCCAGGGCGTTGTGTTCTCCGCCACGCAGCGCGAGGTGGCGTGCAGCGAGCACGCGCACAGGTGCGAACGGCATGGCTTTGCGGCCCCAATACATGCTGGTGTTGTAGCATGCTGCCATGCCCATGCCGCTGCGGTAAGTCGCCTGACTGGCACATGCCTGCCGCCCTCCCCCTGCCCACAGCATCGTGTCGCGCGTGCGTGAGCCGGCGGGACTGTGGCTGGAGGGCTGCGGCGGCTGGGACGACCAGGACCAGCACGTGGCCAGCCGATGGTGGGCCATGCGGGACCTGTTTGAGAGCGACAGCGACTCGGAGGGCGGCGGCGGCGGCCCACAGCTGCAGCCAGGGGGCGCAGCGGCAGCACGCGGCGCGGCGGCAGCGCCCGCTTCGCCCTCGGGGTCGCCGGCGCCGGCGCCGGCCAGCCGTGGCGTGCAGGCGGAAGTGATTGACTTGGTGGACGATGAGGAGGAGGAGGAGGAAGAGGTGCCTGCTCAGCGGCAGCAGCGGCAGCAGCAGCCAGAGCAGGCGCCAGAGCTGCTGCCAGCTGTGCCGCCGCACCACAGCGAGTCGCCGGAGCCGCCTGCGGCCGCGGCCCGCCTGCGGCGCATCACCCGCAAGCAGACGCAGCCGGCAGCGCAGCAGCAGCGGGCTCCCCGGCTGGCGCCACAGCTAGAGGAGGAGGAGGCGCAGCCGCTGAGCCGTGGTGGGGCAGCGCGTGTGCCGCAGCCGGAGGAGTCTGAGGAGGAGGCGGATGAGAAGGCGTGGCACCTGCCGGGCCACCAGTGGGTGCTGCGCGGCGACATTGGCACGGCGCCGCCGCACCGCCCGCGGGACCTGCTTGTTTTGAACACAGTCATTCCGTACCGCCGCCAGTTCCGCGCCGTCACGCGCGCCTACCAGCGGCGCATGCAGGGTGAGCTTTCAGTGTTGTATGGGACAAGGGCTCGTCGGAGCTGTTGGCTGGTTGGGAGCACACAGCCTCACCATTCGTTGTTCAAAGCTTGCGTTGTGTCACACAACCTCTTCTAACCAGCCCTCCTGGCCGCCGTGCCCTGCTCCTTGTCTACCTGCAGAGAATCCCGGCCAGTTTCCGGCCGTGGTGGTGTCCTGCGCTGAATGGGTGACCAAGGAGAGCGACCGCATCCAGGCCGCCAAGGCGATTGAGGCGTACATCAAGCGGTGAGGGCAAGGCTGGCTGGCGTGGCTGGGAGTGATGGTGGGGGGGCGCAGGCATGAACTGATTGTGAGTGGAGCAACGCACAGTGCACCCTGCAGTGCAACCCGGGCAGCGGGCTGCTGGATGCAGCTTTCTGCTGAACACACGCGGCAGAGCAGTGCTGCTGAGCATCATCGCCTGACACCCCCCTCCTACCTCCTACCGCTGCCCTGCTGCAGGCACGCCGGCATTAAGGGCAACGGCGGCAGGCTAACCTCCCCAGACCAGCTGCCGGAGGTGCTGCCCATGGCGGCGTGCGGCGAGCGGTTCCCCATCCCGCCCGACGACCCGCGCTCCGCGCTGGCGGCTGATGTCGGTGCGCAGTGGGTATAGAGCACAGGCTGAGCAGCTGCTGCCCTTGCCACTGCGGCTGCGTGAGGCCATGCATTGGTGAGCTTGATACGCTGCTCTGCTACCCACCTTGTGCGCCTGTTCACTCGACGGTCCACTCCCACAATCTAAACCTGCACCCGCAGGCGCGCTGGGCTGGAGGAACCACAATCAGGCGCGGCAGGGGCGGCGGAGGGGTGCAGCGCGCGTGCCGCGCTTCACAGTGCTGGGCAGCTACCAGTCCCTGCAGCTCAAGGCTGAGCACTACGAGGTGAAGCTGGGGAGCGACTGCAAAGCTGGGCAGCGACGGCCAGAGCGCCGCTGTGCTAAAAGCAGGGCTGCTTGTGGTGGTTTGCCCGACGGCTGAGATGTGCTGAGATTGGTGTGGCTGCCTGCTTTGACCCTCTGCAGAATCAATGGGCAGGTGCTGTTTGTTCCATGCTGGCTGCCCCTTGCCCCCTCCCCCCCTCCGCCCGCAGGACATGATGTTTGACCCGCAGCTGGCGGAGTCCATGGGCCTGCCCAGGGACCAGGTGCCCTGCGAGCCTTGCTGGCCACTGTCGCTGCCCTGCTGAGCTGCTGCCAGTGCCTGGCAGGGCTTTGTTGCTGGTGCTGCTACTGTAGCTGGCGCCTAAAGGTTGCACGGCCTGCTTGCCGGGCACACTATTCATATGTTCTACCGCATTCTCATTCCTGCCGAAAGCAGCTCCCCGCCCTGCCATGCTGTGTCGCCCTTCCGCAGATGGTGCTGTGCCTGGAGGCATATGGTGCTGATGCGGACCTGGGCGCAGGCATCCTCAACGAGCCTGGGGAGGGCGGCAAGCTCATGGCCGCTGCTGAGGACTTGTTCGACAAGTGTGGGCTGCACCAGCGGAGCAAGACGTGAGCAAGCGGGGGCGCGGGGGCGTGGGGGTGCAGGGCAGTGTGCAGCGCGGTTTGGGCTGGATAGGTGCGCTGCAGCAGCAAAGTGTGGTGCAACTTGGGTGTGTTGGGTATGCTGCTGACATGCCTGTGCCCTGCCCCCTGCCTCTGCTGCAGCTTCACGCACAGCGCGTTTGGCTTTGGCAACGAGACAGCCCTCATTAAGTGAGGCTGGGGTGTTACCGGGGATCCTGTTGGCTGAAGGCGGCTAGCATCAAGATGAGCCTTGCGGCCATGCCCAGTGCCTTTGAGACTCAACATGCCAAAGTTTCAAGCACTGTTCACTGGCACCCACATACACAGTGCGCTGTCTGCCACCTGCTGGTTTCCTGTCTTGCTGTACATGCCTCACTGCCACCCTGGGCGCTCACCATTTCCCGTGTGCTCCTCCGACTGCCACCACCTGTACCTCTGCTGCAGCGACGTCGCACTGGACCCCATTGCGGACGTGAAGGCGGGGCGGGAGGAGCTGCGCAAGTTCCGCTCGCCCAACTGCGCCTTCCTGGAGGTCCTCGTCTTCGGCTGGGTGCGTGCAGCCAGCGTTCAGGGTTGAGTCAGCGAGTGCAGAGCTGCAGCCAGCATTGGCTTAAACTCACACTGCATTTGCCTCAACACAGCAACTCTGCATGACTCTGCAAACACCCACCCATTCCCTGTTGCAGCCCTTCATGTTTGTGCTGACCAGCCGGGACGTGGAGCCGCAGGTGGGCTGGGTGGGCAGGGGGGAACAGCGCTGAATGTTCAACGGGCCCATGGTAGAGCAGTTACAGGCATGCTGAGCTGGCAGGGCACAGCTTCACTACTCACCGCACTGAAGCTGCCGCGCCTTTGGTGGCGTGCGGCAGTGTCGCACAGCATAGCACGCCAGGTACTTGCAAAGCCCACTGTCTGCCGCCCCAACCAATGCCCATGCCCGCAGGAGGAGTTCCTGCTCGAGTACGGCAGGGGCTACTGGAACAACATGCGCAAGGAGCGGGAGCGCTGCCGCCTGAACGAGGTACGTGGCATTGCATGCAGTGTGGTTCATACCGCCCTGCCTCATTGCCATGCCAGCAGTCGCAGTGATCCCACAGTGCGCCCCCGAGCCGACACTATTCCTGCACCACCCAGGCATGCGCTCCTGCCAGCCCTGACTTGCCTGCTTGCCTCTTGCCTGCGCCTCCCTTGATCGCGCTGTGCAGGAGGAGCGCCAGGCGCAGGCGCAGCGCATGCAGGAGGCGCAGGCTCGGCTGATGGAGCTGCAGCGGCAGCAGGAGCAGCAGCTGGTGGCGGCAGCATCCGGCCTGCCCACCAGCGGCGGCCTGCCTGTCAGCGGCGAGCACGAAGCGGGCATCACCCAGGCATCTGGTGTGGCCGCCTCGCATGTGGGTGCACCGACAGCCCCTGCGGCAGCAGCTGCTGCAGCCGCTGCAGCCACGGAGGCGGAGGCGCTGCCGCAGCCGAAGGAGGAACAGCAGCAGGGACTGCCGGAGCAGCAGCAGCAGCAGCAGCAGGATGGCGCAGCACTTGTGGAAGCCACGTTGGCTCCAGCAGCAAGCCAGCAAGGCAGCCCCACCAGCCGGGCAGCACCACCAGCGGACGGCGAGGCTGTAGCCACTTCTCCTGGGCCCAAGCTGCCCCACAAGCCGCAGACCTCCCAGGCCACAGCAGCTGGCGGGTCCCGCCGCAGCGGCAGCAAGCGAGGGCGCACCCGCACCCGCAGCCGCAGCAGGGGCCGCAGCCGCAGCCGCGACAGGGCCCGGCGCGCACGTTCAGGTGACCGCAGACGCAGCCCGTGCCGGGACCGCAGCAGCCGAGAGCGGCGGCGCAGCCGCACACGCAGCGACAGCCGGAGAGGGAGCGGCCGGGGCCGCAGCCCCCGCCGCCGCTCGGACAGCGGCAGGGGCCAGCAGCGCGACAGCAAGCGTGGCCGCAGCCGCAGCCGCAGTGGGGGGCGGCCGCGCTCGAGGGAACGGCGCGAGGCTCCCAGCAGCAGGCAGCAGCGGCCAGAGCCGGCCCTGCCTCCTGGCTTTGCGGTGGCACGGCAGCCGGCACGGCAGCCCGAGCAGCGGCCGCGCTATGGTGGCTCACCGCAGGAGCATAAGCAGCAGCGGTCTGAGCACACGCGCCAGCGGTCTGGCGGCTCAGAGCCTGCGCGGCAGGCGTATGCCAAGGCTGAGGCGCCACCTCAGCACCGGCAGGATCGCCAACCGCCGCCAGCTCAGCCATCCTACCAGCCGCCAGCCCAGGCCCAGCGGCAGCCATCCTACCAGCTGCCGTCGCAGTCCCAGCAGCAGCACCACCAGCAGCCCTCCCACCGGCAGCCGTCTTACCAGCCGCCACAGCAGGCGCCAGCCCGGCTGCCAGCTGCGCCTGCCGGGGGCGGCTGGGCGAACTCGCCACCACGCCAGCCAATGCCGCCGCCAGCAGACGGCAGCGGAACGCCTGATATAGACAGCGACCCTTTGAACCTGGAGCCGGAGCCTCAGCGGGAGGGCAGCGGTGAGGCGAGGAGGCCGGTGCGGGGTGCATGATGGCATGGACTGCAAGTTTGCAGGCAGCTGATGCAGGACCCCTTGTGCTTTGGCGCTGGCAGGTATTTACATGCCTCATCTCTTTACCCTGCATGCTGCAGGCACGCCCGACATTTTGGATGACTGGCAGGGGCCGGAGGATGTTCCGGCGGTGGCGCCGCCTGCGTGGCAGCCACCTGCGCAGCAGGCGTGGCAGCAGCCACATGCAGCTGTGCAGCCCGCAGCGCCGGTCGAGGAGCGGGAGCGCTCGGTGACGCCTGGTGAGTGCAGCAGTGTTGTGCACTTGCTGGCTGGGCACTTGCCCAGCATGCAAACGGTTTTCACACCTTCCCACAGCTGCTCCATTACCTGGATGAGCCCATCAAGACTCGCTGACCCTGTTTTCTGTTGGTGATCGAGCCTGGCACCCAGCACCAGCCTTACCCGCTGCCCATGACTGCAGACGTGGACGACGATCCTGATCCCTTGGGAGCGCTGCCCTTTGCCGCTGCACCTGCCTACCAGCAGCAGGGCTACCCGCAACAGCAGCAGCAGCCATGGCAGCAGCAGGCTGCCCCGCAGCAGCCATGGCAGCAGCAGCAGCCGTGGCAGCAGCAGGCACCGCTACCGCAGCAGCAGGTGCCCTGGCAGCAGGCTGCCCCGCAGCAGCAGCAGCAGCAGCAGCCCGACCCGCAGCCATGGCGGCAGGGCCACGTGGCACAGCAGGCAGCTCCCCAACAGCCGCAATGGCCAGCTCGGTCGCTGTCAAATGACCCTCGGCAGCAGTACTCGCAGCAGCAGCAGCAGCAGCAGCGGCCACAGCCGCATCTGCAGCCGGCCCAGCGCAGCACCATGGGTCCATCTGTCCAGCCCCCTGGCTTCGGCAGCCGGCCGCAGTCCCGTGCATCGCAAGGCAGCGGTGGCGCAGCTGGCGCCAGCCACGTGCCCATGCAGCAGCAACACCACCACCACCACCAGCACCGGCCGGCGGTTCCTGCCAGCAGCGCTGGCCGCGGCACATCTGCAGCGCGGCATCAGTTGCCAGAGCCTGTGCCTGTGGGCCAGGCAGGGCACATGCTGGACCGGCATGCAGCGACCGCACGCGGCCTGCCTCGCAAGGACAGCCGCACGAAATAGTCCATGTTTCACCCACTTTCACTGTGCACCAACTGTGCAGCTCTGTTTACTGTCTGACCTCAGCACTCAGCTCACTCTGCTTTCTACCTGTCCCCTGCATCTGTAAATTGTGTTGGCAGCGCTGTGTTGAGGAAGATGGGGCAGGCCAAGAGGTGGGCCACACCACGCGCTGTGCCCGGTGGGGTGTGATGGGCGGTGCTGGGCGGTGTCTCTGCCTTTCGTCTGCCAGCGGCAGCATCCACGCATTCTTTGTGAGATCTCGTTTGTGTTTGTTAGACGCCGCTCCCACGCGTTGAGCGACTCTGAGCGCAGCGCGCAAAATGTTTGCGGCGCGACCTTGCATGCAATCGGGAGCACAGCCACAGCAGCACGCGTCCAAGTTACCAGCAAGTGCACAGCGGCTGCGGCGAAGAGCAGCCAGGCCGCGCGCGGCTGACGGCGGCGGCGACGGCAGTGGCGGCAGCGGCACCTCAGCGGCAGGAGACCTGCCGCCGGAGCTGCAAGGCCTTTGCATCAGCGAGGACGGGCAGTACCTTATTGGTGAGCAGATGCTGGTGACAGGTGCAGGCACAATGTGCTTATGTTTATGCTCTGCCACCGCCCACAACCCGGTTGCACCGGCGGCCGCTCCAACACCTCCCCTCTGCCCACCTACGCACCTCCCGCTGCCCACCCACGCACCTCCCCTTTTCAGATAGCAAGACGGGCAAGGTGGTGAATGAGTTTGGCGCGACACGCTTCGATGTGGCGGTCCGAGGTGAGGCGCTGACACGGTGCACTGTGCCATGTTCTGGTGCCTGTTGGCATTGCAGCCCCAACTCGCACGCGCAAGGCCCCGTGCCTGATCTGGCCTGTGCCCCCAAAACATTCTCCCCTCCAGCCATGCGCGGCGAGTTCGACCCTCCTGAGTTCATGAACAACACGGAGCGCACCTCCGGCCTGCTGCTGGACTCGCTGACGCAGTTCCCTGCGGTGAGGGGCGCTGGCCCTGCTCATGCGTGGCCCTGCTCAGACGTGGCGGCAGGCTTGCCAGCAGGGTGCCCAAGAGTGCTTGCGTGGTGCCTGGACACGCCACCTGCACGCCCCCGCGCCTTGCCACCCATGCTGCAACACTTCTGACTCCTCCCTCCCCTCTTCTGCTCCTTCCTGCTCAGACTTACGAGTTCCAGCTGGTGGTGAAGCAGCCATCCGATGAACGCCAGCCGCCGGAGCAGCTGCTGGAGCGGTACCGGCGCATTGTGGCGGACACCACGGCGGGCGACATTCCAGCTGAAGCGTGCACCATCAAGGAGCGGCTGGGCGGCAAGTTTGTGAGCCTGTGCATCCCGGCGAGGGTGCAGGCGGCGCATGTGGTGGACTTGGTGTGGGCGGCGCTGGCTGACGACCCCGCGCTGGTCATGAAGTATTGAGCGGCCAGCAAATGCGCAGTTTTGAGGACTGGACTGTGTCCCCTTCTGTGCTGTGCTCGCCCGGCGGGCCTGCCTTGCCCTGACCTGCTCAAGCTCCTGCACGTGCTTCCTCCTGCTCTTCCTGACGTCTGCTGGCTTGCAGTTTTGACCGGTTCTCTTCTCTGTTGCCCCACATCTTGAACGTCTGCTATTCCGCAATGTCAGCCTTTTAGTTCTCACAACCGTACTGGTCAATTCAGAGTTTGTAAACGAGTGAAGGAATGATACAAACAAAGCACACAGCTGTCCATTCACAGCTCGCTGCGATCGGCTGTCCCCTCGGCGCTCTCCTCCCCATCAACCTCTGCTGCCACCGCGGCCCTGCTGTCCTCTGCCTCCGCCTCGAGGCTCTCGCTCGCACTGGCTGCGGCGTCAGCCTCCGCAGCGGCGGCATCCCCCAGCGCACACAGGTACTCCACCCAAGCCTTGCGTGCCAGGCGGTACATGGACACCGGCAAGTTTTCGTCGGGGGCGTCTGCAAATTGCGCAGTATTGGGCAGGTGTGTTGTGGCTGAAGTGGGTTGGCCAACCACGGCTCAACAGCACCTGGAGCCCACGCTCCACCCACCACTCCCTCCTCGCCACTCACGCAGGTTGCCGTCGGGCAGGCCGAATGCAAACACGGTGGTTGTGGCGTTGAGGTGCTTCTGGAAGGCGGCCAGGGCGGGGATGGTGGCACCCGAGCGAACATATTTGGGCGGGTTGCCCATCAGCCGCTCCAGCACCTGCATGTGATGGATGCATTTTCAGGGTTATGAAGCATGGGAGACCGCCATGCGCTGTGGGGATGGGAGTTGCTAGCAGTGCTAGCAGAATGCGGGCCACATTACCACGCTGTTTGGTCTGCACTGACTAAGTGAATTGCTGGCTTACGTGTGCGGCCACCCGGTTGGGCATGCTGTCCTTGGCCTGCAGGGCGGGGGAAGGGCAGGCGCACGGCATTGCCACAACATCAGCCGTCCTCTGCAGGGGTGAACCGCAAGTGATCGAGCAACTATGCCAGCACATGCGGTACGCAGATACATGCACCACTTGCAGGTGCTGGGCCGGACCTGTGTGTAGGGGTGCGCCCTGAAGCCCAGGGCGCGGATGGTCACATTCGCGGCGGGCGGAAGGTGCGCCGAAACGTGGCTGCGGATGAGTGCCTCGATCTGTGCAACAGTGGAGGCCAGGCGGAGCCCATTGCAGCCCATGCAGCACGTGCAGTGACTGTACCATGGCCAGCCATCCAAATGGCTCCTGCCAAGCACCATTAGCACGCAAGCCAGAGCATGTGCTACACTGTTGGCCCAAGCTGTGCAGCACAGCCGCCTTTGGCAGCTGACCCACCTCATCAGGCGTCTGATTGGGCACCAGGCGCGCCGCCAGCTTGGCAAACGCTCGATGCGGCACAATGGTCTTGATGCCCTCTCCTTGGAAGCCACCTGTGGGATGCCAGTGGCATGGGCGGTGTGCCTATCACAGCCAGTGGCGGTGCGCTAAGGGCCTGCGCAGTGCTAGGCCGGTGCATGAAGCACGAGCTCGCTGGATGTCGCACTGCGCCATAAGAGACCGCAAGGTACCAGCTTGCACAACCAAAACAACATCACGAGTTCGAGCCCCACGATCGCCAACCAGGCGTTCACTCACTTCCCATGCCAACAACCTGCAGGCAGTGGGAGGGTGAAGTGCCACATCAACACAGCGCGAGAGGCTGCAGCAAGCCCCAGCCTGGCCAGCCATCTGCTGCAGCGCAGCTTTACTGGTAACGCCACTGCAGCAGCCTCCCGGCAACACCCCCTTCACTACAATCATCTCCAGCCAGCCCGCAGCCCCACCTCGAGCGTGGGGCGGTGCCACAGGCGCTCCAGCGAGGTGTAGCCGGCCTCGCCCACCGGCTGGGCCGCGCCCAGCGGGCGCAGCAGCTCCCCCTCCTCGTCAAACCCATAGGCCTCCATGTCCTCCCTGGCGGTTGGGGAGGAGGGGAGGTGGGTGAGGGGGCAATGGGAGGGAGGGTGCAGCTCCTCTTGTGAACAGGTTTGCTGCTCTTGGCCTGGTCTACCCAAGCCATCCATTGACGCGAGGTGCCCGGCCCCTGCTGCCGTCCAACCAGCCCTCAAAACCCCTGCCCACCTGTCGGCGTCGGTGATGGGCCGTACGTTGTCGTAGAAGCCGGCGATGGCGACCGAGTTGTTGGGATGCCACATCGTGGCCAGCAGCTGAGCCAGCGCACGTGCCGGGTTCTGAACCGCGCCTCCGGCCATGCCAGAGTGCACATCAACCTTGGCCGTGGTCAGGTCCACCTGCACCGCCAGCGCACCCCTGCGGGAGGGCGGGCAGGGAGGATGCTGAGGTGGCTGATGTGCCCTGCCATCCGGCATTTGCTGAGCAGCCCACGTGCCTCGCCAAAGCTGCACCAAGCCGCCCCCAGAGTGCAGCCACAAAGCGCCCAGCCCTGCCCACCACATCCAGCTGCACCCTGGCTCATGCCCACCACCGCCACGCTGCTCCCTCCCACCTGAGCCCCAGGGACAGCGAGGGCTGGCTCTCGCTGATCTGCCCGCCGTCCGCCGACAGCACAAAGTCGCAGGCCAGCAGCTGGGCGTGCGCGGTCAGGAAGGCGTCCAGGTGGGGGCTGCCCACCTCCTCCTCACCCTCCAGCATCACCTTGACGTTCAGGGGCAGGCGGCCGCCCGTCCGCAGCAGCGCCTCAATGGCCTGCGGGCGTAAGACGGTGTGGCGGGCTGGCTTCAGTAGCAGAGTGAGACGTGGTGATGTGGCGTGCCCACCCAAACAGCTCAGTCGGCACAGCAGGCCAGCTGGCAAGCGCAGGCGCAACCAGCTTGCGATTCGCAACGCATCACGCCAAAGTGTCACCAGCGCTCGCCTGCAATGGCGGCAGCACGCCGCTGCCCTTGTCATCGTGCACGCCGCGGCCCCAGAAGCGGTCAAAGCGGATCTCGGGCTTGAAGGGCGGGGAGGTCCACAGGGGGGCAGTGTCCTCGGCTGGCTGCACATCGTAGTGGCCTGGAAGTGAGGAGGGGCGGGAGGGAGCAGCTGAGCTGGTGGCTGCCAGACGCGGTGCCCAGCGGTCTTGTTTCAGCGTCAAAAGTTCCACGGCAGCATCCGCAGTTCCAATGCAGCATCAACTGCCATGCCATGCACGGCTCTTGTCACCGCTTAGCCTCACCGTAGATAAGGGCGGTGGGTGCCCCAGGGGCATGCAGGTGCTCGCCGTACACTACTGGCCGCGGCCCCTCGGTGGGGATGATGCGCACATTCTGCATGGCAAAGAGAGCCGAGGCGGCAGCTGCGGTTGCAGGTTGAGATGCAGGCCACCTGCCAGCAGAGCTAGCCGACTTTAGGTTGCTTCCCCAAATTGAAGGTGGCAAGACAGCAGCCCCAAGGACCGCACCTGCAGCCCAGCCGTCTGCATGCGCTGCTCCAGCCAGGCCGCGGCGCGCAGCAGGTCGCCCTCGTTCTCCGGCAGCGAGGAGACCGAGGGGATGGCCACCAAGTCCAGCAGCTCGCGGTTGTAGGCGTTCGGGCCCCTGGGGATGGGTGCAATGGCACTGGTGGTGGGAGCTCAGCAAGGCGTGGTGTCGAGCAGTGCGGAGCGATTGCCGCCACAGCCGGCGGCAGCGGCGGCGGCGGCAGGACCTGCCCCAACTGCGTGCAGGCACGGGGGATTGGCCGATCGCAACTTGCACACCTCTTCTTGAAGTACAGCAAGGCGTTCTCTTCATGGCTGGGCTGGTGGTGTGGTGTGGCGCTCGCGCACAACGCCAGGGCTGCCGCAAGCGCCAGCAGCGTGACGAGCCGCATGATTGCAGCCGGCAATGCACACAGAGATGGTCGGATGGGTGTGGGTGTGCGCGCCCAGGCCGGCTTCATGGGAGACGAGGCTTTGAAGGCCTCGGCACGAAGTTGTGGTGCTCAAAATATACCGCATTTGCATACCGATCGGGCCGGTCGACACAGCGTCCTAGGAACACTCTCACACTCGCACTGCCCACCACAAAACCCTGGTTCCGAGACCCCACGCCAGGCCTGCCGCCCAGCCAGGCAAGTATACATGCCGTGATGGGCCAGCCGAGGCGCAGCTGCATACCGCCATGGCCCCCCAGCCGCCGCAGCGGCGTCAGCCGCCGCCCGCCGCTTCCCCCTCCTGCAGCCGCCGGCGGCCGGCAGCGGCCATGTCGTGGCTGAAGAAGGACCTGGCCCTGCTCAGCCGCACAGCAGAGGAGGAGTTTTACGAGGCCCTAGCCCAGGCACACGACAGGGGTATGTTGCGGGTCGAGTGCAGAGCGCAGGGTGCGGATCCAAGGGTTCAAACACACCAAAGCACAGCAAGCGAGTGGCATGATGCATGCAGCTGCCAACCCCTCTTCTGCCACCTGTCGAGTGCGCAGGCGATGGCACTGGAGAGGAGGAGCATGGAGAGTGGCTGCATGCCAGCGAGGAGGGCAGCAGTGCGCATGGCATGGCGCTGCACAGGTGTGCAGCAGCGGGGACGAGCGCGCGAGGAACCCTTTGCTGGCCCCACTGCCGTGCCTGCGCCCTTGCCCGCGTCTCTCTCAACTGTGCACACGCCATCCTGTCGACCTTTTTTCCACCCGCTCTATGTGCGCCACAGGGCCGCCTTTGAGGGTAACCTGGAGGAGCTGGCGCACCTGCTGCCCTCCCTCAGCCTGCGCCAGAAGCTGCAGCTGGACAGCCAGGGAAACACGGTGCGCTTGCCGGCAGGAGGCAGGGCAGCCAAAGGGCCTGGAAGCACCCATCCTGGGCAAAGCATGCTGCCCCTCGCTCGTGGCTGGTCCCCATTTGACGCCCCTCCGCCGCACGCCTTGACCCCACACATGCAGGCGCTGCACGTCGCGGTGCTGCGGCGGCAGTACGGTGCGATACACGCGCTGCTGGAGGCGGGGGTGCCTGCTGACGTGAAGAGCGAGCGCATGTGGAGCCCCATTGATGAGGCGGTGGCGCTGCGGGATGCAGAGGGCGCCAAGATTCTGTACACGTGTGTGAGGGTTGGTCCATGTTGGCAGCAGGAAGTGAAGCAGATAGCAGCCAGCTGGCGCGGCTCTACACGCGGTCTGGGCTTGTACCAGCTGTCCACCTTCAGTCCCACCTGCCCCCAATCTGCCCACTCAACCCGCAGGCGGCTGCTGGCGGACGCCAAGAAGGCCAAGCGCGCCAAGAAGGAGCAGCTGGTGAAGATCATGCAAGAGGTGGGGGCAGCAGGGGCAGCCAGTGAAACGGCCTGCTGCTGGCAGCAGTGTTTGGATGGGTGCTCGTTTACAACCTCCTTTGCGGCGGCAGCAGCAGCAGCATGTGTATCTCCCCTGAATCCCCTGAAACATCGCTCCTCCTGCTGCCGCCATGCCCCAGCACTTGCCCGACTTTGAGATGCAGCTGGCCTGGCAGCTGGGCTCGCTGCTGTTTGGGCTGCTGCTCAAGCACTACGCGCCCTCCGACACCTACCACATCTGGAAGGTGGGGGGTGGGCTGCGGCAGCTGCGGCTTAAGCAAACCCTAGAGATGACGCTGAGCCGCACGTCTAGCCAGTCAGCTTCTTATGTGGTGCCAAGTCACACCGCCCACCTGCGCCCTCACCTGCACCCTGCCCACCCTGCCGCAGGTGGGCAACCTGCTGCGGGTGGACGGCACGCTGATGGGCCTGGACGAGAAGAAGCGCGCGCTCATCCCGCGCTGGAAGCGAGGCCACTTCTCCCTGCTCGTCAATGGAGGTGCGCTGCGGCGGCAGGCTGCTGCGGTAGTGGTGCAGGGGAGGGCGCTCGTTTTTCTCTGCCGCAATCTTGCCAGTTGGCCAGCCAGCGGCTTGCTGTCCGCAGCAGTTGCAGTTTTAAGTGAAATCGAGTGCAGGGTGTGGAGTCAGCAGCGAGAGTGGCCCTTCGCGTCCAGCTCCTCGCCTCCACGTGGCACTGCGCAGGCGCCACACCCACTGCCGCCTACCTGGTTGACCACACCACTCGCACCTACTACGACCTGTACCGCGAGCGCAAGGCGCACCTGAAGAGCATCGATGTAGAGGTGGGTGGCTGGAAGCGGGGTCGATGGCTGGCCTCAGTTTCCAACGCTGGGAAGGAGAGGGCAGGCGAACGAGCGAGCAACAGCGGCACGGCAGCCAGGCATGTGCCGCTGAACGCATGCCCAACCTGCGCCTGCTCCCCACCAGGTGGCTGAGATGATTGCCGAGGGTGCGGGCAAAGTGCGCATGGTGGATGCAGGTGAGCGGGGCGCTGCAGCACTCTGGGCCAGGCTCAGGAGGGGGCAGCGGTGGGGGCAAGTAACTCGTCCTGTATGCCAGGCATGAAGATACCCCAGTCTGCTCCAGCTCCTGTCTGTGAGCCACACTGCCACCTGCGCCTGCCGCAGACGTGGACTTCCAGCCCGTCAAGACGTGGCTGGGGCGGCAGGCCACTGAGAAGGTGGAGGGCTGGGACTGCGAGGTGGGTGGGTGGGCTGGAAGCATCCCTCTGAGAGGCATGTGCAGCAACCGATGCAGTTGGGCATGCCTCACTTGCTGGTGCACCAAACCCTGTGGTATGCCACCTGCCCATGTCTGCTTGCAACGTGCCAGCTCTCCAAACTGCTGCCGACCTTTGTGTGAGACTCTACTAACCCTGCAGGTGTACGAGGCCAGCGGTTCACTAGTGGCGGCCACCTGGCAGAAGGCGCCCGTGGTGCTGCCACCTGACTGCACCTTTGAGGTGGGGGCCAGGCCATCGTACTGTAGAATGGGTCAAACGCAAACGCACTGTGCATTCAGCTTGCACATCCGCAGCTCTGAACGCTCCTGGAAACGGCTGCTCCTGTGCTCCTGTGCATATGCCTTTCCACCGCACCAGCCCAGCCCGTGCTGACCCAGCACCCTCCCCGCACTTCACAGGAGTACCTGACCATGGAGCTGCCGGCAGATGTCACTGAGGAGATGCCGCTGGCGCCAGGGGACAGGTCAGCAGCTCTGCTAGGGGGTTGAACATGCCATCCAGGTGTACTGCATGCCTGCTGCTGCAGGGCACCTGTGGACTGGCCAGCATGCCGTGGCCCAGCATGTGGCGGCACACACATGCTGCAGCATGATGCTTCACTGTGCTGCTGGCCATGCATAGACTGAAGGCAACTACACATGCCACAACACTTTGTGCAGCCCGCCAGCCAAGCCGAAGCAGATGGCGCCACCCGCACCAGCCACGCCGGTTGCACGGGCGGGCGACGCAGCAAGCAGCAGCTCGCTAGGCGGGGTGAGCTGCAGCTGCTGTTGGCTTTCCTGCTGGCTTCGACAGCAGCAACTGCACAAATGGCAGGTCAGCATGGCGTCCCAGGCTGGCACTCATGATGAGCAGCCCACCAACCCATCCAAACCCCGCACACACGCACCCCCTCCCTGCCCCCAGAACTCTCCCCGCTCCTGGGGCGACCCCAAGCGCGCCTCCTTCAGCCCCGCCCCCAGCAGCAGCGCCTTCTCGTCCGCCAGCAGCAGCATGGGCGACCCGCCCGACAGCCCGCGCAGCCCTCGCAGCGGCAAGAAGAAGGCAAAGACGTTTAGCAGCCGGTGCTGGCTGGCGCGGCACTACCCCATCAGCCTGGCGCACGTCATCCCTCTGCTGGAGGTGGTGGCCGCGGGGAACAAGCACTTTGCGCAGGTGGGACGGGAGATGGGGAGCAGGAGGCCATGGGTTGGCATGAACATTGCTCATGGACTGGGCTTGGGCGCAGACGTGGCGGGCATGGAGGCATGCCATGTTTCATGGCTGCAGCACTGTGCAGAGTTCCCTCCACCGCCCTTCGCCTGCAGGCGGCGACCTACCTGCGGCAGTTTGAGAATTCTGAGGAGACGTTCCCGGTGAAGGTGCAGGTGAGGCCTGGGGGCGGCAGCTGCATGCCATCTGAGAAGGATGGCAGGCGGCTGTGATAGCTGGCGGCGTGCCTAGCATGCATATGCCTCTGTTCTGCCCGGTCTGCTGTTCTCACATGGCCAGCAAGCGCAAGTTCGAAATGGCCGCACACCGCGCACTCTTGCACTGGCATGCAAAACCGCACCTGCATGCCCCGCACCCTGCCTGCCCCGCAGGTGCCGCTCATGTGGACGGTGTACCTTCAGCTGGCCTTCCGCCACTTTGTGCTGCTGGGGCCGGGCGCCGAGGCGCGCCAGCCTGGCTTCTTTGAGGTGCGGGCACAGAGTTTGCGAGTCTGGTGGGAACTGGAGCTTGCCATGTTGGATTGGACCGTGCTTGGCACATGAGGGTTGGCCATGCCGCTTGCCTGAATGAGCTACATGGCATGGAGGCATGCACAGCTTTGCTGTGCCATACCCTGTTATGCAAGGCGCACCCTCAAGCCTCACCATGCCCTGAGGGAAGCCCAGCGGGCACTGCTCCCCAGCAACGCCGCCGCTCTTCCACCCCAACCTGCCTTGCAACCGTGCCCAGGCCTTGGCTGCCTCAACGCATGACGCCCCTGCCACCCTGCCCGCCACAGCTGCCGCCCGGCTACACGCTGGACCGCATGGAAGAGGGGGACATTGTGGCCAAGAAGGCGGAGCCGCTGCTGGAGCGCTTCGACTCAGGGAGCGGCCTGCCGGTGCCGGAGCCATGAACGAGTGGCGGTCGTGAGCTCATGGCACAGCGGCACCCGCTCGGCCGCATTGGAAAGAACGTACCTGCCTGTACAATGACTCACTTGCTAATGCCTCTTCTGCCAATTCTCAGCTTTCAATGCTTGCTCCACTGTGTCTGCTGGCACGGCGGTTGAAAGGGCACTGCCCAACCGCGCTCGCGCGCGCCCATGCCCAGCCTCCCGCCGCCCGTGCGCAAGGGCGCCAAGTTTGAACACCCCTCCGAGCCATTCAACCGCTCCAAGCACCTCCCCTGCCCCTGATTGAACCTACAGCACTGTAAACCCGCGGGCCAGGCCCGGGAATCAAGCGCCACCAGCCGCCTGCCGGCTGAGCTAGCCGCCCATTTGAGCGCCATTACCCTCCCGATGGCGGGCCTGGGGGGCACGCCAGGGCGCGCTGCCGGCCTCCAGGCACCGCCAGCATGCCCCTGAGGGCGTGGGAGGGCATGGCTGGGGAATGTGAGCCGGCAGACTTTGTCCTAGTAGGCAGGTGCCAGGGGTGGAAAGTTGCTTGACCCCCCGATTCCTCCCCTCCAATCGCTTTTTCTTGCTTCCAAGGCCCCGTGCCCCTCGTGACTCCCTCTCCCCATGTCCCTGGCCCACTCTGGCGCCCCCGGGGCGCAGGCAGGCGCCCCTTTCGACCTCCGCTGCTCCCTGGACGGCCTGCTGGAGGGCCCCCTGGCCCAGCCCACCGCCCAGCTGCCCCTGGGCGTGGCCGCAGACGCCGGGCAGGGCTGGGCGGCGGCCGCCGCCGCAGGCGGCGCCGCGGAACTCGGCAGCGCTGCCGCGTCAGCGCTGGGCCTGAGCGCCGCCAGCCTGCTGCCCGCCGACGCGCTGCAGCAGCTGGCGGCGCTGCAGCAGCAGCAGGCGCTGGCGCAGGCGCTCTCCGCCGACCCGCTGCTCAGCCTGGGCAACCTGATTGCAGCGCAGCAGGGCCTGTCGGCCCGCGTGCAGGAGCTGCTGCTGCTCAAGCACCAGCTGTCCACTGTAGTGCCGCAGCGCACCAGCGGCATCCGCGGCACCGGCCCCCTGGCCAACCCGCTGTACAAGGTGAGGGGCGGCGGGGGCCGGCGGCGGATGCCCCGTCCCGGATTATTGCGGATTCTGTCCATGTGCGCGCCACTAGCCCACCTTCCACCCGCCTTCGCCCTGCCCGCCGCTGCCCGCAGACCGAGCTGTGCCGCTCGTGGGAAGAGACAGGCTCCTGCCGCTACGGAGCCAAGTGCCAGGTGAGGGGCGAAGCAGTTGGGCAGGGGCAGGGTTTGAATTGGGCAGCCACCGGCTTTTCATGCTGATTCCCGCCTTCATGCCGCTTCCCCCGCCGCCGTATGCCTCTCATCCTTCCTCTCCCCTTGCCCCAGCCCTGCCATGCCCTTGCGCATGCTACGTCGTTTGCTGCTGCGCCATGCTGGTCAACCTACCTTCTGCTTTGCACTTCTCCTCTCACCTCTCATGACAGTTTGCTCATGGGCGCGAGGAGCTGCGCCCCGTAGTGCGCCATCCCAAGTACAAGACGGAGCGCTGCCGGTGAGCGTGGTTAACAAGTGCAGGAAACATGAGTTTTGTGAATATGCTAATGGTGAACAGAGAGAGCAAGGGAGGCAGCATGCCATGCTGCCGTCAGCCATGACCGCTGGTGCATTGCGCTCATGCCTCGCGCAAGGCTTGGCCCTTTGTTAGGCCCTGCAACCTTATTGCAATGGCATGAATGGTCACGGCCTGCATGCATCATGAGGACTGTTTTGGGTAGCTCCCCAGCTCAAAGAAGGTGGGCATGTGTGGCCAGCTTCACACCAGTGTCGACACACGCCCGACTTCCTGCACATTCTCAGCCACACACCACAGACCCACCGCTCATGGCTGCTCTCAGCCCCGCCCTCCCACCACCGCAGGACGTTTGCCCAGTCGGGCACCTGCCCCTACGGCACGCGCTGCCGCTTCATCCACCCTAGCTCGCCCGACTCCCCGGCCGGCGTGGGCAGCGCCACGCCTAGCGTCAACGGCGCCTCCACCCCGCCCGCACCCTCCCGGGTGAGACGCTTTGCTGCGTGGGATGCTTTGCGTCTGGCTGGCATGCTGCTGCAGGAATGGGCGGCGCGAACAGCCATGCTTCTGCACCTTGTCATCCCGCTGCCATGCCGTTGCATGCCGCATCTGCCGCGTAGCATGCCTTTTGCACCTTCCCGCCCCCTCCTGCCTCCACCTCTCATTCCACGCCACCCTCCCACCCTTATGCCTCCCCCGCAGGATGCCAGCTACAGCTCCCTGAGTGCGCTGGGCGGCGCAGTGGCCAGCCCTGCCACACCACCCCTGGCCGCCTACGCGCCCGCCACCCCCAGCCCCTCTGCCCCTGGCCTGCTGCCCGGCGCCACCGTGCCCGCCCACCCTGCTGGCCTAGCCGGCCTGCACGGCCTTGGCCTGGGCGCTGCCAACATCGATGCCGGCACGCTGGCTGCCCTGCTCAGCCTGCAGGGCACTGCCACTGCCGGCTACAGCGCCTCTCCAGCCCTGGGCGGCTACAGCACCCCCGGCTACAGCACCCCCACTGCTGCTGCCTCGCCCTACGCCCAGGCCGCTGCCTTTGGGCAGGCTTACAGCCCGGCCAGCAACAGTGGAGTGCTGGAGGCACTGACCGCCCTGCTGGGCGGCCACAGCGCGCCCTCTCCTGTGGCCTCCCCGCCCCTCACCGCCGCTGCCGGCGCTCTGGGTGTGGTGGGCCCTCCCGCCGGCCTCTCCCCCATCGGCACCACCACCGCCGCCAGCCGCCTGGGGGCTCTGCCCGCCGTGCTGCCGGCCAACCTGCAGGCGGCCGCGATCCAGGGGCACTTCCCCTCCGCTCCGGGCACCCCCGCCGGCCCCGCGTGTGCGCCCGCTATGCGCCGCTCCATCTCAGGTGAGGGGCAGCTTGCACTCGGGCGGGTGGAGTGGTGCACTGCATGTGTGGTGGTGACTTCTTGGCATGCATTCCAGCATCTGCGCCCTGGAACCTAGCTTTGTTTGGCACCCCCTGGGATCTCCTCTCCCAACTCATGCTCATCTATTTACAACTACTGAACTTCTGAGCACTACCCCTCCCACACCTCTCCCAACCCCGCCCCGCAGACTCCGACCCTTCCACCCCCGGCGGCTCCCTCAAGCGCCTGCCCATCTTTGAGGCCCTGATCCATGAGGAGGGCGGCCCCCGGGCCTCCTCTGCCGGCCCCATTGCCGGCAGCGACGGCAGCCGCCGCAGCACCAGCTTTGACAGCGTGGCCGCGCGGAGTGCCTGTTAGACATAGGCTGCCGCCGGCACGCTTAGCCATCGCATCACCTGAGCCACCACACCACCAAGACCGCGTATCAGCCGAACCAATCGCTGCCTGCTCGCATTTCTGCCTGCTATGTGCCGCCCACCCTGCACAGGATATGAACACCAAGGCACGTTTCTTTGCCTCCCTCCGAGCATGTCCATAGTAAGCCTTTTCCACCAATCTGCCATTGCTTAGCTCGCCCCTCCCACTTTCATCTGCGCGCCGCGCTGCACACTGCCGCTTTGCAGTGCTTGCATGCGCTCACCTTCCCGGCGCTAGGCTGGCTTTTCCCACGGCCCTGCCTTCCGTATTGCGCCCCCACCCAGCGCGCCACAATTTTCTCCGCTATTATGCGGGCTACATTCAACGCGCCTTTACAGAGCTCAATCCAGAATTCAAGCCCTGGTCCCCTTCACCCTTTGCCCTATTTGCCCTTTGTGCCACACCCGCCTGCGTGTGCCTCACGCGGTCCGCAGGCAGTTGCCCATTGCAAACCGATTGGGCCCGATGGTGACCCGTCCCCCGTGCGCTTTGCTGCACAGCCCGTGCCCCCAGCCCAGTGCTTTCTATATGCGTCCACACCCGCTTACACTCGTGTCAATAGCGCTTTGCACCCTGCCTGCCCTGCCACCTGTTTTCATATGCGCCTGCTACGCGCCTGCACCAACTTTGATCGAGCTGTGAATGCACCTGCACCCCACCGCGAATGCACCTGCTGCGCCCACCGCGACACATTTGAGTGATGCCTATGTAATGTTTTACAGACCTTTATAGCACATGACATGTGAGCAGTCAGGGGGGCGAAAGAATCAATCGTTGGGCGGCAAAACTGAGTGGAATCTTCTCGGAGGAAAAGTATGCAAGGGCGACTCTTTAAGGGCACGTGACTCTCACCGGCCGCCGCTCAGGTCCACAAGGCCGAATGCAATGGCTGCAGCAGTGGCAAGGGGGTGGCAGCAAATCCCACTGGTCAAGGAGCCGCTTGTGGGGCAGTGCAGTGCAGTGCGGACACACCACTGGCTGCTCGACAGGCCAGGCTCTCACCGTCCCCTCCTCAACTTTGACTAAACAACTCACCAATAGCAAGGAAGATGAAGGGGAACAGGATAGCGAGGATGCCGATCTGCAGAGGAATGACAACGAAGCCGGCACATCAGTCGACTGAGCAGCAGGCAAGCCACATTGGCACTTGCCACTTGCACAGGCCACTAGAGCCCAACCGCACCCTCCTCTGCCCGCCCCCGCCCACCTGCGCCAGCGGGTCGGACAGCGGGTTCTTGCCCTCGCGCTCGCCCTTGCTGGACCAGTACTCCTCGGGCTCGTCCTCCCGCCGGATGCCCTTGCTCGTCTTGTTGGCGTTGTCTGCGCGGCAGGAAATGCAGGGCAGTGGGCGAGGGAATCAGGGGGCTAGCAGGCACACTGAGCAGCATTACATGGCACTCAGCTGCCCAAAAGCTTGTCATCCCCAGCTCCAACAGCTAATGGCTCGCCACACTGCAAACACAACATCAAAGGTGCAGTAGTGGTGGCTGCCCGACCGCCCAGCGCTGCCGGCGCCGCCTGCAACCCCGCCCCGCCGCACCTCCCAGAGCCTGCGTCTGGACCAGCCGGCGCTGCTGCAGGGGTGCCAGGCGCGCTCCCGTGGCACGGCGGGCCGCGGGGCGGGCCGCAGCCCCAGCAGCCAGGGCCGGGCAGAACGCGAGTGCCGTCTGCATCGCTGCTGCCGCTGGATGAAACGTACAGGCTACGATGCAGTGGACTGGCGTTGAATGAACCGCGATCCGTGGCAAAGGCGGCTCTCCATGCGACTGCCAACTGGGCGGCCAGCGACACGGCCCCCGTTGCGCCCTGTGACCTCACCCAGCAATCCAGCATCGACGTGCAAGCACTCTGGGCCAGCCCCAGGCCCTCCAGCTGCCCGCCCCTCGAGCTCCCTCTGCACCTCGGCCAGCAGCGCAGCGCACAAACCCAAGCACCCTCGCGTGCAGCAGGTGGGCAGGACGTGTTGCAGTCAAGCAGGCGGGCCGCCGGGGCGAGCTGTGCTTGGCGGCGGCAGTGGCAGCGGCGGCGGCAGTGACGCTTGCCGCCTGCAGCGTCCGCTGTGCAACACCTGGTGACTCTTGTTCAAGTCGCTCCCACCTGCAGGCTCCAGAGACAGCAGCCCCAGCAGCAGCAGCCCTAGCAGCAGCAGCATGAGCGGCCCTGCCCCCGTGCGCTCGCTGTTTGTGACGCTCAAGCGCAGCTTTGCGGGGACGCAGGAGTCGCAGCTGCGCATCCTGCGCTCCCTGGGCTTCAGCTACCGGCAGCAGACGCTGGAGAAGCCCAACACGGCCTCCATTCGCGGCGCGGTGGACAAGGCAAGCGGGACGGGGCTGAGTGAATTGGGAATGCCGGTGTGGGGCCAGCAATGCTGGCCCCCACGTCTGCTGAGCTGCAACCCTGCAAGCAGATGCTGCAACCCTGCAAGCAGATGTTGCTGGCATTGGGGTTTCTGTGCAGCAGCACACGAACGTGACACAGGCAGGGGATGCAGTGCTGGCAGCAGCCGTTCCCAAGACGGCTTTAGCCGCACAAGGCTGGCCTGCGGGGCTAACATTACCGGCCGCAAGCCATGTCCCAATCCAGCCATTGCTAACCTGCCCCTGCCTCTCAATCTGCCCAGCAGGTGCGGCACATGGTGCTGGTTGAGACGGACGCGCAGCGGGCAGCGCGGATAGCGGCAGAGGCGGCAGCAACTGCGCCGCGGTCGCCCGTCCGTGTGCGGCACTGAGGCCCAAGCTAGCCGCCTTGGCGCCATTGTGTTCTACCTTTGCGTACCTTCTTGCTGACCGCTGCCGCTCCCTCTCCTGCTATCTCTGCCTGCTCATCAATGCTGCATCCCTTGCATCCTGCAACATTACGACCTGCAACATGCCCAACGTAACCAGCCGAATCAAGCAGGACAAGCTGGGTGGCGCCCACGTAGCAATTGATTTGAAGGTAAACCGTTATCACCTGCCGGCATGTCACAATCACATCCTGCCAGCTGCAGCTGCTGCGCCTGGTCGCTTCGCTGCCCATTGGAGTACGCCACTGCAGTGCGCCACGCTATTTGCCGCGCGCCACGATTTCGTTGATCTTGGCAACCAGGGGTGCCAGCTCCTCGGGAGTGGGGTCCAGCCCAGACAGCGTGGTGCGCCCGGTGGTGCCCTCGCCAAACATGGCCTGCGGGGGGAGGTGCAGCATTGTTGTAGGCGTGGGTGGGGATCAGGGAGCAGACAGTATGGCAGCACAGCAGGTGCATCCAAGCTGCCAGGTGCCTTGAAAGGAACTAATGGGGCTTCGCAGCCAGCAGCACCCACTCCTGTCGACAGCACTACCCTCTTGCCTTGTTCTTGTCATCATCCACAGTGAGGGCGCCGCCTGCAGGAAGGGGGTGTGCACCAGCTTGGACAGCTTAAGTAGCAAGGGCGCTGCTGGCGAGATGCCCGCCCGTCATTCCACCTCTGGTGTAGGCAGTGCAACGCCAGCAGGGCTCAGCCAACAGGATTGGACAGCACAATCAATGTGGGGCCCACCCGCGATGGAGAAGTTGATCGTCAGCCCCTGCAGGGTGGAGTGGAAAGCCAAGCGCGCGGTTTCAGCTGCGTCTGGCCACTCTGGGCTGTACTTGCAGAGCTGCCACTGCACCTTCGCCCCAGCAGTCCACTCCACTTGGCTGACATGTACAGGCGTGTGTTGTTGGTGCCAGCTCAGGCCCACCTGGCTGTATGAGATGGAGTAGAGGTCGTTGCCCTTGGCCACCGCGTCGCTCATGTCCAGCCGGCTCTTGGCCTGCATCAAGGGGGATGAAGGAGCTGTCTAGTTGGGCAGGGGTGGGCAGGGGTGGGCAGGAGTGGGCAGAATCCGACAAACAACAGGCAGCACCCACCAGGCAGCGGAGAAGCCCTGCGCCTTAAGCACCATGAACAGCCAGTCTGGCACTGGCGCACCTTGACTGCGCCCGGGATCACCACATGGG